>Ga0187780_10000377_pt1 | contig 33691 bp, 37 predicted proteins | sample 1015_Q2_SP10_20__FD_132429 | JGI IMG/M metagenome (GOLD analysis project Ga0187780, IMG submission 132429) | Tropical peat soil microbial communities from peatlands in Department of Meta, Colombia - 1015_Q2_SP10_20_MG | ecosystem: Environmental > Terrestrial > Soil > Wetlands > Peat | place...
AGCCGACCCGCCTCCGATGTTCAGTTCCCTGCTTTCGAATGTGCCCCTCGGCACAGCCAACATCCTCGCCTACCTCATGCTGATATTGGTGGCCATCTTCCTGATTTCGGGGACCTCCATTACCTACTACTATTGGAGAAAAATAAAAAGGATGAAGGCGGCTGCGCCTACTGGCTCTGTTTGACGCTCTTCTGAGACCTTCCATGCCTCTGGATTGGGATTACTATGGCGAGCCCGACTGCCGCAAGAGGGAGGACGACTACCGCTACCTCTACGATCCCCTCGATCACGTTGAGGAACAGGCCTCCTACGTAACCGAAGAAGCCGCTGACTCCGGAAGGAGCCGGGGGTGCGATCACTACGACCGTGCTGTGTTGCTGGACAACTGTTCCGTTCTGGTCAGTGGCGGTAACGACGACTTTGTAGTCGCCGGCCTGGTAGTAGGTGTGGATGACTATCTGTCCCTGTGTGGCAGTTCCGTCCCCGAAGTTGTAGTTGACCACGTATGGCTGCCCTCCGCCCTTCACTATCGCGTTGAAGGTCACGCTGAGTGGAGCGGTGCCATTTGCCGGGATGGTGCTGAGCGTCATGGCAAGGGGTATCTTCTGAGCTGTCTGTGTTACGGTGACGTTGATGGTAGAATAGTCGACGAGGGTCTTGGTTTGAAGCAGCTCGCTCTCCACCGAGTTGATCTGTGAGTCCACCTGTTGCAACTGGGATTCGACAGCAAGAGTCGAGTTGATGGATGCGGTCTGATTGAGAAGCTTCAAGAGAGCCGTCTCCTCCGTGCGCAGGGACGCCAGAGTCGCGTTCAAGTCTGTGTACTGCACCGACACGTCGTTTGAGTTGGAAGTCTCGCTAACGAAGACACCGAGCTTCATGACCTGGTTCAGGATGTTCTGGTAGTCTGATGCCGGCACCCTAATCACCAAATAGGCTGCCGTGCTGTAGGTCGACTGATACGCTACGTACCCTCCGACCGAGTATGCGAGGGCAGAGACAGCGGATGCCGTCATGTTGGGCTTAGGGGCTGTGATTGCAAGGTCTGTGGAGAACTCAATCATGCCACCTTTGTTGCCGGGTGACCCCTGAGTAACATTGGTGTACTGTCCCGATGTGGGGTATCCCGGCGGGGAGCTGGACGTGCTGGTGGCCATGGAAGTTGTACTCATGGTGAATGTTGAGGTGAAGGTCGATGTCTGGGTCCCCAGCACCTGGGACGTGCCCTGTTCCCCGTAACTAGTGCCCGGAACACCTGCCATGTAGTAATTCGTGTTGCCTGCTGCGTTGGATGCGGCGCTCTGGTTCGCAGCCAGGTTCTGGAGGTCAGCGACAGTCGTAGATGCGAGCGGGGTGACGCCTAGGTTTGATAGCAGAGCCAGCCCGAAGCCGCCGACAACGATGAGGGCGACAAGCCCGTAGATCACCCTCCGTTTCGTTATGCCTCCGAGCCGGTTCACGGCAGTAGGTCTTACACCAATAGAGTTAGTCCCAGCGTGAAGAACGCCCTGTTCTCAGGATGCGAACACACACTTATCTCCGTGAGTATGGCGAACGTGGGCCGATGTCGGAGGCCTCAAGGGAGCAGGTCGAGTACGCGCTGCGCGGAAAGACCCTCACCGTCTACCTCTATCTCTTGAGACATGGAAAGGCCATCGGCGTCAGGGAAATCCAGAAGGCCCTTGGCTTTTCGAGCCCGTCCGTCGCGTTTCATCACCTCGACAAGTTGGTGGAGCTGGGTGTCGTGGAGAAAGACCAGTACGAAAGATACGTCCTAGCAAAGAAGGTCGATACCGGAATCCTCCATTCGTTTGTAAGCATAGGGGTCTCACTCTCCCCCGGCTGGGGTTCTACGCAGCATTCTTCACGACCATCGCGGCTGCTTACATGTCGGTCAACAGGGGATCCCTTGACCTCTACGCTCTCATCGGCACTCTGGGCGGAGCTGGTGTCTTCTGGTTCGAAGCATGGCGTGTGTGGAGGCGTAAACCGTTCTGAGAACTAGAACTATCTACCTACCCGTGGGGGACATACCATGATGGAGGGGAAACGCTTCGGAATCGGGCTGACGGCGGGTATCCTCCTAGCCCTGGCCCTAGTGGCGGTCTCAGGGGGCCTGGGGCCAAGTCCATTCGCTACCTTAGAACCAGCCCGCTATGTCGCGTCCACCACCACAGTAGCCAGCGCTACAATCACCATGTCGACGACCACGGCCGCTGAGACGGCTACCTCCACAGTGTCGATCACTAGCACTACGAGTGGCGGTTCCGGGCAGTCTCTTGTTTCGAATGTGACCTACCCCTCCACTGGGAATTCCTCAAGCACGACCGTCAGCAGCACAGCCAGCATTGTTGCAAGTACCACCAGCAATTCGAATCCAGGAAGCCAGTCTGCGGGTACAACCGCCAATAACGGAACGCCGTACTACGCTACTTTTCCTTCTGGAACGACCAGACCCACCCGACTGGCCAACATCGCTCAGCAGCCCATAGTCTCTAACGCGGAAATCCTTGCCCCGGTCCTCGTCGCTTTCCTTTTGGGCGCCTTCCTTTACAGGGTCGTCATTCAGGAAAGAGAACGATCTAGCGGCGAATAGCCGAAAGCCGGCGTCTCCCGAGGTCTCACTTCGGGACCAAGAATTCCCTGCTGTTCGGCGCCTTGCCTTCCCACCGCTTCGACCAGCTGGCCAGGTCGCACAGGATCTTGTACACTTCGTGCCCCTTCACCGTAAGCGAATACTCGATTCTTGGCTTCTCTTCCGCGTAGACCTTTCTCTGGACGACCCCGAACTTCTCGAGCTGCGAGAGCCTCTCTGCGAGGGATGTCGCGCTTATGCCCTTTATGTGATTCTTTAGCTGGTTGAACCTGGCCGGCTCCATCTGCCCCAACATGTGGATGGTCGGGAGCGTCCAGGTCCTGGTTATCTGGTTCCAGGTCTGGTGCACGACTGCGCAGGAGTCAAGCGCCTTCTGGTCAAGCTGCTCGGATTTGGTGAGGTTGCTCATACCTAGTTAGTCAGGAAAAACTACTGGCCTTAAAAACCTGTCTCGACCAGGACCTCCAGAAATGATTGAGAGAGGGCGCATCACGAAGAAGAATGCCGCCTTCCGCGAAGCCGAGGCCGAGTACCTCGTCGAGAACTTCATCGGGAGGGTCGCAACAACGTCCCCCTCTGGCCAGCCTCACGTGGTCCCTGTCGGATACAGGTTCGACGGGAGTACCATAACCTTCGGTGGTTGGAACCTTTCCAGCAGCCTGAAGTTCAGGAACCTCATGTTTAACGACAAGGTCGCTTTCGTCGTTGACGACATAGTGTCCACCAAGCCGTGGAAAGTGCGAGGGGTCGAAATAAGGGGACGTGCAGAGCCCGTGGCCTCAAAGGACGGCGTGAGTATGATTAGGATATTCCCACTCAATATTAGGAGTTGGGGGCTGGAGGTCTGATCATGGCACTATCTGGCTTTGAGAGCCAAGTAACCCAAGCCGTCGAGAAACTAAGCGAAAGCATCGTGAGCGTCAGCAGCATGCGCCTAGAGCGTCGTTTCTTCGGAATCATCCCAAGCGAAGGCCAAGGCTCGGGGATCATACTCGACAGGAAGGGTCTCATAATCACCAACAACCACGTCATCGACGGAGCCAACCAGGTCCACGTCAGCCTCAAGGATGGCAGGATGTTTACAGGAGAAGTCGTCGGCTCCGACGAAGCCACCGACGTCGCAGTCATCAGGGTCGAGGCGTCAGACCTCCCGGCAGCCGACCTGGGGGATTCAGAGGCACTCAGGGTCGGGCAGATCGTGCTCGCGATTGGCAACGCGCTTGCGCTCCCAGGCGGGCCTACTGTTTCGATGGGCGTGCTGAGCGCGAAGGGGAGGCCCTTGCCCGGCTCCGACTTCATATTCGAAGGCCTGCTTCAAACCGACGCCGCGGTAAACCCAGGCAACAGCGGCGGTCCCCTCGCCGACTTGGACGGCAGAATCATAGGCATCACCACCCTGATGATTCCGTTCGCACAGGGAATGGGGTTCGCGATCCCCATCAACACTGTAAAGAAAATCGCCCAAGAGATACTAGAAAATGGTAGGGTGACGAGGAGGTGGATAGGTATCTCTGGCATCGACGTAACGCCCCAGCTCGCAAGTAGATACAACCTGCAGACAGAGTCCGGATTCTTGGTGGCAGAGGTGGTTCCCCGGAGCCCGGCCGACTACGCGGGGCTTCGGAATGGGGATGTAGTAGTGGGCGCAGGAGGCAGCGGCGTGAAACACACGAAGGACCTCCTCCTGGCTATTTCGAAGGTCGGAGCCGGAGACCACATCAGCATAGACATCAACAGAATGGGGCGGCGAGGTGTCCTGGAAGTGCGGCCCACTGAGTCGCCTCCAGTTCAAAGCGACGATGGAAGGTAGAGGCACTCAGTCTTCGCGCCAGCGGAAGAACCTGACAGCTAAGCCGAAAACCACCACCGAGAGCACGATCAAGAGCCCCCCATCGAAGAGTGCCGGACCATAGTTCCCGTAGATCATTACGTTGTTGAGCCCATCAATCATGTAGAAGAGAGGAAGGACGTGGGCGACACCCTGAAGGTACATCGGCATTGACGACACGGGGAAGAACGTACCTGAAAGGAACATCATCGGGAAAGTGACTAGGTTCCCCACGACCGCCGCTGACTCGGGGGTGTTCGATATTGTTCCCACCAGCATACCCAGGGAGACGAAGAAGAAGGGGCCTATCACAAGGAACATGGCGATTCCCCAGGTGAGTGCGATGTGAGCCCCGAACACGTACACCCCAACTACGGACATGAGGATGAACGAGACTATTGTTGTCCCTACGTACCAGATTATCTTGGAGAGGAGCCACTCGGTCTTCGTTAACGGCGTAAGCGAGAGCAGCTTGAACACCTTGTCCCTCCTGTACGTGGAACTGATGTTCACGAGGGCGAACATGGGGCTGGTAAGCGCCGAGAACCCGATTAGCCCTGGGATGAGGAAGTCGATGTACTTGTATGAAGACGATACAGCCGTTCGGGGCGAAATTCCGACACTACGCACCCCTGAGGCTCCGTAAACATCGAAACCATTCACGACCTGGCTGACAATCCCATAGACCACCGCGCTTGTCGTCGACGAGGGATTGCGGAAGAGGGTCACGTTGATCTTTTGGCTCGACAGGAATCCTGCCGAGAATCCGGAGGGGATTACAATCCCATCAGAAGCTGATTGGGAGGACAGATAGCTGGAGAAGTTCTGATTGGTCGAAACGGATCTCAGGCAGAGCCCGCTCGAGTCGCTGGGGCTGCAGTCGTTGGAAGTGGCGTTCAATGCCGCCACGAGTTGGTCACCGATATTGACCGTGGCTCCGGTGGGAAGCTGCCCCCCGCTGTCGTGGTTCTGGACGTAGACTGTGGCCTGGCTTACACCACCTCCAGCGAATATGGCTCCGAAGAGAAGAATGAGGATTATAGGAAATATCAGTGTGAAGAAGAATCCCTCCCTGCTCCTAACATTGCTCCTCGCATAGACTCTGAGTTCCGCGACCATCCTCCTCGGGCTGAAGGCCATCTAGTCGCTCTCCTGCTCTGACCGCCCTTCGGGCCCCACCAGCCTCAGGAAAACGTCCTCGAGGGTGTCGCGCCGAACGGTGAGGTCCCCCCAGTTCGTGCCAGACTCCTCGATGGCGCCCAGGGCCACCAAAGCGTCGTTCTTGTCCCTAAGCAGGATGGTCACATACCCCCCGTCCCCGCTCGCCTGCAATCTCGTGTTCTCTTTCAGATAGGTGAGGAGGTCTTCGTTTGCCTTCACGATCATCTTCTGTCCCGACCCGTACCTGCTCTCTATTTGTTCGGTGGTCCCCATGGCCGCTATCTTGCCGTGGTCCATGATGGCGACCCTGTCCGCCAGCTCTTCAGCCTCCTCCAGATAGTGCGTAGTAAGCATCACTGTCCTCCCTTCGTTCTTCAACTTCCTGATGACCTCCCAGACCGCCCTCCTTGCCTGCGGGTCCAAGCCCGTGGTCGGTTCGTCGAGGAAGACCACCTCAGGGTCGTTCACGAGCGACAGCGCCATCCCAAGCTTCTGCTTCTGTCCTCCCGAAAGGTTCTGGAACCAGATGTTCGCAGCATCTTCGAGTATAACCCTCCTGAGCATTTCATCTGGGTCTACCTTCTTACCGAAGAGTGCGCCGAAGTATGCTATCGCCTCCCTCGGCGTCGGATAGTCGAGGAACTTGAATCCTTGGGGGATCACACCTATCTTCTTGTGCAGGTCATACCCCTTGTTCCAGGGATCAAGTTCGAGGACCCTGGCGGTGCCGCCGTCCTGCTGTCTAAGCCCCTCGAGAATCTCGATTGTCGTCGTCTTTCCCGCCCCGTTCGGTCCAAGGAGCGAGAAAACCTCCCCTTTCTCAACAGTGAAAGAAATGCCATCGACGGCGCGGAGCTGCCCATAGTTCTTCAGCAGTCCATCGACTACGATGGCAGGCAACGAAAAAAGGGAATCCCCCGTCCGTATTTAGACGATTCTGCTAGCGAGCGTTAAGTGCTCGACGGCGGCGAGTCCCACCGCCGCGTCCCTCGTCTCCACCATCTGCCCCCGAACAGCATTAAGGCTATTCCTCCAATGACAAGAATGATTCCTACCACTACTGCCAGAACCTTCAGGAGAGTGATGATTACGCTCAGAATGAACCCGGCGAAAAGAACAAGAATAATCGCGCCGATAATGATCATCAGCGCGCCGATCATGGCGGACTTGTGCACACCGTCTTCGGTCTACCTCGATATTTATGCTAAGATGAGCTCCGAGCACATGCGCGTGAAAATCGGTGACTTGGAGCAAGGCCCCCAGTACTTGCTTGAGGCCGCAGTACTCCCAGGGGTTTCCCTACCTTACTCTGCCAGGCCACCAGTTATACTTCTGAGCAATTGCCATAAGGGATGGCACGAATAGGAATATGACGACTCCGACGTCCACCATGATGGCCGAAGCAGCACTGAGCCCGATCTCCTGAAACAATCCGATTCCGCTGACTATGAGGGCCCCGAAAACACTGGATAGTATCAGTCCCAGACCTAGCAGTGTACCCCACGTCCTGTTCATTGCAGTCTTAATCGCGTCCAGATCCGACATGCCGCCCATCGCTTCCTCCCTTATTCTGGTGACCAGGAATATGTCATAGTCCACACCCACTCCGAGCATCATAACGACTACGAAGAGCGGGGCGAAGATAATTATGGGGGTCTGAAGGAGATAGTAGAATAGGATCGAGAGCGTCGCCAGGGCGAAAGCGACGCTGCAGAGGAGTGTGTATATCAGACGAAGGGGGGTGAAGAAAGAGCGCAACTGGACAAACAGAATCAGGAAAACCCCGACGGCGAGGATTAGCACCACCGAAGGAAGCACGCCATTGACGAGGTCGATACTATCAGTTATGGATTGAGTGTCCCCTCCGAAATAGACGACCGCTCCCCGGGGAAGGATGGCGTCGATCGAAGCTTCAATGCTCCCCAGTTCCGAAACCACCGTTGTGCTCTCAGCGGATTGAGAAAACCCCACGATTATCAGGGCTGTCTTGTTGTCCTTTCCGACCAGCGACATCATGCCGCTCAGATACTGGGCCCTTACCGGGGGAGTAAGCTCTGCCAGGTCGGTGAAGTTGAATGTAGAGCCGTAGGGTCTCGTCGGGCTGCTGACGGTATCGACCCCTGCGGAACCAGATATGGTTGCTGTCATCGATTCGATTTCCATGAGAAGTGTCTGGTTGAACCGATCCCCGCTATATGCTACAGAGGAGGGAAAAGTCACCATCACCAGTGTAGGGGAGACGATCGACCCGCCGAAGTTGTTTGTTATCGCAGTGATTCCCTGGTTGCTCTCGAAGTTCGGAATGAGCTTCGAGAAGTCGATTCCCGTAGGAGTGTCGTATGCTACAAAGAACGCTCCCAGGGCCAGCAGGCCAATGACGACCGAGATTGCGACCTTGTGCCGCAGAACCTTGTCTGGAACCATGTCAAGCCGCCTCTTCGCCATGGAAGGGCGTTCCTCCACAATTCGATCCTGACTGGGCCAGAACAACTTCTTCCCAATCAGGAGTTCGATTGAAGGGAGGAGCGTAAGGGACGCCGCCAGGAGAATTGCGACACCGAGGGCGATGGCAGTCCCCACGGCTCCGAAGAACGGCACCCTTGTAACGGCAAGGACGATGTAGGCTACGACCACTGTCAACCCCGCCGTAAGCACAGCCTGCCCAGCCCACCTTACGGAAACAGCGACGCTGTCTTGGAGGGACTTCCCCTTGGACAGCTCTTCCCTGGTCCTCCTGAGCTGGAGGACGGAATAGTCGACAGCGAGGCCGAGCATGGTGAGAATCATCAAGAATGGGACCGCGAAGTTGATCTGACTGTTTTGGACGTAGACGATGAGGCCATAGATTGAGCCGAGAGAGATGCTAATGGCAACGCCCCCAATTAGGAGGGGGACCAGAGCCGCAACAGGCGAAAAGAAGAGCAGCCCGGCCACGAGCAGTGATACAGCTATTCCTGGGATGACGCTATCGCTCAGGGCCGGCCCCCCCGCGGTCTGAAAGTCCGCCGCGATGACTTCACCTCCAGTTACGTAGAGCGTACCAACGCTCGCCAAGCTGGAGTTGTGCACCTGCGCCCGCGCCTGGGCGATTTCCGCGTTGCTCGGGGCCGAAGCAAAACCCAGGTCGAAAATCATGGTCCTGCCGTCGTGACTCGCGAACTCCTGGGTGATGGGAGAGGAGAACCTGTAGGGGTAGTCTTCGAAGTTCTGGGTTAGGAGGAGACTGGCTACGGACGTGCGAATCTGGCCAGGGGTGCTGGTATCATTGAGCCCCGAAAGAAGGCTGTAGAGTGCCGTCGCGTTCGCTGCGAAAAGGGGGGAAGAGTCGAACGTGCTCGATACCCCCCCCGCTACCTCTCGGGAAGCTAGGTCCCATGCTACTGATTCGTCGCCTGAGCTAGGGAGTTGGCCTACAATCTGGGCGACCTGCTTGGCGTACGCAGGAACGGTAGAATCGAGCAAACTCTCTTCTACAGAGTAGATGCTCGTTATCCCGGTGTAGTCGGGAAGCTTCGAATCTTTGGCCAGGGTGTCGTTCAGTGACAGAATGCCCAACCTGACGTCCCTCCCGTAGACATTCTGGTTCTGCAGGACCACGATGACTGAGTTGCCGCTGAAGTTCATTGCTGGGAACTGCGCATTGAGTACGTCCTGCGCCTTGTTCGATTCAGAGTTCGGGACGCTGAGGCTGCTTCCGGAAACGTTGAACGAGACTGAGGAAAAGAAGCGCGAAACTAGGGGAGCTGAGACCAGGAGAACCAGTACCCAGGCTATGACTAGTGCGCGATGGTGCTTCCTGATTACCGCGTTGAGTGGGTCAAAGAACGAATGGTTTGTGTTCATCTATGTTCACATCTTGTTCGTTCCTAACCTAGCCGGTCCCACAGAACGCATTTTCGATACTGCGGTTGGAGGGAACTGCGGGCGATAAAGGCAATTGTGGATTCTGGCTCCACTCTGATAGTGTGGAGCAGGGGGAAACGCTTCCCACGGCCGCGAACCAGGCTTCTGATCTGTCCTTCATCCCTCCCGCGTGGGCGTTGGTCGATGATTCAAGGAATTCTACTTGCGCCGATGAGTATTAAGCGCCCCTGACCTGGCACTCTCCGGGTAGTAAGCTGACTTTCACCATCAATGAATCAGGCATAATGGTCGAACCCCAGCTTGGGATGAGCATGGAGGGGTTGGTAGGAATCGCAAAGAAGGCAGAGGAGCTTGGCTTCGGATACTTCTTCCGGTCGGACCACATTCTTCCGACAGACGAAAGGCGAGGGATCGACTCGCCCGAGTGCTGGACCAGCCTGGGAGTCCTTGCCGCATCGACTAGCAGGATCAAGTTCGGGCCTCTTGTTTCCCCCATAGGTTTCAGGAGCCCTGCCCTCCTCGCAAAGATGGCCTGTACCGTTCATTCGGCTTCTCACGGCAGGCTCCAGCTGGGTGTGGGGGCAGGTTGGTACGAAGCGGAGTACAAGGCACACGGGTTCTCCTTCCCAGACTTCCGCACACGGGTCGCTCAATTCGCCGAAGCTCTCGAGATAATCTCCGCCATGGTGAACGATGGGAAAGTCGACTACGAGGGAACCCACTTCACCGCGCACACGGACTGCATGCCGAGGCCCGCGGGGCACATGCACATGATAGTCGGAGGGAGGACCAAACCCGTTGTGAGGCTGGCCGCCAGATTCGCCGACGAGTGGAACACGTTTCGCAGTTCTGGCAGCGACCTTGTGGGATTGAGGTTGATACTCGCTGAAAGGTCTGGAGGGCGTGCAATAGACGTCACGGAGATGGGCCCCTACCTCGTCGCAGAGAGCCAGCCAAAGCTCGAGGAGTACGCCGCTCTCCACGCCTCCACCCTCGGCCAGAGAATCTCCCCGAAAGACGTCATCGCACGGATGAAGGCGAGGAGTGCGCCCTGCGGAACTGTGCAGGAGTTCGTCGACCAGCTACGATCAAGGGCCGACTCCGGGTTCAAGCGGGTCTACTTCCAGACCCTCGTCCCCCAGAACACTGCCATGGTTGAGCTCCTCGCAGACACTCTGAAGGGAAAACTCTGAAAACCCGCGACGTATTGCGCAGCCACAACCCAGGAACACACTGTCAATCTACTTCTGGCTCCATGTCAGCGCAATTTATAACGGCGCTCGGCGGCGCCAACGAAAGTTGCAATCCACCTCAGCCGCTTCTATGCCGGTGACAAGCCGGCCGAAGGCCACAAACCACCAGCTGAGGGCACTGCTTGCCATGGTGGGGGTCGCTCTCCTCCTGAACTACGTCGAGACGATGGTGATCCCTGGAATCCCCGCCATTCAGTCTGATTTCTCCACCCTTGCAAACCCAGTATCCTCGAGCACGATGTCCTGGATCACGTCGGCGTTCTTGATTGTCGGCAGTGCAGTCTCCCCCCTCTTCGGCAAGCTTGGCGACAGCTACGGCAAGAAGCGCATGTTTCTTGCAGCGTTGGTGTTCTACATGGCCGGAGTTGGCATCGCCGGGTTCTCGAATTCGATCTACTTCTTGATTGCAGCCAGAGCGGTTCAGGGGATAGGTTTCGCCATCGTCCCTCTGGCCCTTGCTATCATAGCTGAAACTTTCCCAAAGGAGAGAATAGCAACGGCGCAGGGTGTCGTCAGTGCCACATTCGCCATAGGGGCCGCGCTTGGACTGATTATCGGTTCTTACGTGGTCCAGGATCTTGGTTGGCAGTGGGCTTTCCACTCTGCCTTCATACTGAGCGCGGTGCTGTTCGTCGTGATAGCCATGTTCCTCCCCGCGGGCACCCCCGGCACCCACCTGAAGGTTGACTACGAGACAGTGGTCCTTCTGATGGCAGGCGCCACGCTCATACTGCTTTACCTGACCGAGGGTCCCTATGAAGGGTGGACTTCGCTTTACAACCTTCTGGCGCTCATCATCGGAATCGGGTTGACGGCGGGGTTCTTTGTCGCCGAGAGCAGGAAGTCGAACCCGCTAATACCCCTCCACCTCTTGCGGATAAGGAACGTCCTTGTCGCGAACCTGACAGGAATCCTTTCCGGCATGGGTATGTTCATGCTCTTCTTTGCCGTAATATACTACACCGAAACCAAAGCGCCTCCTGCCCCCACGGGTCTCGGGCTAGACGTCATCTCCGCTGGCCTCAGCCTCGCCCCCGCAACAGTCCTCATGCTCGTCGGAGGGCCCGGCCTTGGGCGTCTCGTTCAAAGTAAAGGTCCGAAACCTGCAATGGTTCTCGGCGGATTGATAGCCATGACCGGCTTCAGCCTTTTCGTCTTCAACAGGGCCACGACCACCGATGTCGTCATTGACACGGCCATTTCGATGATAGGGGCGGTTGGTATCATAATCCCCATCGTGAACATGATCAGCATTTCGCTCCCAGACGAGACCGTGGCCACGGGCCTGGGACTCAATACGATGCTCAGGAACATGGGAGGAGCGATCGGTCCTGTTCTCGCGACTACGCTGATGAGCACTTATGCCCAAATAGTCCGCATCCCACCGAACACTCCCAAATTATGTCCTTTCCCAACCGCGTGTCCCGTGTCCTTCCCCACCCCGACAGCCTTTGACTACATCTTCTACCTTGCAATTGTGTGCATGGTGGCAGTGGTCGTCTTGGCCCTCGCCGGCAGGAATTATGTCTTCAAGAAGACGGCCCAGGGGCCGACTTCAAATCAGATCTCTTCTTAGCTAGCCAGAGGCCCAGTCCCCCCAGTGTAAGAGCACCTCCAACTGACACGGCAGCTAAGGCCTCGGCCAAACTGCCAAGAGGATTTTCTTGTATTCCCCAGACTCCCGTGTAGTCCCAGAAGAAGGAGCCTGCTGAACTCTCCCCAGCATTGATGAAGGAAGGAGGGCCTGAGCCCGAGCTCCCCACGACGAAGAGCGGGTTGTGGATCATGTCCCAATCGCTGTAGAGGTAGCAGCCGCTAATGACCTTCTCCCCGTCCAGCAAGATGGAATTCAATCTAAGACTTCCCATATCTAGAAACGTGGCCAAGGTCCTTGTATACGACTCGAGTGCGAACACCTCTTGGTCCCCGGCCCTGAGCGTGGGGGCCGGACCGGGAGGGAACGACTTCTCCACTGAGGAACCGCTGCTCATATCGGCGACTCTGAGGCTCCAAAGCCCTGACGTGAAGAAGATCGATATCGAAATGTTCGCCAGGGGGCTCATCTCCGGTTCGCTTGCGTTGAGCACCCATTGGTAAGATGTCGGCCGGGAACTGGCTGCCTGGACAGACCAAGCGAAGACAAGCCATCCGGTCCTGTTCGGCAGGGCACCTGCTGCAGCCTGTAGGACGCTCCCATCGCTCGTCATCACAGACAGAACCGCGTAGACGATCCCGTCGGGGGACTCGATGTCAGGGAGGGTAAGGGAAGCAGTGACGTTCTTGATACTCTCCCACCGCACCCCCCCTCCGCCCACAATTTGCGCCGCTTCGGGCACAACGACTCCAATGGCCCATGATGAATTTGGATATGCTGAGACAGGCTGCGCCTGCGGCGTCCCGATGACCAAAGGAATCCCGAACCCTGGGAGGAAGAGGCAGACCGATACGAGAACAGCTAGCCCAGGATTCGGCGAGCCTCTCAAGGGGCGGGCCACCTAGCGCGAACCATCGAAAGGACCGCTAGGGCGGCACCTGCGACAGCGATCAGCGTCAGCGTGATGATGGGGTTGACATACGGCAAAAGCATGTCATGGATGGATTGGGCAGACGAGGGCCCGTAGGTGGAAGCATACCCTCCGACTGCCCCCGCCGCGGCCAGTAGCAGGCAGCTCCCCACTACACCTACTGATAGAAGGACTAGCGCTGGCCACATGGTGCGGGGACTGATTGTGCGGTTTTCGACAAGCTCTACGGTCGTGAGAAATGCGGATAGGCAGCCGAACCCCCCGATGCCAACTACGATAAACAGCATGTACCCCAGGACCAACCAGATTCCCGGGCCTCCGCCGACGATTATGGGCGGCAGGTACGAGAAAGGAACGAAGGGCAGGACAATCACCACGGTCCAGACCAGAGCCGCAAAGGTGCTGAGGTATGCTGCTCCCCGATACCTTCTGTACCAAAGCGGTCTATCCGGGTCTATCCGTGGCGTAGACATTCGATGGTCACCAGCTGAATTGTCCTGTCTATTGCAGTCCTAGCTTTTTTGGTAGAACCCGTACAGGTTAGGTTTCCGTCGACCCCATTTCGGCGGATACCTTCCTGCCACGGCGTATGGCACAGCATGGCAGAGGGCACCAACACCGCTAGGCCGACCATATTCCCCAACACGTAACTCCCATCTGTGCAAGTGCATACATTTGTTCGGATTGGCTTAATGGCGCGCACCCCCCTATGGCGGTGGTCAAGCACTCGAATGAAACAGGCTGGAGCCTTCCACGAAGTAAGCTTGGGGACTCACGGGAAGGAGGATTTCAGAGAAGCGATGAGCGGCGTGAAAAAGCTGGCAGCCGACTTGCACCTATGCCCTCCAGTTGCCCGTCGCGCCTCCGTGATCTGTGCTGATGCCTTCTCTAAGCATCTCGGCCAGGACCTGTCCCCTCAGATTCTCTCCGCTGCCGCTGTGTACGTGGGGTGCAGAGAGGCACAGAAACCAGTGACTCTGAAGGACCTCGCCTATGCCAGCCACTTGGACCCCAGGGCGGTGGGGAGATGCTACGTGAAACTTATCGAACGAATGCACATCTCGCGCCCCGAGCTGAATGAAAACGGCTACGTCTATCACCTCACCCTGAAGAGGCCCGTGTCGGAGCAGGCCCTGAAACAGTCGCAGGAGATCATCCACAGCATCAACTCCAAAGGGTTAGGAGGAAGGAATCCGATGACCCTCGCGGCGGCCGCCCTCTACATCGCATGCTGCAACTTAGGTGAGATCATCACCCAGGCCGAGGTGGCCGAAGCTGCCGGGGTGGGGGAACAGAGCGTCCGGGACTGCTGCAAGGAGATCCGCCTGCTCACCAAGGCAGCGTAGAGATTCCCCACTCAGGAGCGCCTAACCTGTGTGTATCAACGATTAAATCTCGTCATCCGGCCAGACGAGCCATGGTCCGCACCAACCTCTCGATAGACAAGGCGGTATTCGAGGAGTTCGCAGCCGAAGCAGACCGAAGGAAGATGACCCTATTCGCGTTTGCGAACGAGTCTCTTTCAGCCATCACCAAGATATCCAGGGAGGGGGGGGACCCGGACGAGTTCTACAAGATCTGGAGGGTCCTGTCGATATTGAGGCAGGTGGACGTCATCACGCTTCCCAGCGACTTCGTCGACGACCTCATCGAGCGGCTCTACAAGGTGGACAGTTCTGCGACCAAGGCGAGATTCCGGGAACTCGGGGCATCCCTGGTGGGCCTTCTCAGAATGGCGGCCGAGAACATGGAGGACCTTGCGCCTCTGGCTAAGGACTTCGGATTCATCATACCAATCAAGCATTTCGCACTCACGACGCCCAAGCCGGGTCTGGTCCAGGTTGACGTAGTGGGAGCAGGAAAGGCCATAGAAACGACCCAGTGTTCCGCCGAGTTCCTGAAGGCGATAATCGAGGGGTACGGCTACGCGATCATCAAAGAGGAGCTCCACCCGGGCACCATAAGGTTGATTGCCGAGAAGACTGGCAGGGCTTGAGACAAACTCTTCATCTCTTCGGCAAGTGCATTTGACCGCCGCCTGAAGGCGTTTTGATTCCAAGAACCGAGAATTGACCCATCCGGCTAAATAATCGAGTCCAAAGGGCGCGAGGCTATAGGGAGTTTAGCGTGATAGACTCCGGTGCCGTGGCCTGGGTGCTTGCCGCTACCGCCCTGGTCATGCTGATGACTCCGGCTGTCGGCTTCTTCTACGGGGGTCTCGTACGCAGGAAGAACCTCATCTCGACCATAGTCCAGACCCTCACTATCTTCGCGGTAGTCAGCCTCGTCTGGGCGCTTTGGGGTTACAGTGAGGCCTTCTCGCATTCAGTAAACGGGATTGTCGGGGACCTCTCTAAGGTAGGGCTCAATGGTGTCGGTTACGCGCCGCTCCCCAACCAGGTCATCCCAGAGCTCGAATATTTTGCTTTTCAGTTGAAGTTCGCTGCCATTACACCGGCTCTTATCATTGGCGCCTTCGCCGAAAGGATTCGTTTCAAGGCCCTCCTTATCTTCACAGTTGCCTGGGCGACTTTCATCTATGCGCCGATTGCCCACTGGGTCTGGGGACCGGGCGGCTGGCTGGGGTCGATGGGCGTTGAGGACTTCGCGGGTGGTTTGGTGGTGCACATCTCCGCCGGAGTTTCAGCACTTGCGGCTGCAATCGTCCTAGGGAAGCGTGTCGGGATCAGCAAATCCGACGAGGTCAGGCCCAACAATGTCCCATTCGTCATCCTTGGAGCTGCGATGCTCTGGTTCGGATGGTTCGGGTTCAACGGCGGGAGTGCCCTGGCTGCCAATGAAGTCGCTGTCCAGGCTCTTGTGAACACAAACCTGGCGGCTGCGGCCGCGGCAGTGACCTGGATGCTCGTAGACTGGTCCAGAAAAGGTAAGCCCTCGGCGGTGGGGATATCAATCGGGGCCGTGGCTGGACTTGTGGCGATTACCCCCGCGGCGGGATACGTTACAGCCAGTTCGTCCATGATCATAGGGCTCGGCGCGGGCATCGCCTCAAACTTTGTCTCCAACTGGAGGGCGAGCCGCAACATCTTCGACGACTCACTGGACGTATTCGCTTGCCACGGCGCGGGGAGCATGTGGGGGGTTTTCGCAACCGGAGTATTCGCTACCTCGGCCGTGAGCGGGGTTAATGGCGCACTCGCAGGTAACCCGTCATTCTTAGGAATCGAGGTCTTCGCCATCGCGGTCGTCGCTGGCTTTTCCTTTTTCGGAACGTGGCTCATCCTGAGGATAATCAACTTCATCACTCCTCTGAGAGTCACGAAAGAGGAGGAGGAATTGGGCCTCGACGAGAGCCAGCACGGCGAAGAGGCCTACGCCTAGGTGGCATCCAATCCCCCTGCAACAAAGGGCTAGACTGTGAACCTCGGAACCAGCCTATTTGCCGAGGCCGTACCTCTGTGCCACCTGCGCTTGAAGTTCCCTGAGCTCTTTGATCCGCTTCTCAAGCCGCCGTCCGAACACTAAGTCACGCAATCCCGCATAGAGCCAGAGGAGCGATATGACAAGACTGACAGTGCCTACTGCCACCAGTGCCGGGTCGACAAGATCCACGGTCTGGCTCTTTATTCCCAGGCCATACGGCAGGACTACGAGTTGAAGGAAGTAATTGAGAGCGAAATACGCACCTGAGACGACGGCAACCAGTGCAAGCAGTATTATCTTGCGCCCCCCTCTTTCCATGTGCTGGACAAATTCCTCCTGCAGCTCTATGATTGAAACGCTCAGATCCTTGTCTTGGGACATGCCCTGCTCATCCCTCCTAGAGCTTATAATGGATGCTCACAACTTGTTCATTCCATGACCTGAAACAAGATCTTCAGACCCGAATCGAGGTGGTTCAGGGCCTCCATTCCCTTTGGAGTGATCGAATATTTCTCGTGCCCCTCCGTTGATTCCACCTTTGCCAGGCCGCCAGCAGTAAGGAACCGGAGATAATCCCCAAGCCGGTTGTAGGGAACGTTCGCGACCCGCGCAAGCCTTGAAGGGAGTTGAGGTTCCGAGGCCATCGTCCGGAGGAGCTCCCAGTATATGATCGTCGTGTCCCTATTCTTCAACCGCCTTCAGCACGAAACGGGTCCGATATGAACAACTTGATAGAACAACTTGTTCGCTCAACATGTGCGTCAGTGCCTTAAATCAAGACTGCGCGCATTCGCACGATGGAAGCACAAGCAAGACAAGGATGGCTCGGGTATGCCCTTGATGGGTCTAGGGGAAAGGTAGGAGTCCAGGGACTCGGCGACCGGGTCCTGCTGCTAGGCAGGAGGGCGGGGGACCTTGCGACCCTGATGGCCTACGCCCTGGCCGAGGAAGGCAAGAAGATCGCTCTGCTCGACGTTGATGGATCAATCTCTCCCGAGGTACGCGGCTACTTCAGAGCTCTCGACTACCGTTCCATGCTGTACGAAGCGTTCCATCTCGAGGGGGACGGTGCCGCGCATGGCCAACTGGTCGCTTCAGCCTACGCCGCGGCCCTCGACCTCACTCCAGAAGAAGAGGCGATCCTCGGAGCTGCCCTTCAGAAGCTCTCGGAACAGAACGACCTGGCCTCTCCATCCTCGCTCTTCGATGTCATTGGGGGCGTCGAGGGGTTCAGGGGGTTCTATGTTGACAAGCTGAAAGGGAGGATAGGCGCTCTAAGACTCCTGGAGACCACACGAGTCGATTCCTTCGATGAAGTGATGGATGGAGGGATCATGGTAAGCTTTGATTCCGCCCCCTACCCTCAAGCCTCGGAGCTCACTGCGGGCCTCTTCATCGCCAAGATTCTGTATCTGCTGACCTCATCGGAAAGACGCCCTGACGCTCTTTTGATTACCGGTGCGCACAGCCTGTTCAAGAATCTCACCCGTATCCAGCACAGCGGGAGGCTGGTAGCCCACCTGCTGGGGGCGCGGATTCCTCTCGTTCTAGCTTCGCCGATCCCCGCCCTTCTGAACGATAGGCTGATGGAGTCGATGGCCGTCCGGATCTATTCGAGCGAGGCGTGGAACGCTCGAAAGGACTGGAGGCAGGCGGCCGCCCTGGCGTACTCCTACACAATCTGTGACGACCGGTCCGGTGCTTTGATGGGATTCGTCCCACGTTTCATCAGGCCCAAGCGGTCGACTGCGGGTCCAATGCTCCCGAGACATTCAGGCAGAGCCAGCCCTGAACTAACCAGGACGATTCTGGAAGAGATCAGCGGGTACGAGTTGGCCAACAGACAGTCTGTCGTGTCCTTCCTGGCCCCAACATTTCTCCCCCTAGATGTCGGTGCAGAGATAGACAGGCTGCATTCAGAAGGCTACCTGATCCTTGAGCCGAAGCAGGCCGGGAGTGGGCCAAGGATTCTTGCCTACACCTTGACAGAATCTGGGAGGCGCTTCCTGCAGGAGCTGACGAAGTGATGGAGCACCTAAAGACGGGGTGCGTTGCCGTCGACGCGCTCACGGATGGGGGCCTCGCGACAGGCACCATCACCCAGATATTCGGGGAAAAAGCGCTTGGCAAGAGCATCGTCTCTTTCCAGGCGGGGTGCGCCATAGCCGCTTTGGGAGGGAGCACCATCATGCTTGACACAGAGCAGTCCTACTCAAGTTACCTCGTTCCCTATTGGGGAGAGAGGATGGCCAGGCGGTTCGGGAAGGAGTTCAATGTAGCCGAGATCAAGCTTGAGAGGGCGCCAAAGGTGCCGCCCAAGCGGAAGCCGGTAACGAGGGGGCAACTCATCACAGCCGTCGATGCGACGTTGAGCCACCTCGGGGTGTCGTACACCGACGCGCATCTCAGCGCCGTGGCGGACATCTTCTCCCCAGACTTCGCCGTCGAGCTCCCGCCCAAGGGCCCTTCCGTCCTGATTTTCCAGGTCCCTGAGGTGGTGGACCTTCTGAACCTTCACGGAATAGATGCGGCAAGAGAGGTCTCGAGCGGGGGCAGGGTCGAACTAAAGATGAGGCAGACCCCGACCTACCAGTCAGCACTCCATCATATCATCCGGGAGACAGGGGCAAAGCTCTTGGTCTATGACTCCATATCGGCTCCATTCAAGTCCTCCTTCCCAAGCACACAGGACCTGCCAGCCAGGAGCGCGGGGCTCGCCATGCTGCTGGCCCACTCGCAGCGGCTCTGCGTCGAGTTCGGGATTGCGGTACTCGTGACAAGCCACGTCTCCATCGACCCCATCAACCCCTGGGACAGGGTCCCCTACGGCGGGGTCATCCTCGGCCACGACGCGAAGTTCTCCCTCGAGCTGACGAAGTCTACCGCGTCGAGAAACAAGGACAGGAACCCCGAGGCGATCAACCCTGAAGACAGGGAGGCAAGCAACAAGGCGTTCTGGGCCGCCAGGCACCCCGCTCTCGAAGAGTATACCAGGTTCGCCTACGCCCGTCAGGATGGCGAAGGGTTCCATTGATGAGATGGGGCCTGCGCCTGCTCGCACTCTTCGTCGGGCTCATCTCCCTGAGTCTCGGTCTATGGCCGCTCTTTCTGCTGTCTGTCGTGTATCTCGCCTTTTCATTAAGGAAAACCAAAACGCAGCGGACAACCGTTCATGGACAGGGCGCATTCCCGAATCCGAAGCGACCCTGGGGCCGTTACGTTCTGGGAGTCCTGCTGTTCCTGCTCGCTGCGGTGGCGATGGGGGCGGGAGGGACCTTTTCACCCATCGTCTTCTCGCTGAGTGGTCTCCTGGTTCTATCTTGGCCCCGTCTACGGACAACCACTCTGGCGAGCCACGTGGTCCCCGTGCGCGAATCTATCCTCATGAGAAGCAGGCTCTTCCCACTCCGCTGGCACGCGCTGGCTGAGGTCAAGCTCGAATCACAGGACCAGACGAGGGGCATCTCCGCCATGGACGGCAGGCTCCTTGTCTTCGCAGGCAAGACTCCATCTGCGTTCCAGGTAGTGAGTGTCTACGCATTGGGCTACAAACAGGCAGAGGAGAAGGTCGTTAGGAGGCTGCGAAGGGAAACCAAGATGCTCTCGCAGAGGGGGGCACACCTGTTGCCTCTTGACAGCGAGGATGCAAGCGCAAGGCTGTCTCTGGAGCTTGACCGGCTCAAAATCGGGACCGAAGACTTCGAGGCCGTAACATCTCTTCCCTTTGACGTCTTCACTCTTCAAATTAAGGAGGGGCTGGTCGTCGCCCACAGGGCGTTCAGAATATCAGAGTCGGTGGGATCGCCCTTCATACCCTCCCCCGACCTTTCCGCACCAAGACAGCCCCTCTTGGCTGAGGTGGTCGAGAAGATAGGCATGAGGCGCTGCTGGCCGGGGCCGGACGAGTTCTCCCCTTTCATTGCCGCCCTCGACGCCTCTCGGGCAGACCCGATTGCGGACAGGGTTATCATGAAAGGGGAAAAAGAAGGAAGGGTGCTGGTCGAGACTCAGGGCGGGGCGCTGGTCGAGGTTACAAGGCCACAGCTGAGGATACTAGCGAGGATTTATGGCTGATACCGGAGGTATAACGGACTGGCGACCTAAGGAAGTTATAGGTCGTCTAGACTGAACCCTGAGTCAGCCAGATACTTCCCTTCGCCTTTCTTATTCGAAGAAACGTTCTTAACCGCTTATCGAAGGGTGGCCTCAGCAGTCGGGAGGGAGACATGCCGAAATTCAAGACAACCGCAGAAGCTCTGAAGATAGTCCACAATAGGGACCAGATTAGGAACCTTGGTATCATCGCGCACGTCGACCACGGAAAGACCACCACCTCAGACAGCCTCCTAGCGGCGTGCGGAATGCTGTCTCCTTCTGTTGCTGGTCAGGCGTTAGCCCTGGATTACATGGAGCTAGAGCAACAGCGCCAGATGACCATTAAGGCAGCAAACGTAACACTCTACTATGAAGAACAAGGGAAACCCTACGTCATCAATCTTATCGACACTCCTGGACACATCGATTTTACTGGCAAGGTAACCCGATCTCTAAGAGCGGTAGACGGGGCGATAGTTGTTGTAGACGCGGTCGAAGGTATCATGACCCAGACGGAGACTGTCACCAGGCAGGCCCTCGAAGAGCGGGTGCGCCCAGTCGTCTACATCAACAAGATTGACCGCCTGATCAAGGAGCTCCGCCTCACTCCGGAGAAGATGCAGGAATGGCTCTTCAACATAGTCAAGGACTTCAACAAGCTCGTCGACACCTACGCCGAGCCCGAGTACAAGCAGAAGTGGAAGGTCTCGATTCAGGACGCCCAGGTCGCCTTCGGGTCCTCAAAGGACAAATGGGGCTTCAACTTCGACATGGCGAAGGCAGCGGGGGTGTCCTTCAAGGACATCATCAACGCCTACAACGCCTCGACTCCGGAGGAGCTGGGCAAGAAGCTCCCGCTTCACGAAGCGCTGCTCGGCATGGTCGTGAGGCACCACCCGCCCCCCCACGTGGCTCAGGCGTACCGCATCCCAAAGATCTGGCCGCAGGGAGACCTGAACAGCGACGTCGGCAAGTCCCTGCTGGCATGTGATGAGAACGGGCCGACTGTCATGATGGTTACCAACGTCGTCGTCGACCCAGCAGCTGGCCTCGTGGCAACCGGGAGACTCTTTTCCGGGAGCGTCACCAACGGCGACTCCGTCTACCTCCTTAACTCGAAGCGCGAGGGGAAGATTCAGTCAGTCCAGCTTTTCATGGGTTTCCAGAGAGAGATAGTCGACTCCCTCCCAGCTGGCAACATCCCCGCGCTGCTCGGTCTTGACATCAGGTCGGGAGAGACCATCTCGAACAGAAAAGACGTGGCAACCTTCGAGTCGATCCACTACGTCAGCGAGCCGGTCGTCACGGTGGCAGTAGAGGCGAAGCACCCTAGAGACCTGCCGAAACTCGTCGAAGTCATGAGGAGGCTGAACATCGAAGACCCCAACCTGGTCGTCACCATCAATCAGGAGTCAGGGGAGACGCTAATGTCCGGCATGGGGGTGCTCCACCTCGAGATCGCAACCACACAGATACAGCAGGCAGGGCTGGAGATCATCACATCCCCGCCCATAATCAACTATAGGGAGACGATCCGCTCAAGGGCTGGGCCGATTATGGCCAGGTCCCCCAATAGGCACAACAAGATCTTCATTGAAGTTGAGCCGCTGGAGCCAGAGGTCATCGAGCTCATCCGTAACGGCACCATAGGCGAGAACGTCGAGAAGAAGGTGGTCATCAAGACACTTCGCGACCACGGATGGGATCCCGACCAGGCCAGGAACTTCCAGGCCATCGATGACAAGGGGGACATACTCACCGAGGTCACCAAGGGCGTCCAGTTCCTCCAGGAGTCCATGGACTCTATCCGGGCGGGCTTCGACGACATAATGAAGAACGGCCCCCTGGCCTACGAATTCACAAGGGGCGTCAAGGTAGCCCTTACCAACTACGTCCCCCACGAGGACCCTGCCCACAGGACCTATGCGCAGCTGATGCCCGCCTCGCGCAGGGCAATCCTGGGGGCGATGCTTTCGGCGAACCCGACCCTTCTGGAGCCTATCCTCGGCATTGAGGTGAAGGGCCCCTCCGACCTCATCGGCGCCGTAACAGGCGTCATAAGCGCGAAACGCGGGAAGCTCGTCAAGATCGACCAGAAGGAAGTTATGACCGTGGTCGAAGGGGAGATTCCGGCCTCAGAGACCTTCGATCTGAGCGAGAAGATGAGAGGTGCCACCGCAGGTAAAGCAGTCTGGAACACCCACTTCAAGACATGGCAGGCGGTGCCGCAGAACATGCTCTGGGGACTGGTCACTGAGATCAGGAAGAGGAAAGGCCTACCACCCGAACCTCCGAAGGCCGAAGAATTCATCGACAAAGAGTAAAAAGAGTCTACCCCGTTCCTAAGTTCCGAGAACTAGGATTAAGAGGACGCCACTCCGTCCCGAGCCAAGATGGACTCGGACGATATTGCATACAGAAAGAGCGTGAGGAACATGGGACTCTTCCTCGCCGCCATTGTGATAACGATCTTCGCAGCGATCTTCATCCCTCCGTACGTCAATCCCCCCCATAATGCCTACCCTCAGTCCGTCTCCTTCGATTTCGGGTCCGGGTTCACGATGCATCTGACGGTCAACTACTCTTCAGGCTCCCCGACCTGGAGCGCCCTGCTCAGCGGTTGGGTCAACAGCACGTCGCCTTCGATTGAGAACGTCACGGCTTCAGATTCCTGGGCTTTTCCACTGAACGATCTCTTCACAAGCCTCTGCACGCCAGGGTGGCCCATAGGCATCGGGGTAATGGAAGGGCATTACACCCAGGACAACTATACCCTGGGGACGCTGATCCCGCAGAACAGCAGCCAGCCCCAATGCAGTGGGGCATACTATTCGCCCACTTCCATTGCATTCGAGCCGCATACATCAAAGGCACTAGTGGTTCTGGGGGGTAAGCCGTCCTTCTGGACTATTCAGACAGTTCTGCGCTTCACTGGGACCACGCCCGGATACCAGCTCCCGCCCGGCGTCTACACGGCCGTTCTCGCCGACGAATGGGGGGATGTGCTCACTGCCAACTTCCTTGCCTCCTAACGACCTCCTTAACTAGCCAGAGCTCCGCCAGCACTCCCGTTGAAGGTCAACCCTTCGCTCATCCATAGGCTCTTCTACCCACAGGTCCCCGCCATCCTTTCCGCCATGGCCGGTAAGAGGGTCTCCGCCATGCCTGTGGTCTCCTATACCTCCGTATCCGACTCTCCTCCCATGGTCGCCGTCTCGAGCGTGCCGTCGCACTACACCTGCAGGCTGGTGCTGGAGGCGGGGTGCTTCTCGCTCTGCATCCTTGACAGGGACCACGCCGGCGCCGTCGCAAGGCTAGGGAGCGTGAGCGGCGCGAAGGTAGAGGACAAGCTCACGGACGCCGGGCTCGAGTACACAAGGGGGGAGAAGCTGAAGGTCCCGGTAATCAAGGGCTCGGCCGCTACCCTCGAGTGCTCGCTGGCCGCCAAGCGTAGGTTTGGCGACCACCTGCTGCTTGTCGGCGAGGTGAGGGCAGCCCGGGCGGTGGAGGCTTTCGACGAGTTCTGGGACTTCGCCAAATACAGGCCCCTGCTCTACACCGGCTGGCGTGAGGGCTTGACTACCCTGCCGGGCGCCTAGGAGTAGGACCTCATCACTTCGGCCGAAAAGAGTTTCAGGTCTGCGACGATATCTTCCGCCGACGGGTGGTTGATCGAGGCGCAGTAGTACTCGAGCCCCGCCAGCGCGTAGGCGTCGATCTCCTTCCTGATTTCTGCCGGGCTCCCCGACACTGCGATCCTTTTCTCGTTGTTCGGGCCCGCGTAGGGTGCCCTCCTCTTCCTCACATCCGTGGTCATCCTCATGGAGAGTGTCACCCCCTTCTTCGAATGCCTGATTTCCTCCGCCCCTCTCCTGAACCCTTCGACTTCCGGGCCCACAGGGTGCCACCCATCTCCGAGCCTGATCGTTCGCCTCACGGCCGACGGGCCATTCCCACCAATCCAGACAGGGATGTCCTTGTTGACAGGCTTTGGGAAGAAGAGTGCGTCCTTCAGGTGAAAGAATTCGCCATCGAAGTTGACCACTTCGTCTCTCCAGAGGGACTTCATCAGCCTGATGCTCTCGTCCATGGCCTTCCCCCGCCTGGCGAAGTCGGCGTTCAGAAACCGGAACTCGGGCTCGGCCCACCCGGCCCCGAACCCCAATATCACCCTCCCCTTCGAGAACACGTCGAGGGCGGCCGCCTGCTTGGCAAGGAGTACTGGGTTCCTCTGGGGGAGGACGATGCAGGAGGTGCCGACCCTCAGCCTTTCTGTGGCCGAGGCGACGGACGCCAGTGTAATGAGGGGCTCCAGCAGTTGGCCGTAAGGCTCTCTGAGTTCGGTCGGCATTATTATGTGGTCCGTGGCCCAGACGGAGTCGAATCCGACCTCTTCGCACGTCCTGGACAACTCCACGAGCTGCCGGGCGCTTATCTTGTCGCCGTAGTTCGGAAGTATGTACCCGAACTTCACAGTTCGCTCATCCCTTGCGCGTGACGAACCGCGTCGCCAGCGCCTTCGTGCCGTTGAGCTTCGCCAGGTTCAGCACCAGGGGCGTTATCGCCTCGACGATTCGCGCCTCGCTAAGGGGACCGACATAGAGGGGGCGCATCTCCCTGATGCTCGTGACCAGCCTGGCGGCCTCCTCATATGTTTCCTTCGAATCAGCTGCCACAAGGATGTCGACCGGGGGGACGACGTCGTCCTTCAGGAAGCCCGAGGGGACGTTGTTGAAGGCCGTGGCCACCCTGCTGTGGGGGAGGATGCGTGCGAGCTCCTCCGCCGCCGAACCACCCTTCAGGGCGTACCTCAGCAGTCCCCCTTCCACCTTCATCGGGTTGATGACGGATATGGCAAGCTTCGAGGACACCTCCCCGGCCAAGTCTTCGACAAGGCTCATTGCCTCGTAGGGAATCGCGAAAATCACGGCATCTGCCGCCCTTGAGGCTCCCTTGTAGTCGGCCCCCGTGGCGCCCCCTATGCCTGCGGCCGTGGCTGCGGCCCTCGACGGGTCCCTCGAGCCGATAATCACATCGTGTTCCCTGGAGAGATGTCTTGCGAGCGCCCTCCCCATGGCTCCGCTCCCTCCAATTACTGCGACCTTCATTCTGATTCTAGTCTCGCCTGGGCAGCGCCCTGCTGGTGTTTTGTGAACGTTGCGTCCATCATGTTCTTGATCCTCTCCGCCTTCTTCCATCCTATGCCCTGTGTCATGGCGAGCTCTCCTGCCGTCAGTCCCATGACCCTCCTCGGCGTCCCGTACTTCGATAGCAGCTTCTCTGCGAGCTTCCTTCCTATGCCTGGCATGGCAGACACCAGGTAGAGCTGCTGCTGGGGGATGCTCTTTGCCTTGGGAGGGAGCTCAGACGGCATCCTGGCCAGAGGTTTCGCCCTCGCGTGGCTCAGTAGCTCCGCTATCGCAGTGGCGGTCTCCTTAGGGTTGGCGGTGTAGAGCACCCTGAGGCCGTAGGCCAGGGTCACATTCGCTATGGCGCCGTAGAACGACTTCAGATTCTTGGCAAGGGACTCGACCTCCTTCGAGTCCCCCTCAACCAGAAGGAACGGCTTGGCGTAGGCGGCCGAGAGCTTAGCAGCCTGGTAGAACAGCCGGGAGTCGTATACCGATGAGACCAAATCTCTCACCGACTTCCTCTCGACCGCCAGCTCAGGGTTGAGCACATAGTCCGCAACCGGCAGCCTGCTGAAGTAGACCCTCACGTTCAGCCTCGACAGCTCTTCGGGGACGCCGCTCGCCCTCTCCCTCTCGTCAGCCACGACCCGGGCGGGTATCACAGTATTCGAGCAGGAAAGACGAAATAAAAGGAGTAGGCGGCGATGGCAAACACGACGACCGCCGCTACGGCGACCACCTTGTCCGTGGCATTCGCCCTGTACTCCACGAGAGAGGATGGCCTCGGGACGGCGCCGTAGGCCCTAGACTCCATGGCTTCCGCCAGTTCCCCGCTTCTTACCACGGAGTTGACGACCAGGGGGATAAGGATGGGTATCATGTTCCTGACCCTCCTGAACACGTTCCCCTTCTCGAGCTCCAGTCCCCTTGACTTCTGGGCGTCCATTATCTGGATGGTGTCAAGGAACATCACGGGGATAAAACGAACTGCCGTGACAAAGGCGAACACCACGTCCCTGGGGAGCCTGAACGTCTTCATGACCTGCTCCAGCTCGTCGGGGGATGTCGTGATAAAGAAGAGGCTGGTCGACACGACGATGGCGACGAACCTCGCCGCGTAGAGCAGGGACGTCTCCAGATTCCTTGTGATAACGAAATTGAGCACGAATATGACCAGGGAGAAGGTAGCCGTGAAAAGCATGGTCCTGGCGACCCTCCTGAGCACAGTCGCGATGGCCGCCACGACGATCATGAAGGCGAGGACCGCCGCCAACTCGTAGAGTGACCTGACGAGCAGCGTCGTTACGAACATCAGGACGGAGATGAGGAGCTTTACGCGGGGGTCAAGCCTGTGGTAGACAGAAGTGCCCCTTCTGAATACGAAGCCGCCGCTCAGCCACATCATCGCGTTCTGCCCTCCGCCCAGCGCCTAGCCTCAAGCGGGTCGACGAACGGCGCGTTGGGCCTCTGCGTCAGGCGCTCGTAGAACTCGACAAGCTGTGGCTGTGCCACCCTGGCCGGGTCGAGGAGGCCCCTGTCCTGCATCAGTTCGGCTGCAGGACCGTCCCCCAACACTCTGCCCGCCTTCATCACCACCACCCTCGGTTGTATCGGCCACAGGAACTCTATGTCGTGAGAAACGACCACGACGGTCTTCCCTGACGATGTCAGCATCCTGATGGTCCCAGCCAGTTTCTCCTTTTGGATGGAGTCCTGGCCCACGGTCGGTTCGTCCAGGATTACAACCTCGGGATCCCAGGCGAGTATGCACGCAAGTGTCAGTCTCTTCTTCTCTCCCCCGCTCAGAACAAGGGGGGAGGACTTCCTGTACTCTTCGAGACCGAAGAGCTCGAGCCCCCACTTGACCCTCTGTTCCACAAGCGCCGGCGGGAACCCGAAGTTCCTCAGGGCGAACGACATCTCCTCCTCGACGCTCTCAGAGAAGAGCTGGTGGTCCGGGTTCTGGAACGCTACCCCCACCTTCCTGGAGAGCTGGGCTGTGCTTGTTTCCCGTGTATCCTGGCCGTCCACGAGGACGTTCCCCGTCGTCGGCTTCAGCAGCCCCGTAACGTGCTTGACGAGAGTTGTCTTTCCTGCGCCGTTCTCCCCCACAATGGCGACCGTCTCGCCAGAACCTATCATCAGGCTCACCCCGTCCAGCGCCTTCACTCCGTTCTGGTGCACGTAGGTCACGTCCTGGAACTCTATCATCGGCCGTCCCCCTCCACGGCCCGGGCCAGCTCACCCGGGCTCAGCAGTCTGTCCGTCGCAAGCACGCCGTCCGCCGCGAGCATCTTCTGTACCTTCGTCACCGACGGAATGGAGACGCCGTAGGCCTCGGCCTCGTCTCCGAACAACACCTCCTTCGGCGTCCCCTCCAGCACCTTCCTCCCCTCGTTCATCACTACCATCCTGTCCGCCACCTTCACGAGCAGGTCGAGCCTGTGCTCCACCACCACGAATGTGGTCCCTAGTTCCTTCGTCAGTCTCCCGACAAGGCCGACCAACTCTGCCGCGGTCTTCGGGTCCAGCAGGGACGTGGGCTCGTCAAGTATGACCAGCCTGGGATTCATGGCGAGCACGCCCGCCAGCGCCACTCGCTGTTTCTGGCCGTCGGAGAGCTCGTGAGGCGCCCGGAGGGCGAGGTCCTCTATCTCCAGCAGGTGCATGGCCTCGTCCACCCTCTTCCTCATCTCCATCCGTGGGGTCCCCAGGTTCTCAAGGCCGAAGGCGATGTCCCTCTCTACGGTGAACATGAATATCTGGTTCTCCGGGTTCTGAAAGAGGAAACCAACCTTCTGCGCAAGGTCCCGCATAGTCGACTCCTTGACCTCGCTCCCTGCGACCCGGACTTGCCCCGAGTAGTCGCCGCTGTACATGTGGGGGATCAGCCCGTTGACCGCTCTGAGCAGGGTCGATTTCCCGCATCCGGACGGTCCCGCCAGTACAACTATCTCCTGCTCAGGGACCGAAAGGTCGAAGTCTGACACCGCCTTCTTCGGCGAGTCAGGATACCTGAAGCTCAGCCCCGATATCTCAAGTATGTCTGCCATTGCGGGTCGCTCAGCGGCTCCCGGCCAAGGCCTTGGCTCCTTGCTCCCCGGCTCCTCCGAAGAACCTCCCGTACCTCGACTCGACCGCCCTCGCCAGAGTGTATGCGAGGGGGACTGTGTACAGCGCGATTGTGAAGTTGAATACCCCTATGGGGACCAGGAGCCCGGGCACGTCGGCCTGCGTAATCGGGAAGAGGCCAGATCCGAAGCCGACGGGATACGGGAGAGGGAGGACTATCCCGTTGACCACCGTCATCACGGCTGTGCGCAGTGCTGCCCCCGCTGCAGTGGCCACTGGAACCAGTTTCCTCCCCTCCCACCCTCTCTTTCGGGCTGCCCTGTGCACGGGGAGCACCCCAGCGAACATGGAGAGTTGTGCGGCCAGGTTGTAGAGAGGGGCCACGGGAAGCGCGCCTGGCCTGTACGCCTCCAGCAGGAGGGTGTTGAGCACAGCGACAGTCGTCCCGTCCCAGAAGCCAAGAATGAGCACACCCAGCAGAATGGGCACCTCCCACACCTCGTAGAACAGGAAGGGCTCGTAGGGGGCGGGAAAAGCGACCACTAGGTTCAGGACCACGGCGAGTGCCGTAAACAGGGCAATCAGGCTCAGGCGCCTCGACTGTGAGAACCTGGCCATGTTCGGGCCCGATTCCGGTATCCTTTTAATGGTTTGGTAGCAACCATCCTCCTTGTAGATGGCCAAACGTAAACCGAAATCTGGCGCCGAACGGCTGACGACTCTGCTTCATCTCGTGAGACTGGGAGCCGGAGCTTCCTTCGCGGAGATCTCGACCAAGGAACTCGGAGATTCTATCGACCTCAGTCAGCAAGCGGCCTCTTTGAGGCTCATAGAGTTGCAGAAGGCAGGCCTAATTGAAAGGGCGCATTCGGGTCGGGGACTTGCGGTCAGGCTGACCGAGTCCGGCCTTAGGAACGTGGAATCCTTTCTCTCCGAAGCCAGCGTCAGTTTCGAGCGCGGGAAGAACGAGCTGCTCTTCAAGGGGACGGTATTCACCGGCCTGAACGAAGGCGGTTACTACATTTCGCTTAGGGGGTACGCGAGGTCCTTCCGCAAAGCTCTTGGGTTCGAACCATTCCCGGGCACGCTTAATCTTAGGCTCTTGGATCAGGCGATGATCGAACAGCGTCGACTGCTCGATCTGAAGCAAGGAATCATCATCCCAGGTTTCACCGACGGGAGAAGGTCCTTCGGACCTGTGAAGGTCTTCAAGGCAAAAATTGATGGGAGCCACTTAGGGGCGGTTCTCGCAATTGAGAGAACGCACTATGATAGTTCTGTCTTAGAGCTAATCTCGCCTAGTAACCTCAGACGGACTCTCGGCCTCAAGGACGGCGATGAATGTTCTGTCGTCGCGTACCCTGGAATGACGTAACAGTCTCCGGAGGGCCATCTAGTGCCGGCCGTCCGCCTAACAGGTCAAGATGAGAAACATCACACGTTGAGCGAGACCAACGATTTCCTTATCTAGAATCGAGGGAATTGGGGTCCCGTTGGCAGACCAAGAAATTCTCATCCTCGTGGACGACAGCGACAACGAGATCGGGACAGACACCCGCGAGGCGTGCCACGCAGGGAAGGGAAAGCGGCACAGGGCCTACACTGCCCTGCTCTTCCACAATGGCAGGGTGCTTCTGCAGCAGAGGAGCAGGAAGAAGCTCCTTTGGCCTGGCGCCTGGGACGTGTCCTTCACGAGCCACGTCTACCCCGGCGAGACCTACCAACAGGCGGCGTCCCGGCGTGCCCTCCAGGAGCTGAACGCCCGGGTGGGTGAGCTCAAGGACGTGCACTCCTTCGTCTACTTCGCCCCCCAGGGGGCAAACGCGGAGAACGAGTTCTGCAGGGTCCTGGTTGGCGACTTCGACGGGAAAATCAAACCGAATCCAGACGAGATGACCTCGGTCCGCTGGGCGACCCTAGGCGAGCTGAAAGCCGACGTTGCCTCGAACCCCGACGCCTACACCCCCTGGTTCAGGCTGACATTGGAAGGGTTCCTGAGGAGCCCAGTCTCGAAGAAGTACGCCTAATCTATCTCCTTCAATTCGCCTAGGAGCTCCCCTGCCCTTTTCAGGGTCGCCTCCATGGTCTCCTCCTCCCCTGACATGGTCGAGAAGGACGCGGCCGTAGCGTGCCCACCGCCGTGCCCCCCGAGCCTCTTTGACATCTCCTCTGCCACCCGGGTCCCGAGTTGAACATTCGTCCCTTCTAGGAACCTCTGGGTCGACCTCAGGCTGACCCTGGTCTCCCCGTCAGACTCCCCTCCAACTATGGCCAGGTCAGCGCCGAGATACACCAGTGACCGGGCAACGTGTGCCTGAAACGACCCAACGGCGCTGGTGGCCACGACCCAGTCCCCGCCCCTGTAGATCTTCAGCCTCTGGGCCCCTTTCAGCTTCGCGAGCACTTCCCCATAGTCCGGCTCGCTCCTCAGCTCCTTCCTTGCGATCGCCACGTCGGCGCCTGCGTCCATCAGCTTCACCACCGCCCTGAGCCCCTGGGGGCTTGCGATTGCCAGGTGCGAAGAGTCGAACATTATCGCCTCCAGCAGCGCCTGGGCCGTGTCTGCATCGACCTCCACCCCAAGCTCCTGGAAGATGCTGAACACAACTTCTGCGGCCGACGTCGCGCCCTCGTCCACTATCACTCTGTCGTACGACACGTTGTCCCTGAGCGGGTGGTGGTCCACCAGTACCCTGACCCCCTTCGCCTTCTGCAACTTGTCCTTCCAGTCGTTGAGGAGCTCCTCATCCCCCACGTCCACGGCCACGTAGAGGTCGTATTCATCCGCGCTCTTCTCCACGGTGGCGTGGGGGAACCTTCTGCTGAGCTTCTGCGTCAGGAGCGTCATCCCCCCGGGGGTGACTATGTCGACCCTGGATTCAGGAGCCAGTGCGCCCAAGAGCCTGGCAAGCGCGTAGGCTGAGAGATAGGCGTCGGCGTCTGCGTTCCTGTGACAGACCACTGCCGCCCTCCGCAGGTCCCTCGCCGCTAGAAAGGGGAATTTCGTTAACTTCGTTTCAAGTGTCAACTTCCGCCACGGTTAGGCGTCTCCGGGCGGCGTCGGCTGCTGTGCCTTCGGCTTCACAGCATCGTTTATCTTCGTCTGCAGGTCGTTCAGGCTCTCCCTGAACCTCGTCTCCTGCTTGGCAAGCACCATCTTCCTCGTGTTGGCGAGCTCTTTTCTCTCGTTCAACTCTTTCATCACGTCGTCCTTCTTCACCTTCACCAGGAGGTTCCCGGCGAACTTGTAGACCGCCTCGGTGTCGCTCGCCTTGTTCAGCTCATCGAGCGCCCTGTCGGTCTCCCCCAGCTCCAGCTCCACCTGCTGCTTCTGGGCGAGGACGGCCTGCAGATTCTGCTGTGCCTGGTCGTACCTCGCCAACTGTTCCCTGAGGAGGGGCGGGAGTTCTGGCTGACTCAATTCTAGCCACTGCGACCCTCGAGTCTACTTAAAGCCTTTCGAGTTTTGCGTTACGCCGCGGAGTTTCTCTAGGACTTCCCTCGCCTTCTCCGCCATTTCAGAGGGCTCCTTCGCCTGTAGCTCGACCCTGCAGACGCCGCCTCGGACCCGTGCTGAAGGGAGTAGCTCCCTTATCCTCACCGCCGACTCCCCGTCCGTCCTGAAGGCTATCTTCAGCGCCAGGGACTCTATCGGCCTATCTTGCCTTTGCCTGCGCGAGTTCATAGGCACCGCCAGCAACCGTGTAGCCGCACGACTTGCACTTCCAGATCCCGGAAGCGGTCCTGCTCAGCCTCATACTGGAGCACGCTGGGCACTCCCTCGCCTGCTTCTGCGTCCTGAAGACCCTGGCGTATCTCTTCCTGAGGGTGCCCCCGTACTTTGCTCCCAGGCCCCTGACGCTCTCCTTCGTCTTCGGCACTACTTCGTCGCCTCTAGAATCTGGTCCCTTAGCTGCTTCCCGACCCTGATGGAGGTATCGGCCGCCTCCAGGACCTGCGCCGGGGTTATGGTGCTCGCCTCCCCCTTCTGGCTGGCGCAGATGTGCGCGTCGTCGTCCGTGGTGACCGTTATCCTCATGTCCATGGACGCCTCTTCTTCCGTGTTGGGGTCGACCACCATCCTGTCCCCTATCCTCGCGAGGGTAACGGAGACTGGGGTCTTCTCCACCGGCACGGGGATCCACTCCTCTGTAGACTCCGCCTTCTCGTCCTTGACCACGTACTTCTTCATCTTCGACGTCCTGAGGGCCGACACCACAGCGTAGCTCGTCGCGTCGAACAGGTTCCCGTCCACGTTCATGACGTTGCAGTCAACGAACACGGTGACCACGCTCTTTGCCGGGACTAGGCAGAGCTTCTTCAGGTCCACCATCTCGGACTCGCGTATCCCCCTGTCCACCACCCTGGCCAACTCTATTGCTTCTTCGCTCGGGGGCCCGGCCTCGGCGTAGGGGGAGGCCATGGGGAGGATTTCAGCGTTCACGACAAGCAGCCCCTTGTCGGGGGTGTCTGGGAAGGGCGTCCCTGTGGCTATCTTGACGCCCGCTATCACCTGTGTGTTCCCCAGCGTGACCCTGGCAGACCCGTTGGCCTTCTGTATCAGCCCCGTCTCTATCTTGAGCGGCCTGACCTGGTCCAGGGCCCTGCCGTCTATGCGCTTCCCCTGTGAGAGGAGCTGGACCATCTGTGCCTTCCGAATGGTCTCGACGACGTAGTTCTTCTTCATCGACATCTACTCAGCACCCTCCTCAACGTGGGAGCTGGTCGCTTCGCCGCCGAAGAAACGGTTGGTGAGCGCCTGCCTCTGCATGCCGTAGATC
>Ga0187780_10000378_pt1 | contig 33675 bp, 35 predicted proteins | sample 1015_Q2_SP10_20__FD_132429 | JGI IMG/M metagenome (GOLD analysis project Ga0187780, IMG submission 132429) | Tropical peat soil microbial communities from peatlands in Department of Meta, Colombia - 1015_Q2_SP10_20_MG | ecosystem: Environmental > Terrestrial > Soil > Wetlands > Peat | place...
ATCAGCAATCGTTAATCACTCGGGTGCAAGCGCAGGCTAGTCGATATTCTGATACAGTGGCGCTCTTTCAGGCACTGGGTGGCGGATGGTGGAACCGTTCGAATGAACCGGTCGCACAAACGATCTCACAACCTTCCAAGCGACGCTGAAGGGGGTGTGGGGCACGTTGACAAGGGGGGTGATACAGGTATGGAAGTGTCCGCAACGGTTTGGTTCTAATTGTCATCGTGAAGTTGTTTGCCATGGGCATGATGCTTGCGGTGATAGCATGCTCAGGTACCGCTATGGCTGAATCCTACGTCGCCCATAGCGATTTGGAATTGCGCGTCGGTGAAGAATGGTTGTGCGGGACCTGTCACGCGCACGGAGCCAGGACGAATGTGCAAGTGTTTGCTGATCGATTGTTCCCGATCAAGCCCATTGGGAACGGCATGCTGGAGGTCGGCCCCTACGCCAAAGGCGCTCTCCTTGATGGTGTCGATGTCCCCCAGATTGCGGGAGGAGCTATCGTGGGCTTTCGGTTCAACCGATATGAAATCCTGGTGAACGTGGGACTCGCCTATGCAACGGACAAGATTGGTAGCCCAGACTCTCCAGGCTCTTCGAACGCAAGCCAGACGAATCTGACGTATGACCTCGGCCTTTCATTGAGGTACGACATTCAGCAATATTATGCCTCTGTCGGATACCAACACAATTCCAACGGAGAATCCGCTGGACTGAATGTGTTGGGGAGTAAGGAACATAATCCTGGAATCGATGCGGTGTTTGTCGGTGTTGGCTTTCGCTTTTAGCAGGATGTGAAGGGTCTCTCCTTGTCGTGTGTCTCACAATAGAGAACCCAATCGGATACGCGAATTACAAAACTGCTGTGCTAAATTTGTGCTAGAAATGTGCGCAAAGGGAAGAACTGTTGTAATCCCATCGAATCAGTAGAAACCAAGAAAAGCGTTGATTTTGCCAGAAAAACGGGGAAACCTTCGCAAAATCAAGCCACTGGTAAATGCGATTTGATCGATCTTTTAAGGCGAGGGCCCTGGGTTCGAGTCCCAGGCGGCTCACCATATCTTCCAATAGCTTCTGCGTCTTTTCCTCGTTTGCAGGTCTCTTGGTTACGGTTTTGGTTACAGTTCCCAATCGAGTGAGGCCCTCGACGGCCTGATATAGATGCGTGGGGGAGAGGTGCGCATAGCGGCTCAGCATCGCGGGCGATTTCCAGCCGCCCAAGGCCATAAGCGTTCGATCATTGGCTCCCTGCATCGCCAATCGGGAGGCGAACGTATGCCGGAGGTCATGAAATCGGAATGGGGCGAGCCGTGCCGCCTGCACAGCGCGCTCAAACGCGCGCCGGACACAGCGTGCTGTCTGAGGAAAGATCCGGTCCTGTGGGTGTGGAGTCCTCGCCGCCTTTACCTCGCTGAGCGTCCCCACGACTGTTGAGTTCATCGGCACCCTCCGACGTTCACCTGACTTGGTTTCATTCACAGTCAACACGCCCACATTCCAATCCACATCAGCCCAGGTCAGTCGCAGGAGTTCACCCTGCCGGAGTCCGGTATTCAGCGCGCACAGGACCACAGCCTGATAATGAGGAGGCAGGTGATGCAGCAGACGAGTCTCTTGGTCGTCGGTCAGATACCGCACCAACACGTTATTGGGTTTGGGTGCTTTTACCCGAACCGCAGGGTTCTGCTTCAAGACCCCTAATCGCATGGCCCGATTCAAGGCCGCCTTGAGGACCGTGAGATGTCGCACCAGCGTCGCGGGTTGCTTCCCCTGCAGCTGGAGTTGCGCGAGGACTTGTTCAATCTGACGAGGAGAAATCGTTGCCGCGTCTTGGTCCCCGAACGCCGACACCCAGCGATTCATCCTGGCAAAATCATCCCCCCTGCGGCGCCGCCGCGCATCAACCGCTTGTAGATAGTCCTGGGCGATCTCACGAAAGGGGACGGCCTGCGGCTTGTCGAAAAACTTGCCTTCACGGTGCTCCGCCTTCAGTCGTCCATACAGGGCCTTCGCCTGGGATTTGGTGTCGCACCTGAACCAGCGCTGACGCCCGTGCAGGTAGACCCTGACCCACCAGCCTGGCCGGTCTTTCCGCTGACAAATCCCCCGATCCCGTCCGCCTGCGCGTGCCATGAGGTGTGTCTCCTATCTTCCTGCCCTACTCCTGTTATCGAGGAGCGCGGGATACTATGATCTTTTGCGCCTCTTGCGCGCGTGCTTCCGCTGAGACTTCCTGTGCCTCGGTGCCTGTGATCGATGCGACGGTTCCGGGCGCGTCCGCTGTCTGAATTGCTGCACGTTATGCGCATTCTGGCAACGCAGGGAGCAGTAGCGAGTCCGCTCATCGCCCAGAAAAATGGTCTGATCCCACGGACAGGTGCGAATGAGGCCCGGCCCTTGGAGATCGAGCTGCAGCATTAAGTACATCGCGGCTTCGAGCGAGCGGATATCCCACCCGGTCACCCATCGAGACCGTTTCGCCTCCCATTGCAGTCGAGGATACACAAAGCGCAGGTGGGGATTCACCAGCTCGCGCAGCTTGAACCGCGCGGTGCGGGCCTCCTCGCGCGATCGAGCTTGCTGCCAGGCCTGCGCCCAACTCATCGCCTTCCGGAGATGCTCTTGCGCCGTTCGAAACTCCTCCACCGTGAGTGAGCGGAAGCCTCCGGGCGGCGAGGGTGTGTCCCCATATTGGTTCAGGCGCGCTCTGGCCAGACTCCAGGGGGGAAACTCTTCGAGCTCCTCGGGAGTCGTCTCGTCTCCCGCACAGGCATCCACGATACTCGGACCCTTGCCGTCATCCACAACCCGGAGAAGACCAAAGCGCTGACAGAAGTCCACGATCGCGTCCACTTGAGGGGTGTCCACACTCAGGAACTCGTAGGGGAGCGAGCGCTGGCTTCGGTCAGGGGCGTGGCCTGAGGGGAAATAGAAGTCGAAGAGGTTATACGGAAGGAAGGGGGGTGCCGGATCAAGGGTCTCCCCCTGGACGCTGATCTTGCAGCGTTCCCACGGAGCGGCGAGGTGCGTCAGCGGAACGGACGCCATTGACAAGTCCTCCTAGTAATCATAGAATTACAAAGTACGATATCTATAATACTAGGCCTGTTCCGCTGCTGTGTCAAGCCCTCGTGGACAGGTGCTGCAGGAGATCTGGATGACAGTCACGAGCAAACAGTTGTTGAGCGTCACGGAAGTGGCGACTCGGCTGGGGCTGAAGCCCGCGACGATTCGCCGACTTATTCTCGAGCGGCGAATTCCATATGTGAAATTAGGCCGAGCGGTGCGGATTCCCGTTGAGGCCGTCGAGGCCATGATCGCCGCTTCATACCGGCCCGCGATTGACGAGGGAACGGGTCGGCCATGAAAACCTGTAAGCACCTGTCGCTCCGGCTGATCCGGGGCAAGGGGAGTGTGCGGGCACAGGATCTCGTGACCGAGTTCGACTATTCGCCTGCTACGGCGCGCTCATACTTGGCGTACCTCACTCGTCAGGATCTCCTCCATCGGACGAGCGCGGGACATGCGTTAACCGCGAGGGGCCAGGATCGGCTGCACTTCTTCGAGGTCGTCGGGTGCGGGAACCCCGATTGCCCCTGCTGTGAGAAGAAAACCGGGCACTACACCTGCCCAACGTGCGCATATGAGCTCCCGAGAGCGCAGGCCGCACTAAAACCCGTGTGGGACACGCCGTTCTTCACAAGGGCCGCGGGGGTCTACTGTCCGTTCTGCCACGGACAGATATTCAGTGAAGCCCAAGCGAGCTTTCTTTGCCTGGCGAAGGAGTGACCATGAACGGATGGACCATTAAACCTCTCGGGTGGATACTCTTGCTTGTGATCCTCGTAGGGCTCTACTACCTCGTCGTCACTCGAACTCGCAGGCTGCCACCGACTCCTGAGACGGACATGTAAGCCGCAGGCTCGCTGCGCAAACTCTTCTGGCTTCATCTCCCGTGTATTATCCCCTGACCCTCAACCATCTCAATACCGCTCCTCGCCAGCTTTTTCTCTTAATGTTTTTCATTTCCATTGCGCATTTGTACGGCGATTCTGGTGATCACCAGCGGACAAGCTAGCTTACACGCCTCACGCGGCTTTACTCAGCCTCGTGGTGATGCTAGCTTACGCGGGGAATGAAAAAATAGCCTTATGTTGTCTCCAAGCTATTCTCCCGCACATGGTTCAAAAACCTTTTCAATTCATATTCTGTAGTTCGTTGGAATGTCAGGATTCAGTTTTCCCCGGCTGAGAGACTCAAAAACAAATGAGTATAGGTAGTCGCAAATTCACGTTCCTTGCTCTGTCCCAGTTCATCCACCATCATCTGCTTTGGTTCTTGATCAGCGCCTATGCTTTCGCTGCCGTCTTTCCGGCGGCTGGATTATGGATCAGGAATCTCACCTTTGGCGATTTCTCCATTGCGCACGCGAAACTTCATATTTCCTTGCTCCTGCTCCTTCTGGCCACGCTCATGTTTAATGCGGGATTGGGGGTGAAAACTTCGCACTTGAGATCGCTGTGGAAAAAGACGCGAGTGTTATTCGCCGGACTCACCGCCAATCTGGTTATCCCCATCGGCTACATTTTTCTCGTCACCCTTGTCATGCGGCTATGGTATGAGCCGGACGAAGCACAGCATATCCTCGTCGGCCTAGCATTGGTCGCCGCCATGCCGATCGCCGGCGCCTCAACCGCCTGGGCACAGAACTCCAATGGGAATCTGGCACTGAGCTTAGGATTGGTCCTGTTCTCCACAATCCTCAGCCCTGTAACTACCCCCATGGCTCTGTATGTGTTCGGGGAGATGGCCTCGGAGGAATATGAGGCCATCATCCACGACCTTGCCGCGTATGGATCAGGGGCGTTCTTGGGCCTCTGGATCGTCTTGCCATCGGTGCTCGGTCTCGGTGTGCGGTTCGCAGTACCTGAAGCGCGGCTCGGTGCCGTTATGCCCTTCATCAAGCTCATCAATTCCGCCGTATTATTGCTGTTGAACTACTCCAATGGATCAGTTTCCCTCCCTCGGGCCGTGGCGGACCGCGATTTCGACTTCTTGGCAGTGACGTTGGCGATCACCACGGGTCTCTGCATCACAGCGTTTGCATCCGGCTATGGGCTGAGCCGGCTCTTCAAGGTCGATGAGGCGGAACGTGTCTCCCTCATGTACGGATTGGGGATGAGTAACAATGGAACCGGGCTGGTCCTGGCCTCTCTCGTGCTCGTCTCGTATCCACGAGTCATGGTCCCGATCATTTTTTACAACCTGGTTCAGCATCTGGTGGCTGGAGGGGTACATGAAATGAGAGACCGACCCAGTGGCGATCACAAATCTAGCGCAGAAGTAAGTAACATGCAGAAGTCAAACTTAGGTCCCTACACGCGACCGTTTACTACAGCCGAAAAAGGAGAGCCCAAGAAATGAGTCTTTGGCCAATCTTCGTCACCGTGTTTTTCGCCGAACTGGGGGATAAGACCCAATTGGCAACGCTCTTGTTTGCTGCCGAGCAGAACACGAGCAAAGTGGGAGTCTTTATTGCGTCAGCAGGCGCCCTCGTACTCTCCAGCTTCATCGCGGTCTTGGTCGGTTCCCAGCTCTCTGCCTACATCCCGCCTCGCATCCTAAAATTGACTGCTGGTGTTGGCTTCATTGCGATCGGTATTTGGACACTTATCGACTCAAGAGCCTAGTGCGAAGGAGAAAAACTCGGGTTCAAAAAGAGTTGTTTTTTCACCATCGACAGAGAGCGACGAATCATCAAGCTTTTCAACACAATTGGGCACACAAATCACTGAGGTTTTTGGTCCGTTCGTTATCAGAATCCTATGAGGCTACCGACTTCCGTCGAATAGTCCGCGAATCTGCGAGCCGCAGCCTCCCAGATCGTGCTTTCTGTTGTCTTAATTCAGAATTGGGAGGGCGTTGTGCCTGAAGGACATTCAGACTGCGACAACCACTGGGGGGCAGGTCAATTGGGCACAGCTGTGTCGCAGCGGTGTGCCACAGCCTATGGAATCGAAAGCCGACAAAGCCAATCCGCTCCAGTGCCGTGCAGGGTGAATGCTGATTCGCCGTGTCTGGATCGATTGGCAGACATCAACCAATGCCAATCAGCCAGACAGGCGAATGGTCCTTGGATCGGCCTCGATTGCGCTCGCACAGTTCTTACTCGCTTAAGCCATTATCAAAGCTCATTAGTTAGTTGAGGCGACGATCTCGCCGGTCTGGCGAGACGCCTGTGCTTCAACCAGTTGCATAGCAACGGTGTCCCAGGCCTGCCCTCCCTTTGCGGCATGTTTCGCCCATAGCGCCTCTACTGCTTGATGCGAGACCTGAAACGTCTGGGCTAAGGCGTGAACCTGGACCGCATGGCGAGGAAAGGCCACCGGTTCCGTGTAGGTAGCCGGCTGTGCCTGAGTCAGGTGAGAGGCAACGGTGTCCCAGGCCTGCCCTCCCTTTGCGGCATGTTTCGCCCACAGCGCCTCTACTGCTTGAGGGGACACCTGAAACGCCTGGGCTAACGCCTGAATGTGAACCGATTCCGGGCTCGCGGTCGCTTTGTCAGAGTTGGTCTGGGCCCACCCTATTCCACTGAGTCCAAAGACCACGACGCCCATGACAACGAGCTTTCCGGAAGTGATGGCTCCACGCATGGCTTACCTCCTATTGATTTGGACCGGTTGATAAGGTTGTGTTTGACCCCATCGTCAAATGGTCAGGATTCTATAAATAGACAAGTGCTGTGCCACGGAAAGACAAAATGAAAAATCAATGCGGTTTTGCTTGCAGCCGTGGTCAATTTGAGCGATCTCGCACAGATCGTACAGAGCGAAACAGAATCTTCCTGTCACCCAGGAGACCGCGGAAGGGCCACTGTCATAGCCAATCTTTAAGGAGGGAGTCCGTTTGTATCTTTCCTATCTGATTCCGTGTCATCGCGTCACACATTCACCAAGGGCGTGATAGACCGATCCACCTCGGGTCTTCAGAGGCCGTGAGTGAGCCTGAGTAGGCTGGAGGAGGGTCCGGGCCACGGTTTCCTAAACCGCGGGTCGGGAGTAATCACGCTCATGAATGTCGGAGTCAGAAAGAAACGATACGCATAGCGAGTCTCGAGGCGCAACGGCTCCTCGACTCAATCTCCCATCTCCCTTGCTGCGTTCTTCATGGATGTCATAGAATAAACCATTAAATGTGGAGGATCGCGTGAATCCCAACGTTGTGGGGCTGGGTGTCCTGTCCATCGTATGGTGTACTTTCTCGCTCGCCTGCGGCGGACCAGATACCCCGAGCACCGTGGCGGACAAGGCGTCGTCGAGTTCCTTGCCGGCGAGGAGTGCACCTCCGATCGAGACCATGCTGGTGACGGCAAGTCCCGCCGCCGCGAGCCTGACGTTGTCAGCGCGCCTGACCTTTGCGGAGAATATGTTTGCCAAGGTATCGTCCCCGCTGGCAGGGCGCGTGCTGGAGGTCCGGGTGAAACTGGGACAACCGGTGAAATCGGGGGACGTGTTGCTGGTTATGGATGCGCCGGATATCGCCACGGCGTACTCCGACTATGTGAAGGAAATATCGGAACTCGCGTTGGCCAAGCGGAACTATGAGTTGGCGCTGGACCTCTTCCAGGACAAGGCGGTGCCCCTCAAGGAACTGAAGCAGGCGGAAAATGATTTTACGCGCGAGAAGGCCGAATTCCGACAAGCGAAAGAACGACTTCTCACTCTGCGAGTCCCCGCCGCGGAGCTGGATAAACCGCTGGAAGAGCAAACCATCAATTCTCGCTTCGAATTGAAAAGTCCGCTGACCGGAACTGTCGTAGAACGGAGCGTGACGCCCGGACAATTGGTGGGGAATGAGCCGGCGCAAGTGCTGTTTACGGTCGCGGACCTCGATCACTTGCAAGCCGTTGTCGACGTCTATGAGCGAGACCTTGCCTTGATCACCGTGGGACAGGAAGCCACGGCCACGGTGGAGGCCTGGCCTGGCGAGCGGTTTCCCGCGGTGATTGCTCGCATCGGTGACGTGGTGGATCCAATCACCCGGACCATTAAGGTGCGAGCTGGGATCAGTAATGGGGAGCGAAAGCTCAAGCCCGAGATGTTCGCGAGGCTGACCATTCCGATGGGCAACAAGACATCGTTCATCCTCATTCCTCAGGAGGCTGTGCTTGTGGTGGATGGCGCGAGCCGGGTGTATGTGGAAGCAACCCCGGGGCGCTTTGTGCCACGTGAGATCAAGGTCCAGCCGGTCAGTATCGACCAAGTCAGAGTCCTCGAAGGCCTCACGGCGGGAGAGCACATCGTCGCCAGAGGTGCAGCCTTTCAGCAGACAGCAGAACCCCATTCCTAACGGGTCCCCAGCCAGTGGTGAGAACATTGCCTGAGGTCTGGTTTGGCTCGGGACTCTCTTCGCGATAAATTTCCGCTCCAGGTAACGTAGCCGTTTCTTGAGTCCTCCTTCAGCCTCCTCAGACCTAGGCCAGCTAAGGTTTGGCAACATGTCGATCTTTGGCTGGAGTAGAGTCAGGGACACGGTTTCCTGATCCGCAGGTCACATGTTCAATTTGTATCCAGGTAACAAAATAGTATTACTGTAGGGCCGCTTCCACGTTATACTCGACTGCGAGGTGCTCTTGTCACATTCCGTCATCCTTATAGGAGGTGTCCGATGGTCAGTCACTCCTCGGCAGATTGGCAATCTCTCACGCGGTGCATACTCGTGTTCGGCGTGGCCGTCACCATGGGATTGTTCCTCATGACCTGGGAGACCGGGGCTGCACCATCAGAGCCTGACTCCGCGTCTTCTCCCCCATCTCCCGTCGGACCTAGTCCCAATCAGCCAGGCCAACAACGAGGTGGCCGCAGCACGGAAGCGATGCAGCACATGCGCCAGGCCTGCGCGGCCGACGTGAAAAACTTTTGTGCGCAGGTGAAGCCGGGCGGAGGGCGCATCGTCGAATGCCTTGAAGACCATTCCAAAGAAATATCGGATGAATGCTACGATCTGCTGGAAAAGCGAGCTGAACGCCAAAAAAAAGGAGCGCAGTGATGCCTAGTTAGAAAGTCTACGGATGCCATCACCAGCTCCTCCTTCGCAGTTCCGCGCGACGCTGCTCACACTGCTCATCACTGGCCTCGTTCTCGGCCTGGTCTGGCATTTCATTTATGGTCAACTCACCACGACCCTTCAACAGGAGACCCAGGCTCCTGGCTCGACCACGGACCAGGTTGCTGCGGTTCCCGAAGTCGCTAACCCACCGCCTCCTGTTTCTACGATCCCGGCAGCACCTCTCGCCAGCGCGCCTTCAACTGAGAGCGTCCCCGTTCGGACCATCGAGCCCTCTCATCAGCTGACCTTACCGGAGGAGGCCCACGAACATCGGGGCCTGTCACTGAGTTGCAAAATGGAACTCAAACAACTCTGTAGTGATGTGCAACCGGGTGGGGGACGGCTGAAGCGCTGCTATCGAGAGCGGGAAAGCCAGCTGTCGCTCCCGTGCCAGCAGCAAGTCGAGGAACAGGCCGTGATCAAACGAGTAGCCCAGCAACGAGTGAACGTGTTGTGTGTGGGCGACGTGCGGAAATTTTGCGTCGGCGACAAGCTTGGTCGTGGACACATCTATCAGTGCTTGGAAGACCACTACCGAGAGTTGTCACATGACTGTTATCAGGCGCTCGACCAACTCACGACGAACTGACGTGAAATCCGAGGAAGAGGACAATGCCGGGTTGAGCAATCACATTTCGGTTGGTTGTCCTTTTAAGTGCTAGTCCACTATCTGCCCCGATCATTGCGAGAGCCGTCTACAGCTGGGGATTGATCACTCTGATCGAGAATGCCCCTTTCACTTGGCAAGCGTCTTTAAGGAAAAATACATTTTCACGCGTCCGACGTGTAAGAGGTCTCCGTCCTTCAAATCCACCTGATCCGTCACGACTGTGTTGTTCACCTGAATGGTCTTCCCGGCTCCAGTCGGAACGATGTAATACTGTGGTCCGCGACGGCCGATGATAGCCGCCGTCATCGGAGCGAACCAACCGGTTAGTTTGATGGTGGCGCCGTCCTGCGCCCCGATGCTCGTCAGGTGCTTGGTGAGTTCATACTCACTCTGATCGGTCCGGCCTGACAGCACTTGGATCATCCCGACCTGCTGAGGCGCGGACCCACGTCCATTTCGTATGGAACCGGTCGCCACCATCGTCTTGTCCATCTCGCTGACTGAATGGGATTCCGGTCTCAGCGCCATCTCGCTCTCATCTCGGAAGATCAAGTGATGTTTCCCGAACTTGACCAGGTCGGTGTCCTTCAGTTGCTGTCGATCGATCTTCGCTCCGTTGACAAACGTGCCATTGGTACTTCCCAGATCTTCAAGGAAATAGACGGCATGAATTTTGACAATTCGGGCATGGTGTCCGGAGACCGCCGGATCTTCGACCACAAGGTCGTTCCGATGGTGCCGACCGATCGTAAACTCCGGTTGTGTGAGCTCGATCTCTTTCGCCTCCGCCCCATGCAATTTGATGATCAGCTTTGGATATTTCGGCAGGACGTCGAGCATGATTTTCCTCCTTCAACAATGGAAACAACGTACCGGCGACTTCTTCGAGCGCACTCAATTCTGCCCGTCGGTGAATGCCTTGGTGTAGTCGACGCCGAGCGCCATGACGGCCACCGTGGTCTTGTCACTAGAGATCAATGGGTCCAGATTTTCTCCTGACTCTGCTCAAACGGATACACGTGCAGCATCCAGCCATAGATTTGAGGAAAGAAGTTTCCTCCTGCTTGTTGGCATTCCTGCTCCGTCGCTAGAGAGCCTTTAAAGCCAAACTTGGTCCAATCCATCCTGCGGTTAATCCCTTCCGGCGGGAGACAGATATTCACGTGCGCATGCCATTGCGCCACGCTGAGGGGTACCCGTTCATTCAACCACTCCTCGCTCATCCTCTTCGGGGCCGTGTACATGGCTCCTTCCAATTCGTAGTCGTTCCCAGTCTTTTTGTAGAGGAGCGCGGTAGGGAAGGCTGGGTCGAAGGTGAATGCGGCCTTGAATCCGTTTGCTTTACTGGTGAAGTGATAGTGAAGCGCCGGAATGTCTGGATGGAATGGCACGAACCCCTCCTTCAGGGCCACGCGATAATCTCTGTACTTGACCAAGACCTCTCGCAGGGTGTGAACGATCTGTTCGGCTCGGCTCGTATCATCGGGAGTGGGAGGCCTGAGCGTGGTCCACTTCATGTGAGGGCCCGTGTGCTGGTGTCGTGGAGTCATGGACTCGACCGCAGCCATTTCGTGCTGATGGTCCCCCTCCATCTCATGGGTGCCGTGCTTATCCTCTTCAGCAGAGCCTGCATGAACAACAGCCACCTCCATTAGCAGTGACAGGGTCCCCGCCAGAACTGCTCGCACGACCTTTTGATACTCCATACGACGGCGCTCTCGACGAAGCCCCCCGCTATCGGCGGTGTCCCTCAACATGACGTACCTCTGCAGAATGTTGTGACAGCCGAAACGGCATCCGAGCCATGTGTGGATGTGGCGAAGGATGTATTTGGTGCAGCGTGGGAGGCAGCTGATGAAAGTGGCGAAGCGATGGTGGAAGCGAATGCCGTGACGGAGAGGGCACCACTCGAGATTGAAATGGTTGGTGCTGCGCTGGTATGGACCCATTCAATGAGGGAGGCTGTCCCCCCTGAGTGGGTAAACTGGGCTGATGGCTTGGAGGCTGTTGAGGTAACACGGGGGGTAACACGGGGGGTGTGGCAGGCATCCCAGGTGGAACGACCCTCCAATTGATCGCCCGCTGAACCACCTGGAGATGAGGACTCATGGGCGTGAGATACGCAGCCTGGGCCACTAATCCTCGCACTTGCCACAACCCAACCCAGGGCGTGACGCCGACCGTCGGACTGACCAGGGCCCAGTCTGTCCAGGCTTGGGAAAGCAAAGCGTCTGATTGCACTTGATCGAAGAGCTGCTGGCGTTGCTGAGTGAGTGCTTGGACTTGGTCAGGTGACGCAGCGGTCGCTAGCGCTTGGTTAGTTGCATCGACTTGCTGCTGCAGTTTATCGACCTCAGCTCGAAGGGCCGTCAGCTCATGCTGTGCGTCCTGATTTTTCCGCAATGCGGCGATGGCCTGAGCTACTTCGGCGGGATCTACCTTGGCAGTCAAATCAACGTGAATGATCAGCGTCTGCCCTTCATAACGGAAATTGACCTGCTGATTAATGACGAGCACCATCCCAGCGGTATAAGTGCGGATCTCGTCTCTGGTCACATTCAGATCTTTGACCTCGGTCACACTTTCGAGATAGGTCGCAACTTGTTCGAGCGCGTTCTTCTTCGCCGCCTCGGATGCTAGACTAATCCCATCTTTACGGGTATCCCGATCCCCTAGCCGATATTCCCCACTGGCTGTCACGGTGCGCATTTCGGCAGCGGCAGGTTCCAGAGAAAGATTTAACAGGCATCCGGATACCAGCAGAAGAATGGTGAGAGCCCAGAACCCCTGTGAAAGATTCACATGCGCCCGATGGTTCTTCATAGCTGCTCCTTCGCACTCAAGAGGGTCGGCCGGTGTGTTGAATTCGTCACCTTCACCTGAAGCCAGGTGGATAAACCGTGATGGTTTTAACGAGGCCTCCTTATCTAAAGGTAGCAGATGAGAAAGAGTCCAAAGAGTAAGGAGACGGGCGTGGTCATCATGAGCCCTCCTGTGATGTTCAGAAGCACCAAAACAGACGACCTCGCAAGGCCTCGAACTCTCAAAGTAATTCAATGACTTGGCAATCTGAGCAGGAATTGAGACATTTGCTACACTTCTCCTAATCGACGAGAGCCAAGTAATTCATTAGCTCAAGGAAAGGAGCGACCATGGCGTACTCGAAAATGCTACAGATCGCGATGGTGGTGACGCTGTTGGGAAGTGGGTCTGTCTACGCCCAGAGTGGCGTCCCAGGCAGCGACGGCGCCCAAGATCGCCAGGACTTGCGTCAAGATCGGCGTGACCTTCGACAGGACCGTCGTGACCTCCGACAAGACAACCGCGATGTGCGAACAGACAGACAAGACATTCGGCAGGACGAAGGAGCCCTCCGTCATGATCGGCAACAGTTTCAGCAGGATGAACGCTCAGGAGCGAGTGCTGGGCAACTGCAACAGGACCGCCAAAACCTCCGGACCGACCGTCAAGATCTGCGAGGGGATCGTCGAGACCTGAGAGCCGACCGCCAAGACCGGCGTGAGGATCGACGAGATATTCAGCAGGATCGCCAGGACATGCGGGCAGACCGTCGAGATGTCCAGAGCGATCGTGCGCAACGGACCGGCCGCCGTCGGTAAGCTATTGACTCACAGGTGATCCCAACAACAAGGCGTGGGGCATCTCAACGCGCTCCACGCTTTTTCATTTCGACTCAGGCAATTTCATAGAGAGAAGGTATTTCCGCATCCTTCTCGCAATAGTAAAAACAACAGACTCTCACGATCGTGAACTGGTTTTGACCTCGAGGAAAGAAGAGCAACGTAAGCAGAGGTGATCCTTAATGATGAAACCCAAAGTTCTCGTGATAGATGATGGCGTCGATAGTTGGCACCTGCTGAGCACGGCCCTCAAGTCCCATGACTACTATCCCGTGTGGGCGGCTGATGGGATGCAGGCGATCAGTGCGGCCCGGCACCAGCAACCGGAGGCTATCCTCCTCGACCTTGGGTTGCCAGGCGGGGATGGGTTCTATGTCCTGGAACGATTGAAAAGCAACACCATGCTGAGCGCCATTCCCGTGATCGTGGTCACGGGACGGGATCGGAAGGAAGCCGAGGAGAGGGCGCAGCGGCTGGGTGCGGCCGGCTATGTGCAAAAACCCATCAACGTCGATGAGTTGATCACGAGCCTTCAGCAGGTGCTCGCCAGACAGTCCTAAGCTCCCGAGAAGACTAGTGTGAGTGGATGAAAAGACGGTAAAATGCGTTGTCTCGCGAGCATCACGCCGGACACAAGCATGAACTGCCTCTGCTCCCTCTTACGGGGAACCATCGTATTCTTCTGCCTCGTCCTCTCCGGCTGTTCTCTCCTGCCCTACAACTCGGGCTGGGTCGTCAAAACCGATGGGCACAGGTGGTACCGCCTCTCACGAACATCAAGGCGTTGATTGATGATCGGGTGCCGAGCGAAGCACAATATCCTCTCATGCGGGTGGTACATTCCGAGATAGCCACCTGGCTAGAGAAACGCGGGGTGGTCATGCTCACGATGGCCCGCACGACGATCCAGAATGAGCAGCGATTTCGGCTCACCCAAGCGGATGATGAAACGGTGCATCTCGGGCGGATGCTAGGGGCTGACTTGGTTGTATCCTATACGGTGGATTCATCGGTGTCGCTGGTAACGGTCGAGGCTGTTCAGGTGGAGACGGGGGTAATCGCGTGGAGCGGCACAGCGGTCACAGCTATGAATCATGAAGCCGAGGCCATTCGTGCACTCACCTGCCACGCCCTGGCGACGGCGTGGGGAATGGAGTCGCCTGGCCGGTACTATCTCTATCGCTCCGATGTGTGCTGAGGCAGAGGACGGTGACGACAAAATCGTGGACGATCAAGGAATAGACATTGGTTCTTGTGATTCTTGATCCCTAAATGCTGTGCTAAATTTGTGCTAAAAATCTACGCAACCAATGGAATCTATCCGAATCTATGGATTCAGTAGAAACGTGGAAAGACAGTGATTCGTAAAGAAAAACGGGGAAACCTTCGCAAAATCAAGCCGCTGGTAAATGCGATTTGATCGATCTTTTAAGGCGAGGGCCCTGGGTTCGAGTCCCAGGCGGCTCACCATCTACCGTGGTATTTTTACCGACAAGGCTTTTGCCGTCATCGCGGCGAACCTTGACGGGAATGCGAGGGATGATCTAAAGTGAAATGCTTCCATTTGGAGAGCTTCGTATGGCCGAGGCCGGCACCGTACATCATTCCAAACCGATCACGCTGTTGAATCCTAAGCCCGTCGAGCCCGTCATGACCCAACTCGTCGCTGGGTTGGAACGGATTGGGCTTGCCATGAAAAGTCGGACCTGGCGGCGCGAGGGGCGATCGGGTCTTGGGCCATTGCAGCGGCAAGTCTTGGCTGTTCTGCAGTCTCAGCCGAAGCATGTTGCACAAGTCTCACAGATTGCGGAGGAATTGGCCGTGAGGCTCCCAACCGCGTCGGAAGCCGTGGCAACTCTTGAACGGAAGCGGCTGGTTCGTCGTCGACGCTCGAAGAGCGATGGGCGCGTCGTGACGGTCGAACTTTCTGCGAAGGGACTTCGTGCCGGTTCGGGAAACCCACAGAAACCTAGTGCGCTCATCACGGCCACGGCAACGCTGTCACCGCGGGAACAAGCATCCATGCTCACGGCCTTGATCAAGCTCATCAAGTCTCTTCAGGATCAAGGGGAAATTTCGGTTGTGCGAATGTGTGTGTCCTGCCGCTATTTCAGACCCAACCGTTACGATGATCCTGCCAAGCCGCATCATTGCGACTACGTCAATGCCCCGCTCGGTGACATGACACTCCGTACGAATTGCCCCGAGTATGAGTCGGCGCCGAAGGGGCAGGCTGATGCTGCCTGGGCGGCGTTTTCCAATTCTCGCATCGCTTAGTGGCTGGCCCGTGCGTCGAGGGTATTCGTATCCCAGGCCTTTTGTTATGAAGGGTGGATCATGGCGGAACAACACACTGCAGGACGGTTCACAAGCCGGAGTGCAAATGCACCATCTGACGAATGGTTGGGCGGTGAATCTCATGGGCCGGATCTGAGTCGAGAGTTATGGCAGCGGCATCGTTCTACAAACCTAGCGTCCTTTCGTTGGGCGGTCTCCTCGATATTCATCGCAGGGTTTGCTCTTGGTACGCTGATCACCCTTCTGTTGAGCCCGCGTCGTCATTCATCCTAATTTTTCCCCTCCGTGCTTTTGGTCGTCCGATAGAGGGCGTAATCAGCTTCGATTTGGGTGAAGAGATCGTCGAAGGCGGTCTGCACAACCTGAGCAATAGGATCCTGATCAGAAGCCGTTATCCATCGGACACTCGATCCCACGGCTTCCTTCTCGACGACATAGGATTTGACAGCTGGCCGATCTGCCGGACCAATCTCTGTTTCCAGGCGGAGAATATACCGATACTCCCATCGGGAAAGCATGGTCAGCCACGCTTTCATGATTAGAGCGAGGTCGCCAGGAGCGTCTCCTGCAGCATCAAAGGTTCGCCGTTGTTGAATATAACCGATCGCAGCGGCGCGAAGATCTTTCGCCGGCCACTGAAGCAATGCGATCCCCGGCATGTGGTCGGCACCTTTCAGCGCGAGGAATGGGACAATCACTTGAACGGAGCTTGGTATGGGAGTCTCCGCCACGGTCGGCGGGCTCGGTGCCACGTGGATCTTGTGCGCGCAGCCAGCATTGAACAGGCTAAGACAACAGATGATCGAACCAATCCACTTCAAGACAAGGGAAGGTCTATTCACGGTTTCGGTGAGATGGCGGTGGTTGGACTGAGAAGGTCCACGTCTCGTAACGCCCGTTGGGCCTGCTCGCGGTAGGGTCGTTCCGATGGACTTGTGTATGTGTCGATGATCCGTTGATAAGTTGACCGAGCTTGCGGATACTGCTTCTTGATCGAGAAGTATTGGCCCAACGCCAGCCAGTTGGTAGCGGCTGCTTCATTGGCGGTCTTCATCAAGGCAAACTCGCGCTCGACTTGTGTCGTCCCTTCCCGAGCGGCACGTTTGCGAACAGTCTCACCCATTTGCGATGCCATCCCTTCGATCTGTTCATTCTCATGGATAGCCGCTTCGACTTGGTTGGCTTTGAGATGCCCATAAAAGGCTTCGGAGTGGTCTTTTATCAGGTCTGCTCGTTCTTGATACGTATCGTGGGCGCACCCCCCATAGACAAGTGTTCCTAGCGCCAAACACATCATGGTAACGGCTAGATTGCGTGGCCTCTTCATGCGAATTCTCCTTCGGATTTGTGGAGCACCCAATCTTCCAACTTTGGTTCATCCTACCCTATTACAGGAAGAAAGGCGACGGGGAAGCAGAGAGCACGCTCTAGTGACACATCAACCGGAAATGTGGTAAGAGTCCCCCCTATCGCGCGAGACCTCGCCTTGTCCCCATCGTCTAGCCTGGCCTAGGACGCCGGCCTTTCAAGCCGGCAACACGGGTTCGAATCCCGTTGGGGACACCACCGTTTCTTCCTCCGATCTCCTTCGTCCCATAGATTACCGTGACCGCTTCCGCTCGTTCGGCGAACCGTGCTCTTCAACGTATGGGTTGAGGAAAGTCGTTTAGGTCGAGGAGCTGGAGTTGAGTTTGCTCGGAGGGAGGGCTACACTCAGCGCTCGTTTCTGCAATCTTTGCAATGATCTCTATTTCTCAGAGGGATTCTCTCAGGGTCAAGGAGGAGATGATGAGAGACAGACCGACTCTTGTATGGGTCTTGGCCTTGCTCATGGGTGGCGTGTTTGCGATTGGCGCGGCTGAGTCGCAGGTTGGGAAGGCAGGGGACAAAGACAAGAAGGACCAGGAGGAGGTGGTTTTCCCCATGTCTGAACCGAAAGGGATCGATGGGGCGCCGATGGTGTTCATTCCTGCAGGTTGTTTCACCATGGGGACCAACAACATCGGCTCAGAGGCGAACCAGGGGTTTCCCAATGAGGGTCCGGAGCACGAAGTCTGCTTGAAGGACTACTTTCTCGATCAATTTGAAGTCACGGTCGAGCGTTATATGAAATTTGTGGAAGCTACCAAGCATGATCCTCCATCTCTTTTGGATGATGATGCGATGACGTCAGCTGCCGATCGGCCGGTAGTGGATGTCTCATGGCTCGATGCCGAGGCTTATTGTAAATGGGCCGGCAAGCGCTTACCTACTGAAGCGGAATGGGAAAAGGGGGCGCGCGGGAATGAGGCGCGCCGTTTCCCGTGGGGATTCATGACTCCTTTCCCTGATCTGGCCAATTACAATCGTGGGGACTGGGTCAGCTATGCGGTGACCCTGTCTCCGGTCACCTATGGCGCCACCGGCCTCAACGTACGGTTGGGCATTCAGAAAGGAGGGGGCCGCAGCGCCTATGGCATCTATAATATGGCGGGGAATGCGAATGAATGGGTCGCCGACTGGTACGACCGTGAATACTTTAAAAAGAACCCGCCGAAGGATAATCCCACGGGGCCGGACAGCGGATCCAAGAAGGTCTACCGAGGCGGAAGTTGGATAGATCCGCCCCGCTATCTCCGTGCTACGGCCCGCTTCTCGGCTGAACCCGACTTCCATGATCGCACGATAGGCTTCCGTTGTGCCATGATCACAACCAAATAGGTTACAGTTCCTACCGACCAGAACTTCACTGTAGGAGCGTGGAAGCTTTCTCGTACTAAGTCGTCCGCCTTTCTCGCATGTCTGAACGGTCCGTCACCGCGTTAATTGTCAGCATTATTCTGCTGGGAGTGGTCATCGCTCTTCTTCGGTCACCGCCGCGGTCGCTCCCAACCTCTCGTTCGTCGGGGGTCTCACCAGTACCCGTCGTTGCCCCAGAAGCTGTTCCATTAGTCACCGGTGACGAACCCATCGCGTCCATCTTCATTCGGGCTGGCTGTTCGGTTTGTCATACTATTCCCGGAATATCGGGAGCGGAGGGGCGCGTGGGACCACCATTGTGGTTGGGAACGACGGGAGCGACGCGTTTGGCTGATCCAGCTTACCAGGGCAGAGCCAAAACAATCCGCGAATATGTGATCGAGTCAGTGGTCGAACCGGGCGTCTACGTCGTTCCCGGCTACCCCGCTAATACCATGCCGACATGGTATGGAACGAAGCTGAGTGCGCTGGCGCTTGAAAAAATATCGTCTTATGTGGAATCTCTGCAAGCGCCGGCTTCTCCCTAGGTTCCGTGCTTAAGGTTGAATCTGTGCAGCGGCGGCTGGTAGGGAGCTAGCGCTTTCGGATCGGTGTGACGTTGCCGGAGTTGCCGCCTTGGATCCGAAAGGCGCTGTCGTTCGGATCACCGGCTTTCTTGTCGAGGAGCACATTGATGGCCTCGTCTCCTCTCAGCCCTTCGATCTTGATCTTCAAGCGAAGGTTGTTGGCACTGTCGGCATTAATCAGGGCCTGCTCCAACGTAATCTTCTCTTCCTTGTACAACTGAAACAAGACGTGATCGAATGTTTGGCAGCCTTCTTCTATGCCCTGCTCCATCGCTTCCTTGAGCGTGTCAACCTCGGCTTTCTTGATCAGATCTTTGATGCGCGGGGTATCGAGCATGATCTCGAGCGCTGGGACGCGCTTGCCGTCAGTGGACGGTATCAACCGTTGGGAAATGATGGCGCGCAAATTCAGCGACAATTGGAGATAAATCTGCGCATGACGCTCTACCGGGAAGAAGTTCATAATACGCTCGATCGCTTGGTTGGCATTGTTCGAGTGCAAGGTGCCGATGCAGAGGTGTCCTGTCTCCGCAAAGGTGATGGCAGCTTCCATAGTTTCCGTATCCCGAACCTCGCCGATCAGAATGACGTCTGGAGCTTGCCGCAAGGTATTCCTCAACGCGTTTTGGAATGAGAGGGTATCGAAGCCGACTTCGCGCTGGGTTATTAACGATTTTTTATGACTGTGGACGAACTCGATCGGGTCTTCCACGGTCACTATGTGGCCGGGATAAATCGAATTCCGATGATCGATCATCGCAGCCAGGGTGGTCGATTTGCCGGATCCCGTCGCTCCAACCACGAGCACCAGCCCACGCTTCGTCATTGCGATGTCTTTGATAATCTGGGGCAGCCTCAATTGTTCGACAGTTTGGATCTCGGCTTTGATATGCCGGAAGACCAATCCAACATTTCCTCGTTGACGGAAGATATTGACACGGAAGCGGCCCAGCTCTTTGTAGTAGAGAGCCAGGTTCATCTCCATTTTTTCTTCGAACTCGCCACGTTGTTGTCCGCGCATGAGGGCGAGAGCAAGGGCTTCGAGCTGTTCGTTGGTGAACGGTGGGGCGTCGGTTTGTTCGGTTGAGCCATGCACACGATAGATCGGTGGAGCGTCGACGGTCAGATACATGTCCGAGGCTTCCTGATCGACCATGACTTTCAACAGCGTACGAATATCCATGTTATGTCCGTGTCCCTCCGTGAGATCGTTACGCTGCCCCGCCGACGACCGCTCCGAACAGATTGGGGCTCATGCTGCGTGATTGCGCCTCAGCCTTGGTCACGATCCCGCGTGTCGCCAGATCTAGCAGCGCCATGTCCATCGTTTGCATGCCGTCTTTTTGACTGGCTTGCATAATGCCGGGAATCTGGTGGAGCTTGGCTTCGCGGATCAGGTTTCGGATCGCTGTGGTTGCCACCATGATTTCAAGCGCCGCGACACGGCCGCCTGTTTTTTTCTTGAGTAGCGTTTGCGTGATTACTGCCTCCAAGGCTTCAGAAAGCTGCGTGCGAATCTGAGCCTGTTGGGAAGGCTCAAACGCGTCGATGATACGATCGATTGTCTTCGGTGCGCTGGAAGTGTGGAGGGTGGCGAAAACAAGGTGGCCTGTTTCGGCCGCAGTCAGCGCGAGTTGAATCGTCTCCAGATCGCGCATTTCGCCCACCAGGATGATGTCAGGATCTTCACGAAGCGCTGCTCTCAACGCATTGGCAAATGAGAGCGTGTGGACGCCCAGTTCCCGCTGGTTGACGAGACACTTCTTCGACTTGTGCACGAATTCGATGGGGTCCTCGATCGTAATGATATGGCCTTCGAAGGTGTTGTTCAAATAATCGACCATCGAGGCCAGCGTGGTGGACTTACCGGACCCGGTCGGACCTGTCACCAGAATCAACCCCTTTTCCCGGTCGCACACCTGACGCACGATCGCCGGTAGGCCGAGTTTTTCCATGGGTATGATCTCGGTAGGAATGTTCCGGAAAACAGCTCCCAGTCCTCTGTTCTGCACAAACACATTCACGCGGAAGCGGGCGATATCGCCCAACTCGAACGAAAAGTCGCACTCGCGTTTTTCTTCGAAGTTTTTCCGTTGTGCGTCGTTCATCATGTCATAGACGAGCGCGTGGGTTTCCTCGGAGGTGAGCGGCGGGTGATCAAGTTTCTTGAGGTCTCCATGAAGGCGAATCATAGGAGGCTCGCCAGCGCTGATATGGCAATCGGAAGCTCCTTCTTTCGCCGCAAAAGTCAGCAGTTTCGAGATATCCATGAAGATGACTCCTCAATGAGATGGAATGATGACCGCTGCTGGTCGCCGAGTGCTCTGTGAGCATGATGCCATATCGAAGTGGGAAAGCAAGAAAATCGCCGGAAGCCGACGCTCGGTTGGTCGTTGCGTATGGGGTCAGAGGAGATGGGCAGTTTTTCCAGCTCGTTCGAACGCACCAAGCGATTGTTCGATATGGGCTAGTGTGTGTTCCGACGTGATGGTCACGCGGATTCGGCTGGTCGATTCCGGGACGGTCGGCGGGCGAATAGCCGGCGCATACACTCCTTCGGCTAAAAGTTGTTCAGCGAAGGCGACGGCTTTCTCTGCATCGCCCACGAGGATTGGCATGATGGGGCTAACGCTGTCCGTCAAACGAAATCCAAGGTCCTTCAATCCTGCTGCAAGCCGTTTTCGATTCGCCCACAGTCGATTCCTTCGTTCCGGCTCTCGCTGCAGAACCCTCAGAGCTGCGACGGCAGCGGCCGCCGATGCTGGAGGAGGGGCCGTCGTAAAGATGAAGGCGCGGCTCGTATTCACGAGATAGTCGATGAGAGTCGCCGGTCCTGCCACATAGGCTCCACTGCTGCCGAGGGCTTTGCCCAGCGTGCCCATGTGGAACGGAATACATGATTCAAGACCAAAATGTTCAAGAGTGCCTCGTCCGGTTGCACCCATGACGCCGGTCCCGTGCGCATCGTCAACATAAAGATCGGCTTCATACCGTTGTGCCAACTCGGCGAGATCCGGGAGTGGAGCCAAGTCGCCATCCATACTGAACAAGCCATCCGTGACGATCAGTGTGCGTCGTCCGCGCGCTCTTCGTGCGAGAAGGGATTGCAGATGTTCGACGTCGCCGTGGCGATACACCCGTAAGTCAGCTCCGCTTAGTTTGCAGCCGTCTAGTAGACTGGCATGACTCAGACGGTCGGCAAGAACCAAGCCGCCTCGACCGATTAGGGTGGGAATTGTGCCAAGATTGGCGAGATACCCGGAGCCAAACGTCAGCGCAGCGCTGGTTCTCTTGAACTGTGCTAGCGCAAGTTCGAGATCCTGATGAGGGGGGAGCGTCCCGGAGATCAATCGTGCCGCGCCGGATCCAGCCCCGAATTGTTGTGTCGCTCGAACTGCGGCTTGGACGACATCCGGGTGGGTAGCAAGGCCAAGGTAGTCGTTCGAGGCGAGCAGCAGTACCCGTCGTCCGTCGAGATCAACGACAGGACCGGTGGCTGAGTGGAGCGTTTGCAAACGTCTGCTCAGATGTCGCGTGGCCAACTTATGCAGGTGTTGTTCAAACATTCGGGGTTTCTACTGTGGTAGCAGAATCATCGTTCGAATGTTTCCTGTAGGCTCTCCGGCGCAACGTTGACAAGTTTGCGACATCCTTAGTATAAGGCCCAAGGCGAGCCAGAGGGAACAGGTTTACTGTCGGTGGCGGTGGTGTCTTAAGCAATGACCTATCGGATTAAAGTCCCAGCCAAAACGCTTCCCGTCGATGAAGCGCATCTTCTGAGCGGAGTTGAACATGCACTCCTGCGACTTCAGGACTATCGTCGTCCACTGCTTGTGGGGCTTGGGGTATTTCTCCTCGCGGTAGCGGTGGTGGGAGGGGTGCTCTGGTTCGATCGACAAGCTGTGCAGAAAGCTCAAGAACTCGAGCGAGAAGCGATGCTTCATATTCTGGCTGCGGCTAATAATCCTCAGAAGGCGGAGGCGCTACTCAAGCAGGCTATTGCCACCTATCGGCAAGTGGCAGACCAATATCCCCGGACACCGACCGCCCCGTTGGCGCTGTTTCAAGCCGGTAATGCTTTAGTCCAAGCCAATGATTTAGGCGGTGCAATCGAGACGTACCAGCGATTTATTGCATTGTATGGCTCGAACCCCGGTTTTGTCGGGCTAGTGCAACAGCGACTTGCCTATGCATATCTCTTGAAGGGAGATCGGGAACAGGCGGTCAAAACCTTGACCAGCATTCTTGAGATGCCGGGCGCATTCAACCGGGACCAGGCTCTCTTTGAATTGGCCCGGCTCGAAGAATCTCAATCTCGTCCTGAAGGAGCACTGGCCCATTATCAGGAGTTGATGAAGGCCCATCCGAATTCTCCGTTTGCCAGCGAAGCGATGATCCGTACCAAAATCCTGGATGTGAAGAAAACCCCAGATCCTGCCGCGACATCCAATCCGGTGTCACAGAGTCCTCCTGTTTCATCTCCCACACCAGAAAAGAAATAGCCCTCATCCCTCGCGGACGCGAAGGTCGTGCTCTGATTCCCGCGCCGTGAATGTACTCAGTGGCTGATGATGAGGAATTCGCCGGGTCTGATGACGGGGCTTGAAAGGTTGTTCTTGGCTTTGAGCGTCTTGAGGGGGATGCGGAACCGCTTCGACACCTTCTCTAGTGTGTCTCCGACGCGCACTTTATACCAGCGTGAAGTCCCGGCCTCAGCAAACTTTGCTCTGCTGGTATGCAGCGGGGGAAACTTGAAGGTGGGGATTCGATCAAGGAGTTCTTCAAGCTTGGCTTTCGATCCCACCGGCACCTTTAGATGATAGGCAGTGTCGTCAGGTGGCGTCGCCTCTCGTCGTAACTCCGGATTCAAGAGGCGGAGTTCATCGTAGGGTATGCCCGTCACATGTGCGATGGCCCGGAAATGAATCGGGCGATCAACGATGACTTCTTCAAACCGGTGAGGCGTCACGGTCTCCTGGCTAAATCCGTAGCGATCTGGGTTCCTCGCAATAATCGTCGCAGCCATAAAGCGCGGGACATATTCCTTCGTTTCCCGTCTGATGAGCCGAGTCTTGGAAATCTCCGAAAAACTGTCGGCTTGAGCTTTTTGAAGAGCCCGTAGGACTTTCCCTTCTCCGGCGTTATAGGCTGCCATTGCGAGCGGCCAGGCGCCAAAGAGGTCGTAGAGGTCTCGAAGGTATCGTGCGGCGGCTACTGTGGACTTAATCGGGTCACGCCGTTCATCGACATATTGATCGACACGCAAGCCGTAGAGTTTCGCCGTGCCTTTCATGAACTGCCATGGCCCGGTCGCGCGAGCTCGCGAGTAGGCATAAGGGTTAAATCCGCTTTCCACGAGCGAGAGGTAGACCAGGTCGCTGGGGAGGTGAAATTCCGTGAAAATCGTTTCCACAAGCGGTCGATAGCGACTGAGCCGCAGCAGCCATTGTTCAAACCGGTCTCGAATCGCAGTATTGAAATAGCGGATATGCCCCTGTACCGAAGAGTCGACTACGATAGGAACATTGTACGCCGTCGGTTCGACCGAATCTGGTGAAGAGGGCTGGAACTGCGTGGTCTCAGCCGGAGGATTCAAAACGTCTGAAAACCGAGCGGTCGTTCCAGTAGCGATAGGATTGAGTTGCAGGAGTTCTTCGGACCTTGGAACAGCACTCTGGCCGGTGACGTCGATGGTAGTCGACGGACCAGGTGACCCGGAGGCGGGAGGCTCTGTATCGACTGGGACCAGGTTCGCGTCTAGCTCGTCTTCGGGGCTGGCTGACGTGTTCACCTCTTCTGCAATAGCCGGAGATTCCTCGCCTGGTTGTCGAGTAGGAGGGGCTGCCAACGCAAGCTGAGCCAAAGAGCCAATTGAAAGCCCAAGGATTATGGCCAATGGCCAAGTTGACTCGGCAAGTCCAGTTCGTGACAAGCTGTGCGCTAGTTCCATCATACCTGAGCGTAGACTATCGAGTGGGACCGACATTGTCAAGAAATTGGAGGCACTACTGTCCCCCGCATTGGTGTCATGCCGTCGTGCTTGTAAGTGCTTCCGTTATGCAACTTGCTCGATTAACGTACCGGCGAGTTAGCAACAACTTCATAGCAATCATGCCGCGTTGCGTTGTTCCTTGCCTTGACACTCTTCAAAGGGCAGTGGTATCGTACGCGCCTTCCTGACGCAGTTTTCCCTGTCACGTCCCATTCGGAGGAGGAGTCGTCGATGTTGAAGCGGTATTTGTTGGCTCCGGGCCCCACGCCTGTCCCCCCGGAAGTGCTTTTGGCGATGGCGAGACCCATGATTCATCACCGAGCCCCGGAATTTGACAAGCTTTTTGCGGAGGTTCGGGACGGCTTGAAGTGGTTGTTCCAGACCAGAAACGATGTCTTGATGTTAGCGGCCTCGGGCACAGGTGGCATGGAGGGTTCGGTATCGAATTTTCTTTCTCCCGGCGATAAGGCTCTCACAATCAACGGCGGCAAGTTCGGGGAACGTTGGACGAAGCTCTGCAAAACGTTCGGGGCTCAAGTGACGGAGATCAAAGTTGAGTGGGGACACGCCGTGAATCCCCAAATGGTAGCTGATGCATTGAAAAAGGACCCTGGAATCAAGGCTGTGTATGTGCAGGCAAGCGAGACATCGACAGGAGTGGCTCACGACGTCAAGACCCTGGCACAGATTGTCAAGGCTCATGGCGATACTATTCTCGTGGTTGATGCGATCACGGCCTTGGGAGTATTCGATATCAAGACGGATGAGTGGGGGATAGACGTTCTTATCACGGGATCCCAAAAGGCGTTGATGTTGCCGCCGGGGCTGGCGTTCGTCAGCGTGAGCGAGAAGGCCTGGCAGGTAGCAGACAAGGCCAAGAATACCGCATTTTACTTCAACTTTAAGAAGGAACGAGAAAACCAGCAGAAAAATCAGACCGCTTTCACTCCTGCAGTTTCCTTGATCATCGGGCTGCAAGAGGTTCTCAAGATGCTCAAGGCAGAAGGACTCGAGACGGTGTTTCATCGTCAAGCCGCCATGGCCCATGCCATGCGGGAGGGAGTCAAGGCGGCTGGCCTCGCGCTTTTCCCAAGGGAATCACCGAGCGATGCCTTGACTGCCATTTCCGCTCCTGAAGGAGTCGATGGGCAGGCGGTCTATAAAAATCTACGCACCCAATATGGAATAACAGCGGCGGGTGGGCAGGATCACTTGAAGGGAAGGATTTTCCGTGTGTCTCATATGGGGTATATGGATCGTTTCGATGTGATTACGGCTGTGGCAGCGATCGAGATGGTGCTGAAAGGGTTGGGCCATCCGATAAAACTCGGTAGTGGTGTGGCCAAGGCGCAAGAACTTCTCATGGCGAAGTGAAAGCCCCGCACGGAATGGTGTTCAAAGGTCGAGCAGGATCCTCATGAAAATTCTCGTCAGTGATAGTCTTTCGAAGCAAGGCGTGGAGTTGCTAGAGAAAGCCGGTTTCACCGTGGTGGTGAAATCCAAGATGCCGAAAGACGAGCTATTCAAGGAGATCAAGGACGCCGATGGATTAATCGTGCGCTCCGGCACCAAAGTGACCGAAGAACTCATTGCTGCTGCAGAGAAGTTGAAGGTCGTCGGCCGTGCTGGCTCAGGGCTGGACAACGTCGATACACCGGCGGCTACTCGTCGCGGCATCGTGGTGATGAACACCCCGGGCGGCAACACGGTCACGACAGCCGAGCACACCATGTCGATGATATGCGCCATGAGCCGTCGCATTCCACAAGCGAACGCATCGGTCAAAGCGGGTAAGTGGGAAAAAGACAAGTTCATGGGTGTCGAACTCTATAATAAGGTACTTGGCATCGTCGGGGTCGGTCAGATCGGGAGCCATCTGACGAAGTTGGCACAAGGCGTGGGTATGCGGGTGATCGCGTACGATCCGTACTTGGCGACGGATCGGGCTGAGAAAATGGGCGTTGAGATGACTGAGCTGCCCGAATTGTTCCGCCGAGCGGACATCATTTCTGTGCACACGCCGTTGACCCCTGAGACAAAGGGAATTATCAACGCCCAGTCGATCGCCACGATGAAGCCTGGTGTAATGATCGTGAACTGCGCCCGAGGAGGAATCATCGATGAAGGTGCCTTGTTTGAAGCGTTGAAAAGCAAGCGGGTGTTGGCCGCCGCGTTCGATGTGTTCGAAGAAGAACCCGTTAAGGCCGATAATCCCTTGTTGACATTGGATAACTTCATTTGTACGCCGCACATTGGCGCGCAAACGACAGAGGCCCAAGAAAATGTTGCAGTCGGCATCGCGGAGCAAATTGTCGACTATTTCACGAAAGGCATCGCGCGCGGAGCGGTCAATATCCCGTCCGTTGCACCGGATGTACTGCCGCGGTTGCAGCCATATCTCGCTCTTTCCGAGCAGTTGGGGCTATTACAGACACAACTCTGTCAAGGTGGGCTCGAGCGGGTGACAGTGGAGTATAGCGGCGAAGTGGCGAGTCTGTCGGTGGCGCCGATGACGATCGCCGTGCTGAAAGGGCTCCTGGCCCCCATCATGGAAGCGCCGGTGAACTATGTGAATGCTCCGATCGTCGCCAAGGAGCGTGGAATCGAAGTCAAGGAAGTCAAGAGTTCCGATGCCGGAGATTATACAAGCCTGATTCGCGTGCGTGTGGAAGCGGGCAAGCGGTCGCACCTTGTTGCCGGGACTCTGTACCATAAGAAGGATCCACGCATCATCGAAATCGATCAATTCAAAGTGGAAGTCGTGCCCGAAGGTCATATGCTCTTGATCCAGAATATCGATCGTCCCGGTGTGATCGGCATGGTGGGGAAGGTGCTCGGTGACAATAATATCAACATTGTCCGCATGCAGTGTGCACTAGAAAAGCGGGGAGGGAATGCCTTGCTCATTATCGGGTCTGACATGGCCTTCCCGCAGTCGGTGCTCGATAAGATCAAATCTAGCGACAATATTCTCTCGGTAAAGGTCGCGGGTCTCTCCTAAGTTCCGCGCCGCATCCTCGATCGGCTATGCTCTCCGCCTCTCTGAAGTTTCGGTCATCGTCGCGGCCAACCCCGTCGGCACGTGAACGATCCCTTGTTCCCATTGGGATGGCAACTATACTTCCGCATGCTGCCAAGCAGGTTCGTCGGCTTGAACGAGAGTTTTTGGGGGAGGTCGGCCGCTGGGGATATGAAGAAATCATTCTGCCGACGCTAGAATATCTCGATGTCCTGGCTCCTGGCCTCGAGGCAGAGCTCGTTGAAAAGAGTTACAAACTTGCCGACCGCACGACGGGACGGATGCTGTTGCTCAGACCTGATGCGACTGCTCAAATCGCCCGTACAGTCGGGATGGGACTGACGGGATCGATGCTTCCTTTACGGTTGTCCTATCGGACATCTGTATTCCGGTATCAGCCGGAACATGCGGGACGGGACCGAGAAATATTCCAAGTAGGTGCCGAACTCATTGGGGTCGATGATGGGGCTGGGGATAGTGAAATCATCAGTCTGCTCATCGAGTGCCTGCGCGCTATCGGTCTCCACTCATTCACCGTGTCCGTGGGCCACGTGGGATTTTCTAAAGGCCTGTTGGTACGAGCCGGCCTCTCGCCACAAGGTCAGAAGCGTGCGGAACAGGCGGTTGCCCGCAAAGATCTCCCCAGGTTGGAAGAAGTGTTGGCATGTGAACGCGTTTCGAAAGCTTTGGCCGCGGCCATCCTTGAAGCGCCGGAACTCTACGGTCGTGAAGAGGTACTTGAACGGGGTCGGATTCTAGCGGCGGGGAATCCTGCGTTGCAGGGTCCTCTTGACCGGCTTGGTCAAGTCTACCAACTCCTTTGTGCGTCGGGTTATCGAGACTCATTGCTATTGGATCTAGGGGAATTTCGAGGATTCGACTATTACGATGGTGTGGTGTTCGACGTATTTGCTGAAGGAGTTGGGGCCGAGCTCGGTGGTGGAGGTCGCTACGATCACTTGATCGCTCGATTCGGCCGGCCGTTGCCTTCGACAGGGTTTGCCTTGGATGTCGATCGAATTTTTCATGCAGTGGTGAATGGCAATGGAGATGAAGAACCGTTGAGGGCCGAGTATTTGGTGGCAGCATCCCGACGGTCTCTTCGACGCATGATGTTGGTGGCAAGCCAGCTGCGACGATCTAATTCGCGGGTGATTCAATATCTGGCCAAAGGAGCCGACGACAAGGCAGTGGCAGATGCCGTTGCGATGGGGGCAGCTCAGCGAGCCGGGACGGTGATCGTTGTTGGTGCTCACGGCACAGCACAGGATGAGGTGGTGGTCGTGGCTCTGCCGACCAAGAAGGTTGGCAGACCTCATCGGAAAACAATGAAGATAAGAGATCTGGTTCACCTTGCTCGCCGAAAGCGGCAGGGTGGCAAGGAACCTTTATGAAGTCCATGTCGGACGTTGACCTGTCGCAACCAAGAATTCCTCCGCAAAATATTGAAGCGGAGCAGTCAATCTTGGGCGCTATCCTGCTCGACAGAGAGGCGATGCCAAAAGTTGAGGAACTGCTGGTAGAGCAGGATTTTTATCGTACGGCACATCAGAAGATCTATCGAGCCATGCTGAATCTTTCTGAGCGGGATGAAGCAATCGACCACATTACGCTGAGCGAACATCTAAGAAGTTTGGGAGAACTCGAAGGAATTGGCGGTGCGGCTTACCTCGCGGAGCTTATCGCAGTTACGCCTTCTGCTGCCAATGTCCGCTACCACTGTAAGGTTGTGAAAGACAAGGCTCTCTTGCGGGGGCTGATCAGTGCCTCAACGGATGTGTTGATGCAGGCGTATGACTCTACGGAGTCTGCTGAGGTGGTACTTGAGTCTGCTGAACAATCGGTCTTTAGGATAGGCCAAAACAGGCTGGGACGAGGATTCTACCCTCTAAAAGAGATTATCGCCGAGAGTCTCGGGGTTGTGGACGCTCTCCATAAGTTAGGGAAAAGTGTAACAGGCGTTCCTACTGGTTTTACAGAGTTGGACGATATTACCGCGGGACTCCAATCATCTGATCTCGTTATCTTGGCAGCTAGACCCAGTATGGGAAAAACAAGTCTTGCTCTGGGAATTGCGATAAAGGCCGCAATCGATCATCAACAGAAAGTGGGAATATTTAGTTTAGAAATGTCCAAGGAGCAGCTTGTTTTGAGGATGCTTAGCTCCCATGCGGCGGTCGACTCACACAAGCTTAGGATTGGCAAATTAGACAAAGAGGAGTGGTGGGCGCTTGCTGAGGCAGCAGGTAAGCTCGAACTGGCACCCATTTTCATCGATGACTCGGGTAGCCTTTCGGTTACGCAAATGCGTGGTAAGGCAAGACGCTTGATGAAGGAGAAGGGACTAGACCTGCTTGTCGTGGACTACCTTCAGCTCATGCAAGGTAGGGCAGATGCCGAATCGAGGCAACAAGAGATCTCTGATATTTCTCGTTCGTTGAAGGCACTAGCAAAGGAACTGCAAGTTCCGATTCTTGCCTTGTCCCAGTTAAGCCGAGCTGTTGAGAATAGAACTGACAAAAGACCCATACTAGCTGATCTGAGAGAGTCCGGCGCCATTGAACAGGACGCAGATGTTGTCATCTTTATCTATAGAGACGAAGTGTACAATCCCGATTCCGATGAAAAGGGGATTGCACACATACTGGTAAAGAAACACCGTAATGGTCCAACGGGAGATGTGAAGCTAACCTTTCTTGACAAGTTTGCCAAGTTTGCCGATTTCTCAGATCGAGAGGAAACCTGAAGTCGTTTGACCCCGCTTCGCTCCGCCCCGTATAATCTCCTTGAGTCCCACTCGATATGATTTCTGAGATGGTCATGCGAGTCTTGATAGCTGATCGGATTCTTACAACGTCGATCGTCGCCAGACATACCACATCAAGCTTCGGCATCACGCTCGCGCTTATCCTTTTCACTGTCATGGCGTGTGCGGCGGCGCCTCAGGCTCCACAAACGACGGTTGTTTCTCAGCCCGCTGTCAAAACGAATCCTCCAGCACACATCCCCGATGCGTCAGCAGCTTACCATTTCATGCTGGGCTATCAGGCTGAGTCGGCTCAGGATATCGATCGAGCGATTCAGGAATATCTTTTGGTTCTCAAAACTGATCCCTCAGCCCAATCAGTCAAGGCCAGATTGGCCGAGCTCTATTTCTCACTCGGCGATTTCCCCGATGCGCAGCGTTATGCCAATGAAGCCGCAGAGGGAGTAGGGCAAGATGCGCAATTGCTGACGCAGGTCGCCAAGATTCTCGTCGGAGTGGGGCAAGGAGATCGGGCAGTGACTCTATTAGATCGAGCGATTGAGCAGGATCCAACTTCGAGCGAGGTGTATTTTGCCAAAGGATTGCTGTTGCTCAATCTCAAACATCTGCCGGATGCAGAGCAGGCAATCAGGGCTGGCCTTGCTAGAAATCCTGAGTCCCCCGTCGGCCAGTATCACTTAGGACGTATCCTGCTTGAGAGTGGGAAATTGGAAGAGGCGGCTGCCAGTTTTGATCGGGCCATTTCAATCAATCAATCGTTTGAACCAGCCTACCTGGCCTTGGCCTCACTATATGAAGCCAGACAGGATAAAGACCGGGCAATTGGAGTTCTTCAGAAATACCTCCGGAATGTGAATCCCCGCAATCGGGACATTCGCCACCATTTGGTTCGCTTATATGTCTCATTGAAGGATTACCAGGGGGCTACGAAAGAGTTAGATGAGTTGCTTGCCGAAGACCCCAATGACCTCGACGCTCACCTACGTTTGGCGCTTATCGAGGGAGAACAAAAAAACTATGCCAAGGCGATCAATCGCTTGACGATAGTCTTGAAAGCGAGACCGGCCGAACTGAAGGTGCGAGACTATCTCGGCTTTCTCTACGAAGAGGCAAAGGAACCGCAAAAAGCGCTCGATGCGTATGCCTTAAATCTGCAAATTGAACCGTCATATTTCGAAGGGCACCTCCATCTTGGAGTGCTTTACTATCGTCTTAAGAAGTTCCCAGAGTCTGTTACGCATCTTGCTGAGGCATCAAAGCTGAATCCCAAACAACCTGAGTCGTATATCGTTCTTGGATTGGCCTACCTCCAGATGGAGCAGTATGAAAATGCCGCGAAGGTATTTGAAGAGGGCATTCGCCAGAACCCAAAGAGCGCCGATCTGTATTTCAACCTTGGTACGGCATATGACAAGCTCAACCGCTTCGATGAAGTTGTGCGAGTAATGGAGATTGCGCTCCAGCTGGATCCACATCATGCTGACACGCTAAATTATCTCGGATATAGCTATGCGGAGCGCGGGATTAAAATTGACCAGGCTCTGTCTCTCACGAAACAGGCAGTCGCCCTGAAGCCGGACAATGGCTATTATGTGGATAGCCTAGGTTGGGCCTTCTTCAAATCCGGCCTATTGACTGAAGCACTCAGCGAAATCAAGCGCGCCGTAGCCCTCGTTGGAGATGATCCGGTAATTTTCGAACATCTAGGAGATATATATGCCAAGCAACAGAAAATGTCCGAAGCCCGCGAGGCCTGGCTCCATTCACTCGAATTGGATCCATCAAATGCAAAGCTAATTGAACGGTTCCGTGAACTAGGTATGGGAGATCCTACCCAAGAAGAGCGTATCCAACAGGCAAAACGGCGCGTATCTGAGCGGATACAGTCTCAACCGTCGACGCAGTAGTCACATTTTCTCCCTCTAAGCTTCCTCCTTATCCGATTCTAGCCACATTTGTTGGGGTTACTCCCTCCCGTGAGCTGAGGTGTGTTTCATGTATTCGACCTTCTGACTTACGGATGGAATTCGGGTGAAAAATCTTAAATTTTCGGAGGGATCAGCAAGGTATGTTGTTAGAAATTCTGAGGATTGGTTGCAGCTATCAGCGGGCAGACAGGCCTGTGAGCACAAGCGTCACAGGTGCCAATTCTCGGCCGCTTCGAGCAGAAACCGGAAGAGCCAGCTCCGAATTGGACGAAAATTCTAACCCAACGTGTTTGCTAAGGCATTGAATTTCCATTTGATCTGGTGTCTGACAGCGGTCAGATCTCTCCGGCACTGAACCTGCTAGAGGGAAGATAGACGCCTATATTTATGGGCGTCTAAGGTTTCCAGAGAGGACAAAGAAGCAAGCAAGGGCCCGTCAGTGAACCATCAACAAGGAGGAGCAGCAATGTGTAAGCAGTTGAAGGGACAAAAAGGTTTTACGTTGATCGAGTTGATGATCGTGGTCGCGATCATCGGGATCTTGGCGGCGATCGCCATCCCGAACTTCTTGGCGTACCAAGCCCGGTCCCGCCAGGCTGAAGCCAGGACCAACTTGGGCGCGGTGTTTGTGTCCGAGACGGCATGGTTCGGAGAGAACAATTACTACTCCAACTTTGCCACGATCGGTTATACGCTAGCAGGCAGCGGAAACCGGTACACGTATCGAAGCCCGAACCAGTTAGGAACGGCTGCTTCAACGGATGCCCAAGGCCAGGATATGTTTGCCACCCTCGCGGGATCGGCGACGGCTGGTGGAACGATCACGGTTGAACAAGCGGTCGGGCCTACAAGCGGTGCTGTAGTACCGGCTGCTGGTGTCCAGGCGGCATTCACTGCGACAGCGAACGGGAACATCGATGGAGATGCGACCGTCGACAAGTGGAGCTTGAACGACATCAAGGCAATCGTGAACCAGCTCAACGACGTGACTGGATAGTCAG
>Ga0187780_10000379_pt1 | contig 33673 bp, 30 predicted proteins | sample 1015_Q2_SP10_20__FD_132429 | JGI IMG/M metagenome (GOLD analysis project Ga0187780, IMG submission 132429) | Tropical peat soil microbial communities from peatlands in Department of Meta, Colombia - 1015_Q2_SP10_20_MG | ecosystem: Environmental > Terrestrial > Soil > Wetlands > Peat | place...
AGGGTAATCTTCTGTTCTTCAGCGTCGTTTACTATCTTGACGCCCTCAGTGACAAATTCCTCGAACGAAGTGAGAGTCATGACTCCGACCAGCTGACGTAACCAATTAAAAACGTTGCTTGTCTATTATTACAGAAATATTATGAGAGGTTGATGTTCGCATGGTGGGCCCGCCCGGGTTCGAACCGGGGATCTCCGCCGTTCTCATTGAATTGTGAGGGCGACGTCTTAACCAGCTGGACTACGGGCCCGGTGTTCAGTCCAGCCTCTTCTCTTAGTATAAACTCTTGCTTGACCGTCTTAGTCTGTTCTTGCTCGGCTGCCGCGGTGGCGAATTAGTAGTAATTGTTGCCTTCGCTGGATTTTGTTGTCTATTTCAGTTTAACGAATTGGCTTGAATTTCCGAACCATGCTGAAGGCACAGGCAGGTCTTTCATGGTTGAAAGGCCCGATCGCGCGTTTATCACGCGAGGTATGCAGTTCACTACGACAGCGGAGGTTGCTATATCGCCGTGTACTCCTCCCTTGATTGTTAATTCGATTGGCGGACTCCCCTCGACGACAATTAGTTCTTTGGGGTCAGGGCACCCCAAGTATGCTTGAAGATTGAGGTTTATCACCTTCTCGTTATTCTTTATGCCCCAGGCGTTTTGGTCAACACCCGCGGCTTGTCCAGCTTCGACCTTTATGTGCTCGCTTGCTACTGGTCTCTCTGCAACTTTCGGTTCAACGTTTTCTTCGATCCGGTCGAGCTTCCATCCCATTGCTGAGGCTATCATAGCAATGGACTCTGCGAATCCTACGTGTCTAATTGTACCTTCTGCTACTTTCGCTTTGAATTCTTCGAGACTTAAGCCAGCTCCAATCTTCTTCTGGAAGGGTAATCGGCGAACTGACGCGTCTTGAATTCTGAATGCTGAGATCTTCTTTACGTCCTGACATACTCCCGTTGCAGTTATTGCGAGAGTGTCCATGACGAATCCCGGGTTCACGCCTGTCCCGAGGATGGATACGCCCTTCTTGCGTGCTTTCCTATCGAGTGCTTTGGCAATGTCGGGGTGTTTTAAGAATGGGTAAGAAAGTTCTTCGCAGGTAGATATCAGATCGGCTCCGGAATCCATTATTTGGAACAGTTGTGATTTTACATTCTTCAAGTAAGAACCGGTAGAGTGCAGGACTACGTCAGGTTTTGCTCGGCGTAGTAGTCCTTCCGCGTCATCGGTGATTTTGACGCCGATTCTTTTTCCGACTGCAACTTCTCCAAGATCTTTTCCAACCTTACTCTTGTCAATATCAACAGCACCGACAATTTTGACACCTTCCTTCTGAAGAACATATTTCACAAGGCCGGCACCGATCGGTCCAATTCCATAATGTACAACTCTGATGCTTCTCAAATGAGATATCTCTCGATCACCGCATCGAACAGATCGTGACTTAATCCTTTTCGTCAAAACGCAACGTTTGAAATGGAAACGAAATGCTAACGCGGAGTACAGTTTTCGAACTTCATAGAAAGCGCTTGTAGTTATGCTGGTCGAGGGTTGGCAGAAGCGAGCAATACAAGCTATAAGAAAGATTCGGCTTTTCGCAGTCGCAAGTGCAACTAATGCAGGTACAACGGGAAACTTTGCTAGAAATGTATCGGCGTATGGTCCTTATCAGAGAGTTCGAATTGGCAGCAATGGACTTGTTTAAGCGAGGCCAAGCGAAAGGAGCGATGCATCCTTACATTGGGCAAGAAGCATCGGGTGTAGGCGTCTGTATGTCTCTGCGCCGAGATGACGTTATCGCCGGCACTCACCGTAGTCACGGTCACAACATCGCGAAAGGAGCTGATACCAAGAAGATGATGGCCGAACTGCTCGGTAAAGAAACTGGATACTGCAAAGGAAGAGGGGGCTCAATGCACATAGCCGCTTTTGAAACTGGCAGCCTAGGAGCACTTGCCGTTGTTGGTTCTGGAATACCACTTGCTGTGGGTGCAGCTTTGGCGTTCAAGATGCGTGGGGAAGATAGAGTTGCAGTGCCTTTCACTGGTGACGGCGGCAGCAATACTGGCAACTGGCACGAAGGCGTGAACATGGCTTCCATTTGGGACCTGCCTGTCATCTTTGTCTTGGAGAATAATCATTACGCGGTCTCTACAAGATTTGACAATGCAGTTAAGGTGAAGGATCTTTCGATCCGAGCTCAGGGCTACGGCATCCCTGGTGTCAAGGTCGACGGTTTTGACGTTTTAGCAGTATACGAAGCTGCGACAGAAGCTGTTGCACGAGCTCGCCGCGGTGAGGGTCCGACGCTGATTGTAACAGAATCGTACCGACTGGAAGGGCACTACGCGGGTGAACCGGAAGTGTATCGCACACGCGCTGAGGTTGATGAATATCGCAAGTTAGACCCGATTCCTAGGTTTCGCAATTATCTAATCGATAACGGTAGCGCGAGTTCTGATGAATTGGTCATGATTGACGCTGAAGCCAAGAAAGAGATATCCAGCGCCGTTGAATTCGCTAGGACCAGCCCCGCTCCCGATCCTGCGACAGCGATGGAATACATCTATGCTTGAGGAACAGGGATGAGAACATGACCACAATTGAACGAGACCCAGTCTCCTTAGGTTCAACTAAGCCAGCTATGTCACCCAGCCTCATTATGCAGGTCCCGCCAGATGTCTCAAGCAAGGAAATGTCGTATCAGGAAGCTATACGGGAAGCCCTCCGCGAAGAAATGCTCCGTGACGAACGAGTCTTCCTGATGGGTGAAGACATCGCTAAACATGGTGGCGCTTTCGGAGTCACCCGAACCTTATTCGATCAGTTCGGACCCGGACGAGTTTTGAATACTCCGATCTCTGAAAATACTATCGTGGGTGCAGGGACAGGTGCAGCTCTTGTTGGTATGCGCCCAGTAATTGAAATCATGTTCGTAGACTTCTCCGGGTTGGCTATGGATCAAATCTATCAAGAAGCCGCAAAACTGCGTTTCATGACAGGTGGACAATGCAAGATTCCATGGGTGCTTCGTATGCCTCAAGGAGGTGGATCCGGAAAGAGCACCGCCGCACAACATTCTCAGAGTCTGGAGGTCCTCTTCGCGCACATTCCAGGCCTCAAGGTTGTTCTGCCTTCGACACCGTATGATGCAAAAGGATTGCTTAAGGCGGCTATCCGAGACGATAATCCAGTGATCTTCCTTGAACATAAGTTCCTGTACCCATTTCGCGGACGCGTCCCTGAGAAAGAGTACGTGTTACCGTTAAGCAAGTGTGACATTAAACGTGAAGGGAAGGATGTGACGATCGTAGCATCCGGGCTAATGGTCTGGTACGCGATGGAAGCTGGGAATATTGTAGAGAAAGAAGGCATTAGCGTTGAGGTAGTGGATGTTCGCACTATAAGTCCCTTGGATGAAGATACGATCGGAAACTCAGCACGTAAGACTGGGCGTGTTGTGCTAGTCGCTGAGCCATGCCGATCGTACGGTCCAACCGGTGAATGGGGCATGGTCGCAGTGGAGCAGGCCTTTGACTACTTACAGGCACCCATAGTTCGGCTCACTGGTCGTTTCACTCCGATTCCGTTCGCGGACAGTTTGGAAAAAGGGGCATGGCCTGAAACCAATGATGTAGTTCGTGCAGTAAGGCAAGTGATGAAGTGACAGGTGAGTAGGTAATGGTTGTGGAGGTCTTTATCCACAAGATGACTGACCACATGGAGTCAGGGCGCATCGTTCAATGGTTAGTCAAGGAAGGTGAGCATGTAGAGCAACGCCAGCCAATCATGGAGGTGGAGACAGACAAGGCTGTGGCCGAATTAGAGTCTCCAGCCACCGGAATCCTGAAGGGTATCCGAACTGGAGCACAGCCAGGCGCTGAAATTCCTGTTGGTGAAACAATCGCCTTCATAGCTGAATCTGATGAGCAAGTGCCAGTGCTTCCACCACTGGGCGAATCGAGAAAAGAAACACCGCCGACTCCTGCCACGCCAGAACCATCATATCAGCCTGTAACTGTACGACCGCCTGTACGAACATCTCCAGCTGTGAGACGAATCGCGAGAGAACTAGGCATAGACCTCAGTTTAGTAACAGGGACTGGTCCAGAAGGAAAGATTACTGAAGCAGACGTTCGCTCGTTCTCGCCTAGAGGAACCTCATCTGCTACCAGTAGGAGCGCATCATCGGTTGATCCTGTTGAATGGGCGGAGCTCAATTCCGTCCAACGTTTGACGGGTGAGAGGATGCTTCAGAGCATGCAAACTGCTCCTCAGTTTTCCATCACAGTCAACGCAGATATGACAAACGCTCTCCGGTTGCGCGAATCGTTGACGAATGAGACGGGTGAAGGAGTCTCAGTCACGGTACTCTTGGTTAAGGTTGCCGCGGTAGCTTTGAAGCATCATCCGAGAGCAAACGCGTCTTTCGAAGGCGGTCGAGTCAAATTACATCAAAGGGTCAACGTAGGCGTAGCCATTGGTACTGAGGCCGGATTGATAGTTCCTGTGATAAGAGATGCAGACCAGAAGAACACTAGTCAGATTGACCGCGAACTTCAGGCCTATCGCGAGAAATCCCTGCAGATGCGTTTCAGCACGGAGGACTTAACCGGAGGCACGTTCACGATCTCCAATCTAGGGATGTATGGTGTTGACCAGTTCAATGCTATCATAAATCCGCCGCAAAGCACAATTTTAGCCGTAGGTCGGATCATTAAGAGCCCATTCGTTTTACCGGACGATACTATGACAATACGCCCCGTAATGAGTTTAACACTGACAGTGGACCATCGAGCAATGGATGGAGTCTTGGGCGCTAAATTCCTAGCAGAGGTTAAGGAACGCCTCGAGAATCCTGACTGGATCAGAGACTCAAACTAGTCATGACCGCTGGTGGCATGATGAAGAAATGTCTGTTTACGTTCCGTTTCGGGGATATGGAGCGATTTCTCCCAGATCTTCCAGGAATGTTGAAGGCTCATGAGATTGAGTTGATCGTTAGCCTCTTGGGAAAAAACCATACCGAGGATGAGCTCATATCAAAACTCGCAGATGTGGACGCCGTTATTGCCGGCGTAGACCCTTTCACTCCACGGGTCATGGATTCGGCGAAGAAACTGAAGATAATCGCACGGGCTGGAGTCGGATTTGATAATGTTGACCTCACAGCAGCTACGCGTAGAGGGATATACGTCACATGGACACCGATCCCTGAACTAGGCAAAGCGGTTGCAGATGAGACCTTCACGCTAATCCTAAGCGTGCTCCGACGAGTGCCGCAGCTGGACCGACATATCAGAGAGGGTGGATACGATACCGAGAAGATGGCTTCACTCGTCTCAGATGCCTTTCCTCTAACTCTGGGAATTATTGGACTTGGAAAGATTGGTGTGGAAGTTGCTAGGCGAGCCCGAGGGTTCGAGATGAAAGTCCTTTACTACGATCAATTTCGAAGAGAAGATTTAGAGAAGGAATGGAATCTTCACTTCTCAACCTTAGATGAACTACTCTCCAATTCAGATATCGTTACGATTCACACCAATCTTACACCTGAAACAAAAGGTCTGATTGGTAAGCGAGAGATATCTATGATGAAGAATACTGCGATCATAATCAACACCGCGCGCGGGCCAATAATACAGGAAGAACCGCTATTTTATGCGCTTGCAGAAGGAAAACTTGGCGGAGCAGGCCTCAGTGTCTTTTCAGAGGAACCGCCTACGCCAAGATGCCTGTTCTATAGACTCGGAGATAGGTTTCCGAACGTCGTATTGCTTCCTCACATCGGTCCAGGCATTAGTGTACGGAGACTTCTGGCTCTTACGGCAGCACAGGATGTGATCGAAGTCTTGGAGGGTCGACAGCCGAAATATCTTCTTAACAAAGACCTACTAACCGCAAGACCTTCCTGACTTCATGTTTGCGTTTCAGGGCGTCAGGAGAACTTTCATGGTCTCATGGCTTTTCGCCAATTCGAAGGCTTGTTCATATTCTTCGAAGGGTAGGATATGCGTGATTAAGGGTTTGAGGCTTATCTTTCCCGCATCGATTAGCTGATTCATTCTGCGCCATGTTTGCCAATTTCGTCCCATGATACTTACGAGCCTGATTTCACGTCGTGTCATCTTGAAGAACGGGTTGAAGCTGATGGGCTCGTTGAAGGTTCCGATTGTGACTATCGTACCTCTAATCCTCACCATGTCGAATGCCTGATCTAGCACAGTTTGATTTGCACCCATCTCTATGACAAAGTCTGCGCCTTTTCCTCCTGTAAGCTCTTTGACTCTTCGCACTGGGTCTTCTAATTTGGAATCCACGACAATAGCGCCACTATGTTTGCGCGCGAAATCCAAACGCCAATCGATCAAGTCAGTAATGATCGTGTTCACTCCGGATGCTACCAATGTCTGTGCAGCCAAGATACCGATGGGCCCCGCACCTCCAACAATTACAGCCCAATCACCTGCATCATGAGGTTCAACCTCAACTGAGCGAACAGCTATGCCAAAATTCTCTAGTACCGCACCTTCTTCCAGACTTAGCTTTTCGTTCAGTCGGCACATCACTCTTTCAGGCAAGACTGCATACTCAGCGAATGCTCCACGATGTTTACCATAGATCTCACGATTCTCGCACATGTTACTGAAACCACTTCGGCAATGACGACAATGACCACAATGGATCATTGGATCATCGATAACTCGATCACCCGGCTTGAACTGGGTGACTCCATCACCAACCTCAACTACGACCCCAGACGCTTCGTGGCCTAAAACAGCCGGCAATTGTATTGTCTTATCATTGGCTGCCCATTGATTCCAATCGTATACTTTGGTCTCACCGACGCAAATAGCGCAATACTTGACTTGGAAAAGCACATCATCGGGCTCCTTCACTCGTGGCTTCTCGATATTCAACAGAGATAAGCCAGGTCTCGGGGACTCCTTGACCAATGCTTTCATTGACTTTACCTACATCATTGGGTGGAGTTAGTATTAGCGCGATTCTATGAAGCTATCCTCACACTCTCGTCAACCAGTCACCAGCAAAGTCAACAGAAAGAAGATTGTCTGTGGCAGTTGAGATTAGTTTTAGCTCTTCTTGCTTACGCCTTAGGTACTGTTTTCAGGAATTCTCGACTTTCCGATATTAGCGTCTCAATCTCCCGTTCATTGTGAGGGTACGTAACGTAGAAGTGAACTTGGCTAGGCATGAAAGCGACTATTCCTTTCGAAAGCAGATACTTGAAGTACCTGTTCTCAGTCGGAATGTCAGCGTTTGTCAATACTTCTCTCACATTACTCATATTTGTTCCAGGCTTCGGGAAGTGGAGTTTCACAACCGAGTGCAATCCAGTTACGCAGGCATTAGCATGAGTCTCGTCGATAGCGTCTTCTAACCCAGCGATCAACTTGTCACCGAGCCTGTTCATGCGCGGATACATTGAGCCTTCTTCGTAGACTTTCATCGCTTCGACTCCCGTGTGCATAACGAGACTGTTCCCGTCATATGTACCCCCTTGCACGACACCTTTGCTCCCAGGATGCTTTGTTGCATCCATCCAATCCATGATATCAGCCCTGCCGCCTACAGCACCAACTGGAAGTTCGCCTCCCGCAATCGCTTTGCCAAAAGTATTCAAATCAGGTTTGATACCATACAATTCTTGGGCTCCACCTGCTGCGAACCTGAAGCCCGTAACGATTTCATCGAGCATCAATATGGTGTCTGTTTCGTCGCAAACTTCTCTCAATCCCTTCACCATCTCTTTCTCCTCAGCTACGCAACTACCTGAAGTAGTCATTTCAATGTACAATGCTGCCAAATCCTTCTTCCTGAGCGCTTTGTAAGCTGCGTCGGCATCATGCAGTGGAAGCACAACCAGATTCTTCTGCGAGAGTGGGTCATGACCAGCCGAATCAGGGGCATTTGGCGGAAAACCCGTGGCGGCATAGAGTCCTTCAACAACACTGTGGTAATGTCCTTCAAACTTAGCCACTTTATCCCTCTTCGTGAAAGCTCTGACGAGCTTCAAAGAATGCATGAGAGCTTCAGTGCCCCCGTTGAAGAACGATATCTTCTCTACGCTTGGGACGAGACGAGTTACGTACTCGGCAAGTTGAACTTCGTACGGGTTACATGTTCCTAGGTGAAATCCAAGCTCAGCCTGCTCCTTCACGGCTTTGACGACTGCCGGATGGAGGTGTCCGAGAACTTCTGCGCCATGGGCCATCCAGTAATCCGTGTATTCATTGCCTTCGATGTCATAGAGCTTGCTTCCTCGACCATTCCTGCCGTAGAACGGGTACGGCGCGTAGGTTCGGAAGGATCTCATCGCTCCGCCGGGTATCACTTTCTTAGCTCTTTCGAACCATCGTTCAGAAGTCACCATTTCTTCCTGGATAGTTGCTTGAGCCATTAAATTCACTCAGATCGAACTTTGTGGGTTGCTAAGTGGATATAACAGTATAGTTGATACAGTAAACTTGTAGTCGATACTGAAATGTAATTATGGTCGGATGAACATTTTCACTTTTCCGAGGGCGCTGTCCTCGGGGTTTTCAGGTAAAGGCTAGATGTTGTGAGCGAACGAGTGGCATCATCTCTAGGTTCACAGCGTCCCGTGGCTCAGTCGTTGTACGTGTCCACCTCGAAGGATGTGAACCCGTGATCGACGTTCGTTTTCCCAACACCGAAATTGAAACCGATTCCGGGCGCTCCCGAAGTGAACGTGTCGTCTGTGGTGGAGATGACTTCCACGCCGTTGATGAAACCCTTGATAAGATTCCCTTCAATGGTCGCCTCTACCACGTCACCGTCTTTGACCCCATACTGCGCACCGACGAGTCTTTTCAGTTCGCTCCAATCCCCGATCTTGCCGTTCCATCGTACAATTTCCGCGTAAGCTTTTTCCGTTTTCAGGCACCGCCAGAATACTTCGTACCCTGTGCTGCTGTGCGGCGCAATCGTGCTACGCAGACGTATCTCGACCTCTTGGAAGTACTTCTCCGTCTGGTTCTTACTGAACACCTTTGCTGTCGCGTGTTGGTTTCTTCCCCATTCGCCAGTAAGCATCGCCTCCGGGTCGTCGTAGTCCCCCACAGCGGCTGCTCCTGCAGCAAGGTTGCCTTGCTCGGCGCGACGTTCCGCCACGCCCATACGACTCTCCTCACCGTAGGCAACGCCATTCTTTACGACGACATCACACCAGTCGATTCCATCCCTACGCCCATTGAGCCACATCTCGTTCTCCGAGATCGGAATCTCGTCGTGACCGAAAAGCGTACGATACGAACGTACCGGTTTAGCCTTGTAGTGCATCATGACATAGACCTGAAATGACTACGTGCACGCGTTTGCATATTAAAAATATGAGCAGAAAATAAGTGCAGCTGAACCTAAGACAAGTCTTGAGGTAAGCTATCGATCATGGTTAATTATATAATCGCTACACGAGGCTTAATCGTCGTAGGTCTCCGCCTCGAAAGAAGTGACTCCAACGTCGACGTTCGTGTACCCAACACCGAAATTGAAACCGATTCCGGGCGCTCCCGTGGTGAGAACGTCGTCCGTGACGGAGGTCACTTCGACGCCGTTGATGAAACCTTTGACGATATTCCCTTCAACAGTTGCCTCGAGCACATCACCGTGCTTGACCCCATACTGCGGGCCATCGTGCCTTACCAATGAAGTCCAAAACAAGCCGTTCTTCCAATCTCCATTCCATCGACAAATTTCCGCGTATCCCTTTTCCGTTTTCAAGGGCCTGAAGAACACCTCGTACCCCGAGCAGTAGTGCGGCCTCATCGTGCAGCGCAGACGTAGTTCGATCTCCTGGTAGTATTTGTCTGTCGGATTCATGCTGAATACCGTCGCCTTCACGTGCTGGTTTCTTCCCCATACTCCGACAAGCACTGCGGTCGGATCGTCATAGTCCCCCACGGGGACCTCTTGAGGGGTAGCCTTCCCAAATATCGGAAAAGCTTGCCCGACGCGACGTTCCATCACGCCCCCATATCGAAATCCGCTTACCTCGCCGTAGCACACGCCGTTTTTCGTGAGCACGTCGCTCCACTCGAATCCATCCCTGCGACCACTGAGCCACATCCCGTTCTCCGAGATTGGATACTCGTCTCGCGGGAAATTTGTCCGATATGAGTGTACTAATTTCAATCCTCGTTCGTTGAATGGAACCATAAAATTCACGTAATTACTGCTCTGGAAGTTCTAGTTAAAATTACCGACCTCTGTCAATTAGAAGTACAACACTCACGCATTGCTGACCTTGGCAAATTTCCTGTCTTAGGTACAATCCAGGTCTTTTCGTTCGCTTGAGACTGTTTTCCGTCCGCAATTTAGTTTTGAACGATTTCGTCGTTTTCAATTTTTTCAATGTGCCTAATGTTGTGGGCTAGAATGATTGTTTGTTTCCAATTCACTTTCGTTTTGGGTTTTAGAGTTGCATAATCCTTCCATTGGTTGACCGCGACGTCGAGGTTATCAGGTCGCCCAGTTACGGGCTCGATGGCAGCGAAGTAGTAGTCTCTCCATCCTGAGTTATTTGTGCAGATGAGGATGTATGGGAGTGCATCTCCGTCGAATCTGAATCCGATAGCTTCTTGCCTAGATTCATTGATCAGGGCACTCCACCGTTCTTTCAATCTACCTGTGTAAAGGTTCTCTGTCGTTTTCTCGCAGGGGCCCCGTATTTTGCCGACGTCCACCACCTCTCCTTTGTTATCGACGCACTCAGGCCACGTGATTTCGACTCCCATTTTGCCGAATTGACCTGCATATCCAAGTTTAACTTTGGATACCTCATGCGGTAGAACTATTCGGTGAAACGGAGTCACATGAAGGGTGTTGTGGCTACTATAGTGGAATTCCACAGTTTCATCTGATAAGTTACGAAGCTCATGTTCCAAAGTTAAAATGGAGCTATTCTTTCCGAGCGATATCTCTTTGCGTATCAGGAACGGGTAGATTTTACATTTAGCTTCCGCCCTAATCCTAGTAATCTTACGCGTTTGTTCAGTTTTCAAGATTCTCCAAGGAATGGAGGAAACCTCACCCCCTTCGGGCAGTTTTATGCCCCTTAAAGTGCAAGGGTCTGTAGTAGGTATGCAATCGAAGAATCCAGTCACGTTCTCCAATTCTTTCGTTGGTTTTTTCAGGGTGACATCAGGGCTTTGCCATGCGAAGTCGGTTTCAGTAGGTTTGTAGATAAGGCTCAGAACTCGCGCGCCAAGTTCAGGAGCGATGACTGCTCTAACCTTTTCATTTTCGAGAACAAACGTACTCATCTCACCTTGCTGCGTCTTTCGAATCCTACGTGGCGACATTACAATTCCTCTAACGAACGATTTCGTTGCGACAATGCTCGTCCACGAGCATGGTGTAGGTCTTGCAACGGCTAACGTTTATCGTTCTGGATGGTATTTAATTCATCGGCTAACACATCTGTGACCTTGATCTGTTCGCCAGTGGCTAAAGTTATCAGTGGGCTTCAGGTGGAGTCCTCAGTTCAGCCTTTGGTGACGAGCTTCGATAATCCTATGAGCCTATTGAGGAGTTGTGCACGACGCTATCCAATCTAACATTCGTTTAATCGGATTATTACGCGGGTGGGAGTTCCCGGAAGGCTACTCCCATGTCAAGACCTCTCCGCTCATTGTACCATTTGGCTATACCATAGATGATCGGTGCTGGGAGCATTGTGAGAAAGATTGCTATAACGTAGCTTGGATTTACTGCTGCACCTGTGTATACTGGCATTATTGGGATGATTGTATTGAAAGCGCTGCAAATGACAACATAGACCCCCAAGATCGTGATCACAGGAACGTTACCGACTTTGGTCTGTACGATCTTAGGAGCTTTCTCGAAGATATCCTTCCGACGGTATGGGAATACTATGGCTGCGATCCCTACAAAGATTTGAGGCAACCACATACCTATGCTCCCATAGGCATAGTAGGTCAGTACCGGTGTGTAGTAGAACAGGAATGAATAGAATATTGCGATAACCGTGACTAATGCAACTGCGTTCCTCGGCACATGGAATCGGTTTTCAACAGATGAAATTGCGGTTGGTAATATTCGGTCAAATGAGTATGCGAAGAACATTCTTGTTACCATAGCCACGATGGAGAGGACGGTGCCGTAAGCCGCCAACATCAGTCCGATCCCTGGCAATATGCCAAGATACGGATTGTTCGTGGCGAACACGACGAGGTAATTCAGGTAGGGAAGCATGGGTAGTGTCCAAGCACTGTTACCTGTGCCTGCTAAGAATGATGCACCTTTAACAAATTCAGACCCAGCCGTCATCCAAGTTACTTCATACAAGCAATAACTAATTATCGTGACTACGACCGCGCAGCCGAGTTGCGCAATCGCTTGCGAGCGACCGACGTTCTTCACCTCTCCAGCAAGATATATCGAATAGTTGAATCCGCCTGTGAGGGCTTGGAACGAGTACATAAGGCCCAGAACTGTTCCGAGCATTGTGAAACCGGTATTGTAGCCCGCAGATTGCGCAGCTTTTATAATTCCCTCGTAGTCAGAACCGGAAATCCGGTTGAAATTCTGGACGAAACTGTCATGCCCTACACCGAGCATAAGTCCGACATAGACAATAGCCGTGAAAAGGCTGATGACAAAGATGGCGATATAGGTTCTTGTCGAGAATTTCGTTGGCAGAAAGTTGATTATACCCGCAGAGACTGCCAAAATCGCAGACCCGATAAATAGATTGAGTGGAGTTAGAAGAGTGCTCACCCACGCTACCATTCCGGGGTTATTTGTCAACGTTCCCCAAATCAAGAGGACACTTCGGAGGCCGGGATCGAGGACCCATCCAGATATTATCCCGACGAAAGAGATTTGCATCATCGCAAACAAAAAGTTCCAAGAGAAACCTAGAATTGGATGAAGCGTGCGACTGACCCAAACGTAGTCTCCGCCGGCGCGCGGCATAGTAATCGAGAAGAAATAGAACGGAATAATTTGCAGGACAATTAGTGGGAAAACTATTAGCGGCGTGATTGGGAGGTCGACCCCCGGAAAGAGAATTGACGCGCCTATTACGTAGATAAACGCCCACATATGGCCGGACCAGACGATGTTACCGGTCATTGCGTCCCATGCGGAAATATTTCTTACAATACCTGACGCTTTTCGTACATAGTACTGTTGGTTTGCCAATGTACCACGTGCAAACGCATAATTTTCTCAAAATTGCTAATAAAACTTGTCCTCACAGTAGAGACGACCGTTGAAGAACATCGGCAGCATTAACGTGGAACGTAACTAATTGCCCAAGCAGCTGAATATTGTTCGAACCGACTTGATGATTCGTGACGTTGCGCAGAAAATGTGAGGCCACTTTCGAATCTAGATTTATAAGACTCCGCTTGTTTCCTTCAGCCGAACCCAGTTCCTATATTGCAACCGGACTGGGCGTACCTCCTGCAACGAACTGGGCGGACAACTCGGCTTGAAAGAGAAGAAATTCCGAAGAATTTTTTATGCGACTGACATTCACGGATCCGAAATTTGCTTTCGAAAATTCCTGAATGCAACCAAGTATTATCATGCCGACACCCTGATTCTCGGAGGAGACATTACAGGAAAGATCGTGATTCCCATTGTTGACCTTGGAGACGGAACTCACAGAGCGGATTATCTTGGACGTCAGGAAGTTGCTAAGACACCCGAGGAGTTGAAACATTTAGAGAAACTTATCGCCGATAGTGGATACTACTATTGCCACGTAGACAAATCGGAGATGAATCAGAAACCATCTGATCAGGAGATAAGTAAGCTCTTTCTCAAAGCAATGAAGGAAACTATAGCCAGATGGGTTGACTATGCTGAACAGTTCTTACAGGGCAGTGAGACCGTCTGCTACATTACTGGTGGAAATGACGATTTTCAGGAAGTAATAGACGCAATCCATGAAACCGATCACGTCAAGAACCCTGATAACAAAGTCGTAAAGATAGACGAGATTCACGAAATGGCGAGTATGGGTTATGGAAATCCAACGCCCTGGAGATGTCCAAGGGATATCAGCGAGGAAGAACTCGGAATACGTGTCGAGAAGGTTATGGCCTCTGTATCAGACCCATCGAATTGCATTCTGAACTTCCATGTCCCACCTCTAAATTGTGGGTTGGATACTGTTGCAAAACTTGACGATTCTGTGTATCCTCCACGTGGCGTAACGGAAGGCGGACAGCCGGTACTGATCGGAGCGGGCAGCGCTTCAGTTCACAAGGCGATTATGACATATCAACCATTACTCGACTTATGTGGCCATATCCATGAATCTAGAGGCACGACCAAGATTGGAAAGACTCTCGTGATCAACCCGGGCAGTGAATACTCCGAGGGCATCCTAAGAGGTGCGATCGTGAACGTCGCAGACAAGAAGGTATTGAGTTGGCAGCTTACTTCCGGCTAGATGAATAATGTTCGGTGGGTGGATGCTCAATAGAAAGTTGTCGGGTTCTAGTTTCGAATTCTTCTTGACATGATGTCCTCAACAAAAACCTCAGAGATAATTGCTACTGATGATGTTCAACAGAGTCGCTTAGATAACTGCCACCAGGTCAAGAGGCGACAACTATGAATCGAACTATTCCAGGTGAGATTCAGCTTTCGATGTATGAGAGTATGCTGAAGCAAAGGTTGTTGGATGAGAAAGTGGTCGACCTTTACAAGAAGGGTTTGATCCAGGGTATAGCGCATCCTTGCATAGGTCAAGAAGCAGTTTCGACTGGCGTTATAACGAATCTCAGCAAAGAGGATTTGGTTGTTAGTAACCATCGAGGGCATGGGCATAGTTTGACCAAAGGCGTGAGCGAGCGCGCGATGCTGAGTGAGCTCTTTGGCAAAGAAACAGGAATGTGTGGCGGTTTCGGTGGCTCGATGCACAGTAGTGATCTAGAGTGCGGAGTGGTCTTCTCTACTGCCATTGTAGGAGGAGGGATTCCCCTCGCGGTCGGAGTTGCATTAGCGCTCAAGATGGACAAGAAGACAAACTGTGTAGTATGCTTCTTTGGAGACGGCGCGTGCAATACGGGCGCGTTCCATGAAGCATTGAACATGGCGGCAGTCTGGCACCTTCCAGTGGTATTCGTTTGCGAGAACAACCAGTATGCAGTGTCAACTCCCGTTGCAAATTCAACCGCTGGCCATATTTACTTGAGAGGTGACGGGTATGGCATTCCTGGGAAGTTAATCAACGGCATGAAAGTACTCGATGTATACGATGCCGCATCAACTGCAATCGTCAGGGCGAAGAAGGGTGAAGGGCCCACTCTCCTCGAATGCGAAACCTATCGTTACACTGGACATGGGCCATATGATATCGGTTTAGATTATAGGTCGCAGGAAGAGATCGATCGTTGGAAGGCTCGGGATCCTATTGCAAACTTCGAACAGAAATTAATTTCAGAGGACGTCGCTACCGTTCAGGAGCTTCAGACAATCCAAGAGCGAGCGAGGCAAAGAATAGAGGAAGCCGTACAATTCGCGCAGAACAGTCCATTCCCTGCTAAGGAACAACTGTCAAAACATGTTTGGGCGTAGGAATGATTGCAGATGAAGACGCTGTCATACGTCGAAGCGATAAGGGAAGCCCTAACTGAAGAGATGCGCAGAGACCCCAAAGTATTCGTGTTTGGCGAAGACGTTGGCCAATACGGAGGAACATTCAAAGCAACCAAAGGGCTCATTCAGGAATTTGGGTCAGACCGCGTGATAGACACCCCACTCTCAGAAAACGCGATAATTGGCGCCGCGACCGGTGCCGCCATCATGGGTTTTCGCCCTGTTGCAGAGATAATGTACATGGATTTCCTTAATGAGTGCGGGGACCAACTGGTCAATCACTTACCGAAACTACACTTCATGACAGGAGGGAAAATTAGAGTTCCCGTCGTGATTAGAACACAATACAGCTTGGGCAGGAATACTGGCGCGCAACATTCACAGTTCTTTCCATCCTTCTTCATGAATACCCCCGGAATCATGGTTGCGACCCCGTCCACTCCTGCAGACGCTAAGGGACTTCTCAAGACTGCGATTCGCGGAAACAATCCTGTTCTATTCATTGAAGCAGCTGCTCTGTACGCGAGCAAAGGGGAAGTGCCTGAAGGAGAGTTCCTCGTTCCATTCGGCAAGGCCGATGTGAAACTTCAAGGAAACGACGTGACCGTCGTGGCAGTTTCGAGGATGGTGCGAGAAGCAGTCAGCGCCGCTGAAGTGCTATCGTCCGACGGGATAAGTGTCGAAGTGCTCGACCCAAGAACACTTGTACCATTAGATATGGAGACAATTGTGAGTTCAGTAAAGAAAACCGGCAGACTCGTTACTGCCGAGGATGGGGTCAAAACGTCAGGGGTAGGAGCAGAGATAATCACACGTACAATGGAAACGGCGGCGGGCTATATCGAAGACACCCAGCGCGTCGCATGCCCTGACATACCAGCCCCATTCAGCCCTCCACTGCAAGAAGCCTACATGCCTGGCAAGAACACGATTATTGAAACAGTTAGACGGATGATGAACCGGCCAGCATCTTGAATCCCCGTAATGTAAATTGTAAATGAATCGTCTTGTTTTGACGTAAATTTACGTAAATTTACGCATATCTTGACGATAAGCAAGGTTCTCCGCTGTAACTTGAGCGCACCCGCTGAATTCTTCCCACAGCCCATCATTCAGAGCGACCCTTTGGCCACAATTCCGCGGAACGGACCGTTCCATTTTGGAACGTTTCCGAGTGTTGGAACGTTCCGGAACGGCTTGGAACGTTCCAGTGGAACAGCCAAGAAACAGTGGTCGGACTAGCTAGAGGGACGTATGCCGTTTTTGGGGGCCCAATTCAATGCTAGGATCACCAATTCACGACTTCGAATTACCCATCTACTCGCGTTAGCACCAATTCAGAGCCGCACGGTGCGGGCAAACTACTCGTAACGAATCTATGATTATTGGTCCCTGTGGCAGAGGAAGGAGTCATCATCAGTTACTTCCTGTATCCGAGGCTGAAGAAGACCTGAACACAACAAACTCGACCTTGCCAAGTGACCAATGAATGTTACGCTCGCGTGAATGACCTGAAGGCGTAGCATTTTCGGGCCCAAGGCAACAGGTGACTACATACGAGAGCTGTTCTTTGGGAGGCAGCTCATGACCAGTGAAATGAGCTCGAAGCTTCACGGCAGATTGAAGTGTGATTAGATTAGAATCTGGATCCCTCGGAGATGACTGTAGTAGATATTCAGCTTCTATATGCGAAGGATTCGTATATTTCTCCGGCTAAGCGAGTGTGGATCTAGATGAAACCGATATTAGTGAAATCTTGGGAAGTCGACTTTCTCGCAACTTCGTCACCATATGAAAGACACAGGCAAGTCCTGTTCTCGTCAAAACTCCAAGGGCGAACTTCCGCCGCAGTCGGCACAGTTACGATACCACCGGGTGGACAAAGTGATGCACACATACACGAAAATTCAGATGAATTCTGGATTATTACAAAAGGACACGGCAAGGTAATTGCCGATGGAAATGAGGTTGAGATTGCACCTGATGTTGTTGTATGCGCACCAGCCACATCGAAGCATCAGATAGTGAACACAGGAAAGGACACGCTGCATGCCTATTGGGTCATAACACCCTCGGGACCAGAGGAAGCGATACTGAAGATCTTGGGAAGAATCTAGCCTAACTTATCAGCTATCTTATGGAGAATCGACATAGGCGTCAACAATGTATGACCGCAATATTCTCTGGAAAGAAAAAGTTCAGTTCATACTGTCTGAACTAAAGCGTACTGGAGCAAAGGTGAGCAATAGATGAGCCCCTCTATAGCCCCAACCAATGTCGGCGGAATGAAGGGAGTAATACTCGAAAATGAGAAAATCCGGACAGTCCTGATGCCCGAATTCGGCGCCAGAATTCTCAGTATTGTATACAAGCCAACAGAGACAGAGTTTGTGTGGCATAATCCGAAAGTATCCGTGATGAAGCCCACCTACCGTCCAGAATTCGAGGATATGAGCGGTCTCTTCGACTGCCTGCCAACGTGTGAGAATTGTACATTCAAAAAATGGACATTACCTATGTATGGCGAAGTTGCCTCCGAGCCGTGGCGGGTTGTTAGAACAGAGAAGAAACCACGAGCGGTCACAATCAAACTCCAACGGAAACTCCCAATCTACCCGCTTCTAGTCAACAAGTCACTCACGCTAAGAAAGAATGAATCGACGCTCGAACTGAATTATAAATTGTCAAATCTATCGGACGAGAACTTAGAATATCACTACAGTGGACATAACACTCTGCAAATTAACCCATACTACCGGATAGTTCTCCCACCGGAAGTGAAGAAAGTCAAACGGGGCATGGCCATTACAGACAGACTCGGGAATCTAGGTGATGAAATACCATGGCCAATCACGACTGACAAAGACGGAAGGAACGTTGACTTAGGCAAAGTAGGCCAGCCCACTGAGGGGACCGGAGAAAACCTCTACACACCCAAGTTGAAGGAGTCCTGGGCAGTTGCGTTCAACGAGTCACGAAAGGAGGCGATCGCATTTTCATTCCAGACTGACACTCTCCCGTACATTCTAGTTTGGATTAACTGGGGAGGCTACCTGGGTTACTACCACATAGCGTTGGAACCTTCTACTGGCAGACCTGATAACTTAGAGGTTGCCGTCAATCAATGGAAGAATTACAACGTACTTGCACCTAAAGCCGAAGTGGCATGGAACACCAAGATCTTCATCAATCACAATATCAGGAACGTAGAGAAAGTTAGTGCGCAAGAAGGAATCATAGAGAACTAATTCTAGCTCGTTTAGTCAGCGCGTCAATATTTCTACGACTCGCGATATCACGACCAACGAAGAGGACGATAGATTCTGGATAGAGGTTCAAATGAATAATCTCATCATATTTGACATGGACGATACGCTGGTAGGCACGCATGAACTGATAGCCGCCTCTTTAGAACATGCATCCTCCGAGTATTCCTGTCGAAAACTCGACGATAGTGTGGTTGCTATGATAAGCGGTTACACGCTATCGCGTGTGCTTTCTCAACGAGTGCCTTATCATTACCTCGACACAGCGCTCGGAAGATATTATGGATATTTCAAGGAGCATTTTCGTACTACTGCGAAGATTTACCCATCTATGCAGGAGACACTGGCACTGCTTCGCGAGAAAGGCATCGTCCTTGCCACCTTGACAGGAGCTAGCCGGAAATGGGCTGCGATAACTCTGCAGGAATCGAAACTCTTGAAATTCTTCTCAGTCGTGCTGACCTCGGATGATGTAAGACACCCCAAACCTGATCCAACTGGCATCATAGCGATAATGAGTCAACTCGGAGTAGACAAAGAACATACATCATACGTTGGAGATGAAGTCAAGGACATACGAACTTCAAGAAACGCTTCGGTGCAGAGCATTGGCGCCCTCTGGGGTTCATGGGAAAAAGAAGAATTGACGTCTGCAGCCGACCTAACTTTCGAAAAACCAATAGACCTGTTAAGAATATTGAGATAGTTAGTCACAATCAGCGTGTGGATCTCGGATTCGTAAATAAGCGGCCTAGAATCATCTCGGCAACACTGATCCGACAATATATTACTCCTCTGAATCTATTCAGAATCTTGCGATTTAGCGAACAACTCGAAGATAATCGCTATTACATATGCTCCTGGGTCGACATAGCCGAGGGTCTGCTCTCCCAGATATCTGGCTTTACCACGTCGTGCGATAATTCTTTTCGTGGATTCAGATCCAGTTCTCGCGGCGCTGGCTGCATTTCTTAGACCTTGTGAAAAGCTAGTATTGCGTGTAGCATCTTCTTGCATAATACTAACTGCTGGTTCCAGGGCGTCGACAACGGTCTTGTCACCAACTCTCGCTCCCCCCTGTTGTTTTATCTTACTCAAAGAGGCGGCGAACATAGTCGCCAAGTCTGCGAGGTCAATCTCAGTTTCTCCCTTTGCCACCTTTCCAGCCTCGATAAAGAAGGAACCGAAAATGGGGCCTGCCGCTCCTCCGGCTGAGGATAGAATTGCTTGGCCGGTGGTTAGAAACATGATCCCTATGTCGTTGCTCCCTAACTCATCGAGTTGCTTTCGAGCGCTGCTGAACGATATCTGCATGGTTGTGCCAAAGTCTCCGTCACCGCATGCTGAATCCATCTCATTTAGCTCGTCTTTCGCTTGCATCACTCGCGTCGTTATGTTCAGGAGTATATGCTTGACCTGCGGAGGATGTAAATGCTCTATCATATACGGTAGTTTCCTATCTTCTAGGACCACATCGAGTTAGAGCTGGAGTCACCGCAGGAGCGTCGTAACACCTGCGAAGTTCCTCGTCTAGTCGCATTAGAGTAACGGAGCAACCTGCCATTTCTTGCGTGGTGAGAAAATTTCCTACCTCGGTGCGATGGATTCTGATTCCTGAATTGAGAAGAATTTCGTTGACTTTCCGATTGATGATGAAGAGCTCCATCAGCGTCGTCGAGCCATATCCGTTGACAATTAGGTTCACTTCATCCCCCGTTCGGTATGGCAAGTCCTTCAAAACCTCCTCTACAAGAATCTGAGCTGTCGCGTCCGCACTTAACAATCCGGTTTTCCTTACCCCTTTCTCGCCATGCGCCCCGATTCCAAAGTACATTTCATCCTCTCCAATCGTGAAAGTTGGTTTTCCGCTTGTTGGAACAGTTGCGGGTGAAAGAGCAACTGCAAAGGTTCTAGAATTATCCCGCGCTTTCTCCGCCGCCAGTTTTACTTCTGAGAGAGATGCGCCTTCCTCTGCTCGTGCTCCTGCAATTTTAATTACGAAAAGGTCAGCTGCAAGTCCGCGTCGTTCTTCCACCCTGTCTGGAGGAGCGGAGGCCACGTCATCCCACACGCGAACTGCTTCTGTTTCGATCCCTTCTGCTACTGCAACTTCAGCGGCCATGTCGAAATTCAGGTTATCCCCAGCATAGTTGCCGTAAACGTACAACACGCCTCTGTTGCCATTTGCCGCCTTAGTTGCCTCCAAGATCAGAGGCGGCGGTGGAGCTGCAAAGATCTCGCCTAACACGCCAACATCAGCCATCCCGAACCCCACCCAGCCGATGAAAAGAGGTTCATGACCCGAACCGCCACCTACGACGACCCCGACCTTTCCCTTGACCGGCGCATCTTTTCTTGCGACAACATGAGGTCCGATCTGCTTTACGATCTCCGGGTAGGCGTTAACCAAACCCTGAATGCTCTCGATGGTCACTTTGAAAGGATCGTTGATTAGCTTCTTCGTTCCGTAACCCTCGCAGCAACCCATTATGGGCTCGTCAATTAGAAGTTAAGTTCACATGCTGCTAGAAGGATCCCCGCAATCTAAGTATCCATAATACAAGTAAATACCCATCGTCTTGTCTCGCCTATTTTCTTGGCAGGTCTTATAAGCAACGTACGAATTTTCAGAAGTGGTTGCAATGGCCCAACGTACATCGTTCGTTAGAGATGCTACGGGACTCGTCAGATCATTTAGTTGGTATGATGCGCTAATTTTGAGCCTAGCCGTTACGGGACCGTGTTTATTCGGAATCTCATCCCAAGTAGGTTACGTTGCTCCTAATGGTCCAGGGGCTGACTATGCGCTTTCCGCGGTATATGGTCTGCTCTTCATGATACCCCTCGCGTTCGTGTATTACGTTTTCTCAGTACAAATGCCTCGCTCTGGAGGCGACTATATCTGGCTTGGTCGAACCATCAATCCAATTTTGGGATTTATGGGCGGCTGGGCCATGTTCATTTCATTCATCGCTCTTCTCGCGAGTGCATCAGTTACAGAACCTGCGGTTGTGATCCCAGATGTGGCCGTTGCTTGGGGGTACATTTGGAACAATCCTGGACTGATCACGTGGGGTCAAAATTTCGCAAATAGTACTTCAAACCTATTTTTGGGAACCTTGTTCACCATATTCATTGGTATTTTGATAATTAGTTTTGGGCCGAAAGTCTATAGTCGCATAATGGTAGTGCTCGCCGCCATTATTTTCCTGGCCACGTTCCTGTTTATAGGAGCTCTTGCAACCGCCACAAACGCTTCGTTCGCTGCCGGACTCAGTAGCATGACGAACGGAACCGTGACCATGGATGGAGTGATCTCGCAAGCACAGCAGGCGGGCTTCACATATGTTCCGGTCAATGCAACAGGTACGGCTTTCGCGATTCCGTTCGGCGTCTTGCTCTTCAACGGATTCAATTACTCGGTCTATGTTGCAGGGGAAGTGAAGAATGTTAGACGAGGAATGCTTTGGGGAGTTCTAATTGCTTTAGCTATCTGCGGCGTTCTTGACATAATAGGAATTTACGCCGTGATGAACGCGCAAGGATACCCATTTACTCAAGCAGCGTTTGCACTGTTTGGTGCCGGCAAATTCCCATTGGGCGTGTCCCCATGGACACCGCTTTTCATACCCGCCGTACTCAGCAACCCCTACCTCTCTAGTTTTGTGGAGTTCGGGTTCCTACTCTTCAACTTCTGGTGGGCGGCCGGACTTGCATTAGTGTCAACAAGGTACGTATTCGCGTTTTCATTCGATCGAGTGCTTCCCACGTTTTTTGCCGACATAAACGATAGACTCCATATCCCCATCAAGGCGACGGTCCTGACGTTCATATTAGGCGCAATTCTGACGTACATCGCGATCTACACCACGTATATCGGGCAACTCCTGAACGTGGTCACAATCTGGACAATCGTGTGGATACTGATTGGAATATCGGCGATAATCTTTCCGTTTTGGAGGAAGGATATGGCGCAGAACCTAGTGGGTGGTCGCTGGTTGCTCCCAATATGCGGTGTGTTCACAATTCTAGGAATGGGAATGACTTTCTACTGGTCCATTACGCTCCCAGCGATTGGCGCGTCACTAAATCTCGGCTCAAGTACCCTGCTTGCTGTGATATTCGGCTCAGCATTGGTCATCTACCTGGCCCGCTACTTCTACTTCAAGAACAAAGGACTCGACTTGGTCAAAGTGCAACGGATGATTCCACCAGAGTAAGAGCGCATATTCTACGATAACAACGTACACGAATCTTACGTACGATTGGGCACGACGGAACACGCCCGCTGTCGCAGTTCGTTCTAAACGCACAAAGAATCTTAAACTATGAAGTTGCAATGTGATTTTGAGGATGTCGACTGTGAAAGCAGAGATTCCCCCGGGCATGAGAATTACTCAAGTTGCCGTAGTGGTGAAGGACCTCCGGAAGACCATGGAAGCCTACACGCGAGTCATGGGGTGGCAGCCCTGGAGCGTTTACGAGCATGCACCGCCAGTCTTACATCACCAGGAATTGCATGGTAAGCCGACAAATTATTCGATGCTAGGCGCGGAGGTGCACTGTAACCCCATTGATTTTGAAATTCTACAACCATTGGACGGCCCCAGTATTTACAAAGAATTCCTCGAGCAACATGGTGAAGGACTTCACCACGTGTCGGTAGTGAACACGGCTGAAAACGTGGACCTGGCCTTGGAGAACTTCAAGAAGAATGGTGTGGAAGTGAGCATGAGTGGGCGGCTCGGTGAAGGCATTAGATTCTACTACATGAACACGGAACCTGTCCTAAAGATGGTGGCTGAAACAGTAAGCGGTCACGCAATATCAATGAAACCAATCTACACGTACCCATAATTCTTGAGTAGCTGAACGAATTGCCCCAACTCAGATTGAGTGAGATAGATCAAGCTGAACTCGAAGGTCTCAAGGGCAAAGTCATTGAAGTCGCCCGAGGACTTTTCGAAAACCACCTAGTCGTCTCAACTTTTGGAGTTGTCAGTTTACGAATCCCCAATACGGAGTACGTGCTGATCACGCCAAGCGGATTCAGCAAGATGACTCTCAATAATGAACATCTTATCGTCGTTGACCTTGAAGGTAAGTTGATTGCAGGAAACTTCCGACCATCGGTCGAAACGGCGATGCACACATACATTCACAAGCATCGTCCTGAATTGAATACCGTGATTCATACTCATTCGCCGATGGCATGTGCTTTTGCCGCCGCAAATATGGAAATACCGTGTATATCAGCGGAACAAGCATTCTACTTAGGCGGGCCGATACCGCTAGTGAAAAAATACTCGTTGCCAGGAACGAATAAACTTCCAGAACTCGAAGCGATTCTAAATGCGCTAAAGAATGTAGACGCGGTCCTAATGCGCAAGCACGGCGTTGTTGTCGTCGGCAGAACCCCAGAACAGGGTTTGGAAACTGCGATCGTTCTCGAGGATGTGGCGAAAATGACATTTTACTCGCTCCAACTCGCAAAACCTAAAGAATTCACGCAAGCTGAACTAAAGTACCTGAAGGAATTCAAGCGAACAAGATACGGCCAAAAACCCGCCCCCAAATAGCAGTGCTCTTTATTGAGCAATTACATCGCAGCAATAGACGCGGGTACAGGAAGCGGCCGCTGTGTTATCTTCGACACGCAAGGGACGCAAATTGCATTAGCTTCACGTGAATGGTCACATCCATCCCTCCCAGACTACCCTGGTTCTTTCGTCTTCGACACCGAGCAGAACTGGAAACTGCTTTGTGAATCTGTCAGAGAAGCGCTCCAAAGGGCCAACCTAGTGTCAGACGACATTTGCGGCGTCAGCGCAACAAGCATGAGAGAAGGAATGGTTCTCTACGATAAAGAAGGCAAAGAAATCTGGGCATGTCCAAACGTTGATTCCAGGGCGCGAACCGAGGTCTCACAGCTCATAAAGAAGGGGCTTGCAAAGAAGATCTACTTCCGAGGAGGAGACTGGCTGGCCATTACTTCTCCGCCACGATTCCTCTGGATCAAGAAACATCAACGCAAAATCTACGAGCGAATGGCCCACATGACTATGATCAGCGACTGGATCCTCTACCGCCTGAGCGGAAACTTCGTCACAGATCCTTCCGCGGGATCAAGCTCCGATCTTTTCCAACTCTCAAAAAGGACATGGTCCGACGAAATTATCAAATGGTGTGGATTACCCCGCCATATCTTCCCGCGAGTATTCGAACCGGGAACGGTTATCGGAGAAGTGACAAGCAATGCGTCGAACGAGACAGGTTTGAAGAAGGGCACACCGGTTGTTCAAGGAGGAGCTGACACACAGCTTGGCCTAATCGGCATCGGCGCCGTGGACCCCAACGATTCGACAACAATTGGAGGCACTTTTTGGCAACAGACAATTGTTACCGACAAACCCGTCATAGATCCCCAATTGAGACTCCGCACGCTATGTCATGCTTTTCCCAGCCTTTGGATGACAGAGGGGATCGGATTTCTCTGCGGTTTGACAATGCGCTGGTTCAGAGATGCCTTCTGTGGACGAGAGAAAGAAATGGCATCACAGCAAAGAGTCGACCCTTACCTCCTTCTGGAGAAAGAGGCGGAGAAGGTCCCACCCGGGTCGAACGGGATAATCCCCATCTTTTCTGACGTTATGAACGCAAAACGGTGGATGCATGCATCTCCATCCTTCGTTCAGTTTGACATCAATCAACCGGACAAATCAGGCGTGAAAGAATGTTTTCGCGCAATTGAGGAGAGCGCAGCATACGTTGCGAAGGGCCACATGAAAATTTTAGATGAGATTACAAAACGTAAGACCAAACAGATCGTGTTCTGTGGCGGCGCGTCGAAAGGTCTTCTATGGCCACAAATTCTCGCCGACGTGCTAGGAGTGGAAGTGAAGATTCCAGTCGTGAGAGAATCTACCGCACTAGGAGCCGCAATTTGCGCTGGCGTAGGCGTCAAATTATTCCCTGACCTCAAAGCTGGAAAGAGACTAGTGAAATGGAACAGGGTTGTCGAACCTGACCGAACGACTCATGAGAAGTACATCCGGCTCTACAAACAATGGACTGAAGTGTACGGTAGAATGGTCAGGCTGGTGGAAGACAAACTCGTAGATCCTATGTGGAGAGCAGCGGGCACGTGACTACAGTATTCTGCCCGGAAAGCCTAGCAAATACCTAAAGAACTAGTTTTGAGTTAGCGGGCGCTGGTCAATTCGAATTGACGAGCATAACTCAAATTGAGTCTGTTCCAGAGAAGGACTATACTAAACACAATCTAACGAAGGACAACCTTCGACAAATGCTGCAAAGCCTAATTCTCCTAAGAAGATTTGAAGAAAAAGTAGAAGAACTCTTTCTCGTTAAGGGTGCGTTAATCGGCCCCTCACATCTTTACCTAGGTCAAGAAGCGGTCGCAGTAGGCGCGATGAGCGCTCTCTCACCTGACGACCTTACAGTCACAACCTACCGAGGACACGGACACGCGTTAGCAAAAGGGGTCCCAGCAAAATTGTGCATGGCAGAATTATTTGGAAAGGAGAATGGTAACTGCAAAGGACTTGGAGGGTCCATGCACGTTGCGATTTACCCTAAAGTCGGCTCCCTCTACGCGACCGCCATAGTTGGCAGCGGCATCCCGATTGCGGCAGGCGTCGGATTAGGACTAAAACAGAAGAAGAGCAAGAATATTGTCGCGACATTCTTCGGAGATGGAGCATGCAACACTGGAGCATTTCATGAAGGGACAAATCTCATCGCCGTTTGGAAACTACCTGTCATTCTCTTCTGTGAGAACAATCAGTACGCAATGTCAACTCCGGTAAAACGTGCTGTCTCAAGCCCTAGTATCGCCGAACGGGGCAGATCGTATGGAATGGAGACGATAGTAGCCGACGGCAATGATGTCATGTCAGTTTATGTCGCAGCAAAGTCTGCGGTTGAACGCGCACGCATCAAGTCAGAACCCACATTCATCGAGTGCGTGACATACAAGATGAAGGGGCATGGAGTATACGACAAGGGAGAATATCGACCTAAAGAAGAAGTTGAGAAATGGCTTGCGCGCGATCCGATCCTCGTTTTCAAGAGGAAATTGCTGGAAGGAAAGCAAATGACGCAGACCGAAATTGACGTTGTCGAGGAGAAAGTGAAACAGGAAATTGAAGAATCTGTAACTTTCGCGATGCAAGGGTCAGTCCTGCCATTCAATACGATACAGAGTTATGTTTACGCGGAGGAATAGACGATGCGAGAGCTTACTTACGCGGATGCCCTTCGCGAAGCACTTCGCGAAGAAATGTTACGAGATCCTAGCGTTATACTTCTGGGGGAGGAAATCGGAGTCTTCCAGGGAGTCTACAAAGTCACTCGCGGACTATTGGAGGAATTCGGACCTGAAAGGGTTCGAGATACTCCCATTTCTGAAGCTGCCATCGCCGGTGCAGCAGTTGGACTCGCTTTAGCCGGACTTAAACCAGTCGCCGAGATCATGTACATGGATTTCCTGCCAATCTGCATGGACCAGCTTGCCACGCAGGCCGCTAAAATGCGGTTCATGAGCGGAGGACAATTGAAGGTTCCACTAGTCCTCAGAACGCAGTATAGCCTCGGCCGACAACATGGCTCGCAACACTCACAATTCACACCAGCCTGGTTCCTCCAAGTACCAGGACTCAAGATTGTACTACCATCTAATCCACATGATGCTAAAGGTTTGCTGAAATCTTCCATCCGGGACCCCAACCCCGTCCTATTCGTAGAGAGTGGACTTCTCTACCGAACCAGAGGTTCAGTCCCAGAGGAAGAGTACACTATACCACTAGGACAGTCAGAAGTTAAGCGAAAAGGCGACGACATCACCATCGTAGCCGTGTCCAGGCAAGTAGGAGAAGCACTCGCAGCCGCGACGAAACTAGAGCAAAGTGGCATTTCAGCCGAAGTAATAGATATCCGCACCTTGCAACCTCTCGACCTCAAAACTATCGTAGAATCAGTGAAGAGGACGTCAAGGCTGATCGTAACTTCTGACGATGTTAGGACTGGTGGCGTAGGCGCCGAGATCTCCGCATCAGTCAGCGAGAACGCCTTCGGTTATCTCGACGCTCCGATCGCTCGAATTGCATGCCCCGATACACCCATCCCCTTCTCGCCCCCCTTAGAGCAATTGTATATACCGAACGCTGACAGGATCGTTGAGACAGCGAAAACGATCATAGGACGCTGAAATCATGCCTGAAGTTCTAATGCCTAGATTAGACCCCGGAATGCAGAGCGGAAAGATCGTTGAATGGCTCAAGAAAGAAGGCGAATCAGTTCAGAAAGGTCAACCGATCGTCGTCGTCGAAGGAGAAAAAACAACGTTCGAAGTGGAAGCCCCCGAAACAGGCACCTTAACCCGGCTCCTCGCCGCAGTCGGCGACGATGTTCAAGTCTCACAACCAATAGCGATGATTGGCGATTCCGGATCAGCTTCAACAGCAAGTCAGCCTGAAACAGTCAAATCTCAGCCGTCCCCGCCCCCACGAACAGTACCACAATCAGCCATTTCAAGCGACCGAGCCGTAGCTTCACCGGCTGCACGACGATTAGCCCAGGAAGCTGGCATAGACCTTTCGCAAGTTCGAGGCACAGGACCGGGTGGAAGAATCTCAAGAGAAGACGTTCTAGCCGCAAGTCAGCCGAAGCGGGCCACCCAATCATCTGTGTCAATAACGAAAACCCACCAGCCTCAGATCATGAAGAAAGTCAAACTTGAGGGGATTAGAAAGGTAGTTGCAGAGAGGCTTTCATTCAGCGCAAGAAATACCGTCCCAGTCACACTTACAATGGAAATGGATGCGACCAAACTTGTGCAACTAAAAGACACAGAACATGTGAGTTTCAATTCGTTCGTCGTGAAAGCAGTTGCCAAAGCACTCGAGACATATCCGATGATGAATTCAAGCATCGAGGGCGACGAAATAACAACATACACGGATGTAAACATGTGCGTCGCAATCAACACGGATCAAGGACTAGTAGCCCCAACAATAATGAACGCGAACAACAAATCGTTAAAAGAGATCAATGAAGAAGTCGCACTGCTTGCGGACAAAGCCAAAACGAATCGACTCACAATCGAGGAACTAACGGGCGGCACATTCACTATCACAAATCTAGGAGCCTTCGACATCGAATCGTTCGCGCCGATAATTAATCCGCCCCAATGTGGAATTCTAGGGCTGGGAAGAATAGCCTACAAACCATTCGCATCGGGCGAGCAAATCTCAACTCGTCCACTAACCGTGCTGACTCTGGTGTTCGACCATCGAATAATCGATGGGCTACCCGCAGCAAGATTCCTCCAAGCCGTAAAGGGCAACTTAGAAGAACCGGAATCGTTACTCTGAATGCTAGGCTGGACGCAAAGCAATTTTCAGCGCTTTACCTTCACCCATCATCTTCAGCGCTTCCTCTGCTTTATCGAGGGACATCTCTTGAGTTATCAATGGTCCAATCGAGACCTGATTTGACGCGATCAACTTGAAGGCACGCTCAACCGCAGAAGGCGTATGATGAAAGGCGCCTTGAAAGTGCAGTTCACCATAGTGTATCTTGTCGGCGTCGAACGATACACTCGTTCCTGACTGACACCCGCCAAAAAGTAGAACCGTTCCCCCCTTTCGCACGAGTCTAGTAGCACTTTCCCAAGTTTCTTTTCTGCCGACCGCCTCAACTACGATATCGGCTCCTCGACCACTTGTAAGATCCTCAATACGTTTGGGTGCATCCTCTACTGTCGAATTGATAGTAACGAGGTCAATTCCCATCTTCTTTGCTTCCTCAAGCCTCTGATCAACAACATCGCATAGGACTATGCGTTTCGCCGCATGAAGATTGGCAAGTTGCAGGTGCAAAAGTCCGATTGGTCCGCCTCCAATTACGACCGCCGTTCCCGCTGCCTGAAAGTTCACCAGGTCCCAACCGTGCACGACACACGCTAGCGGCTCCAGGCTCGCAATGTGGTCCATCTTAACGTGATCAGGAACCTCGAACGTGTTTTGGCGTACTATCCTCTCAGGAATTCGAACATATTCAGCGTAACTTCCAGGCCATGAGAACCCAACTAAGACCTCTTCAAGATGCTCGCAAAGGTTTGGTTCTTTGGTAAGGCAATGGAAGCACGCATTACAGGGAGCGGAATTAGCGGAGACAATATGCATTCCATGCGTGAACCTCGTCACGCCCTCACCTACATCTGTTACTATCCCAGCAAATTCGTGGCCGATGATCTGCGGGGGGTGAACCAGTCGGTGTCCCCGCCTGTACATCTTCACATCGGTTCCGCAAGTTAGTGTGACAGCGCACTTTGCGACTAATTCACCTGGACCAGCGTGCGGAATTTGAGTAGCTTCAACTCTTACATCGCCAGGTGAATAGAATCGGACTGCACGCATCGAAGACATGGTAGTGCGTCTCTCAGTTATTCTATTAAGGTTAACAGAGGGGCTCAGGAGTTCTCAATGATGATTTTCCCTGAAGCCCCACTATTCCGGGCCATTTCAAATGCGTCGAGCAGTTTGTTAAGTGGTAATCTGTGAGTTATGATCTGCGACATGTTGACGCGCTTCTGATCGACGAGTTCGAGAGCCATCCTAATTTCAAGTTCGGAAGCGGAGTAACTGGATTGTAGAGTAATTTCACGAAGGAAGAGACGACTGATGTCCAGAGAAAGTAGAGTCCCGCGTGGTGGAAGTCCAAACAGTAATACTCGCCCTCCTTTCCGAACTGTTCCGATGGCTGATTCGAGGGCTTTTGGATTTCCTGTGGCTACGATTGCATAATCGACTCCTAGGTTGTTCGTTTCCTTTAGGGCGGCTTGGAGAACGTTCATTCCTGGGTCAAGAACTACATTGACACCTAACTTTGAAGCGAGGAGTCGTCGGTTTTCGAGCACGTCAACTGCAAAGATTTCACCAGCCCCGTATAATCGTAGCAGCTGGATGAAAGTGAGGCCGACAGGCCCCACTCCGAATACAATAACTGTAGAGCCTGGCTGAAAGTTAACCTGCCGAAGCCCTCGTATGCAACATGCGGTTGGCTCGACTTGGCAACTTTCTTCAAAACTGGAATGTGCAGGAAGGCGGTAGACCGTACCTCCCTTCACGAGTGTAGTGGGAACGCGGAAGTACTCAGCGAAGCCGCATGGGTCTAGGTTGCTTTTTGAGTATTCTTCGCAAAGAGTTTCTAATCCTTTCTTGCAAAAACTGCAACTTCCGCAAGAGATATGATGATGCACAATCACTCTCTCGCCGACTTCGATCCCTCTCACATTCTGTCCTTTCTTCTCGACAACTCCTGCAACCTCATGACCCAAGATTGGAGGAGTAATGTGCTCTCCAGCGATCTTCTCCAAATCCGTTCCACAAATCCCGCAAGTCCGCATGTGAACTAGAATCTCGTCGGATCCAATCTTTGGAATTGGGCCCTCTCTCAGTTCAACCCGGCCCTTTCCAGTGATGACTGCCGCTTTCATGTCCAATTCAACATCTAAATTGCCAAGGGAGTGATGTATAACTTAGCCAGTTGATGATCAACACTTACACAAGCAGTTGTGCCAGTTACTTAAATTTGCAGATTCTCAAGTCGTTTCGAAGGAGTAGTTTGGACTGAACCAACCTCGCGTGTTGTATGCGATCGCTGAGAGTTGTCCATTCGATTCACTACTCGTTCGGGATATGAAGAGTGCTGTTAACGCTCTAATCCAACTTAATCTGAAGAGGTTCAGAGTTCCCCAAAAGACGATGACGAAGTACTCTGCACTCGACGTAATGAAACAGGCATTGGAATTACTGTTCGAGTTCACTCCCTCAGAGAAAAATTACCGCGAGGCTATGCGAACTATTCAGGTCTACTCTGAAGGAGACGTTGAGATGGTTCGAACCTTGAAATCAAGCTTCAAGTTCATCGCCAATGCCATTTACAATACATATGCTGGTCAGCGATACGCTGAGAAACTCTCTCCTGAAGTTCTTTTCCTGCAAGGCCTTCCGTTTGATCAGACAGAACTTCAACAAGCATTTAGGTACGTTGGAGTCAAGCCACCGGATATTTGCAGTCCAACGGTCAAGAAGACGTACTTCTTGGATCAAGGGTATGAGCCGTACAGCCTATTTTTGGATCATGGAGTGGGAGTTGAGCCTCAGAAGGGTAGAGAGGACCATTGGTCGAACATAATAGAAGGCGCCTTATTGGAGTCTTCGGGAAGGGCGCTTATGCGAGTCGGCGCTGATCACACAGAGTCACATTCTATCCGACTCATCCACAAAGATACAGGACACCTAGTCTCGATTTTGAAGAAGCGAGGTATTGAGGTTGAGATTGCCGAGAGGATTACTGACGTGAATGAAGCGTTTGGAAGGTAACTAACTGTGGCTTGACGCTTACTTCTTCTTGCTAGGCGTTAGGAGATATTCATAGACGAACCCGGCCAGCAGAGCACCGATGATTGGTCCCACCCAGTATAACCAGAGGCTGGAATAGTAACCTGAAGCTACTGCTGGTCCTAGGGCACGTGCAGGGTTCGCCGCACCACCGGTCAATGGTCCAGCGATCAGAATATCGGCGGTCAACGTCATGCCGATCAATATCCCTGATGCCCCGGATGGAACTCTATTCGTATAGAATACGGCATAGTAAGAGAACATTAGGAAGAAGGTAATGATAAGCTCCACAACCAATGCAACCAGATCGTTCCCGCCTAGTGGAGGACCAGGGGACACCCCACCATAACCTGTCAATGCACCATTGCCCGGTTGTATCAACATATGTGTCCAACCGGCCAGCACTGCACCAAGCAGCTGGGCGACGATGTATGCTAATCCGTCATCAAAGTCGAGTTTCCGAAGGACAACTGCGGTTATCGTGACAGCTGGATTGACTTGACATCCAGAAATCCACCCGATCGCGTAGACCATTGCCATTAGAATTAGTCCGCTAGTGAACGCGATTCCGATAAAGGAGGCAGCAGGTGAAGAGACACCGAGAACGTTAGAAAGGAAAATAGTCACTGAAAGAGATCCAAATAATACCAGGGCATAGGTTCCAATGAATTCAGCAACGTATGCTCTTCTTCCCATTTTCAAACCGGTCACTTTCCGGATAGCTCAAGGTCATAGTATAAAACCGTTCAGCTTTCAGAAACAGCAAAAAGAGCTGCTAGAACCAAGATTGCCCCGAGAAGGGTAGTTGTATTGTACACTTCTCCAAGGAATATCCATGACAATACCATCGCCGCAACAATCTCAAGCATCCCCACAACTGACGCAACCGTTACAGTCACCGACTTTAAAGCCACAATCCACATCGCATACGGCAATACCGTGCAAGCTATGGCCATGTAGACTACCAACGCCCAGCCTTGGATAGAAACATCCAATGATGTTAGACTTCCCACAATGACCGCCGAAGGAAGCAGAACAATTGCGGTTGCCATCATCACCATAGCCGAGAGTTGTATAGCATCCTGGTCCCTTTCCATGAGAATTTGTTTATGACGCACAGTGAAGAATGCCCAAATTACACCGCCCGAGAAAACGAAAACGTCGCCAAGGAGCTGCCCGCCCATTAGATTCGAAAGCTGTCCGTTTGTCGTGATCATGACGGCGCCTACTATGCCTAGCAGGACACCTAGCTGCTTCTGTTTTCCAAACGATTCCTGAAATAGCCACCAGCTTAGAATCGCCACGATTACAACGTTGAGGTCGACCAGCAGCGCTGTTTTTGCCGCAGTGGTGAATTCAAGTCCCAC
>Ga0187780_10000381_pt1 | contig 33566 bp, 27 predicted proteins | sample 1015_Q2_SP10_20__FD_132429 | JGI IMG/M metagenome (GOLD analysis project Ga0187780, IMG submission 132429) | Tropical peat soil microbial communities from peatlands in Department of Meta, Colombia - 1015_Q2_SP10_20_MG | ecosystem: Environmental > Terrestrial > Soil > Wetlands > Peat | place...
CGCGACCGGCTGGTCAAGGCGGGCCATTCGGCCACGTATCGGCGGCCGGTTTGCAAAGGGCCCGTCAAGGTGAAGAATCTGAAGCCGGTCGAGGAAGACATCGCGCGGATGAAAGAGGCGCTGTCGAAGGCGCGGGTGGTCGAGGGCTTCCTCAATTCGGTTTCGCCGGGCACGATCGCTGTCTTTCAGCCGAACGAATACTATCCGTCGCACGAGAAATATTTGGAGGCGCTCGCCAACACCATGCGCGAAGAGTACGAGCTGATCGTGAAATCGGGGCTGCTTTTGCAGTTGGATTGTCCGGATCTCGCCATGGGACGGCACACCCGTTTCAAGAACCTGAGCGATGAGACGTTCTTGCGTTACGCGGCACTGCAGGTCGAGGCGCTCAACCATGCGCTCGCCAATGTGCCCGCGGACCGCGTGCGCCTGCACGTTTGCTGGGGAAATTACGAAGGCTCGCATGTCCACGACATGGACTGCATGAAGATTTTTCCGATCGTTGTTAGAGCGAAGCCGAAGGCGCTGCTCGTCGAGGGCGCCAACCCGCGCCACGAGCACGAATGGGAGGCCTGGACGCGCATCAAGTTGCCCGAAGACAAAGTGCTGGTGCCGGGCGTGATCGCGTCGAGCAATAATTATGTCGAACATCCGGAGGTGGTGGCGCAGCGGCTGGTGCGCTATGCGAACGTGGTCGGGCGCGAGCGGGTCATCGCCGGAACGGATTGCGGATTCGGATCGTTCGCGGGATTTGGGCCGGTGTATCCGGCGTTTTGTTGGATGAAGCTGCGCTCGCTCAGCGAGGGCGCGCGGCTGGCCTCGAACAGGCTGTGGGGCCGCGCTGAATGGGTGAATTGAAGGCGAACCTTTGGCCCTTCGACTGCGCCTCGGCGCTGACCTAACAGGTAAGGCTGCCGCGCTAAAGGCCGCGGCGCTACATTCCTGAGGCGGCAGCCGTGCCCTGGCGCAAGATTGAAGCTGCCGCGCACACGCGGAAAATTTCTTGCATCGTGTGCCGCGGTTCCTGCATCTAAAAGTTTTTCCTCCGGTTGCTGCGCCCCCATTGGCATTTGGGGCAAAAAATTGCAGCGGCTGTGGCTGGATTTTGTATACTGGCCCGTGATGTCCTACGTCTTCGTACGGGTGGAATAGACGACAGGGCATCCCCGGGGCTCTAGAAGAATTTCGGGGGCCGCCCTGCGGTTTGTAGCGTTCGGGCCCGGGCGACCGGCGACAACTACTTCCCTATCCACGTCAACACTGAGGAGGCGTGCATGTCGGGATTGCAGGACCATCCGGGAAGCAACGTACCGCAACCATTCCGTCTTGACGTCCCACTTCACGAAGTACTCACTTCCGCGCCCACGCCGAAGCCGGTCTTGCCGCGTTCGAACGGCGGGGGCGGCGAGGTTTTCCCCGCGCCGGTATTCCCGCAATTTCCGGAACTCCTGAAAGCCGACGACAACTACGAGGAGTCGCTGGCGCGCGCCAAGCATAGCCGCCGCCGCTGGACGGCGCCGCTGGTGCTGAAGGCCATGCGCGGCTGGCTGTTTCCGTACGTGCGTTCGCGGGTTCTGCCGGGCGATTTCCACCCCATCATCGCGTACCTTTTTACGGAGTGGAAATGCAACCTGGACTGCCATTATTGCTGGGCCTTCGACAACAGCGTCAAGGGCATGACGGAAGACGTCGCCAAGAGGTCGGTGGATTGGCTGCATTCGACGACCTGCCGCGTGCTGGCGCTGATGGGCGGCGAGCCGCTGCTGCGGCCGCAGTTGGTGCATAAGATCGTCTATTACGCGGCGAAGAAGGGTTTTTGGGTGTACCTGCCGACCAATGCACGGCTGCTGCGGCCGGAGGTGATTGACTGGATCGCGGACGCGGGCGTGGCCACGGTCAACTTTGCCGTGGATGCCGTGGACGAAAAGCCGGGCTTGCCCAAGGCGCTGGCGCCGGTGCGCAAGTATTTCGATTACTTGGTGCACAAGCAGTACAAGTATGGCTACACGGTGTTTTTCAATATGAACATCTGCCGGACGAATCTAGAGGACATCAAGCAACTCACCGAAATCGCCCACGACCACGGGATCGCCACGGATTACCACATCAACGAGTCTCCCATGCTCGAGCAGGACCATTTCAAGCACTACGACAACAACAGCACCTACATCACTCGCGAAGACTGGGGCCGCGTGGACGATCTGCTTGACTGGCTGATCGAGAAAAACCGCCAGGGGTACAAGATGGTGAACTCGATTCAGCGCTTGCAGGACATGAAGGCCTTCATGCGCGGGAAAGTGGAGCCCTGGAATTGCCGCGCCGGACAGAATTCATTGATTATCCGCGTGGACGGCACGCTGGCTCCCTGTTTCCCCATGTATTCCGCCACGCACGACTGGGGCACGATCGAGAATCACAAATTCGAAGTGCCGCAACTGAACGAAATGAAGGAATCGTGCCAGACGCATTGTTTCTCGACGCTCAATCACAACCTGGGGTTCTGTTACAACGACGTGCGCGTGGTCACCTGGTTGGCCAAACAGGCCCTGCGCGGCTTCCAGGGCGTGAGCGGAAGTTTCAAATAACCGTTCGCTTGAGAATCGTCCACCTTCATCCCAACATCTACAGCCTATGACGTTTCGCGGGGGCATACCCCGCGGAGGAGAAGCTATGGCGGGCATGAATCTGGTGCAGATCGAGCAGGAGCGGGAAATCGCCGAGCGCGTGGCCGCTGAAAGACGCCGTTTGCGCGCGCTGGCCGGCCTCGAACGGTCGGAGCACTTCCACAGACCAATTGAGCGCGCCTTCACGGCAGAGGAGCGCTCCCGCGTCACGATTCTCTTCGGCGGGCTTACCTGGAAACACGAGGAGCTGATTCGCGCTGTATTCCAGGGCTGCAGCTACAAGTGCGAACGCCTGCCGGTGCCCGACGTGCCCGGTTTCCAGATCGGCAAAGAGTACGGCAACAACGGCCAGTGCAACCCCACCTACTTCACGGTCGGGAACTTGGTGCAGTATTTGCAGGGTCTGGAGAAATCGGGAATCCCGCGCCAGAAAATCCTCGATAACTACGTGTTTTTCACGGCCGGCTCGTGCGGGCCGTGCCGCTTCGGGATGTACGAGGCCGAGTACCGCTTCGCATTGAAGAACGCGGGATTCGACGGCTTCCGCGTCCTGCTCTTCCATGACAGCGACGGCTTGAAGGCTGCCTCCGGAGAGCCCGGCCTGAAATTCACGGTGGATTTCGGCCTGGGGATGCTCAACGCGCTGCATGTCGGCGACGTGATGAACGACGTCATCTACCAGATCCGGCCGTTCGAGGTGAACGCCGGAGAGGCGAACCGGGTTTTCGAGCAAGCCATGACGCGACTAACGACGACGCTGCGGGAGCGGCCGCCCTTCGAGATCATGAAGAGCGCTCCGGCGTGGTTGAAGAGCCGGCTCGAGACGCGGAAGACTCTGCGGAACACCCTCAACACGCTGGGGAAAATCCGCGAGCATCAGTGGGGCAAGGTGTACGTGGATACGCTGGCAGAATGCCGCGAGATGCTCAACACCATCGAAGTGGACCGCACGCGGGTAAAACCCATCGTCAAAATCACCGGCGAATTCTGGGCGCAGACTACCGAGGGCGACGGGAACTTCAATATGTTCGCCTTCCTGGAACGCGAGGGCGCGCAAGTGCTGGTCGAGCCGATTGCCACCTGGGTCGCCTACCTGATGTATCAGGGCAAGGCGCATGCGCGGGCCAAGTGGCCGGTGACGCGTCCCCACCGCAACCCGAAATGGTGGGAGCTGAAGAAGCAATTGGCCAATCAGATGGCCCTGCGGAAGAAGCTTCTGGCGATCGGCGCCGGCGAAAAGCTTTGGTATTACTTCTACCACCGCGTGATCGAGCACCTGGGCGGCATCACCCACCATCTGGCTCCACAGCCGGAACTTGCGCAGCTGGCGCACCCCTTCTACAACCAGTTCGCACGCGGCGGCGAAGGGCATCTCGAAGTGGGTAAGAACATCTACTACACAGTCCACCGGATGTGTCACATGGTGCTGGCGCTGAAACCGTTCGGCTGCATGCCTTCTTCGCAATCGGACGGGGTGCAATCGGCGGTAATCAACAAGTTCAAGGACATGATATTCCTGCCCATCGAGACGTCCGGAGAGGGCGAGGTCAACGCGCATAGCCGGGTGCAGATGGCGCTGGGCGAGGCCAAGGCCAAGGCCCGCGCCGAATTCGAGCAGGCCCTCGCGTCTACGGGCAAGCGGCTGGAAGATATCAAAGGCTACATCGCGGAATATCCGGAATTGCGCCGGCCATTCTACCGCGTGCCACATCGGGAAGGCATCGCCGGAACCGCCGCGCAATTCGTTTTGCACGTCAGCGACCGCATGGATGCAAGCCAGCGCTTCTGGCGGCGCACGCGCGTGCCCGGCATAGCAGTTCCCACGTCGGCGTAACTGTTGGTCCCGGGGAAGGGCGAAGTAGCGCCACCCCGGACAAAAGGATGAGCAAGACCGGCCCCGGAGGAAGCGTTTATGCACGTTTCGGGTGATCGCGAAATCCGCTTTTTGGCAGGAGTTGACGTCGGCTCTACGACAGTGAAAGCCGTGGTTGTGGACGCTGCTACGGACCAGATTCTGTGGAGCGATTACCAACGGCACGAAACGAAACAGCCCGAGAAGACGCTGGAATTTCTGCGCCGCATGGAAGGCGAAATCGGCGTGGACAAGCACAATACCCGCATGTTCATCACCGGTTCCGGCGGCGGCGTGCTGGCGGACCTGGTGGGCGCGAAGTTCGTGCAGGAAGTGACGGCCGTGGCCCTGGCCGTCGAGAAGCTGCACCCCGAGGTCTACTCGGTCATCGAGCTGGGCGGGCAGGACGCCAAAATCATCGTCTTCAAGGACGACGATGAGAGCGGCCGCAAGAAGAAAATCCCCTCCATGAACGACAAGTGCGCCGGAGGTACGGGCGCGGTCATAGACAAAATCAACGCCAAACTGAAGATTCCTACCGACGAGCTTTGCAATCAGGGCTACCACGGCATCAAGCTGCATAAGGTGGCGGGCAAGTGCGGCGTCTTTGCGGAAACGGACATCAACAGCCTGCAGAAGGTGGGCACGCCGCCGGATCAATTGATGGCTTCGCTGTTCGACGCCATCGTGTTGCAGAACCTGAGCGTGCTCACGCGCGGCCATACGCTGCGTCCGCACGTCTTGCTGCTGGGCGGGCCGAACACGTTCGTTCGCGGGATGCGCGAGGCCTGGCAGGCCAACATTCCCCGCATGTGGGAGGAGCGCAAGGTGGAGGTGCCCGAAGGGGCTAAGCCGGAGGAGCTGATCAAGGTGCCGCAAAACGCGCAGTACTTCGCGGCGCTGGGCGCCATCGAGTTCGGCAAGGGCGAGGAGGATTGCGTCGGCTGCTACCGCGGCGCGAACCAGCTCGTGCATTACATCGAATACGGCCGGCAGGAGGAAAAGGCCAAATCCGGGAGCTCAGGCCTGGTCCGCGGCCAAGAGGAACTCGTAGATTTCCGCGAGCGGTATCGCCGGAAGAAATTCATCCCCGCCACGTTCCAGAAGGGGCAGACGGTCGGGGCGTTTGTGGGCATTGACGGCGGTTCGACTTCGACCAAGGCTGTCCTGCTAAGCGAGGAAGGCGATATCCTCTGCAAGGCCTACCAACTCTCGAACGGGAACCCGATCCAGGACACCATCGAGATGTTTGAAAACCTGCGCGGGCAGGTGGAGGCACAGAACGCGCAACTCGAGGTTCTGGGCGTAGCCACGACGGGGTATGCGAAAGATATTCTGAAGGACGTGTTGAAGGCGGACGTGGCGCTGGTGGAGACGGTGGCCCATACAGAGTCCGCCCTCAAATTCTACGAAGACCCGCACGTCATCGTGGACGTGGGCGGGCAGGACATCAAGCTCATCATTCTCAAGGATGGGCGCGTCAAAGACTTCAAGCTCAACACGCAATGCTCGGCCGGCAACGGCTACTTCCTCCAATCCACGGTGGAGGGCTTCGGTTTCAAAGTAGAAGATTTCGCGGACATGGCGTTCTCCGCGCAGGCGATGCCGGTCTTCGGATACGGCTGCGCGGTCTTCATGCAGTCCGACATCGTAAATTTCCAGCGGCAGGGCTGGCGGGCGGAGGAAATCCTGGCGGGTCTGGCGGCCGTGCTGCCGAAGAATGTTTTCCTCTACGTAGCGAGCATTCCGAATCTGGCGGCGCTGGGCTCGCGTTTTGTTCTGCAGGGCGGGACACAAAACAATCTGGCCGTGGTCAAGGCCGAGGTGGACTTCATCCACAACAGCTTCCGGGCGGCCGGACGACGGCCCGAAATCATCGTGCACGAGCACTGCGGCGAGTCCGGCGCGATCGGCGCCGCCGTCGAAGCGCTGCGGCTGTGGCGGCAGGGGAAGGGCACGAGTTTCATCGGGCTCGATGCCGTGCGCAAAATCGAATACCGCACCACGCGCAACGAAGAGACGCGCTGCAATTTCTGTAAGAACACCTGCCTGCGGACGTTCATTGACATCAAGATGGATTCGCTCCTGCCCCTGCCCGTGACGCCCGCAAAAAAGAAGGTCAGCAAGGTTCCGCTGATGGCCGGGGAGCGCCGGTTGATTATCGCCACCTGCGAAAAGGGCAGCGTGGAAGACGTCAACGACATGAAGGAAATCAAGGCCGGCATTGACGAGATTCGGGAAGCCAATCCGAATTTCGTGGACCTGGCGGCGCGGGAGGTTTTCCGGCCGCGCAATGCGAAGAGCGTGGCCGATCCGATGCCCGCGCGCGCTTGGACGCGGGCAGGCAAGGAGCGCCTCGCGCTCCAGCAGGCTCGCCCAGAGATGCGAATCGGAATCCCGCGGGTGCTCAATGCCTACGTGTACGCGCCGCTTTTCAACGCCTATCTCGAGAGCCTGGGTGTTCAGCCGGAGAACATCATCTATTCCGACTACACCAGCCCGGACCTCTATCGGGCCGGCTCGAGCCGCGGCGCCATTGACCCGTGCTTCCCCGCGAAAGTAGCCATTTCGCACGTCTACAACCTGATCCAGGTGAAACACCGCAAGAAGCCGCTCGATGCCATTTTCTTTCCCATGTATGACGTTCTGACTTCTCCGCTGGTGAAGTTGACCGGAACGAACGCCTGTCCGACGGTGACGGCCACGCCTGCCACGGCCAAGGCCGCTTTCACCAAGGAAAGCGACCTATTCAGGGAGCTGAATATCCGGTACGTGGACCCCATCCTCAATTTCAAAGACCGAAAACTGTTCGCGTTCCAGATGTATCAGGCCTGGCAGCCGATCCTCGGCCTATCCGAAGAAGAAAACGACCGCGCCATCGAAACTGGCTTTCAGGCGCTCGAGGAGCACGAGGCCAGTATCCGCCGGCGCGCGCGGCAGGTGCTCGATCAACTTGAGCGCGAAGACCGCATTGGCATTGTCGTGCTGGGACGCCCGTATCATCACGATCCGGGCTTGAATCATGAAATTTTCGATGAGTTTCAGAAGCTCGGCTATCCGATTTTCTCGCAGAACACGCTGCCGCTCGACGAAGACCTCCTGGAGCGCCTGTTCGGGGAAGAGGTGCGCGCCGGCGTCATCAGCCACGCGCTGGATATTTCGGACTCGTGGAAGAACTCCTATTCCTGCAGTACGAATCACAAGATCTGGGCGGCTAAGTTCACGGCGCGGCATCCCAATCTGGTGGCCCTGGAAATTTCCAGCTTCAAGTGCGGCCACGACGCCCCGATTTATGGCGTGATCGAAGGCATCGTCGAGCGCGCCGGCACGCCTTATTTCTGCTTCAAGGACATGGATGAAAACAAGCCGGCCGGGTCCATCCGCATCCGCATCGAGACCATTGATTATTTCCTGCGTCGCTATCGCGAACAGATCATCAGCCGCCGCCTGGCGGGGGACAAGATCGAGGCGCAACTGGCGGTATTGGAGGCGGAGTTGCGCCGCGAAGCCTCGCAGCCAGCCGAGAGCGTCGCTGCCGACTGAACTCTCCCGGAAGCGGGTCGCACAAATCTCACTAGTGGGATAAGCGTTCGGAGTCCGGACACCTTGACGCGCCTGGCATAAATGGAGTATAAGGTCCATTGGTATGTTATTCGCGCGCCCTACGGAATATGCGGTCCGCGCCCTGAGCTGCCTTGCTCGCCGGAAGCCGGGGCAACGTGTCGGCGCCCGGGAAATCTCTCGGAGCGAGAAGATCCCAGGTCCCTTCCTGTGGAAAATCCTTCGCCTTCTCCGGAAGGGCAAAGTCCTACGTTCCTGTAAGGGTATCGGGGGCGGCTACGAGCTGGCGCGTCCGGCCGAAGAAATCACGCTCGGCGCCGTCGCCCGTCTCACCGAGAATACGGATTTTAGGCACAACTGCGCGCTCGGACGCCCACGATGCAACAGCCGGAACCCCTGCCGCCTGCACTACCAGTGGAAGGAGATTCGCGCGGAGGTCGCGGGAATGCTGGAAGAGACTTCCCTGGCGGATCTGGCCGCCACCAGGCGCGTTGGGAAACCTAACCGCCTGCGCGCGTAGGAGTCAACACCAGGAGTCTACGGAATACGGCCCGAATGCCGAACAAAGGAGACGATGGCTATGGATGGCACGCAGGTACTTCGCAACGAACATGATTTTATTTTGAAAGCGCTTGAGGCCTCGGACGAAGTAGCGCACCGGTTGCAGAATCGCGTGAACGTACCGCCCCAGATGCTGGATGACCTTCTGGAGTTTTTCCGACTCTTTTCAGACCGCTGCCATCACGGCAAGGAAGAGGAGTTTCTCTTTCCGCTGCTCGAAACCAAGGGCGTTCCTCGCGACGGCGGTCCTATCGGGGTGATGTTGTCGGAACACGACGATGGCCGGGAGCTGATTCGTTCTATGACGCAGGCCGCACAAGATTACCGGGCGGGCACCGCAGGAGCAGGTCCGCGCTGGGCGAATGATGCGAGAGCATATTCCATCCTCCTGCGGCAACATATCGGGAAAGAGAATGAAATACTTTTCGTCATCGCCGAACGGCTACTGTCTTCTGAAGAACAAGCGAAACTCGCAGTGGACTTTGAACGCGTGGAGATCGAGAAACTGGGCGCGGGCACGCACGAACGCTTGCATGCAAAGTTGGAGCAAGTTGTAAAGGAAATCGCCAGGTCAAAAGCCGCGAGTTCTTAATGCAGGGATGTGCCGGAGCGATCTGAAAGATCCTATGTTTCCATTTCGCCAAAGCTCACAATTGTTAGCCGCTCAGCTCAGCAAGCCAGGAATCTAGAAGCTTCAACTGATCTACCGGCACATTCAGAAACGTAATACCCATACCCATTCGTTCCTGAACGTGAATGATCGTAGCCTGCGAATGAAACGTGCCCCGATCCCGTGAAATTCGTATCTGGACGGCAGTCCCTACCGGCAGGTTAATGAGCGCATCCAAGTAGCATCCCTTCCGGCTTAATTCCGAGATACGACCAGCGATGCGCACGCCGCTCACCGGTTCCACGATTTCGGCAGAGGCGATAATCGAATAGCGCGGCACCATGCGGCGCTCGCGGCGTGGCTCATTCGGGGCAGATGCCCTGTCAGAATCGGCCACAGGTGGTCACCCCTCGTCTTGAAGACAGCGTGGCACAAGAGCCGCAGCAGTGCCACAGGGATGATGAAGCAGGCCGCAAAAAGGTTACGGTTCAACCGGACCACTGCCGGCCCATACAGCCCCTCGCCGAGCGGGGTTCCAGTGGGTTGATGCAAAAATTCCAGTATCTACACTAGCGCAGAGTTGCAATGCAAATCTTTCAACCGCTTCTCTTTGCAAGCAGGAGAGTATAATCACTGGCGCCGCCATTCTACTGGAAGGGGAGCATGGCACAGGGACGCGTCGCCCGAAGCCTTTAAGGGGGCAACGGGTCACTCGCGGGCCCGCGAAGGCTGCCGGGGGCGCCGTCAAACCTATTGATTCGACTGCCCGAAGCCTATATTGTGCTATCCCATAGTGACGATATAAGAAACAGTGGTTACAGCGCAGGGCCGAACTGGGGGATCTATGCGTCCTGGGGAGCAGCTTAGGGAACTTCGTAACCGTCTCGGCATCAGCCTGCGGGAAGTGGAGGAGTTCAGCCGCCTTATTGCGGAGGATCGCCAGAACGAGGAGTATTTCATTTCCAACCCCTGGCTGACGCAGCTGGAGAACAAGGGTTCGGTTCCCAGTATCTACAAGCTCTACACCCTGGCCGTCATTTACCGGACGAAATTCGAGGAACTGCTGGCCATATTCGGCATTGATTTGAGCGCCATCCCGCAATTTCAAATGTCTCTGCCGCTGCGGAGTACCCATCTGGTTTCCTTCGAGCCGCCGGGCCCGGACAAGAGCATCACGTTTCCGGTGCGCTTCGACAAGGGCTTCAGCCTGGAAACCACGACCCTGATTTCCCGCATGGTGGAGATTTGGGGAGAAGTGCCGGTGGCGCTGCTTCAGAAACTGGACCTGCGCCATTGCCAGTACGGTTTTATCGGCATGTCGGACTACACGCTGTATCCTCTGTTGCGTCCCGGCTCCTTTGTGCAGATCGAGAGCCGGCCCGTGCGCATGCAGACCACCGAGTGGCGCACCGAGTTTGACCGGCCGATCTATTTCGTCGAGCTGCGCGACGGCTATGCCTGCGCCTGGTGCGAGGTTCGTGGGTCACAGCTTACGCTAATCCCGCATCCGCTTTCTGGCTGCATGCTCAGGCAGTTCGTGTATCCCGCGGAGGCGGAAATCGTGGGCCAGGTGGCAGGGGTGGCGATGCGCCTGATTCCCGAAGACGAGTTTGCAGACGCGCCTCCAAAACTGCCAAAGCGATTTTGAAGTTGGAATGCAGTAGATCTGCTGCAAGCGCACCGCTTTCCGCAGGAATGGTCACGCGGTAAGGTTCCAGCCCCTTCCAGGCAGCCAAGAACTCGCGTGCGTCTGCGGCTACCGATGCCTGATACGCCTCGAGTTGTCCCACCAGGTCCCGGAGGGGGCAACCCACGAGCTGCTGAAATGCCTCGCGGTGACAGCAGGCGATGGCCTCGGAAGCGGTCTCCGGGGTGAAGTGGGCCGCCAGTCCTTCGTGATAATAGAGGCCCGTATTGTAATCGCGCATCGAGGCTAGCAAGATCATGCGATCCAGCGGGCGCGGGATTTTCCCAAGGGTGCGACATCGGAGATCTTCCGCCGCCTGGTCCACATCCACGCGCTGCGGCGATGGCGATGTGTTTCGAATCTGCATCGTGCGCCTCAGACGGGTATCCGGTCACCGGCTTGGGCCAGTGCGGACAAGTTCAAAGGGGCGAAAGCCTTGACTGAGATGTCGCAAATGCGGGTCGCCGCCGTAGCGGTAGCCTTCACGACCCGCGGCGCGGCATAGGGCCCGCCTACATAGAGAAAAACTTCCAGGGCACGGCAGGCGAACACTAAGAAGGTGAAATCGAGGGCGAGTTCGATTTCCGTCCGGAAATCCAGCCGTGCATAATGGCGCGCCTTGTTCCGGTAGAAGCGGCGCAGGCCGACGATGGCCGTGCGCACCTCACTCACCCAGGCCAGGGCAATCTTGTTTCGCTCTGCGAGGAAAAGCGCTTGGAGCGATCTCACGGCCTCCGCAGCGATAAACTCGAAGTCCTCTCGAGCAAAGATGCGTTGAACTAGTTCCGGGGGGAGAAGCGAGGATCGCAACGTGTTGAGCGCCTGCTGGGCTACGGCAACGGCTTCGGCGCCGGCCTCGGCCCGCGCGTGCCGCCGCAAGGCCATAACGAGGAGCGAAGCAAAGAGCGCGGCTCCCAGCAGCAGGTATATAACTAGTTGAATCATGTTCAACTGCTCTCGGCGAAAGATACCGAGCGGTTACTGTATCACGAACGCACTGCTTTGAACAGGTGAGAGCGTAAGACGCCTATTACTACTTTGGTTCTCACCACGAGCGCATCGTAGTCCTGCTCGAGATGCGTGTCGGCATTGGGTACAGGATTGGGGGCGTAGGACCACAGAGCCACCAGCCAAATGAGCAGGGAAATATCGAATGAAATTGGCTGCGCGTATCTCCAGACGGTTATGAGCCACGTTCCTGCATGCGCCGCAAGAGCAAGGCCTACCAGGCTCGTAGCGACGTACAGGCCATAGCCCAAAATCATGCCCCTCATATTCCTGCCGAGCGGGATCTCATAGTGTGAGATGACGCCTAGAACGCAGATAAGCAAAATTGTCTGCGCGGCGCGCACGCCCCTTTCAATTTCGCCGTATGGTCCAACATGCGACGGCGGGGGCACAATAAGCGGGTACACAAGAGCAAAGCAGCAGGTAGCGGCTAGGGTCGCCAGCCCCAGCAATCGGGCGAAGCGTTCAACGCCCGGATAGGGAGAAAAAACGTGCCTGAGAATCTCCAGGATGATGCCGTATCCAAGAATCAGAGTTATGAATTGTATAGGCCAGTAGCATTTTTGGAACAAAAGTGGATCCGCAATTCGAATCAAGATAAGAATTACACTGCCAAAGACTGCTGAAGCCACGTAGCAGTGAAAGTACCCGTACCTGGCCAAATTTCGCGTGCGAAGCGCCTGTAGCAAGATCAGGAACGCTGGTAGAAGTCCGACCGTCCCAATAGCAAGGAACTCCACCACGACTCCGTCCTCCGAAGCGGCCCCCATCCTAGCATGAAAGAAAAAGGGAGAGACTAACTGTCTCTCCCCTTCTGCGGGACAGCCTCGGAGTTTTCCGTGCCGTTGCCTAGTTTGCGTGCGGCGGTGGTGGCGGTACGGTTACATCGTGCGGAGGCGGCGGTGGCACGGTTACATCGTGCGGAGGTGGCGGCGGTACGGTTACATCCTGCACGGCTCCCGCTGCGATCCACGATCCGTGGGGTGGAGGCGCCGCTTGGACAATCGGCGCGACCAGGGAGCAAAGCGCCAACAGGGCAACCGCGGCGAGCAACAGCCAAGTAGCCTTCGATTTCATCTTCATCTCCTCTTGAACAGGGAATTTGATCCCTTGCGGCACGAGAGCCTAGAAGAGGCGTACGAAATCCAGTGAGGACGCGTGAATTTGCTAGGGAGGCGAAGCGGAAGCGAAAACTGGAGCCGACTTTAGCAGCTAGTAAACATGAGCGTTAGATTGCCGACGCATCGGCGACAGCTCATGGAGGCCAAGGGAGCAAGCAAAAGCGGCAAACTGGGCGCGAGTTCTAAGAGTTCTGGAACCAAATCGCCGAAACCGATCCGGGCATCGGCCAAAAACTTTTTGGCCTGGCTAGGCGCGGTTCTCGAGGGCGGCGGGAATTGGGAGATGCCGGCAGGAGACATTTTCGCAACAGGCGGAGAAATTTTTCTTGCGCCGAATGGGGGTAATTCGTAGTATACGGCCCGTTGCAGGAGTAGATACTATGCCCAAAGAAAAGCCCCGGGTGAATATCGGCGAGGTCATTCGGACGTACCGCAACGAGCGCGGCCTTTCGCAGGGCGACATCGAGCGGCGCACGGGCCTGCTGCGTTGCTACCTCTCGCGTGTCGAAAACGGCCACACGGTGCCTTCGCTCGAAACGCTGGCGAAGATCGCCGAGGCCATGGAAATCAACCTGGCCGACTTTTTCCCCGGTACCGACACGCCCCGCGATCGCGAGACGCGCAAGGCGCTCGGTGAACTTTCGGCGGAAGAGATACGTTTTCTGGTGGACATCCGCAAATACTCGACGACGCTTTCGGAAGACGATAAGAAGCTGGTCCTGGCCATGATTCGCAAAATGGCGACGGTCGGACCTGCCGCGAATAGCGGCAAAGCCGCTGCTGCAGCGCACCGCCAGACGTAACGTCCTGTTCGCACCGCGCGCGTCTTTTATCGGGACGCCCGGCCGCTGCCAGCGGCCGCTTTTGCCGCCCATTTTCCTATCGTGCCGGCACTTTTTAGACCGTCAGCTCGACTGGCTTCCCTGGACGCGGATTCGTTACAATGGAAAGCGGACATGGGAGAGAATCGGCACAAAACGATTGGTGTAAAAGTCGGGAAGGTCCAGGTCGGTGGAGGCGCACCCATCGTGGTGCAGGCCATGACCAACACGGACACGGCCGATGCGGCAGCCACAGCCCAACAGTGCCTCGAATTGGCGCAGGCGGGTTCCGAAATGCTGCGGGTGACGGTGAATGTTCCGGAGGCGGCTGCCGCCGTCCCGGAAATCAAGAGGCGTCTGCTCGATGCCGGGTGCGACGCGCCCCTTATCGGCGATTTTCATTACAACGGGCACGTCCTGCTGACCAAGTATCCCGATTGCGCCCGCGCCCTCGATAAATACCGCATCAATCCCGGCAACGTAGGGCACGGCCAGCGCCGCGACGAACAATTCTCCACCATATGCAAAGTGGCGCGCGATAACGGCAAGCCCGTGCGCATCGGCGTGAACGGCGGCTCGCTCAATCAAGAGCTGGTCATGCGCAAGATGCAGGAGAACACGGACCAGAATCTCGGCCGGACATCCGAAGAAATTCTCAACGAGTGCATGGTGCTATCGGCGCTCGAATCCACGGCCTTGGCGTTGGAATGCGGTCTCCGCAAGGATCAAATCATCATTTCGTGCAAAGTGTCGCGGCCGGCGGATTTGGTTTCGATTTATCGCGAATTGGCGCGCCGGACCGAGCAACCATTGCACCTCGGCCTGACCGAAGCGGGCCTGGGCGCGAAGGGGTTGGTGTGGTCGGCCGTGTCCATGGGGATTTTGCTCTCTGAGGGGATCGGCGACACAATTCGCGTGTCGTTGACGCCCCGGCCGGGCGGCGACCGCCGCGAAGAAGTCTACGCGGCCTGTGAAATTCTGCAATCGCTCGGCCTGCGCTCGTTCGCGCCCAGCGTGACGGCCTGCCCCGGCTGCGGCCGCACCACGAGCACCACGTTCCAGCAACTGGCTGAACGCATCCAGGGCTACCTCCGCGAAAAAATGCCGGAATGGAAGCGGCAGTACGAAGGTGTGGAAGAATTGAAGCTTGCCGTCATGGGTTGCATCGTCAACGGCCCGGGCGAATCGAAGTCCGCCAACATCGGCATCAGTCTGCCGGGAACCGGCGAATCGCCCCGCTGCCCGGTCTATATTGACGGGCAAAAATTCACCACGCTCGAAGGCAGCTATGAACAGCTCGCCGCCGCGTTTCAGGCGCTCGTCGAAGACTACGTGGCCACAAAATATCCTGGGCGCGAAACGCCTGCAAAGCCAGCCGCCGCGCCTGAAAAATCCTCTCTCCGCGTAAACGCGTAGTTCCAGCGTTGCACGCACCTCGGTGGGTGCATTCCGGTAATCGCGCGGAAGCGCAATTCTCCACGCCGCATCGCCACTCCAGTCCCTGCGGTACAATTCCCACCGGGCGCAAGGAGCGCGTCCGGGCAGCTTCCGTCCAGGGCGATCATGAACGAAACCGCGCAACAGACGGGGTCGGGCGCACGAGGATGGCGACGCGGTTTCTGGAGCCTCATCGCCACGCAGTTTCAGACGGGCTTCAACGATAACGCCCTCAAGTTTTTCGTCACCTACATCGTCATCGCCATGAATCTCCCCGAGCGACAGCGGGGGCTTCTCATTCCTCTGGTCGGCGCTCTTTTTGCGTTGCCCTTCGTGCTTTTCTCCATGACCGGCGGCTATTTCGCCGACCGCTACAGCAAGCGCAGCGTGACCATCGGCACGAAACTTTTCGAAATCCTGGTCATGGGAATCTTCATCGCGAGTTTGGCCCTGCGGAACCTGCCGCTGGAATGCGCGTGCGTGTTTCTGATCAGCACGGAGGGAGCGCTCTTCGGGCCTTCGAAATACGGCCTCCTGCCGGAGCTATTGCCGGAGCCGCGACTGTCGTGGGGCAATGGAATCATCGAACTGGGGACATTTCTCGCCGCCATCGGCGGGACGGCCGCCGCGGGCCTGTTGGCGGAGCGCTATCACGGCCGGGAAGCGGTAGCCGGGCTTCTGCTGTTCGCTTGCACCTTCGCGGGGCTGGTGTCCAGCCTGGGAATTTCGCGCCTTCCGGCGGCGAATCCCGGGAAGAAATACCGGGCCAATCCGCTCGGCGATTTCACCGCGCAAATGAAGATTATTCGCGCCGACCGCGTGCTGGGCTGGGCCGTGGCGGGCAATACCTATCTATTTTTCCTTGCGGCCCTGCTTCAATTGGTCATCGTGATCTACGGCCACGACGTGCTTCGCGTGGACGAACGTCACATCAGCTATCTGCAGGCCGCCGTAGGAATCGGAATCGGCCTGGGCAGCGTCGCAGCCGGGTATCTCTCCGGCGCAAAGATCGAATACGGCCTGATTCCGCTGGGCGCGCTGGGCATGACCGTGTTTGGCGCGCTGCTCTATCAGCCGCACCCCACGCTGGTGGCCACGGCGGCGCGCCTGGCCTTGCTGGGGATTTCCGGGGGCCTCGTGGCCGTGCCGCTCGGCGCGCTGATTCAGCACCGCCCACGTCCGGAGCAGAAGGGGAGCGTGATTGCGGCGGCCAATTTACTGTCGTTCGTGGGGATTTTTCTAGCCTCGGGCGCCTATTTCGTATTCGACAGCGTTTTCCATCAAACACCGCGCGGCATTTTTCTCGACGGCGCGGCGCTGACGCTGGTCGCCTCGGCGTACGCGGTCTATCTGCTGCCGGACTCGCTATTGCGGTTTATGCTGTGGCTGGCCACCCATTCGCTCTATCGCATCCGCATCGAGGGACGCGAGAACATTCCGGAAACCGGCGGCGCGCTCTTCGTCGCCAACCACATGTCCTTTGTGGACGCGCTTCTCTTGCTGGCCTCCACAGACCGTCCCGTGCGCTTCTTGATATATAAGGGCATTTACGATCTGCCGTACGTCAAGCCGTTCGCCAAGATCATCGGCGCGATTCCCATCTCCTCGGAGCAGCGTCCTCGCGAGATGCTGCATTCGCTACGCACGGCCACCGAGGCCATTCGCCACGGCGAGGTGGTCTGTATCTTCGCCGAGGGGCAAATCACGCGCATCGGCCAGATGCTTCCGTTCCGCCGCGGATTCGAGCGCATCATGAAGGGCGTGGACGCCCCGATTGTGCCGGTGGCGCTCGACGGCGTATGGGGCAGCATCTTCAGCTTCGAGCGCGGCCGGTTTCTTTGGAAGATTCCGCAGACGATTCCGTATCCGGTCACGGTGAGTTTCGGGAAGCCTATGCCGCCCGCGTCTGCGCCGCACGAGGTGCGCCGCGCGGTCCAGCAGATGCAGAGCGAAGCCTACCGCCACCGCAAGAGCCGCCTGCTCACGCTGCACCGGTCCTTCGTGCGCGAAGCGCATCGCCACCCCTTCCGTTTCGCCATGGGCGACAAACGCCGCCCACGCATGAAACGCGGCGCAGCCTTGCTCAGCGCCATTTTCCTTGCCCGGCGGTTGCGCGCGACCTGGGCGGGGCAGGAGATGGTCGGCATTCTGCTGCCGCCTTCGGTGCCGGGTGCACTCGTGAATTTCGCTGCGACCCTTGCGGGAAAGGTGCCCGTGAACCTGAACTACACCTCCTCAGACGAGACGCTGGCCTCCTGCGGCGCGCAGTGCCGGCTCGAGACCGTCATCACCGCCAAGCCGCTGCTCAACCACATTCCGCTGAAGGTGCCGGGCAAGACGGTCTTACTCGAAGAAGTGGCGGCAGGCCCGCGCCTGGGCGAGCGGGTCGCGGCGCTGGCGCTGTGGTTCCTGCCCGGAGCGTGGCTCGAGCGAATCTTGAGTGGCGGCAAGACTAGAACGCTCGACGATCTCGCCACCGTCATTTTCTCCAGCGGCAGCACCGGCGAACCCAAGGGCGTGATGCTGACGCATTACAACATCGCCTCGAACATCGAGCAGATGAATCAAACCTTCATGTTGAACCACCGGGACACGCTCCTCGGCGTCCTGCCATTCTTTCACTCCTTCGGATTTACCGTGACGGTGTGGCTTCCGGCTGTGGTCGGAACGGGCGTTGTCTACCATCCGAGCCCGCTCGATCTCGCTGCCGTGAGCGAACTCGTACGCGACTACCGCGTGACCTTTCTGCTGGCTACGCCCACATTCCTGCAGGCCTATTTGCGGCGCTGCTCGCCGGAAGATTTCGGCAGCCTTCAATTCGTGCTCGTCGGCGCCGAGAAGTTGCCCGAGCGCCTCGCGGTCGCCTTCGAAGACCGCTTCGGCATCCGCCCGCTCGAAGGCTACGGCGCAACGGAATGCTCTCCGGTGGTGGCCGTGAACACCCGCAATTTTCGCGCCCCGGGTTTTCGCCAGGTGGGCGCCAAGCGCGGCTCGATCGGGCATCCCCTGCCGGGCATCAGCGTACGCGTGGTGGACCCGGAAACGCGCCAGCCGCTCCCGATCGGCGCGCCGGGACTGCTGTTGGTGCGCGGCCCGAACATCATGCAGGGCTATCTCGGCAAGCCCGAGCAGACCGCCGAGGTTCTCGAAGCGGGGTGGTACGTCACCGGCGACATCGCCGCCGAAGACGAGGACGGCTTCCTCACCATCACGGACCGCCTGAGCCGGTTCAGCAAGATGGGCGGCGAGATGGTGCCGCACATCAAGATCGAAGAGGTCCTGCACGAGCTGGCCGGAGCGGCGGAGCAGAAATTTGCGGTCACCGCCGTGCCCGATGGAAAAAAGGGCGAGCGGCTTGTGGTGCTGCACACGCTTTCACCGCAGGACTTGGCCGCCGTGCTGGAGAAGCTGCCGCAGTCGGGCCTGCCGAACCTGTGGATGCCGCGCCCCAATCAATTCTTCTTTGTGGAAGAGTTTCCGCGCCTGGGTAGCGGCAAGCTCGACCTGCGGCGCATCCGGGAACTAGCCGCCGAGTTTTCCCTCGCGGAACGCCAATCCTAGAAGAGTCCCAGCTTGATGTGCAGGAACTTCTTGGGATTCCGCCGGAAATCGCCGATGAGCAGCCGCATGTCACCTGAGAGACCGGTCATATTGTCGTAGAACGCCGGATCGGTGAAGAATTTTCCCATGGTTCCCTGCGTGGAATTCATCTTGGCGGTGGCGTCGCGGACATTCGCCATCGCGTCGCGCGCGTTGCCATAGAGCGCGTCGTCGGTGGCCAGTTTCCCCAGCGTGCCTTTGCCGTCCCGCACGTCGCCGAGAAACGCGTTGCCTTTTTCCGCGACTCCCTTGACGTTGTCATAGAGCGCGGGATCGTAAATCAGTTTTCCCATGGTGCCCTTCTGATCGCGCACGGCGGCCATGGCGTTTTCCATGTGTCCCATGACGGCGTCCGCGCGCTTGTAGAGATCATCCGAGGCGACCAGCTTGCCCATCGTGCCGCGCCCTTCCTGGATTGAGGAGACCACGTCATCGAGGTTGTCCGCCGTATCGCTCAGGCGATTATAGAGCGAGGCATCCGTCATCAGCTTCCCGATGGTGCCTTTGCCCTTTCGCATGTCCGCGATGACCTCGCGCATATCATTCGTCAGACCGTTAACATTCTCGAGCACGTCCGCGCCCCGCTCCACCACCTCTTTCATGGCCGCTTCCTCCGCGCCGGGGATAGAGCCATTGGGAGGGATGACCGTGCCGCTGATGCCGCGCGAAATGTTGACGTAGCGGTTGCCCAGCAATCCTTCCGTGACCAGCTTGGCCTCGGAATCGGTTCGAATCTGGTTCTGGTATCGCCGGTCGAGGCGCAGCACCAGCTTGATGTTATGCATGCGGTCCGGTATCTCCGGCGCCAGAGAAATCTCCTGAACGCTGCCGATCTCGAGGCCGTCCAAGGCCACCGGCGCGCCCGTCTTCAACCCCTCCACGTTGGGCAGATAAGTGATCAGCCGGTACTTCGGCCCCAGAATGCGCCCACCGGTGACATAGAAAACCGCCACCGCCACCACAAACAACGCCACTAGCACGAATAGCCCCACGCGCAGTTCCGTCCACGTCAGTTGCTTTCGTTGCGCCATTGCCGTTCCTCCTCAGGAATGTTTCGCCCGGAAACTCTTGGCCTCATTCTGCGGAGACCAAAAAACTCTTCAAATAATCGTCGTCAGTCCGCAGCAACTCATTCGCGGCGCCCTCAAAGTAGATATGCCCGTCGCGCAGGACCAGGACGTTGGTCGGCGGCGCCTCGGCAGGCCGGCCGTTCCGCTGCAAGGGAACCACCTGGCCGCTCGCTTCATCCAGACGGTAATTAGCCAGCCCGAAGGCATCCTGCAAGCGGTGCGTGGCTACGAGCGAAGTCACGCCCTGCAGGTCCCGCCCGCGCAGGATGAGCGTAATGATCGTCTGCGAGGTGACCGGGTCCAGCCCCGCGGTCGGCGAATCGTAGAACACCAGCGGTGGCCGGCTGGCCAGCGCTCGGGCGATGGCCACGCGCCGGCGCATCCCACCGGAAAGTTCGGCCGGATATTTTTCGATGGCTGCTTCCAGCTCTACGAAACGCAAGACCTCGCGGACGCGTTCGAGGATCTCCGCATCCCCTAATCCCTCCTCGCGCAGGCGGAAGGAGACGTTCTCTTCCACCGTAAGCGAGTCGAACAGGGCCCCTTCTTGAAACACAAATCCGATGTGCCGCCTGAAATCGAGCAGGTCTCTCTCCGGCATGGCCGAGATGTCCTGGCCCATCACCCAGATGCTCCCCGCGGTGGGGCGCAGCAGGCCCGCCGCCAGTTTCATGATCAGCGTTTTTCCCGACCCGCTTTCCCCCAGGAGCACTTTGGTCTCGCCGGGCCATACCTCGAACGAAATACCCTTGAGCACGTCTCCCGCGTCGAAGCCCAGGTGCACATTCTGGAACACGATGAGGGGTTCGCCCGGCACGCTGATGGTCGCGTCATGCGCGGGCGCGCGGCGGGTCGAAGACATCATGCCGCGATTATAGATGGAAACCCGGGTTTGCGCTTCGCCGCTTCGGAATCCGCATGGCTGAACGAACGGAAAGCAGGGTTGCCGCGCCCGTTTGGTTCACTTCTGGAAGATGAACAGCAGCAACTTGGCGAGGAAGAAATCGCTTACCAGCACGAGCACCGAAGCAATTACCACCGCGGAGGTCGTGGCTCGGCCGACGCCTTGCGTTCCCCCGCGCACGCGCAGCCCTTTGAAACATCCGATGGTCGCCACAATGAATGCGAACACCACGGGCTTCACCATCCCCTGGACCAAATCCCCAAACTCCAGGGCGTCCACCGCCCGCGTCCAGAACTGCACGGCTCCCAGCCGCAGCGTGAAGTGCGCGACGATCCACCCGCCCACCAGCCCGACAAAATCGGCTACTGCCACCAGCAGCGGCAGCACCAGCACCGTGGCTACCACGCGCGGAGTCATCAGCTTGCGGATGGGGTCCGTGCCCAGCGCGCGCATGGCGTCCACCTGCTCGGTCACCAGCATGGACCCCAACTCCGAGGCCATCCCCGAGGCATTGCGCCCCGCCACGAGCAATGCGGTGATCGTCGGCCCCAGTTCGCGCACTAGGGCGAGCGACACGGCGTCTCCGGTGAGCGCCGTCATTCCGAAGCGTTGGAATTGCGACGCCGTGTTCAGCACCAGCACCGCGCCGATGGAAAGCGAGGCCGCCACGATGATGGGAAGCGAGCCGACGCCGATGACATCCATCTGCTCGAGCGTGTCGCTCCAATACTGCGGCGGCGTCACGAGGTTGGCCAGCGACTGCCAGGCCAGCAGCGAGTAGTCCTGCACCGAGAAGATGAGCTGCTTCAGCGCGTCCCCGGCCAGCGAGGATAAGGATGGAGTCTCGTTGTTTTCCGGCATGGTACGTTAGATCGGCTGACGGGCCTCAGCCGAGCTCACGAAAGCCTAACGTCCACTGCGAACCCCGTCAAGCAATCATCCGCGCGTCGCACTTGCCCGTGCGTCGCTCCGAAGTCTGCTTTGCGCCGCCCCGCTGAGAGCGGTGCGCGTACTAGCCGGTCTAAAGCGCTTTTGCTAGGACTCCCATGCGCCTCAGTAAAGAACAAAGATGCGTATAGAGGACATTACACTCGCAGGAAGGTGCAAGAGGGTGGGCGGTTCGCGGAGCCACCAATCGAAACCTTATTGAGGCCAAACCAGATACCGAATTGGCGCATTGGCAGACCGATTGCCGATACTGGCATGACGTAGCTGTAGAAATCTAACGCGGGGGTACGATACGAACATGAGAAAGTCTCTGGTTTTGCTCCTGGCAATACTCTTCTGCGTGGGCTTTGCGCAGGTCGCCATGGCCGACAGTACACAAACGCTTGGTGAGTACAACGGAACAGGCGATTACGTTGATCCGGGCCCCTATCAGCCTTCCACCGTGGTTGGGACGTTTGACATCTTTTCTGGAGACCAGTCGATCACAATTTCCGGCACCTTCGGCAACAGCACCGTGCCCAACAGCGCTGCGGTTGATCTGTACCTGGGTCCGATCCTCGTTGCTCAGTGTGTTGAGTTCGACACGTGCTGGACTTCGGGGACACCGACGCCCTGGAGTTACACCCTGACGTCCGCCGACATGGCAGCGCTGGGAACCGGCATCGTGCCTTTCACGGCGGACCAGACCGCGGAGTACACCATTCGCTTGGGAGTCACTACGCTTACTCAGGTTCCTGAGCCGTCCAGCATGGCTTTGCTGGGTTTCGGGCTCTTGGGCTTGACGGGCGTGCGACGTAGGTTTGCACGGTAGGAACTTGCGTTAGGCAGAAGGCTCGCGTCCGGTTCCTAGCCGCGCGGGCGAAACGGCCCCCGCAGAGGAAGATTGTACCAGCGGCCATCGGGCTGCCGATAATCAGCCAAGCCCGATGGCCGTTTGTGTTTCGCGAGCACAAAGGGTTCCTCAGCCGGACTTTGATTGCCTCGATCTCAGGGCTACTCCCGGACTTCCCGAGAACAAACTCCAGCCTCGCGCTGTTATAAATCGAGGACGGTCGTGACTTCGGAGGGATCCATGCCCGAGGCGATGCGGAAGCCGAAGCGTTTCGCCAAGCCGCGCATGGCTGCGTTTTCGGCCAGGGTATGTGCCAGGATGCGTTCGAGCTTTTCCGCCCGGGCGATTTCGACCAGGCGCGCCAGAAGCTCCGTTCCCAGCCCGATGCTCTGGCAACGGTCGGTGATGAGGACGGCCACTTCCGCTTGCGCCGGGTTCCGGCCGCGCGTCAGCCGCCCTACACCGAGAATTTCGCGCCCGCCGGAACCGTTGCCGCTGCTTTCTGCCACCAGCGCCATCTCCCGGTCGTAGTCAATGAAACACTTCCTCATGAGCCGGTCGTGCGCGATGCGTGTGCTCAACTTCTCCATGTGGAAATAACGGAGATACACGGCCCGCTCCGAGAGGCTTTCGTGAAACCGGACCATGGCCGGTTCATCTTCCGGGCGGATCGGGCGAATAAGAACCTCTTCTCCGTTCTTCAGTTTGGCGCGCCAGATGTACTCGACTGGATAGGGGCGGATGGCCGGGCGGGGCAGGGCCGCGTCGGCCACGCTCGAATCAAACAACACCACGCGTGCATCGAGGGCCATCAGGCCGCCGGGCGAAGCCAGCAGCGGATTGACGTCGAGCTCCCTGATGGCCGGCAGTTCGACCACCAGGTAGCTAAACCGAACCAGCAGGCTCTCCAGGGCCCGCAGATCCACGGGCCGCCGGCCGCGCACGCCGGCAAGCGCTTTGTAGATTTTGGTCTGCTCCATCATGCGCTGTGCCAGGGTGGTATTGAGCGGCGGCAGCCCCAGAGCGCGGTCTTGATACACCTCGACGAGTTGGCCTCCCGAGCCGAACAAGAGCACAGGGCCAAATTGCGGATCCACCGAGCTTCCCAGGATCAGCTCGTAGCCGTCGAGCCGCACCATGGGCTGCACCGTGACTCCCTGAAAACTGTCTGCTCCAACCTGCGAAGTGACAGCGGATCGAATAGCCTCAAACGCTTCGCGGACGGCCTCGACACTCGCGAGATTGAGCTTCACGCCGCCCACGTCGGTCTTGTGCGTGATTTTCTCGGAGTGCAGCTTGAGCACGGCGGGCAAGCCCATCGCCCGCGCCAGCGCCACGGCCTCTTCGGCAGTTCGCGCCACGCGCGTCGCCACCACGGGAATGTCGTAAAGCGCCAGGATCTGCTTGGACTCGAATTCCGTGAGAAGCGTGCGGCCCTGGGCGCGAATGGATTTCAGCAATTCCAGTGCCCGGCGGCGGCGCTCTTGCGTCACGGCGGGATCGTCGGCGTTGGCCGGGGTCTCATAGAGCCCGCGGAGATGGTAGCTATAGAGCCACATGTAATCGAAGGCGCGCGCGGCGGTGTCCGGATAGTCGAACGTGGGAATCCCCGCGGCGTTGAGAATGGCCACTCCCTTTTGTACTTCCTCTCCTCCCATCCAGCTTGCGAGGAGCGGTTTGCCGTATCCTTTGGCGAAGGGGCGCAATCGTTCGGCGACGCTCGCCGGCCCGGTCATGCCCTGCGGCGCCAGAATGGCGAGCACGCCGTCGCTATTGGGATCGCGCATGGCGATCTCGAGCGCGCGGGCATAGCGCTCGGCATCGGCGTCGCCCAGGATGTCAATGGGATTCGCGTGACTCCAATGCGGCGCGAGAAAAGAGCTGAGCGCCGTGTGCGAGGCCTCTGAGAGAGGCGCCAGTTCTCCGCCGTTGGCGATCAGCGAGTCGGTCGCCAGGACCGCGGGGCCGCCGGCGTTGGTCAGGATCATCAAGCGCGGCCCCCGGGGACGCGGCTGCTTATTCAAAACCTCCGCCATGTAAAAAAGGTCGGCGATGCTGTCCACGCGAAGGATTCCGCAGCGCCGCAGCGCCGCGTCGAACACTTCATCGCTACCGGTCATGGCCCCGGTGTGAGAGGTGGCCGCTTTGGAAGCCGCCTCGGTTCTCCCGGCTTTGATGACGATGATGGGCTTGTTCATGGCCACCGAGCGCGCCGCGGAGAGGAAAGAGCGCGCGTCGCCGACCGATTCCAGATAGATCAAAATGCTCTGCGTGTTCTCGTCGTCGCCGAAGTAGTCAATCAGATCGCCCCATCCCACGTCGAGCATCGAGCCGGTGGAGACAAAGGCGCTGAAGCCCACGTGCTCGCGGAGGCTCCAGTCCAGAATGGCGGTCAAAAGCGCGCCGCTCTGGCTGAGGAAGGCCACGTTTCCCGGCCGGGCGATGGTCTGCGCGAAGGTGGCGTTCAACCCGATAATCGGGTTCATGATTCCCAGGCAGTTCGGCCCGATCAGGCGCAACGCGCCTCGCCGGAGCTGTTCCGCCACGCGGCGCTCGAGCTCCATCCCTTCCGGCCCGCGCTCGCGAAACCCCGCTGAAATCACGACGGCTGAGCGCACGCCCGCGTCCACGCATTCTCCGATCACGGAAGGGACCGTCGCGGCAGGGGTCACAATCACCGCCAGGTCAACCGGCTCGGGCACCTCGGCAATGCTGGGGTAGGCCGGAAGGTCGAGCACACGCGGGCGAGTGGGATTCACCGGGTACACGCGCCCCTGAAAGGAGGCCTTCAACAGATTCAAGAGAGTAACGCGCCCGACGCTTCCCTCGCGGTCCGTGGCGCCAATCAACGCCACAGAGCGAGGCTGAAAGGCTCCGTCGAGAGCGCGCTCCGGGGATTTCGGGACTTCGCGGGGAAGGGCTCGGATATCCACGGCCAAGAGATTATCTCGCATAGCCGTATGATCGGCATCTACGAATCTCTTCTTGACCTTCCGGCCGGATGTTCAGGGTATCAGCCGCAGACCGTGAGGACGGGGCACAGAGCGTGCGCGACAACCTGGTGCGCGGTGGTCCGTTGCAGGTGCGCCGCCACGCCCGTGTGGCCGCCGGCGTCTCGCACTCCGAGCACAATCAGGTCCGCGCCCTGGTTTTTGGCGGTTTCCAGAATCTGTTCGGCGGGCTTGCCGTGCTGCACCAGCACTTCCGGCCGGCACCACAATTCCGCTTCGGAGGGCACCAACTCGTGGAGGCGGCGTTCGGCTTCCGTGGCTTCCGCGGTCTTCTCGGCCGCTGGTTTTTCAGGTCCCGGCAGCACGTGCAGCAAGAGCAGCCGCGCCTGATTTTCCTGCGCCATGGACATCGCGTAGGGCGCCGCCGCGAGCGAAGCCGCCGAAAAATCGGTGGGAAAGAGGACGCGCCGGAAGCGAGCGGCCCGGTGCAACCCTTTGCGCGCCCATGGCCCGATGGTCATCACCGGCACGCGGGAACGGCGGAAGATTTCCTCTGCCACCGACCCCAGCAGCAGCCTTTGCGCCCCAGTCCTGCCATGCGTGCCCAGAACGATCAAGTCCACGCTGTAGTCTTTCACGGCGCGTTCGAGCGACTGCCAAACGCTCACGCCGCGCTCCACGATCGTTTCATGGGGCAATCCCACCAGAACGGCGTCCACCTTTTGCATGGACGCCAGCGCCGCTTCCTCTTCGGCCTCAATGCCCATCGCCGTTCCCTCCGGCGTGGCATACAGGTACGGAGAGGGAATCAACACGTGGAAGGCGTAAACCTTGGCGCCGAACCCACGCGCGACTTCTGCGGCAAATGGCAACGCCGCCTCGGAAGGCTCGGAGAAATCCGTCAGATACAATATGTTCTTGAGCATGATGCGTGCGCCGGTTTGAACGCCAGCCATACCGTTTCCCTCCCTGGGCCAATCAACACTATCAGAATCGTCGCCCGATGCGCGCAAAATATGGGCGAGCGCACAGTCCTCCCCCGCATAATCGCCTGCTTGAGAGGGCTGGGGACGCCCCTGCGTGCGCCGTCTATCCGGGCTCAGCTGCCGCCCCTCACCGTCAGAACCGGGCAGTGCGCCTGGGTTACCACCTGATGCACAGTGGCCATGGACAAATGCGTAGCAGCGCCGGGGACGCCGGTGGGCCTCCGCGCGCCCAGTACGATCAGACCCGCATGGAATCTGGCGGCAACATCCAAAATCTTCTCCGCGGGTTTGCCCTGCTCGACCACGCATCGCGGCTCGCACCAGAACTTCGCCTCATTAGGAACAATGGCACGCAGCACCGTTGCGGTGGACGTCTCCAGGTCCCTGGGCAGGACGAGTTCCCCCGTTCTCGGCGCCTCAATGACGTGCAGGAGCGTCAGCTCGGCCTGATTCTCCTGGGCTATCGAGATGGCATAGGGCGCTGCCGCCTGTGACTCCGGGCCGAAGTCCGTGGCAAATAGGACGCTTTTCAATGCGCCGTTTCCCGATTCCGCGTGGGGGCCGACTGTCAAAACCGGGCAGGATGCCCGGCGCAAGATTTCCTCGGCCTGTGAGCCGAGCAGAAGCCTTCCCAAACCGGTCCGGCCCCGCGTCCCAACTACGACCAAGTCAAACTTCTGTTTTTCAAGAATCCCAGTTACCACTTCCGATGCCGTGCCCTCGCCGATCAGTGTTTCACTCCGTACCTCGGGAAACGATTTCGCCAGCGACGCGCGCAATTCCTGCATCTCCGTCGCGATGCCTTCGTCCGGCGCGGCCGGCCAAGCCTCGGGCGCCATGGCGTAATTGAACGGCGTTTTAGCATGCACGACAAGCAATTTGGCCCCAAAACGCGTCGCCAGATTCCCCGCATAGGGGAGCGCCTTTTTTGCCGATGCGGAAAAATCAGTTGCCAGCAGAATGTTGCTCAAGGTAATGCGTGTGCTCGTTGCGATCATGTTAGTGTGGCCCTCCTGTTTCCGCTCCGAAACATCCACTGAATGCTGGGGCTGGAGCTCTGGCCCTCGCTACGTTTGCCGCGCTGCCCCGCAAGGCCAATTTCAGGCCCACACTCCTCGGACGCTGGCCTGCTGCGGCGTGCGATACGTTGTGCTCCCGCCCCCGCCGCCATCATGGCCCCGCTCCATTCGGCATCGGCTGGTCTCCCGTTGCTCGGACTGAATTTCTCCGCAGCAAAGCCAGCTCCACCGCCCTCACCATCTGCTCGGGCGCCGCCTTTTGGATCAGGGAGAATGTCCCCGGAGGCCCGAGATGCTGCGCTTCTACGCGGGCGCGGTGGCCCTGTACGACGATCAGACAAGAGTGAGAGTGATTCCGGCACGCCCTCTCGATGAATTGACCCACGAAGAGATCGGGAAGGTAATCATCCACCATCAGAGCGTCGAAATGCTGCGACTGCATCTCGTACAGAGCGTCCCTTCCGCTCCAGGTCGTCGAAATGTCGTAGCCGCCCTGTTCGAAAAGTTCGCGCAGCGCCGCCGCCTGCTGCTCGTCATTGCTCACGATAAGAATTCGTTTCCCGCTCCCGTCCGTCATGGCGATAGGGCCCTTTGCCAACTCATATTGGAACCAAGTATTCGGCGCGTCCGTGACCCGTGTCACCCATTGCTGTGATGTGGATCAGGCTCAAGAGACGAGCCGCAATTGCCGGATGGCAGATTGCCGGAGGTAGCTGAGCAGAAACAGCCCGCAGTACCTGTGACGCGCATCACAGCATTCCGCTTCGCAGCGCGTAACGATGAAGATGGGAAAGTGGATATGAAACGAGATAAGCGAAATCTCGTGGACGTCCTCAAGGCCGAACTGGAGTTTCTCGAGAAAGGCGGCTACCGGCACACGTCTCCATTTTCCGCCTGGCCGCCTCTGATCTTCGAAGACTCTCCATCGTGCTTGAACTTTTATACGCCCGACCGTCCAAGTCCCTGCACCGAGTGTGTTTTGATTGACCTCGTGCCTCTCGAACAGCAAAACGCCAAGATTCCTTGCCGTCACATTCCACTGAATGAGGCGGGCGAGACGCTCGACAACGTGTACCGGTGGGCAACAGCGGAAGAAACGGAAACTATCGTCGGGAACTGGCTGAAAGCCACCATTCGCAAACTCGAGGGCGCCGACGCAGAGGAGGGCTCTGCCTCGACGGCGGCTGCCTAACACGCCGCATCAGCCGGCGGACGATTCTGGGACGTCCGCGTGAAAGAAAAAGGGGTCAGCAATGTACTCGCGATGCGCGAATCCCGCGTGCGAACGGCCTTTCGATCACCGCCAGGGAAAATTCTTCCGCTTTCCAAGAAGCATTCACGACGGCGAGCTGCCTGCCAACACGCACTCGGTGCAACATTTCTGGCTCTGCGGTGACTGCTGCGAGATTTACACGCTGAGCTATCGCAACGATGAGGGCGTAGTGATCGCCCCACTCCTGGAGACCGCCTCCCGCAGAGAAGTTCCTCGCCTGGTCACGGTTGGTTGAAGTTACGCCACTGAAGACGCATCGGCCCTCGCCCGTGGCCCACGCCAGGCGGCTCGAATTCCTTTTTCAGGTATTGACGCGGAGAGTTTTTTCGAGCCCCAGGCTCTCCCGCTGGTGCGGGGAAGAAGAGGCCGCCGCGGGCGGCATCGCCGGGCGATCAATGCGGTTGTACAGCGTGTCACGCTCGATGGGAACGCGCCCGGCGGCGCGAATGAGGCGCTCGAGTTCGGGGCGCGTAAGGTGCTCGGGCGTGGTAGCGCCAGCGTCGTGATAAATCTTCTCCTCTACCACTGTTCCGTCGAGATCGTCCGCGCCGAAGCGCAGCGCGATTTGGGCGACGCGCGGCGTGAGCATCACCCAGTACGCCTTGATGTGGTCGAAATTATCCAGCATCAAGCGCGAGACGGCGATGGTCTTCAAGGCGTCCATCCCGGTAGGCTTGGGGACGTGCGCCAAGCCGGTATTGGCCGGATGAAACTCCAGCGGGATGAAGGCGTTGAACCCGTGCGTCTGGTCCTGCAATTCGCGCAGCTTCAGGAGATGGTCCACGCGCTCCTCGAATGTCTCGACGTGGCCATAAAGCATGGTGGCGTTCGAACGCAGGCCAAGCTCGTGAGCGGTGCGCGCGATGGAGATCCACATCCGGCCCGATACCTTGTGATCGCAAATGATCCGCCGCACGCGTGGATGAAAAATTTCCGCGCCGCCGCCTGGCAACGAATCCACTCCCGCCTCTTTCATTTTCAGCAGCGTGTCGCGGATGGAGAGCTTCGCAATCCGCGCGAAGTAGTGCACCTCGACCATGGTGAAGGCCTTCAGGTGCACCTGCGGGAAGCGCTGCTTCAGTCCGCGGATCAGCTCGAGGAAAAACTCGAAAGGAAGATCGGGATGCAGCCCGCCGACGATGTGGATTTCCGTGGCGCCCTCCGCCACACCTTGCGCCGCGCGCTGGTACATTTCCTCGAGCGAGAACGTGTAGGCCCCCGGCGCGTCGGGCGACCGGCCAAAGGCGCACAGCTTGCAATGTGCCACGCAGACGTTGGTCGGATTGATGTGGCGGTTGACGTTGAAGTAGCAGATGTCGCCGTGGCGCTGCTCGCGCACGTAATTGGCCAGCCAGCCCGCCGCGAGCAGGTCGCGCGATTCAAAGAGCAGCAAGCCGTCCGCAGCCGTCAGCCGCTCGCCCGCCAGAACTTTTTGCGCGATTGGCTCGAGCCGCGCGTCGGTGATTTGCGGTGATACGGACATATCTCTAAGGGCTTTCAGGGGCTCTTACGGGTGCGTCACCATCGCCGCGGCGCCCCAAAACAGCAGGAACAACAAACTAATATAGCCATTTACGGTGAAAAACGCAGCATTCATCTTGCTCAAATCATCCGGCTTCACCAGCGAGTGCTCGTAGGCCAGCAGCGCCGCCACCACGCCGATCCCGGCCCACGCCGGCCAGGCCAGATGAAAGCCGAAAGCGAGCCAGGCCAGCAGCGCGACCATCACCATGTGCATGGCGCGCGCAATCCACAGTGCTTTCTCGATCCCGAACCGCTTGGGGATCGAATGCAGGTTCGCGGCGCGGTCGAATTCGACGTCCTGGCAGGCGTAGAGCACGTCGAATCCGCCCACCCAGAGCGTTACGGCGGCGCAGAGAATCAGCATGCGCGCGTCGAGCGAGCCGCGAATGGCAATCCACGCCGCGGCCGGAGAAATGCCGAGGCAAAAGCCGAGCACGAAATGCGACCAGGAAGTGAACCGCTTCGTGTAGGAATAGAAAAACAGGACCAGCAGCGCCACGGGCGAAAGTTCCAGCGCCAGCCGGTTCAATTGCCACGCCGCAATCACCAGGGCGGCCGCCGCGAGCGCCGTGAACATCCAGGCGAAGCCCAGCGAAAGCTGGCCCGTCGGAAGCGCGCGATTCGCGGTGCGCGGGTTGCGGCGGTCATATTCAAGGTCCGCGATGCGGTTCATGGTCATGGCCGCCGACCGCGCCCCGACCATCGCCACCACAATCCATAGAACCTGCCGCCACGAGGGCAGCCCGCCTCCCGCGCGCGCCGCCAGCAGCATCGCCACCAGCGCGAACGGCAGCGCAAACACGGAGTGCTCGAACTTGATCATCTCGAGCACGATGCGGATGCGGCTCTTTGACATAGAGGGAAGGGATTAGGGTGTAGCGTGTAGGGTGTAAACCTACACCCTAGACCCTACAACCTACACCCTGCCTTTCCAGTGATACTGCCTTTCCTGTGACAGCCCCATCTGCGCCAGAACGCGGCAGGCGAACTGCTCGGTCAAATCCGCAATGGTTTTCGGCTCGTAGTAAAACGCCGGCATGGCCGGCATCACCCGCGCTCCCGCATCATGCACGCGGAGCATGTTTTCCATGTGGATGCGATTGAGCGGCGTTTCGCGGAGGCAGAGGATCAGCGGACGGGCTTCCTTCAAGCACACGTCGGCGGCGCGCGAGAGCAAGTCGTCCGCGGTGCCGGAGGCAATCGAGCCCAGCGCGCCCGCGGAGCAGGGAATCACCGCCATGGCGTCCACGCGGACGCTGCCGGAGGCGATGCTGGCTCCGATGTCCTTGTTGGAGAGACATTCAATTTTTTCCGCTGGCGCGCCGCTCAGCAGCGACGGCAGTTTTTTGGCATCCGCCGTGGCGATTCCGAGTTCGGTGGAAAGCAGGCGCTGGCCTGCCTCGGTGACAACGAGAAATACGCGCGCGACCCGCGCATCGGCCTCGAGCAGGCGCAAGAGGGCCTGCGCGTAGATGGCGCCGCTCGCGCCGGTCACTCCCACCGTGATGATGCGTTCCTCAGTGGTCGCTTTCGGCATGGGTCGAAACGTCGAGTCTAGGCAGGCGCTTTCCGCAAAGTCAAGGCAAGCGCTGGTTTCGTTGCCACTCGGCTCGCGGTTGCCGTAGCTGTTCGGAACCAGCGGACATTCTACAGTCGGTGCTGGTTTTCGCCGGTCGCCGCTCACAGCACCCTAAACTCAGCCGCAGCGACGGCGTACGCCTTTTGCACCTCGGTCAGCGAGGGATGTCCCTCAATGAAACGGTCAATCAACTCCTTCGTCTGGGGGTGACGAAGATGACTCAAACCGTGCAGTGCGGCTCCCTGACAAGTCTCAGAGTCAATTGCGAGGACCCGCGCGAGGGTCTGGAAATATACGTCCTGCAATTGCAAATCCTCTCCGCCGCTCTCGCGCTTTCGATTCCCACAATGCCAGTCGTAGCACAACGAGTCCCACCACATCTGAACCGATGTTTCGAGCGGCTCCCTCGAGAAAAGACGTTGGAACAGATCGAACATAGAACGTATGCACGCTTCTCGGACTGAAAGCGGCAGGTCCGGGTCACCAATCAGGCGATACACAGAACAATCCAGATTGGGACCTTGTACGGCCCAGAACCCTTCCTCAAGTTGACGCTTCGTGAAGCGAGTGAGCAGAAACTCCGGCTGCTGAAACAACTGCACGTAATAAGCACAAATCGTCCTACGGTCGAACTCTACCGGCGCGTGCCAGTGCCACGGTTCCCGCTTCTCTGCTTCAAGAGGTAGGCTGCGGTCGAAAAGGAACGAGACGAACTCATCGAAAGAGGCGTGAGTCAGATCAACATGCGTGGTGCGTTCCATGACGGCAGTATAGTCGTGTTGGCCCAAAAACGCGCTCGCACCCCATTAACCCGTTAACCCAAGGCGGTTCCGTTCCCGTTTCCTCCGTTCCGCAGTCAGCTTTCTGGGATACCTGGCAAACGATGCTAGAATCGGGCGGCGCAGACGGGGAACCGCGCGGCAACTATGAACGAGCACGATGTGCGCAAAGTCTTGGCGGCGCTGCAACGCGGAGAGCTGACGCTCGAAAATACGCTGGACCGCCTGCGCCATCTTCCTTACGAAGACCTCGGCTTTGCCAAGATTGACCATCACCGCGCGCTGCGCCAGGGATACCCCGAAGTAGTCTTTGGGCGCGGGAAGACGCCGCAGCAAGTCGCCGAAATCGTGCGCGGTATGCTGCGCGCGAGCGCGTCGCACAACATTCTGATTACCCGCGCCGACCGGAAAACATACGCGGCGGTGAAGCGGCTCGTCCGCCACGGCGGACAGGCCCGCCACGGCGGGCAGGCCCGTCGCGCGCGATTTCACGAGATGTCCGGGGCGATCGTGATCGAGCGCAGCCGGGCCGTTCGCGGCAAGGGACTCATCGTCGTGGTGACCGCGGGCACGAGCGATATTCCTGTGGCCGAAGAGGCGCTGGTCACGGCGCAGACCATGGGGAATCGCGCCGAGGCTATCTACGACGTGGGCGTCGCGGGACTCCACCGCTTGCTCGAACATCGGCAGAAACTTGCCGAGGCGCGGGTGATTATCTGCGTGGCGGGGATGGAAGGCGCGCTCCCCAGCGTTGTGGGAGGAATGGTAGCTGCGCCGGTGATCGCTGTTCCCACCAGCACTGGCTATGGCGCGAGCTTC
>Ga0187780_10000383_pt1 | contig 33483 bp, 28 predicted proteins | sample 1015_Q2_SP10_20__FD_132429 | JGI IMG/M metagenome (GOLD analysis project Ga0187780, IMG submission 132429) | Tropical peat soil microbial communities from peatlands in Department of Meta, Colombia - 1015_Q2_SP10_20_MG | ecosystem: Environmental > Terrestrial > Soil > Wetlands > Peat | place...
AAGTCATCTTGTCCCGGCACCGGCCCGTCACGATCCGCTGACGTGGGCTTTTATCCAGGCCATGGGCCAGGAGGAGCACCGGGACGTACCTGTTTATTACGCGACCGAAACCGTATGTTGACCCCAGAAGTGCAAGATCGTCCCCCAAGACACCTCCCAGCGCTTGGAGTGGCCGATGAGTGGTGACATCGTCGCGGGCAGGCATAGCAAGACGCGGTCGCTGGAGGAGGTGCCGCAGGAGTACGCCGCATTCAAGGTCGAACAGCGCGGGATCGACCTGATCCCGGACGCCGAGCGCAAGATGCGGCCCTCCGGGCTGTTCTGGCTTTGGTCCGGCGCGGTGTTCAACGTGGAGTTCCTGTTCTACGGCACGCTGATCATGACCTTCGGGCTGACCGTGGCCCAGGCGATCCTCGCCATCGTCGTCGGTAACCTGTTCTACGCGCTGCTCGGGTTCGCGAGCCTGCAGGGCCCGAAGACGGGCACCACCGCGTTCATGGTCAGCCGGGCGCCGTTCGGCCAGAACGGGAACCGCCTGGTGGCGCTGTTCAACTGGGTCACCCAGGTCGGCTTCGAGATCGAGGGCATCTACTTCGTCGTCGCCACCGTGATCCTGCTGTTCTCCCTGCACGGGAGCAAGCTCGACTCGGCCGCGAAGATCGCCGTGATCATCGTCGCGGCCCTCATCCAGATGATCCTGCCGCTGCTCGGTCACGCCACGATCAGCAAGATCCTGCGCTACCTGGCCTACGTGTTCATCGTGTTCTTCGCGGTGCTGGCCGGGTTCACCTTCAACCGCCTGCACCTGTCGACGTTCCACCCCAAGCCGGTGTCGTTCGCGGTGTGGACCACGGCGCTGGTGCTGCTCATCTCGGTCGGCGGCCTCGGCTGGACGGAGAACGGCAACGACTACTCGCGGTACCTGCCGCGGTCCACTCCCGGGTCCAAGACGTTCTGGGCGGCGACGCTGGGCGGCGCGATCCCGTCCATCATCCTGGAGATCCTGGGCGTGTTCGCCTTCACGATCACGACCAAGACGGTGGGGATCGCGCAGATCGGGGTGCCGCAGTCGTTCCCGGACTGGTTCGTGACTCCGTTCCTGATCTTCGCCATCTTCCAGCTGCTGTCGATCAACACGATCGACATGTACTCCTCGGGTGTCACGCTGCAGGCGCTGGGCGTGCCGGTCCGGCGGTGGGGCGCGGTCATCATCGACACGGTGGTGTGCGCCGTGGTTACCGGGATCATCTTGTTCCACGGGAACTTCTACACCGACTTCGCCGGCTTCCTGCTCTTCATCGTGGTCTGGCTGGCGCCGTGGTTCGGCATCTTGATGACCGACTACGTGTTGCGCGGCCGGGAGTACGACGCCTTGTCGCTGCGGTCCGACCGGGGCGGCCTGTACTGGCGCAACGGCGGCATCCACTGGCCGGCCGTCATCGCCCAGGTGCTCGGCATGGTCGCGGCGCTGATGTGGATCAACGCGGAGTTCGCGTACCCGTCCTACACCGGGCCCATTTCCGACCACTTCCCGGGCCTGCACGGCGGCGACTTCAGCTGGGCCATCGGCATCGTGGTCGGCGCCGGCGTCTACTGGGCGCTCGCCGGGCGCCGCGTACGACGGGAGGGGGCAAGGACCGTCCGCACCTAGGTCACGCAGAACTCGTTGCCTTCAGGGTCACGCAGCGTGACGGAGTTGCCGCGGACATCGTCGGTCCGCCAGGCCAGGCTCGCGCCGGCCTGAACGAGCCGCTCCACGTGCTCGCTGACCAGCAGCTTGCGCTCCTCGCCGCGGACCTCTCGCCCGGCCACCCGGACGTCCAGGTGGACGCGGTTCTTAACGCCCGGGGTCTTCTTCTCGGGCACGCGCTGGAAGTACAGCCGGGGACCTTCGCCGGCCGGGTCGATCCGGGAGGCCACCTCGCCGAACTCCTCCTCCGGTATCCCGATCGAACCCGCGAATTCCTCCCAGCTCTCGAAACCCTCCGGCGGCGGCTCGACCACGTAGCCCAGCGCCAGCTCCCAGAATTCGGCGAGCTTTTCCGGCTCGACGGCGTCGAAAACGATCTGGATCTTGGTGTACATGCTCGGCTCCAGCCGCGGGACGGTACCGGGTTTCGGGTACGAGATCATGACTGCGCCACCGCTGCGGGTAGCGGTCGCCAGAAGTGATCTCGCGCCCCGTGGTGCAGCATCTCACGGTCGATGCGGCGGGCGAGCGCCGCCCGGGCCGACCGGTCCGCGCCTGGTTCACGCAACCGGACCGGAACTTAGGCCTCCCTGACCGGGACCTACGTCTCTAGGCGCGGCTCGCCCGTTCGCGTTCACTGGCGCAATGTTCGTTGCTGCCGAGACCGTCCTCGCCGTGGGTTTCGCCCCGGCCCGCGCGGGACTGGCGGCCGTGGCTGACTGCGGCCGGCTGGCCAGCGCGTCCGGTGCCGCGTACGGCAACTGGGGCAAGGCCCTGGCCCGGGTCGGGCCGATGGGTTCGGTACGGGCCGTTTCCCGGCTGGTGGAGGTGCGCTACCGCGAGTTGACCGAGCACGGTAACTCCGCCGCGCTGACGCTCCGGTGGGAAGCGGTCGGGCCGGGCGGCGGCTTGTTCCCGGTCCTGGACGCGGATCTCACGCTGGCACCGTACGGGGACGCCAGGAGCTTGCTCGCGCTGGCCGGGGTCTACCGGCCTCCGCTGGGACCCGTCGGGGCCGCGCTGGACCGGGTGATCTTGCACCGGGTGGCAGACGTCACGATCCAGGGCTTCTTGAACCAGGTCGGCCGCGCCGTCGTGCAGCTCTCCGCCGAGGCGCAGGCGGTCTAGCCCTAACCGCCGGCCATCGCGCCGACGATGAGGAACGGCTCGGTGCCCGCGATGACGGCGGCGGGCAACGGGACGTCCGGCGCCTCGTTGGACAGGTCCTGTTCGCACGCGTAGAACCGGATGAACGCGCGGCGCTGCCCGCTCCCGTGGTCGCGGATCGTCCCGCGCAGCACCGGGTAGGCGGACTCCAGCGCGTCGAGCACCGCCTGCCGCGTGATCGCGTCACGCTCGCCCCCGAGGTGGAGCGTGACCTCGCCGTCCACGCGGGCCAGGTTCTTCAGGTGCGCGGGCAGGATGACCCGGACCGTCACCTCCGGGCCCGGCGGGCTTTTATCGCCCGCCGGGCGAACGGAGCGGCCGGTGGTCATGACAGCGTCTGGACTTCGACCGACAGCACGGCCGGCAGGTCGCGGACGATGGCCTCCCAGGTGTCGCCGGCGTCCGCGGACGCGTAGACCTGCCCGCCCGTGGTGCCGAAGTACACGCCGCATTCCTCCAGCGAGTCGACCGCCATCGCGTCCCGGTACACGTTGACGTAGCAGTTCTCCTGGGGCAGCCCGCGGGTCAGCGGCTCCCACTCGTTACCGCCGCTGCGGCTGCGGTATACCCGCAGCCGCCCGTCCGGCGGGAAATGCAGGGAATCGCTGGTGATCGGCACCACGTAGATCGTGTCCGGCTCATGAGCGTGCACGCCGATCGGGAAGCCGAAATCAGTGGGCAGGTCGCCGCTGATCTCCCGCCACGTCTCGCCCGCGTCGTCGCTGCGCATCACGTCCCAGTGCTTCTGCATGAACAGCGTGTCCGGACGTGACGGGTGCATCTCGACGTGGTGCACGCAGAACCCGACCTCGGGTTCGTCCTCGGGCAGCGTGCCCGCCGAATGCAGGCCGCGGTTGACCGGGAACCACGTCGCCCCGTCGTCGTCGCTGCGGAACGTGCCCGCCGCCGAGATCGCGGTGAACATCCGCCCGGCGTGGACCGGGTCCAGGATGATCGTGTGCAGGCACAATCCGCCGGCGCCCGGCTGCCATCCCGGGGCCGAGGAATGCGTGCGCAGCCCGGTCAGTTCCGTCCAGGTTGCTCCGCCGTCACTGGTCTTGAACAGCGCCGCGTCCTCGATGCCGGCGTAGGCCACGTCCGGGTCGGTGAGCGACGGCTCCAGGTGCCAGACTCGCTTGAACTCCCATGGCCGCGGGGTCCCGTCGTACCACAGGTGGGTGCCGGGGTCTGTCGCGTAGCTGAACTCGTTCCCGACCGCCTGCCACGTGGCGCCGCCGTCGTCGGAGCGCTGGATCAGCTGCCCGAACCAGCCGGTGTTCTGGGAGGCATAGATCCGGTCTGGGTCGGCCGGTGAGCCCTTCAGGTGGTAGATCTCCCAGCCGCCGAAGTGAGGCCCGCTGACCTCCCACTTCGCGCGGCTCCCGTCCGAGGTCAGGACGAACGCTCCCTTGCGCGTCCCGGCTAGGACTCGTATTCGTGTCATGTCAGACTCCCTTCCGCCGTTTACGACGGGTGCTGGGCCGGAAAGTCATCGTCGGTTATTTTTCAGCTATTCTCCAGCTTCGTCGTCCACATGTGCGGGCGGTTCTCCACAACCCGCGGTGCCTGGCTGGTCAGGGGTCGCGTCCGCCGGTTTCCACAGTCCGCGCGTCGTTTCCTCGCCGTCGTCCACAAGTTTGCTCGCTTTTTACACATGGCGATCCACAGGCCGCGGGAGGTAGCGTGCCCTGTCTGGGCAGTGCGTACCTAACTGCGCCGAGCAGGGGCCCAGGTGTGACGTTGGGGTGGGGCGCGGCGAGGCGGTCACAATGGGCAGAGCCGGGAGCAGTTCGATCGCGGCCGACGTGTCGCCCCGCCGCCGGGTCATCGTCGACGTCATCCTGTTGCTGACCAGCAACGGGCGCATCCTGTTGCGCGAGCGGGCCAACACCGGCTACGGCGACGGCGCGTACGAGCCGCCGTCGGGTGAGCTCGCCGACCGGGAGACGATCGTCGAGACGGCGATCCGCGTCGCCTTCACCACCGGGGTCGTGATCGGGGCCGAGGACCTGTCCCTCGCCCACGTCATGCACGACGTTTCCGGCACCGGGCGCATCGCGTTCTTCCTGTCCGTGTCCGGCTGGGTCGGCCAGCCCACCTCGTCCGACGTGAGCTGGTTCTCGCTCCGGGATCTGCCCACGAACATGCTCGACCGGTCCCGGGCGGCGCTGCGGAACTACGCCGGCGGGATGCGCTTTTCCACCTACCCGGCGTTCGGGCCGTCAGGGACCGGCGGGGTTAACGGCTTTTACCTGGTTGACGGTCCCACCGGGGCTAACAGATCTAACAGTACTCAGGGGCTATCTGGAGCGGGTGAGTCATATGGGGCTAATGGGATTTCTGAGACTGGGGGACTCACGTCGCGGGATGTCTCCGCGCCACGGCGGGAGGAAGCCTGCACCGCCCGCGGCCTGGGCTGACGGACCGACGGCCGCGTGGCCATCGCAGATCGCCGACGATCCGGCCGTCACGGATCGCCGCCGAAGCGGCCGTCACGCCCGCCGGAGGCTCCGGCCAGCACGCTCCGATAAGCTGACCCGCGATGGCAGAGATCCTGAACGCGCACGGGTCGAAGAACGACATCTTCGTCACCCCTCTCACGCCCGCTGACTTCGCCCCCGAGGCGGACCTGCGCGCGTTCGTCCGCAACCTGTGCGACCGGGACGGCCCGTTCGGCGGCGACGGCATCTACTTCTACGACGCCCGTCGGCCCGTGCCCGAGGCCTGGTTCTTCAACCCCGACGGCTCGGCCGCGGAGTTCTGCGGCAACGGCATGCGCTGCCTGGGCCGGGTCATACTCGACCTGCGCGGCACCGAGACGGCCCAGATCCGCAGCGGCCAGCGTGACTATACGGTGCGCCGCGGGCCGACCACGGCCGAGGGCGTGCGCCAGGTCATGCTCGAGCACCCGGCGGTCGACTTCGACCAGCCCGTGGTGGCCGGCCGCAGATCAGCGGCCGAGGCCAGCCTGCCCGAGCTCGACCCGGCGCTGTTGTTCACCGCCGTGACGGTCCCGAACCCCCACCTGGTCACGGTGATCGACAAATACGTCGAGTCCGACCTGGTCGCGATGGGGGAGCGAGTGGCGGCCCGGCGGGATAGGTTCCCCGCCGGAGCCAACCTGTCGGTCTTGCTCCCGCTCGCCCCCGCCGAGGTCTTCGTCCGCACGTATGAACGCGGCGCCGGGCTGACGGCCTCCTGCGGTTCCGGCATGGCCGCGTCCCGGGCGGTCTACTCGCGCATCGGACGCTGCGACCCCGAGCGCGACGTCGTCATCCGCAATGCGGGCGGGATGGCCACGGTGTCACTGCGGGTGCGAGACGGGCAGTGGTTTCCCGTCCTGTCGGGAAACGCCACGTTCGTCTACCGCGCCGACGTCGATCCGGCGCTGCTAGCCCGGGGGGACGGTACTGCCCCGGGGGGACGACCCCCCTCGGCCCCCCCGATTCTGGGGGGAAACCTTTCCCCCCAGACCCCCTCGGCTTCCCCGATCCTGGGGGGAAACCTTTCCCCCCAGACCCCCTCGGCCCCCCCGATCTTGGGGGGACCTATCCCCCCCTTGGCCGACCGCGAGCCTTATCCCGACGAGATCCGCGCCTACTCCGCTCTCGACCAGCAGAACTCCGAACGGCTCCGCGCGGCCGGCATCGAAACCGCCTGAGCACCTAGCCCGCCCAGGCGGTTACGGCGTCACGACGGCGAAGTTGGGGTCGGGCTCGTCGGTGAGGCTCATCAGCGTGCGGAGCACGCTCTGGTCCCCGGATGCTTCGATGCCATCGGTTGACCCGGAGGCCAGCAGCCCCAGCAGCTGCGGAAAGGTCAGGGTCAGGGTCAGGTCCGCCCGCGGCGTGTGCCGGGTCGGGTAGTGGATGAGCACGCCGTTGGACAGCTCCATCAGGTACCGCTCGTCGCGGTCGGTGAAGTGCCACAGCACCGACAGCGCGGTCCCGACGGCGCGGGGGCCGTCGATGCGGATGGCGACGGTGTCGAACAGCTGGGTCACGCTCATCGCCCGGGCCATTCCGCCGGCGCTGATCCGGGTTGGCTTGATCCCGTCGCGCAGCTCATGTGCACCCATCAGGAGGCAGTTGCGCCAGGTCGCGCATTCGGCGCCGAAGCCGAGCCGCTGCAGGGCCTGGGCCAGCACGTCCTTGGCCTCGGCGGACCCGGGATCGGCGAAGACGGCGTGGCTGGCGAGCTCGGCGGCGAACCGCAGATCACCCTCGTCGAGGAATTCCCGGGCCCTGGCCGCCAGCTGATCCGCGCCGCCGGCCAGGCGGGCGTAGCGCTCCGCCGCGGCCCGCGGCGGGTGCTGCCACAGATGCGCGGGGTTTCCGTCGTACCAGCCGAGGTAGCGCTGGTAGATCGCCTTGACGTTATGACTGACCGAACCGTAGTAGCCGTGCGTGTGCCAGACCGCATCCAGCTCCGGCGGCACCTCGATGACCTCGGCGATCTCGGCCCCGGTGTGGCCCTGGTTGAGCAGGCGCAGGGTCTGGTCGTGCAGGTAGGCGTACAGGTCGCGCTGCTGCGTGATGAAGGTCCGGACCTCGTCCTGGCCCCAGGTGGGCCAGTGGTGGGAGGCGAACGCGACGTCGGTGTCGTCGCCGAACAACTCGATCGCCTCGGCGAGGTACCGCGACCAGATCCGCGCGTCACGGACCTCGGCGCCGCGCAGGGTGAGCAGGTTGTGCAGGTTATGGGTGGCGTTCTCGGCCAGGCACAGGGCGCGCTGAGCGGGAAAGTGGAAGTTCATCTCGGCCGGGGCCTCGGTCCGCGGGGTCAGCTGGAAGACGATCCGGACCCCGTCGACGACCTCTTCCTGACCGGTCCGCGTGATGTCGAGGTTGGGGGCGATCAGCCCGACCGCGCCGGTGGACCCCATCGGGCCCAGGCCCATGCCAACGTTGCCGTCGGCTCCGTACGGCAGCGCCCAGCCGCCGTAGTACATGCCGCGGCGGAACATCGCGGTCCCGGCGTAGACGTTCTCCGACACCGCGTGCTCCATGAAGTGCTCTGGCGCGATGATCGGTACGTTCGTATCTGCCTCGACCACGCCGAGCACGCCGCCGAAGTGGTCCAGGTGGGAGTGGGTGTAGATCACCGCGGTGACCGGCCTGTCGCCCCGGTGGGCCCGGTACAGCGCCAGCGCCGCGGCCGCGCACTCGGCGGAGATGAGCGGGTCGATGACGATCACGCCGGTGGCCGATTCGACCAGTGTCATGTTGGACAGGTCCGCGCCGCGGACCTGGTAGATGCCCTGGGTCACCTCGAACAGCCCCTGGATGGCGGTGAGCTGGGCCTGCCGCCACAAGCTCGGGTTCACCGTCCGCGGGCACTCGCCCTGCACCTCTCGTCCGAACCCGTCGATGTCGAAGACCACCCGGCCGTCAGCGTCCCTGACGACACCGGGTTCGAGCCGGGCGATCAGGCCCCGCTCGCTGTTGTCGAAATCGGCCCGGTCCGCGAAGTCAGCGGGCATCAGCAGCTCCCATCCTCATCGGCCCACGTGCGTCCCGACTCATACTTTCAGCACCGCGCCCCGGATGCTGACCCGGCTCGGCGGGCTGCCGCTCCTGAACGGACGGCGGTGCGCGCGCCAGGCCCCGGTCAGCTCGGCTGGCGTATCGTCAGCACGCCGGGACACGCCGATACGGCCAGCGTCCGCCCCGGCGCGATGACCTCGCCGTCGATCTGCCGCGGCAGGTCGCTATCGGCGCTGATCTCCACCTGCCGCGCCTGGAACCGTTCCAGCGTCCGGCCCCGGCGGCGGGTCAGCACCAGGCCCGCCGCGCGCGGCCAGCCGAGGACGCCCGAGGGCGCGAGGATTCCCACGTCGAGCAGCCCGTCGTCCAGCCGGGCCTCGGGCAGCAGCACGAACCCACCGGGCAGCAGGCCCGCGTTCCCGACCACGACGCACCGGGCGCGCCTGGCCAGCGGGCCGCCGCCGTCCAGGCGGACCGTGAAGTCGTGCGGCGGCAGGGACAGGTGCGCCAGGCCGGACACGGCGTAGGCGATCCAGCCGAGCCGCCGCTTGCCGGGTGGGCGGGCCGCGTCGACCACGGCCGCGTCCAGCCCGATGCCGGCCATGGCGGCGAACCTGATCTCATCTGCCCCGTCCCCGTCCGCCCGGGCCAGGTCGATCTGGCGGTCCCGGCCGCGAAATCCCACCTCGATCGCCCGGTCGGCCCGGGCCGGGATGCCCAGCGCCCGCGCGGTCAGGTTCGCGGTACCGAGCGGCACGATCGCCAGCGGTATCCCGGTGCAGGCCAGGGCCTGCGCGCAGGCCCGGACGGTACCGTCGCCTCCCGCCGCGAACACCAGGCTCGCCCCGGCCGCCACCGCCCGGCGCGCCTGGCCCAGGCCGGGGTCCTGCGGGGTGGTCTCGGCGAACCAGGGTTCCCATCCGCCGGCCTTCGCGCCGGCCCGGCACTGCCGCAGGAACCCGCGCGGATCACGGACCAGCGTCCGGTTGATCACGAACGCCACGGACGGCATGGTCCATTGTGCGCCCGGCCCTACTGACGTTCGGCACGGGCGACTGCTGACCTTCGGCCCTGCTGTTCGTCCCGGCGTCACGCGAGACTGGCAGACGGTCCCCCAGAAAGGCGGCACACGATGAAACTCGTCACCGCGATAGTGCGGCCAGAACAGCTCGATGAACTGGTCAGGGCCCTGGCCGACAGCGGGGCGCAGGGACTGACCGTCACCGACGTCCGCGGGTTCGGCCGCCAGTACGGCCAGCTGGCCCACGCCCGGGAAGCGGCCGGGCTGGACTCGCGAACCACCGAGCACCCGGTGGCGCTGCTGCCCAAGGCCCGCCTGGATCTCGTCGTTCACGATGCCGACGAGGCGGGCGTGCTGCAGGTCATCCTGAAGTGCGCGGGGTCAGGGACGATCGGCGACGGCAAGATCTGGGTCGCGTCCCTTGACAGCGTCATCCGGGTGCGGACCGGCGAGCTCAACGACGCCGCGATCTAGGCCCGGTACCGGGAAACCGATCTCGACTCGATAGCCAGGGGCCGCCTGTCCATCGGCCAGGACACCAGATGCTAGTGGTCTGGCAGGTGCCAGTGGTAGGGCGCGACCAGATGCCTCACCGACTCCGGTCCCCACGAGCCGCGCGCGTACGGCTCGACCGGCGGCGGGTTCTCGAGCAGCGGGGTCGAGATCTGCCACAGCCGCTCGATCCCCGCGGAACTGGTGAACAGCGTCTGGTCGCCGAGCATGGCCAGCAAGATGAGGTGCTCATAGCCTTCGAGCGCGTGCGCCCGGGCGAACGAGTCCTGATAACTGAACGTCATCGTGGCGTCGCCCAGGGCCAGTTCGGGGCCGGGGATCTTGGCCAGGAACTCGGTGGTGATCGATCCTGGGTCGGCGAAATCGATGACGATCTCGTTGCACCGTCCGGTCGGAACGTCTCTGCGGTGTATGTGGAACATTCGCGTCGGCGGCTCGTGAAAGCCGAGCGTGATCACCTGCCTGCTGGCGCCCAAGGCCTTGCCCGACCGCAGGTAGAACGGCACGCCGTGCCAGCGCCAGTTATCCACCTCGGCCCGCACCGCGACCATGGTCTCGGTCTGCGAATCGGCCGCCACCCCCGGCTCGGACCGGTACCCCTCGTACTGCCCGCGGGCCACGTGCCGTACGTCGAGCGGCCGGACCGCCTGGTAGACCTTGAGCTTTTCCGCCCGCAGCGGCCCGGCGCTCAGCGATACCGGCGGCTCCATGGCCACGAACCCCATGACCTGGAACAGGTGGGTGACGATCATGTCCCGGTAGGCGCCGGTGGCGTCGTAGAACGCGGCCCGCCCTTCGATCGACAGCGTTTCCGGCACGTCGATCTGCACGTAGCTGATGTGCGAGCGGTTCCACACCGGCTCGAAGAGCCCGTTGGCGAACCTGAACGCGAGGATGTTGTCGACCGACTCCTTGCCCAGGAAGTGGTCGATGCGGAACACCTGCGACTCGTCGAAGACCGCGCGCACCACCTGGTCCAGCTTGCGCGCCGAGTCCAGGTCGGTGCCGAACGGCTTCTCGATGATGACCCGGGCGCCCTTGGCCAGGCCGGTTTCGCCGAGCAATTGCACCATCGAGGTGAACGCGACCGGAGGTATGGCCAGGTGGTAGAGCCGACCGGGGGTGCCGCCGATCTCCTTCTCGGCCCGTTGGACCGCCGCGACGAGTTCGCCGGTATTACCCGGCTCGCAGGCCGCGAACGACAGGTACTTCGCGAATTCGGACCAGAGCGGGTCGTCGGGCTTGGTGATGCAGAATTCCGCGCATGACTGCCGGGCGTGCTCTCGGAACTGCTCGTCGGTCATCGCCGCGGCGAGCGGCGCCGAGCCGATCAGGCGGAACTCCTTCGGCAGCAGGTCGGCCGCGTACAGATGGAACCACCCGGGGAGCAGCTTGCGCTTGGACAGGTCTCCGGTGGCGCCGAACAGCACGATGACGTGGTTGTCCGGCCGCATCGAGGCGCTGGACCTGTTCGTGGCCATCGTGGTCAGGCCTTCTTCTCCGCGTGCCCGCCGAACTCCGAGCGCATCGCGGACAAGATCTTGCCCGCGAACAAGCCGGCGTTCCTGGATTCGAACCGCTCGTACAGCGAGGCGGCGATGACCGAGGCGGGCACGCCCTCGTCCACCGCGGCCAGCACCGTCCACCGGCCCTCGCCGGAATCGGACACCCGCCCGCTGAAGTCGTCCAGGTCGGGCGACTTGGCGAAGGCGGCCGCGGTCAGGTCGACCAGCCAGGAACTGATCACCGAGCCGCGCCGCCACACCTCGGCGACCTGGCCGACGTTGATCGTGTACTGGTAGTCCTCGGGGTTGCGCAGCGGCGTGGTCTCGGCGTCGATCTCCTGCTGGTGCAGGCCCGCGTCGGCGTGCTTGATGATCGACAGGCCCTCGGCGATCGCCGCCATCATGCCGTACTCCACGCCGTTGTGCACCATCTTGACGAAGTGCCCGGCGCCGTTCTGGCCGCAGTGCAGGTATCCCTGGTCGGCCGTCCCGCCTGGTTGCAGGCCCGGGGTGGGTTCCACGGTGCCCCGGCCCGGGGCGATGCTCTTGAATATCGGGTCCAGGCGCCGCACCGGCTCGTCCTCGCCGCCGATCATCAGGCAGTAGCCCCGGTCCAGGCCCCAGACGCCGCCGCTGGTGCCGCAGTCGATGTAGTGGATGCCGTCGCGCTTGAGGTCCTTGGCGCGGGTGATGTCGTCGCGGTAGTAGGAGTTCCCGCCGTCGATCACGATGTCGTCCGGATCGAGCAGCGGCCGCAGCTGAGTCAGGGTCTGCTCGACGATGCCGGCCGGGACCATGATCCACATGCTCCGCGGCTTGTCCAGCTTGTCGACGAAGTCGGCGATGCTCTCCGCGCCTACCGCGCCCTCGGCTTCCAGCGCCTTGACGACGTCGGGATTGCGGTCATAGCCGACGCAGCGGTGACCGTCGCGCAGCAGCCGCCGGACGAGGTTCGCGCCCATCCGGCCGAGTCCTATCATCCCGAGCTGCATTGGCGTGTCAGTTGGCATGGCTGTCAGTCCTTCCCTAGCGGGCCTTGAGCTCGCGGTACCGGCGGATGAGCGCGTTGGTGGACGAGTCGTGGTCCAGCGCCGGTTCCGCGGCGCTGGTCAGCTCCGGGATGATCTTCACCGCGAGGACCTTCCCGAGCTCTACTCCCCACTGGTCGAACGAATCGATGTCCCAGATGCTCCCTTGAGTGAACACGCTGTGCTCGTACAGCGCGACGAGCGCGCCGAGGATGCGCGGGGTGAGGATCTCGGCCAGCAGCACGTTGCTCGGCCGGTTGCCTTCCATCACCCGGTGCGGCACCACGTTCTCCGGCGTGCCCTCGGCCCGGACCTCGGCCTCGGTCTTGCCGAACGCCAGCGCCTGCGCCTGCGCGAACACGTTGGAGGACAAGATGTCATGGTGATCGCGCAGCGGGTTCAGCGTCTTGCCGAAGCCGATCAGGTCGACCGGGATGAGCGTGGTGCCCTGGTGGATGAGCTGGTAGAAGCTGTGCTGGCCGTTGGTGCCCGGCTCGCCCCAGTAGACGGCGCCGGTGTCGTAGCCCACCCGGTCCCCGGCCAGCGTGACGTGCTTGCCGTTGGACTCCATGGTGAGCTGCTGCAGGTAGGCCGGGAACCGCTTCAGGTACTGCTCGTACGGCATGACACCGGACGCCTGCAGGCCGAAGAAGTCGCGGTACCACACGGCGAGCAGGCCCATCAGTACCGGCAGGTTCCGCTCCAGCGGGGCGGTGCGGAAGTGCTCGTCCATCTCGTGGAACCCGGCCAGCATCTCGCCGAACCGCTCGGGCCCGAGCGCCACCATGGTGGACAGGCCGATCGCGGAGTCCATCGAGTACCGGCCGCCGACCCAGTCCCAGAACTCGAACATGTTCGCCGTATCGATGCCGAACTTGGCCACCCGCTCGGCGTTGGTGGACACCGCGACGAAATGCTTGGCCACGGCCGCCTCGGTGCCGAGCTCGCCGACGACCCAGTCTCGCGCAGAGGTCGCGTTGGTCAGCGTCTCCAGCGTGCCGAACGTCTTGGACGAGATGATGAACAGCGTCTCGTCCGCGTTCAGGTCGCGGGAGGCCTCGACGAAGTCGGTCGAGTCCACGTTGGACACGAACCGGAACGTGATGTCGCGCGTCGTGTAGTGCCGCAGCGCCTCGTACGCCATCACCGGGCCCAGGTCCGAGCCGCCGATCCCGACGTTGATGACGTTCCTGATCGGCTTGCCGGCATGGCCCCGCCACTGTCCGGACCTGACCCGGTTCGCGAAGTCCGCCATCCGGTCCAGCACCTCGTGCACCTGCCGCACCACGTCGGTGCCGTCCACCACGAGGGATTCGCTGGCCGGCATGCGCAGCGCGACGTGCAGCACCGCGCGGTCCTCCGAGACGTTGATGTGCTCGCCGCGGAACATGGCGTCCCGCCGTTCCGGCACGCCGGACTCGGTGGCCAGCTCGACCAGCAGCCGCATGGTCTCGTCGGTGACGCGGTTCTTCGAGTAGTCCAGGTAGAGCCCGGCCGCCTCCGCGCACAGCCGCTCGCCCCGCCCGGGGTCGGCGGCGAACAGCTCCCGCAGGTGCCGGCCGGCGATCTCGGCGTGGTGCCGCTTGAGCGCCTGCCACGCCTTGCGCTCGGTCAGAGGGGTCACCGCCATGTGCTGCCTCCTCGCCTCGTACCCGCCCTCCGGCATAGTTTCATGCCCGCCATCCGCCCGGCCGCCTGCCCACCGTTAACAGCCGTCTTAAGCAAAGCCGTTCATCGCCACCTTCGGCCCCGGCGGGTCCACCCTCGACGGCGCCCGGGGAACGCTCCCGCGACGGCGCCGCCTGGGAGCACGATTTCGCGGTCGGTTACTCCAGGCCGACCTAGTTGCTGGAGAGCAGCTCGGCCGCGTGATCGGGGACGTAGGCCTGCATGCGCCTCGGCGTGCGGACATAGCCCTGGGAGGCCGGCCGGTGCGGGAGCCTGAGCTGGGGCGGCTTGACATCGCTGTACGGAATCGAGCTGAGCAGGTGACAGATCATGTTGATCCGGGCGCTGCGCTTGTCGTCGCTCTCCAGCACGTGCCAGGGCGCTTCGGGGATGTCGGTGTGCACGAGCATCTCGTCCTTGGCCCGTGAGTAGTCCTCCCAGCGGCTGATCGACTCCAGGTCCATGGGGGACAGCTTCCAGCGGCGCATGGGATCGTGCAGCCGGTCGCGGAAGCGGCGCTCCTGCTCCTCGTCGCTGACCGAGAACCAGTACTTGCGCAGCAGGATGCCGTCCTCGACCAGCAGCCGCTCGAAGATCGGGCACTGGTGCAGGAACCGGATGTGCTCCTCCGGCGTGCAGAACCCCATGACGTGCTCCACGCCGGCCCGGTTGTACCAGCTGCGGTCGAACAGCACCAGCTCGCCGGCGGCGGGCAGGTGGTCGACGTAGCGCTGGAAGTACCACTGCGTGCGCTCCCGCTCGGTCGGCGCGGGCAGCGCCACGATCCGGGCCACGCGGGGGTTGAGGAACTCGGCGACCCGCTTGATCGTGCCGCCCTTGCCGGCCGCGTCCCGGCCCTCGAAGATGACCACGATCCTGGCGCCCGTCGAGCGCATCCACTCCTGCAACTTCACCAGCTCGCCCTGCAGGCGGAGTAGCTCGCTCTCGTAGACGCGGCGGGGCAGCTTGTGGTTGCCATCGAGCTGCCGTGGCGGCTTCTTGCCTTGACCCTTGTCCTTGCCTGGCACCGCGATGTTCTCCCTTGGTCGGCCTGCCGCCGGCCCGCCGTGTTGGCCCCCGGGGGACGACCCCCCCGGAACCTCCCGCGATAGCATGGCCGGCGTGAGTGACGATGAGCTTTACCGCCAGTATGAGACGGTCAACCTGTACCGCCGGGGCCCGGGGGTGAGATTGGAGCTGAACCGCCCCGAGCGGCTGAACGCGTGGAGCAATCAGTTCGCCCTCGACCTGCTGGCGGCGATCAGGGAAGTGGCCGATGACCCCGCGATCCGTGCGGTGGTCGTCACCGGCGCCGGACGGGCGTTCTCCAGCGGCGCCGACCTGAAGGAGGCCACGGAGTCGGAAGACGGCGGCCGGCTGGACGTGTACCGGCGGCTGACCGAGCGGTACCACCCGATCATCACCGGCATCCGGCTGATGCCCAAGCCCGTCGTGGCCGCGGTCAACGGCCCGGCGGCCGGGATCGGCCTATCCCTCGCGCTGGCCTGCGACCTGGTGATCGCCGCGGAGTCGGCGTTCTTCCAGCTCGCCTTCGTTAACATCGGGCTGGTCCCGGACGGCGGCTCGTCGCTGCTGGTGCCGTCCCGGGTGGGCTTCGCCCGGGCCGCGGAGCTGGCCATGCTCGGGGAGCGCCTGGACGCGCGGACGGCGCTCGACTGGGGCCTGATCAACCGGGTGTGGCCGGATGAGGAATTCGCCGCGCAGACCGCGGCGCTGCTGGACCGGCTCGCCTCGGGCCCCACCAAGTCGTACGCGGGCACCAAGCGGCAGCTGAACCGGTGGCTGTACGAGCGGATGGACGACCAGCTCGGGTTCGAGGCGGGGATCCAGCGGGAGATGGCCGACTCGGGCGATTTCGCCGAAGGGGTCACGGCGTTCGCCGAGAAGCGGGCGCCGAGGTTCTCCGGCACCTAGATCTTGGACGCGGCCGGGCTCGAGCGGGTCTACCGGCAGGAAGCGACCCGGATCAGGGCCGCCCTCGCCGCGCGGCTCGGCGACGTGGGCCTGGCCGAGGAGGCCGTGCAGGACGCGTTCATCGAGGCGATCGAGCACTGGCGCGACGGCGAGATCCCGCCGAACTGCGGCGGCTGGCTGGCCACCACGGCCCGCCGCAAGGCCATCGACCGGCTCCGCCGGGCCCGGGCCGGGCAGCAGAAGCTCGCCCTGCTCGCGGCGACCGTGACCGACAGCTGGGACGGTGGCGAATCGGCGGACGACGAGCTCCTCGGCATGATCTTCGCCTGCTGCCACCCCGCGCTCCCGCGCGAGTCGCAGATCGCGCTCACGCTGCGGGCCGTGTGCGGCCTGACCACCGCCGAGATCGCCGCCGCGTTCCTGGTCACCGAGGCCGCGATGACCCAGCGGCTGCTGCGGGCGCGCAAGGCCCTGCGCGCCGCCCGGGCGGACGTGCGCGTCCCCGATCCGGATGAGCTGGCCGGTCGGCTCGCCGAGGTGCTGGCCGTGGTCTACCTGGTCTTCAACGAGGGCTACCTGGCCAGCGCCGGCCGCCAGTCGGCCCGGCGTGACCTGGCCGCCCAGGCCGTGTCGCTGACCAGGCTGCTGCACCGGCTGATGCCGCGCGAGCCCGAAGTCCTCGGGCTGCTCGCGTTGCTCCTGCTGCACGAGTCCCGGGCGGCGACCCGGTTTGACGGGTGGGGGCGGATGGTCCGGCTCGCGGACCAGGACCGCAGGCGGTGGGACCGGTCGCTGATCACCGAAGCGACCAGCCTGCTCGACCGGGCGCTGGCGATGCGCGGACCCGGTCCTTACCAGGTCCAGGCGGCCATCGCCGCGCTGCACGCCGAGGCGGACGGTTACGAGCGCACCGACTGGCGCCAGATCCGCCTGCTCTACGACCGGTTGCAGGCGCTGGCGCCCTCGCCGGTGGTGCTGCTCAACCGGGCCGTCGCCACCCGCTACGTCCTCGGTCCCGAGGCCGCGCTGGCCGAGATCTCCCCGCTGGCGGACGAGCTGGACGGCTACCGGCTCTTCCACGCGCTGCGGGCCGGCCTGCTGGCCGGGCTCGGCCGCGACGATGAGGCCAGGGCCGCCAACGAGCGGGCGCTCGCGCTGGCCGGCAACCCGGCCGAGCGCGAGCTGCTCGCCCGCCGTCTGTCGTTCTGACCTACATCTCCACCGTGGGCCGGACCTCGATCGCGATCCAGCCGCGGTCCACCCCGGGCCAGGTCTGCGCGATCTCGACCGCCTCTTCGAGGGTGTCGGTCTCGAGCACCGAGTAGCCGCCGAGCGCCTCCTTGGTCTCCATGAACGGGCCGTCGGTGACGCTGCCGGCGCGGATGGTCTTGGCCGTGGCCGGCGGCTGCAGCTGGTGCCCGGGCTCGACCAGCTTGCCGGATCCGCCGCCGCCTTTCTCGTACCACGCCCCGATCTCGGCGTACCACGCCTGGCCTTCCGCCTCGGTCATGCCCCGGGCCGCCTCGGTGCTCATCAGCAGAATGACGTACTTCACGCTCGTCCTCCATTCGGCGGATGCCCCGCTGGCATCCTTCACCCAGTTCCACGAACGGGGCGGCACCGTTTCCGACATCACCGGGCCGTCTTTTCGCGCCGGCCCGGTGAGCGTCATCACGGCTCGTGCCCGCCCCGGATCTGCGCGCTCTGCCCGCTCGCCGCGAGCCTGGACTCCACCGTGAGCACGGCCTCGTAGCGCCGCCGCACATCGGCCCGGTCGGCGGCCTCGGGCACCGAGCGCTCGCTCGCCCGGTCGATCATGGCCGCCTGCTCCAGCAGCACCCGGCGCTGCCCGTCGCTGGTCGTCTCGGCCATGATCCTGGCCAGCGCCTCCAGCATCCGGATCATCACCGCGGGCATGCCCAGGCTGGACTGCCTGATCTTCTCGAACGAGCGCTGCACCAGGCGGTCATAGGTCGGCTCGGTCGCGATGACCCGGACGAACCCCCGCTCATCGCGGTGCACCCGGGCCGGATGCCACCCGGTGACGATCTTGCACAGGTTATCGCCCAGCCAGTCGATGCAGGTCAGCGCCGTGAAGGTGTCGTTGACCGCGGCGGAAAGCGCGCGGAGCGCGATCTCCACCAGCTGGTCGATGCCGAACGACACGTCCTGGGTCAGGGTCCGGTACGGCCCGACGATGTGCGCGCGCCCCAGCACCTGCCGCACCTGCGGCGCCGCCTCGGGAGGCCAGACGGTCGCGAACCGGTGCCCGCGCACGATGAAGTGTCCGGGCCGGTGCTCCAGGCTGATCACCGCGTCGTTCTCCGCGGCCAGCCGGACCAGGTTCTGGTGCTTGATGAACTGTACGTATCCGCTGGCCGGGGCCAGCAGCACGGCTCCGCGGGACTCGGCGCGGGCCAGCAGCTCGGCCGCGGACGGGCCGCTCTCCAGCTGGTCGCCGTGCGACCCGCTGCCCTGGACCTCGATCGCCTCGGCCAGGTCGCTCGCGATGCTCGAGATCACCTGGGGCAGCTGGATCATGACGGCCGTGTGGTGGATGAAGTAGATGAGCACGGCCAGGTCGACCACTATGAGCCCGAGCGTGACGGTCACGCCGATGTGCGGTACGTAGGTCGTGCCGATCGAGACCAGCACCAGCACCGAGTAGACGAAGGTCGCCACGAAGGTGCCCAGAGTGAGCTGGGTACCGCGGTCACGCATGAAGTTCCGCAGCATCCGCGGGCCGAACTGCGTGGACGCCAGCGTCAAGGTCACCAGGATGATGGAGAAGACGACGCCGACCACGGTGATGACCGCGGCGGCGATGGCGGTGAGGATCTGGCGGGCCACGTCGGCGGTCCCGCTGATCACCCACGACGGGATGGCGAAGTCGCCGCGGTAGGCCGCCTTGTCCAGGGCGGTCGTGCCGACGAACAGCGCGACCGCCGCGACGACCTCCACCGCGGGCACGAACCACAAGCTGGTGCGCAGCACTTCACGGCGCCAGTGGCTCGCTAGCCCCGGTGACAAGACGCCGCGGTACATGGTGGCTCCCGAGTTTGCTGCCGACCAGACTTCCCGGCTCACCTTGTCCTTGCCTCGATTATGCCGCTTGCGCCCCGTATGCTGCGCGTGAGCCTGGCGAATCGCGTGTCAGTGCCGGTAATGGTTCACGATGATGGGGCGTGCCTCACAGCGGCAGGCCCGCTTCGAGCAGGGCGAGGGCCTCGTCGATGCGCTGGAACGTGTCCCCGACATCCTGCCGGTCGGACCAGCCCTCCCACGGCAGCGTGATCGACATGATCACGCCGATGATCGCGCCGGCCATGGTGCGGACGGCCAGGTCGTCCGGGAGCCGCCCGGCCCGCTTGGCCACGGCTTCGGCGATCACGCCGATGGTGCGGGCGAGCTCGTCCACGGCCCGGGCCCGTACCTCGGGCACGGTCATGGTGAGTGCGGTGGTCTCGCGGATCAGGTCGAGGTCGGCGGCGGTGTAGGAGGCCAGCACCTCCCGGGTGGCCCCGCGGACCGCGGTGATCGGGCTGAGCCCGGCCGGCTGCCGCTCGAGCGCCTCGATCATGCGCGTGTCCATGTCGTCCTGCAGGACCAGGTCTTCCTTGGTCGGGAAGTACCGGAAGAACGTGCTCGGCGAGACCTCCGCCGCGGCCGCGATCTGCTCCACCGTGGTGCCCTGGTAACCCTGGTCACGGAACAGCCGGAGCGCGTGCTCCCTGATGGAAGCGCGCGTCCTGGCCTTCTTCCGCTCGCGCAAGCCGTCCTGGCTTGCGCCGGGCATCTCGTTCATACTTCCAATCCTGCCCGCTGCTGATCACTTTCATCGGTAGCGACAGGCCCGGTGCCGTCAGCGTCGAGCCCCTCCGCGCGCCGGGGCAGGAAGATGAGCGCCAAGATGGCGCTGACCGCCGCGATGGCCGCGCACACCCAGAGCATGGTGTCCATGCCGACCACGAACGCCGACCGCACCGAGTGCAGCAGAGCCGGCGAATGCAGGGCGTGCGCCACCGCCACGCCCGCCACCACGCTGCTCCTGACCACGGCCGCGACCGCGTTGGGCAGGCCGGTCACGTCCAGGTGGCCACGGTAGACCGAGCCCAGCACGGTGCCGAGGACCGCCACCCCGATGGTCGCCCCGACCTGGCGCATCGCGGAGATCAGGGCCGAACCCGAGCCGCTGCGCTCGGGGGACAGGGCGGAAAGAGCCGCGTTCATCGCCTGCGGCATCGCCAGCCCGAGGCCGAGCCCGGTCGCGCCGAACCAGGCGGCCGCGAACCCGGTGCCGCTGCTGGTCGAGGTGGTAGCACCCGCCGCCAGGCCGATGGCCATGATGACGAACCCGAACGCGACCAGTGCCTTCGCGGTGGCCAGCGGCGGGGCGAGCTCGCCGCTCGCTGTTTTGCGCGGGGAGGCCAGCCGCGTGCTGCTGATCATCCCGATGACCATGCCGCCGATCATGGGCAGCAGCCGCAGCCCGCTGCCCATGGCGTTCACGCCGCGGACCTCCTGGAAGTACTGCGGCATCGCGAAGAACAGGCCGAACAAGGCGAACGAGACCAGCGTGGTCAAGATCGTGCCCCAGGTGAAGCCGGCCGACCGGAACAGCCCCAGCTCGATCAGCGGACGAACCTGGCCGCGGGCCGTCCCGCCGGATGTTGCCACCCCGCCTGCGATCCGCTTGGTGAGCCGTCGCTCCCACGCGACGAAGCCGAGGAGCAGCACGACGCCTGCCCCGATCGTCGCGAGCGCCACCGCGTCGGTCCAGCCGGCCTCGCCGACCTTGATCAACCCGTAGGTCAGGCCGGTCAGGCCGGCGCTGGACAAGATGACGCCCAGGATGTCCACGCTCGGCCGCTGCTCGCTGCGCGATTCCGGCAGCAGGAACGCGACGGCGGTCAGCGCGAGGACGACAACCGGCACGTTGATCAGGAAGACCGAGCCCCACCAGAAGTGGTCGAGCAGGTACCCGCCCACGATCGGCCCGATCGGGAAGCTGAGGAAGGTCGCCGACGCCATCAGCGCGATCGCCTTCTGCCGCTCCTCGGGGGCGAACAGCACCGGGATCACGGACAGGGACATCGGGAAGATGGCGGCGGCCCCGAGGCCGAGGACCGCCCGGGCGGCGATCAGTTCGCTCGTGGTGGTTGCGTACGCGCAGGCCACGGAGCTGGCGCCGAAGAGCGTCAGCGCTATCAGCAGTACCTTCTTTCGCCCGTACCGGTCGCCGAGCAGCCCGGCCGGCAGTATCGCGGCGGCCAGCACCAGGCTGTACGAGTCAGAGAACCACTGCAGGTCGCTGGTCGAAGCGTGCAGGTCGACGGCGATCGTGGGCAGCGCCAGGGTCAGGACAGTCAGGTCGAGCCCGACCACGAGCACGCTCGCCGCGATCGCGACCAGCGCCCACCACTTACGAGCCGAGTTGTCCGCCATGGCACTCACATCCCTTCGGCAGTAACATCTTAATGGAAGTAACTACCAAAAGTATGCGTCAATCACTTGGCAGTGTCAACCGGTATGTACCACCGGGTCGGAGGCCGAGGAGTGTTCGCGGTAGCGCCGCTCGCAGTGCTCCGAGCAGAAGTACGTCGTCTGCCCGCCGGCCAGCAGGACGGCGCCGGGGTTCTGCTTCTCGACCTGCATGCCGCAGACCGGGTCGCGGGCGACGTCCTGGCCGCCGCCGAAACGATCCTTGCTGCGGTGCAGCCAGTAGATGCCGACCAGGGCGACCAGGAACACGATGTTGAGGATGGTGGTGTAATCCCAGCTGAGATGCTCTGGCGCGATGATCGAGGGCCGCGCGGGCGGCCGCAGGCCGGCGGCGTTGAAGATCAGCTCGGTGAGCAGGCCCGCGACGCTCATGACGAGCCAGAAGATGCCGAACAGCCGGAGGGTCAGCCTGCCGCCGTAGAACTTGCGGTAGATGAACAGCAGCGGCAGCGCGATCAGGTCGGCGAAGATGAAGGCGACGACGCCGCCGAAGCTGATGCCGTCCTTCCACAGCGCCGCCGCCAGCGGGACGTTGCCGATGGAGCAGGTGAAGCTGATGATAGCCACCAACGGCCCGACGACGGCGTTCTCGATCATGGTCAGGGCGCCGTGGTGGTGCAGGAAGACCGCGTTCCAGAAGCTGGCCGGCACTGCGACCGCGATGAAGCCCGCGACGGTGAAGCCGATGATCAGCTCGCGCCGCAGCATGGTCAGGTCGGAGATGGTGTAGCCGGCCGCGTCCACCCAGCGGGAGGGCTGGCGTAGCCGCTCGCGGAGCGAACCGGGGCCGCTAGCGTGCTGCCCGCCGTGCTCCCCGTGCTCCCTGTGCCCGCCGTGCTCCCCGTGCCCGCCGTGCTCCCCGTGCCCGCCGTGCTCCTTATGCCCGCCGTGCTCCCCGTGCCCGGCGCGATCGGCCCCGTCTCCGTCCAGCCGCTCGCGAGCGGCCATGACCCAGCGCCGAGGGACGAGCTGGGGCAGCGCTAGGCCGAGTAGGACGATCATGATGGCGCCGCCCGCGAACTCAGCCAGGGTGAACTGCCAGCCGATGAGTAGCCACAGCACAATGCCCAGCTCCGCGACCAGGTTGGTCGAGGCGAACATGAACACCATGGCGGCGGTGAAGTCCGCACCGCGAGCGAACAGCGACTTAGCCAGCGCGGTGGCGGCATACGAGCACGACGAACTGGCCATGCCGAGGAGCGAGCTACGGGTCAGCGCCGCGGGCCGGTGGTCGCCCAGGACGCGCTGCATCTGACCCCGGGAGACGAAGGCCTGCACGGCACCGGAAAGCCCGAAGCCCAGCACGAGGGCCCACAGCGTCTCCCAGAACATGAAGAACGCTTCGCGCAAGCTGCCGCCCATCGTGAGCAAGACGTCCATCCGCCCGATCTTATACCCATAGGGGGTATAGGTATAGGGCGAGCATGCCGACCCGATGCGGCATTGATCCGTGACCGAGCCAGACGTACCTTCAGTTCGTTCTACGCGCGCCTAGCCGTCGGAAAGCAGCCCCGCGCCCGCCGCACCGGGAACGGCGCCATCTCCAGACGCAGGGGGCATATCGGGCACAAGCCGCACACTGCCAGTGCCCGCCCTCAGTGATCAACACGCCACGTCGAGCCGGCTGGCAGATTGCTCACACCCCAGCCGGCAACGACCAGGCCGGACCTATCTGGCTGACACCGCGCCACAAGCGCCTGAGCGGCACGAGATGGCCAGGGATGGGATTGTTAGCCCATGACAGAAAATGCGCGGCGCGCCGTCGAGTTCCTGGAGCTAGCCTCAGCAGGCCGGGTCGACGAGGCCTACCAGCTCACCGTCCCGGGGGGCAAGCACCATAACCAGTACTTGGAAGCCGGATGGGAAGCGCTGAAGGCCGGCATGAAAGCGGCCAGTAAGCGGACGCCGGATCAGCAGCTAGACGTCAAGCACGTGGTGGAATCCGGTGACCTCGTGGCCGTCCACTCCCACGTGGTGCCGCATCCGGGTCAGGCAGGCATAGCCGTCATCCACCTGTTCCGGTTCGAGAACGGCAAGATCGCCGAGCTGTGGGACGTCGGCCAAGCCGTGGAAACGGGCTCCCCGAACAGCGACGGGACTTTCTGACCAGCCCATCCTGGCGCTGCCAGGGTTTCCCGCAGACCGGCTCTCATGGAGGAGACCTCAAGATCCTCAGCAGCCCTGAGGCAGTATGCGTGCAAGATCCCGTCAGCGAGTGGCCGACGTCGGCCAGACGTCGGTTCCGTGACGCTAACGTGAGATAGTGGTCTTGACCAGGGTCAATGGCACGCCATAGCTACGACGATCTTGACGGGCACTGGGTCACGCGCCTGACTGCCGCGCAAGAAGCCGTCACCGCGCCTACCGGACGACTCCTCGAGGCTCGACCGGCTCGGTCGCGCTCCCTTCGAGCTGCACATTCGGGACCACCGGCTCTAGCCAGCGCGGCAGCCACCAGGCGTGCCGGTCGAGCAGCGACATGATCGAAGGCACCAGGCACATCCGGACCAGGGAGGCGTCGATCAGGACCGCGAAGGCCATCCCGAGGGCGAGCATCTTGACCGTGGGATCCGGGTTGATTACGAAGCTGGTGAACACGACGATCATGATGAGGGCTGCGGTGGTGATGACCCGGGCGGTCGCGCCGAGCCCCGCCGCGACGGCGCGGTGTGCGTCGCCGGTGTCCAGCCAGGCCTCATGCACCCGGGACAGCAGGAACACCTCGTAGTCCATCGACAGCCCGAACACGATGCAGAACACCAGCATCGGCACGTAGGCCGGAATCGGCAGCGTGGATTGCAGGCCGATCACGCTCTTCGCCCAGCCCCACTCGAAGATCGCCACGATGACCCCGTAGGCCGCGCCGATCGACAAGATGTTCAGAATCGCGGCCTTGGCCGCGATCACCACCGACCGGAAGGCCACGGTCAGCAAGATGAAGGAGAGCGCGACCACCGCGAGGATCAGCCACACCAGCCGACTGGTGATCTGGCTGGTGAAGTCGACACCCCCCGCCGTGGTGCCGGTGACGTAACTGGTCGCGTGCTCCTTGGGCAGCACGTCCTGGCGAAGCGTGTTCACCAGGGCGGCGGTCTGCGTGGCCTGCGGGCGGGTGGTCGGGATGACGTTGAACACCGCGGTGGTGCCGGACGAGTTGATGGCCGCTGGGGTGACTGACGCGACGCCGGCGGTCTTGGAGATGTCCGACTGCATGGTGGAAAGCAGCGAGCTGTTGTCGGAGCTCGACTGGTTCGGCAGCTTGACGACGACGGTCAGCGGCCCGTTCGCGCCGACCCCGAAGCCCTGGGAGATCAGGTCGTAGGCCCGCCGGCTGGAGTCCGACGTGGGATTGGTCCCGTTGTCGGGCTGGCCGAGCGTGATCGAGAACAGCGGGATCGCCAGCACGAGCAGCACCACCACACTGGCCACTCCCCACGGCCAGGGCTGGGCGGACACCATCCGGCCCCACCGGGCGAACGCGCTGTGCTCGTGCTGCTCGTGCGTAGCCGCGGCGGTGGCCGCCGCCTGCTGCTGCGCGGACAGCCCCTCCTTGTGGGCGCGAGCCCGCGCCGTCAGGGCCCGCACGCCTTGCCTGAACAGTCCCATAAAGGCGGGTACCAACGTGAGCGCGCAGATCATCGTGACCACGACGACAAGCGCCGCGGCCAGGCCGAGCGCACCCACGAAGCCGACCCCGGAGATGTACAGCCCGAGCACGGAGACGGCGACGGTGCAGCCGGCCACGACGATCGCCGCCCCGGAGCTTCCCGCGGCGCGCCGGACCGAGGGCACGACGTCCATCCCGGCATCCAACTGCTCCCTGTGCCTGGCCACCAGGAAGAGCCCGTAGTCCACGGCGACGCCCAGCCCGAGCAGCGTCGCGATGGTCGGCGCGGTGGTCGGGAACGTGATCACCCTGGCGAGCAGCGCGAGCAGCGCGAGCCCGGACAGCACGCTGAAGATGGCCGACACCAGCGGGATCGCGGCCGCCATCAGCGACCAGAACATGATCAGCAGCAGCACCAGCGCGCAGGCCAGCCCGATGACCTCGGACTTGACGTCGCTGGTCTTCTGGCCGATCTCCCCGGCACCCCCGCCGTACTCGACCTGCAGGCCGGCCTTCGTGGCCGGTGCCACGGCGTTGTTCAGCATGCCGAGGTAGGAGGTGTCCAGCGAGTCCGGGTTCACGTTCCAGCCGACGCTGGCGTACGCTGTCGTGCCGTCCTTGGACACCGCGCCGGTATTGGACGAGGCGAACGGGCTGACCGCCTTGATGACGTCCGGGAGCTTGGAGACGTTGCTGACCGACTGGTCGACCGCCGACTGCTGCGCGGAGACCGTGCCGCTTTTGGCGTGGAACACGATCTGCCCGCCGTACCCGCCCTGCTGCGGGAACGTCTTGTTCAACAGGTCCAGGCCGACCGCGGAATCGCTGCCCGACACGGTGTAGTTGTTGACGTACTCGCCGCCGACCGCGTTCTTGGCCGCGAGCAGCCCAACCAGGATGATCAGCCAGGCAATGATGAAGACCCAGTGCCTTCGGGCCGCGACACCAGCGAGCCGCTCCAGCAGGACATTCACAGCTTCGTCCCCTTTCCCGGGCCACAGCCTGCATGGCGCAGCGGAAGCTCCAGCCTGATCATGACATGATTGCCGGGCGGTGAGAATAGTTCGTTTGCCACTCCACGTCCGGCACCTTTTCGGGGTGATCGGACGCGATAGGGCGGTACGCGCCAGACCTCAGGCCGGTCTTGGGGGGCCGCGCCGGTGCTGACGGTCACCGGGCCCGCCGCAGTTTCTTAACGGCAGCGGTAAATGACAGGCCTCGCTCTTGCCACACAAGACCCACGACCGCGCCCAGGATGACCACGACGCCGATGGCGATCAGGTAGGACAGCAGGGCGAAGATGATCCCGATCGGCCCGTACTTCTTGTCGTTGGATATCACCATGGCGGAGAAGAAGAGCGAGAAGACCACCTCCATGGCCACGTACAGCACGCCCGTGGCGCAGGCGGCCGGGAACAGTTTCCGCCAGGGGATCCTTCCCGCGAGCAGGATCCACATCGTGAGCCACCAAAAGCCCGTGGCCCAGACCAGGCCAGCGGCAGCGAGCAGCACCGGCCCGCCGACGTGGCGCAACCCGGGCCCTGCCCAGCCTGTCAGCAGTGAGGTACCGATCAGCACGGCCAGCCAGGCCAGCCGGCGGGGGATGAAAGAGGTCCCCCGGTGCGGCAGATCGAAGACCTGCTCGTAGATCTCCTGGAGTGCGCTGGCCGCGGCGATGCCGCCCAGCACCAAAAAAACCATCGAGGCGGTCCCGACGACGGCGCTGACGGTGGCCGCCGATGAGGCAAACAGGTGACCGACATCAGCCGCGGCCTGGCCGTTCAGGCCGGTGTACCGGGTCAGGGTATCCACCACCGACCGGCCGGCCAGCGCACTGACGACGATAAGGAACGGGAACAGGCACAACAACAGCGTGGCGGCGAACAGCACGCCCCGGTTGATGAAGTCCATAGCGTCCAGCCGCTGCCACAAGTCTTCAGCGAAGGACCCGGCATACTTCTTCTTGCCCCACTCCGCTGCCCGCCGGACACGCCGGACGCCCGGCCGGTCCCCGGCCCTTATGCCCGCCCGCTCCGTTGGCGACGGCTGCTCGGGCACGCGGGCGGGCTGACTCAGCGAGCCACTGGCCTGGGCAGTTCGCTCCGCTCCTGAGCCGTTTGTCGTCTTGTCCGATGCTGGCACGCCTGCATCCTCCCGGCGATGATCAACCAGATAGGTGATCATCTTGACCTTCCTCGCACGGCCGCGGTGTGCGGCCGGGCCTTGCGCCGTTGTGTCAACCGTCGCCCGGTGGCGGCGACTGGGTCAAGGCCAGAAGTTCTGATATCGCTATCGCCCGGCGGTCACACGCCGGGTGGCAGATGAGGACGGCACCGCGGGGCTTCTGGCATTTGGCCTGCGCGGGAGCGATGGGCCGGAGCTGGGTGTACTACCGGCTCCAGGCGCACGCCGCGGCGGGCCACGCGGTCCGGGTCCGGCGCGGCTACTGGCGCACGGCGACGTCGGTCTACCCTCCTCGCGGCCCAGTCTCACCGAAGCGCAGCAGGCTCAGCTCTGCACCATGCCCAGCAAGGCCGCGCCATCCGGCACGCCGAGGCCCGTGCAGGGATCCCAGCCGGGGCCAGCCGAGTAGGCGCCGTTGTCACCGCTGGTGATATCGCGGAAGCCGGGTACATCGGAGCCGGGGGCCACGCCGGCATACAAGGCCGGCTGGATCAGGCCGAACGGCTCGCCCACCGCCTCCGCGAGCCGGCTGATCAGCGCCGCCCACAGCGGTGCGACCGCACTGGTCCCGCCCACCACCTGCGCCTTGCCATCGGAGTAGATGTCGTACCCGGTGGTCGGGTCGGCGTTGCCCGCCACGTCCGGCACGCCGCGCCCGCCGCCGCCGATGGTGCGCCCGCCCGCGCGGGCCGGAACCCCCGCGTTCGCCTGCCACGACGGCAGGAGGAACTGGTCACTGACCCCGCCGCCGGTGGCCCCGTGCTTCGAGGCCATCTCATTCCAGACGACCTCCGAACTCACCACGTCGGTGGACGGGTCCGCCACCAGCGTGGTCCCGCCGCAGCCCAGCGAGTACGGGCTGGACGCGGGGAAGTCGACGTGCACCTGGCCGTCGTTGACGGCATCGCTGCTGCCGTTGTCGCCCGCGGCTACGCATACGGTGATGCCGATCGTCACCGCGTCGGCGATCGCCTCGTTCATCGCGGTCAGTCCCTGCGCGGTCCACGAGTCCTCGGACTGTCCCCAGCTGATCGACATGGCGACGGGCGTCGGGCTCGCCAGCGTGGCTTCGGAGATCGCGTCGACGAAGCCCTGGTCGCCGTTGCTTGGCGCGAAGTACACCGCCTGCGCCGCGCCCGGCGCTGCGGCGCCGATGACGTCGATGTCCAGCGCCACCTCCACGTCATCGCCGGTCGGGTCCGAGCCGGGCGCATTGGAGGCCCCGTCCACGCCGACCGCGGTGATCGAGGGCACCGGCAGGCCCAGCGCGCCGAAATAGGCGTCAAGGTCGCTGGTCGAGAAGCCGCCGCCGAGTTCGATGACCGCGATCGTCTGCCCGGCACCGGTGGTCCCGGCGGGGAAGCCGTAGATGCCCGCCACCTTGTTCGGCGGGTACGAGATGCCCTGGGCGGTGACGTCCCTGGCCCGGAAGTGGGGCCGTGCCTGCGGCCGGGTGTCGAGGCCGAGCACCGCGACCACGATGCCGTCCAGCTCGGCCGGCACGTACAGCAGGCCCTCGCGGTAGCGGTGCGTGACCGGTCGGCCTCTGGGGTCCGGGCTGCTGACTCGCCGCAGCGTGGTGCCGAACGCGGCGGCCAGATCGCCGAGCGTGCCTGCCACCTTGATCCGGCGGGTGACCGGATGGACGGCGGTTATCTCCAGGCCGCGGCTGGTCAGGGCCTGCCTGACGAGTTCGATGTCGGCTGGGTTGGCGCCGTATCGTTCGGCCAGCTGATCGCTGGTCAGCGCGGCGCCGGCGACGACATCGGCAGGAAGCTGGGCCCGCCGCCTGATCACCACCGTCACCTCGGCCCGTTCCGAGGTATCCAGCGTCCCGGCCGGCTGGGCGTCCGGCAGCGACGCACGCTCGCTGCCGCGCAGCGGCACCAGAGATCTAGATCCATCCGGCATCGTTAACTCCCGCTCAGTTAGGTGTAGGGGCCAGCATTATCTACCCATTTGGGCGGTTTCGGCCGTGCCGCAACGGTAAGCCACCGCCCGTTCGGAAATATTTTCATCTGAACGGGCAGTGGTGACAGTATCCGGATCACTCCGAGCAATGGCGTTTTCGCGAGAAATGTACGTTATTACCGGTAAAGGTATCCGGGTCTGGTCTAGGGAAAGGCGCACCGCGTCGATGCTGGCACCGCTGCCGTCCCCACGGCGCATGCGGTACCGGGAGGCCCTGACCGAAGCCGAGTCACGCGGTGAGCCCGGATCGGCACCGAGCTCAGCGGCCAGCCAGGCGACGCCCGCCTGATTACCGGAGGCCCATCGTCGCCGATGCTCCTCGGCGCCGTCTTGCGCAGATGAGCAGCGGGTAGCCCGCCACGGTCTGCGAGCGGACGGTAAAGATTCGAAAATAACCGTTACTCCCGGAGTTTCCCGGCGACCGCCCGGGAGTCAGTGCCGCCCTCGGCTGAATGATCCCCTCCGCCGTCGCCGGAGTCCTGGCCGCCGTCTTGTGGCAGCGGGTACCATGGGTGACCGATTCCGCACTACTTGTTGCGATATATGCCAATCCTGGGTCATGATGAACCGGAGTAACAGCCAGGAAGCCGCGGCCGGCAGGGCCTGGACGGAAGGGTCACAGTGAAGGGTGCTGTGCCGCCGCGAGCCACGTTCCGCGACGTGTTCGGGGTGCGCGAGTTCCGCGCCCTGTGGTCCTCCGTGATCCTTTCCACCGTGGGTGACCGGCTGGCCCTGGTCGCTCTGACCCTGCTGGTATATGACCGCACGAAGTCGCCGCTGCTGGCCGCCGTGGTCTACGCGACCGGGTACATACCGTGGGTGATCGGCGGCTTGTTCCTGGCTGAGCTGGCCGACCGGTACCCCCGGCGCTCGGTGATGGTGTTCTGCGATGGGGCCCGCGCGGTCCTGGTCGCGGTCATGGCGGTGCCGCACGTTCCGCTGACGGTCCTGGTGGCGCTGTTGTTCGCGGTCACTGCGTTCGCGCCGCCGTTTGAATCGGCGAAGGCCTCCGTCACCCCCGCCATCTTGCACGGCGAACGCTATGTTCTCGGTACGGCGGTGCTTCAGACGACCCTGCTGGCCGGTGAGGTGCTCGGTGCGGTAGCCGGGGGAGTGGCGGTCGCCTTCATCGGCGTCCGGCCCTCGTTGGCCATCGACGCCGTCACGTTCATCGTGTCGGGCTTGTTCATCGGCCTCGGCACCGCGGCCAGGCCAGCCGCGGCCAGGCCGGAATCCGTCGCCTCGTCGCCGCTAGCCCGGATGCGGGACGGATTCCGGCTGGTGTTCGGCGACAAGGCGCTGCGCACGCTGGTGCTGTTCGGCTGGCTCGTGGTCTTCTACACGATCCCCGCGGGCATCGCCGCGCCGTACGCGCACCGGCTCGGCGGAGGGCCGATCGCCACCGGCCTGATCATCGCGTCGACGGCGCTCGGCACGATGATCGCGATGCCGCCATTCACGCGGTTCGTCGGGCCCCGCGAGCGGATCAACTTGATGGGCCCGCTGGCCATCTTGACTTGCGGCACGCTCGTCCTGACCGTCCTGCGCCCGGGTCTGGCCGCCTCATTGGTGATCTTCTCGCTGTCCGCCGCTTTCGGCGTCTACCAGAACGCGGCCAACACCGCATTCGTGGTCAGGGCGCCGAACGAACGGCGGGCTCAGGCCTTCGGCATCGCCAGCATGGGGGTGATCGTCGGCCAGGGCGTCGCTTTCGTGGCGGCCGGCGCCGCCGCGGAGGTGCTACCGCCACCGGTGGTCATCGCGGTAGGGGGCGGGATCGGTGCGATCGCCGCGTTTGTACTGACGCTCAGATGGCGCCATGTATCACCAGCCGGCGGGCGTCATGCGGCGGGACGTTCCGGCCGCGCCGCAGCCGGAAGCTCAGTGCCCACGCGCAGATCCGGCTAGCAACGGCTGCAGGCTTCGATCAAGTCCACGTGTCGCGCATTGTGAGTTCCTTCCCGGGTCGGAATGGCTGGGGAAAGCGGCGGCTCAGGTCCAAGCGACGCGCATGATCTGCCTCCCTCCGGCAGCGATATGGAGCCATGCGGAAGCTCCTCGGCGCCGGGTACGCCGAGTAATCGCGGCATGTCAATGTCCATTTAGCGCCTCTTTATGGCGCCATGTAGGCCAATCAACCCGAATAGTGCCTAAGATGGCTACGCATGGGTTAAAGTAGCTATACGGAGCTAGTCCTTTACGGTGAGCTGCCGACTAGACAGGAGATCTGTCGCGTCCCATCTGGAACGGTGGAGCATGAAAGCCTCGTCCGTCATGCGTCGCGTGCTGGCGAGCGCTGATGCCCGGAAATGGGCATGGTGGCAGCTGGACTGGCTCCTTCGGGGTTATATCGGCGCAGTGACGCTGGTGTACATCGCGCTGGCCTGCTTCGCGGCCTCCCAGACGACCTGGACCGGCTCAGATCTGTGGAAGTTCGCCCTGCTGCTCGGCTGCGGCCTGGTCTCGGTCGCGGCCACCCCGCGGATGGCCTACCTCCAGGGCGGGATCACCAGGGACTTCATCGCGGTGTGGGTCCTGCCGGTCGCGATCTTGCTGCCGCCCGTCTACGCCATGGTGACGCCGATCCCGCTGTACCTGCTCACGCAATGGTGGGTATTCCGGGGCCTGGTCTACCGCAGGGTGTTCACCGTCGCCACGATGGGTCTGTGCTACGGCGCGGCGTCACTGCTCTTCCGCGCCTTCCCCGCCTCCTTCGCCGGCCCGTCGATCGGTACCGGGACGCACGCGCTGACCTGGGCTCTGGCCGTCGCCGCCTGCGAGATCGTGGGAGGCAGAGGGCACCACGCCATGATTGCGGTCGCGGTCAAGCTGTCCGATCCCACGATCCGGCTGGCCGACATGGAGCTCAACCGCGAGGCGGTGCAAAGTGACGTGGCCGAGTTCGACCTGGGCGTGCTGATCACCCTCGTGGTTGCCGTCAACCCGGTGCTCGCGGTCTTCGGGGTGCCCACGGTGCTACTGGCCCGGCGGTTCATGATGCACGCCCAGCTCCTCGCCCAGTCGCGGGTCGACACGAAGACCGGGCTGCTCAATGCGTCTACCTGGGAGCGGGAGGCGGCGATCGAGATCGCCCGCGCGGTCCGGACGGACACCCCGCTGGCGCTCGCGCTGGTCGACATCGATCACTTCAAGGCGGTCAACGACACCTACGGCCACCTAGCCGGAGACAAGGCGCTGCGGGCCGTCACCGATGCGCTGCGCAGCCAGCTGCGCGTCTACGACCTGGCCGGGCGGTTCGGCGGGGAGGAGTTCGCGGTTCTGCTGCCGCACGCACGCGAGGTCGACGCGCTCAATGTCGCCGAGCGCCTCCGGGCGCATATCGCCGCGATGTCCATCCCGGTCGGGGACGACGCCGAGTCCGGGCCGTCCGTCAAGCTCACCATCTCGGTGGGCGTCGCGGCGCTCGACGGGGCCAGCCGCGAGCTGACCGACATGCTCGCCGCCGCCGACACCGCCCTCTACCACGCCAAGGAAACGGGCCGTAACAAGACCCACGTGGTAACCGCCACGCCGCAGGCCTCCTCGTAGGCACCCTCCAGCCACGCCTGGGCATCCACCCTGCCCGCGGAGGTTTGCCAGCCAGGCGCCGCGGCGAGGCACTATGATCGAACGCCAGCGGGGCTAATTCCGCCGTTTCCTGCCCGGAATCGGGCAGGAAACTTGCCTAACCCGGCCATCTGCGCGTAGGAAGTGAGCATGCCTGACCCGTTCCCGCAGGACCTCGCGCGCTACCTGGCCAGCTCGACGGGCCTGCCGCAGCCCACCGCGGTCCGGGTCATCGCCGACGTGACCACGTACTTCGGCGAGACGATCGAGGAGTTCGTCCGGCGCCGCCATGTCGAACTGCAGCGAAGTCAGCACAAGAACCGTGAGATCTGGCCCGTGATCGCGGCCGAGCTCGGGCAGCGCAGGTTTGCCGCGCCCGGCCTGTCGGAGCGGCAGCTCCGGCGCATGGTCTACGGATAGCCGAAGCGGCGAAAACCAACCCAAGGAGGTCTTAGGTGTGCGGAATCGTCGGTTACATCGGCCGCAGAGATGCCATCCCTGTCCTGCTCGAGGGCCTCCGGAGCCTGGAATACCGGGGTTACGACTCGGCCGGCCTTGCGGTCATCCACCGGAACAGGCTGCAGGTCACCAAGACCGCCGGCCCGGTCCAGGACCTCAGGGACCGGGTCAACGACCGCG
>Ga0187780_10000384_pt1 | contig 33468 bp, 35 predicted proteins | sample 1015_Q2_SP10_20__FD_132429 | JGI IMG/M metagenome (GOLD analysis project Ga0187780, IMG submission 132429) | Tropical peat soil microbial communities from peatlands in Department of Meta, Colombia - 1015_Q2_SP10_20_MG | ecosystem: Environmental > Terrestrial > Soil > Wetlands > Peat | place...
CTGTGTCCATTCATTCAGCTTGCTCACGATGTTTCAGAACGTTTCGAAACCCAGTAACATCTAGCGGTTTCGAAACCTGTTTTGAAACGTTTCGAAACTAGTATCGAAACGTGAATGTCATCTAGAAGAACGCATCACGATGACTGCAATTGTTGATGCTGGGGCAAAGCAGCTTATTGCATTCCCAAAGATATTCATGGTCGATTGCGTTTGAATGGGGCAATCGTTCTATTATCAGGTGGAATCGACTCTGCTACTGCTTTATACTGGGCGCTAAACCAGACCCCACGGATCTATTCAATGAACATACAGTACGCTCAAGCAAGCTACCAGGAAGCTAACGCGTCCAATATTCTGGCGGCTACTACCAATGTGAAGGAACATCTTACCGTTTCGCTCCCTTTCTACAAAGACATCCAAAATCGATACCATCCCAATCAATCGAGCAGCGTAACCGCAGCGTACGTGCCAGCAAGGAACACTATCTTCTACGGGATAGCGGCTGCCTTCGCCGAAACGCTTGATCTCGACACGGTAATCTTCGGTTCCAATGCTGACGATGTAAGAGAACTTCCAGACGCGACTCCAGACTTCGTAAAGGGAATGAATGAATTGTTGAAGGTTGGAACGCGAGCAGGGACTGACGGCATACCAATCAGAATCGTCAACCCCTTAATCGATCATAGTAAGACGGAAGTGATCAAGCTCGCCTTAGAACTGAAGGTTCCACTTAGCCTCACATGGAGCTGCCATGAAGACGTTCAGCTACACTGCGGAAAATGTCGAGGGTGCCGCAACCGTCTTGACGCATTCAAACAATTGGGAATGACTGACCCGGTGAAGTATCAATAGGGGTGCGCCTCCACTCGTTCAACTGGAAATTTGCGAATATCGCATGTGTCTCCTAACCAACGGGCTAGTCAGGAACAGCTGTACCCTTAGTACAAACAACTAAACTTGCGTCCTCAATCAATCGACCTTACGATCTAGAATATGGCGTATGGTAAGCGTAGGGAGATCCGTTAACAACATCCCATTGTCAATGCGCCAGTCGGTCGTACACAGGCAAATCTTATAGTATAAAATTCTCGACATGACGGTACACGATCATAGACTTAATAACATAAGACCGGTTAAAGTTCGGTTCCGTGCTGTTCTGGATGATAGAGTAATGACACCTGGTGAACCTTCAACGCTGGAACTCGTGCAGATAAGAAAGCGAGATGGACGAATAGTCTCATTTGACAAGGAGAAGATAACGAACGCGATCTACAAGGCGATAAGTGCAACGGGCGGAAGGGACCGCAGTCTAGCCGAGAACCTATCCAATCGTGTTGTGGAAATTCTCGATGAAAAATACGGAGCTGAGGCAATACCCGCTGTTGAAGATGTGCAGGATGTTGTTGAGAGAGTTCTAGTTGAGAATGATCAAGCGAAAGTTGCAAAACACTACATCATTTACAGACAAAAGCGGGCGGAAATCCGAAAAGAAAAGCAGCGAATTCTTGAGAAGGAGGCAATAGATGAAGTTGACAAGATGTTTGACCTCAATGCCCTAAAGGTTCTCAAGGCAAGATATCTTAAGAAGGATGAAACAGGAAAACTGATTGAAACACCCAAACAACTATTCACGCGAATAGCGGTGCACGCTTCTCTGCCCGACTTGCTTTATGATCCTGAAGTTTATGATATCAACAAGAAACAGGCAGCTCACGAATCAGAAGAATTCAATCCAGCGCAATATCATGAGAAAGTATCCATAGGGGACTACAGATTAAATCAATTTCACCTCAGCGCATTGAGGCGCATGTATGACCGCTTCAATCAGGAAGGTTCGATGAAGGTCGCTTGGTCAAACGTCTTCGAATCGATCAAGTCCGGTCGTTTCAACAAGTTCGCGAGTAACATAGATGCATTCTACAATTTGCTGATATCTAGAAAGTTCATGCCGAACACGCCGGCGATAGCAAACTTCGGAAACGTTCTTGGAATGGGCTCTGCTTGCTTTGTTCTAGACATAGATGACTCCATCGAGAGCATTATGGAGACGCTTAAGCAGACGGCAGTTGTATTCAAAGCAGGAGGAGGGATGGGATACAACTTCTCCAAGTTAAGGCCTGAAGGGGACTACGTAAGTTCAACATCAGGCGTCGCGTCCGGACCGATTAGCTTCATGATGCTTTTCGACACGATGACAGATGTTATCAAACAAGGAGGAATCAGACGCGGCGCAAACATGGGTATCCTAAACAGTAATCATCCCGATGTGGAGAGATTTATCACTGCGAAGAAAGGGAATAAGGCCCTCCGAAATTTCAACATATCAGTTCTGATGATGCCAGATTTCTGGGAAAGCTACAACAAGAACAAACCATATCCGTTAGTTAATCCGCGAACTGGCAAAGTGGTACGTGAGGTAAACCCACGACTGTTATTCGACATGATCGTATACCAAGCATGGGAAAGCGCTGAGCCCGGTGTCATCTTCTTTGACCACGTGAACGAACAGAACCCATTCCTCAAACATCTTGGCCCAATCGTAACCACCAACCCCTGTGGTGAGGTGCTTCTCTATCCTAACGAATCGTGTAACCTAGGTAGCGTGAATGTGTGGGCCTTCCTGAAACGGGATAAAAACAACAAAGTCATCTATGATTGGGACGGCCTGAAAGAGGCAGTTTACTCAGCCTCCAAATTCCTGGACAACGTAATCGATGTCAATAACTTTCCACTCAAATCAATAGAGGAAATGACACTTGCAACTCGTAAAATAGGCCTAGGAGTGATGGGCTTAGCAGACTTACTGTACGAGCTCAGGATGGGATACAACACCGACGAAGGCAGAAAATTCATGGGAGAACTCATGGAATTCGTCAATTACCACTCGAAGCTAGCGTCCATAGAACTAGCAAAACAACGAGGCCCCTTGCCCTACTACAACAAGAGTTTCTACCCTGAAGGTCAACTTCCTTTCGCAGGATTCAAAGATAAGAAATCATGGCACTTTGAATGGAATAAGATTAGTGAGATGGTTAAACAGCATGGAATACGAAATGGTTACACAACCGTCATCGCACCGACTGGCAGCATATCAATGATAGCAGGCTGCAGCAGTGGAATTGAACCGGTATACTCACTAGTTTTCGAGAAGCATGTGAAGGTGGGCAGCTTCTACTATATTGACCCCGTGTTTGAGCGAGTGATGACTGAAGAAGGACTCTTCGGCGATGACTTGCTTCGTGATGTAAACGATCATGGAGGATCAATACAGAGGATAAGTTACATACCCAATGATCTCAAACGAGTTTACATCACAGCGATGGACATTCGACCCGAAGATCACATCAGAGCCCTAGCCGCCTTCCAGAAATGGACAGACTCGTCTATATCGAAGACAAACAACTTTCCAGCTAACGCCACAGTTGAAGACATGCGCGCTTCGTACCTCCTAGCCTACAGGCTAGGCTGCAAAGATGTAACGGTGTTCAGAGATACGTCCATCAAAGGTCAAGTGCTCGTCGCCCCAACTAAGAAATCAGAAGATACCTCCGCTGAGTCTGAATCTAACCATCCTCAACCACTTCGTCCACAGATACTTGCTGTGCCCTTGGTCGGAGCTTCGCAACGAGCTATCGAAGAAGTCAAGTTATGTCCACAATGCCAAACTCAGGTCGTATACCAGGAGGGCTGTCACACATGCCCCGAGTGCGGCTGGAGCGCATGTGCCTGATTCATTATTTGTAATATGCGGCCACTCTTCGCATCAGCTCGCAGGTTGGATGGACGTAGCTCCACCCATGTATGGTTGCAACACTTCGGGGATCAGTACAGACCCACCTTCAGTTTGGTAATTCTCCAAGATCGCAATTAGGGCCCTCTCCGAGGCGACAAGTGTGCTATTGAGCGTGTGAACCCATTTCGTAGGTTCATCAGGTTTGTTCCTGAACCGTATCTTCGACCTCACGGCTTGATACGTCGTGCAATTGCTGCATGAAACCAGTTCCCTATACTTGCCTTGTCCCGGAAGCCAGACTTCCAGATCATACTTCTTTGCCGCAACAGTCCCCAAGTCACCAGTGCATACGTTGACAATTCTATATGGTAGGTTAAGGAGTTGGAACAATTCTTCAGCATTCTGAATCATCATCTCGTGTTCCGCCCACGATTCCTCGGGCTTCGCAAAGACGAATTGTTCAACCTTCTCAAATTGGTGTATTCGGAAGATCCCTTTCGTATCTCTGCCGTGAGCTCCAGCTTCTTTTCTGAAACAAGGGCTAATTCCGCTATATCTTAACGGAAGCGCACTTCCGTCTAAAATCTCGTCCATATGCTGAGCTAGGAGGGCATGCTCTGACGTTGGTAGCAAATAGAGATCTTCATCCTGAATTTTGTAAATCACATCCTCAAAATCGGACAACGCCACTGCTCCTCCGATGGCATCGCGCCTGAGAAAGTATGGTGGCTGAATGAGCGTGTATCCCTTTTTTCCAATGAAATCAAGAGCGAATTTTAGCAATGCATAGTTCAGTTTGACCAGATCACCCCTCAGGTAGTAGAAACGGGAACCGGCCACTTTTGCCGCACGCTCGAGATCGATCAAGTTTAATTTCATTGCCAAGTCGATATGATCCTTGGGCGTGAACGTGAAACGCGGCTCCTTACCCCACTTTTTCACCTCTACGTTGCCACCCTCATCGACGCCAAATGGAACAGACTCATGCATCATATTAGGAAGCCGCATCAGAATGTTCTTGACTCCACTCTCAATTTCTGAACCTCCGGCCTCTAATTTCTTTATTTCATCAGGAATCTGCTCGGCTTGTTTGACTAACAACGAAGTGTCGCCTCCGGTCTTCCGGAGTCTTCCAATCTCATCGGTAAGTCGGTTTCTTTGATTGCGGAGTGAATTCGCGTCGTTTTGAATGTCACGCCATTTCTTGTCCTCACTGATTAACTCGTCTATCCATGGTATCTTGTCAATGTCACCCCTTCGTTTGAGATTCTCTTTGACTTCATCGCTGTGCTCTCGAACAAATTTTATGTCAAGCACTCTCGTCCCCCCGATCTCAGCTGTACCTTATTGCTTAAGATATTTGTTTGGTACGAGAGGAAATTTCGCAAGCTCAGTCAGACATAGGTACCTTCAAAGGCGGTATACGTATATCCAGATCTGTCCGCTCTTGACGAAAGCTGATCGGACTTAGTTACTACGATTACAACAGCCGATAGAATCAGTAAGTATCCACCTAGTTGGACCCAACTGGGCATCTCTCCAAAGAGAGGAACAGCAAATATCGACGATAAGATAGGCTCCAACAATGGGAAAAGGTTAGCCGTCACCGCTTTGACCGAACCGAGAGAGTAGTTGTATAAAGAATGCCCCAGCAGCGTCGGGACCAGTGCAAGACCAATTATCGCAAGTGTATTGGTTATGTCGTATGCTCTAAAAGTGTTGGCTCCTAGCAACTCAGCCAGCAAGAACGCGATGATTGTCGAAATCGAATAAACGTAGGCTGTATAACAAGGAGTGGAGACGCCGTGCGTGCGGAGATATCGACCAATTATCGAATAGAAAGAAACAAAGAAAGCTGCAAGCAAGGCGGAGGCTTCTCCGAGTCCAAAGGACCGAAAGCCATTTCCTGCATTCGCCACAAGCAGTATCCCCAAAAATGCAATAATCACACCTACGCCTTCGCGCGACGTGGTTTTCTCCTTAAGCAGAATCGGTGACAACACTGCAAGGAGTACTGGGCTAATGCTCACCAGAAAAGTGGCATTCGCAACAGTTGTGAACTTGACTGCGAGGATAAACATCACAAAGTGTAGGCTCAACATAACTCCCGATACTGATATCAAGAAGAAATCAGTCCGAGACAACCTCGTCAAGTTTCGTCTTGAACGAGCAAGCAGTAACATCACGATGGCGGCGATTGACAGACGGAAGAACGTTAATGAAAGAGCCGAAGCTTGCGTCGCAAACCTGATGAAGATTGCACTTGTTCCGAAGGCGAATGCTGCGACGGTCAGAGAGTAAAGACCTTTTGACAAGTTGAATCTGCCACATGTGAAATGCATTCGTAAAGCTTCAATTTTCCTTTGCGGAATATTGACGCTATCGTCGACGGTTAGTTGAGAATAGCTATTTAGAGTTCTGTGAGCTTCGACAAATCATAGAGCAGAGAACGATTCTCTTGAACAATCAGCTTCGCGGAGCGCTACTCGTAATGGGAGCTGGATTTCTATGGGGATTCATGGGAATTCTTGCGAAATTAGCGTATGCCCAATCAATTGGCCCAATCTCGCTTGCATGGTTCAGACTAGTAGTAGCCGTACCATTACTTGGAGCGTTTCTTCTAGTTAAGCGCTATCAGATTAGAATCAGTCGACATGAAGTAATCCTCTTCATTGGTTTCGGTTTCTGTAGTCTGACTGTCTTCGAGGTTCTGTATTTCACTTCGTACTCGTACACTACAGTTCAACATGCTGCAGCCCTGCTCTACACTGCACCAGCATTTGTAGCAATACTTTCTCGCCTTATTCTAAGGGAGAGGTTTACTCGATTGAAAATTATCGCAGTAACGTTCTCGGTCATAGGAGCACTTCTAATCGTAGGAATAACGCGTGGACGACCATTGTTTGGCTCGACAACTCAGCTTGGCGACTGGTTGGCAATTGCATCAGGACTCGCGTATTCCTCATGGTACATCTTCGGCAAGATACTCGGCCAATCAAGAGAGCCTGCCGTAACTACCTTCATAGCTATGGCCATTGGTGCTGTCTTGCTTCTACCTATTATGATAGCCTTCGAGGGTCTTCATATGCCTGCAAGCATGTATGGTTGGGAGTTGATTTTTATTGTTGGTTTAGTGCCCACTGCAATCGCATACGTACTGTATTTGACTGGACTGAAACTGATTGATGCGACCAAAGCGAGTGTTTTCGCTATAGTTGAACCACTTACCGCGGCAGTTTTTGGTTACCTATTGCTTCAAGAGGTGCTTTCGTACGATTCAATTATCGGGTTCATGCTGATCATTAGCAGTATTGTTCTCCTAGCACGGGACTGATGTCGAAGTCTTATACGCTGTGCCCTGTTTTACTCTAATTGGGTGCCCGATTTGTTCAAACTCATGATTTTGTTGAAGAAAAAGCAGGACATGACAGATGAGAAATTTGCCGACTATTGGTTGCGCGTCCATACACCTCTTGCGAAAAAGATGCCGGGTGTAAGAAAATATGTGATAAACCTCGTAAGGAAACCGCCAGAACGCGAATCTCTGTATCAGGGAGTAGTTGAGTTGTGGTTTGAGGATATAGGCAGCATGAAAGCAGCATTCGCTTCAACTGACGGACATCTTACCAGTGAAGATACACACAAATTCGTGAGCGATATGATGGTTCTGTACATTGATGAACATGAGATAGCACTCTGACGCGAGCTCATCTTGCCGAGTGTGAAATGGTAGTTTAGTTTGAGATTAAGAGATTCTCGCTGGATCAAGCAACTTGCTAGAAATATGCCGTATTATCGACACTTAGGAATCAGACTCGTGCGCTTGAATCGAGGGCGATCTGAGTTGCGACTGAAAATGACTCGATCATTAACTCAAAGTTCAGGCGTAGCGCATGGAGGAGTTGCAGCATCTCTTATCGATTCAGCGGTGGGCTTAGCCTTGTGCACTTTGATCGAATCCGATCAGATGATTTCTACAGTCGAGATGAACGTGAACTATCTAGCTCCAGTACGACCAGGCACTGTAAGAGCAGAAGGCATCATAATCCAAAAGGGCAAGCGAATTGCAGTCGGGGAGGCCTTAGTATTTGATCAACAAAAGATAGTTGCGAAGGGGCTTGTCACTTACATGATACTTCAGGGAAAACGGAGAAGTTCAATGAAGGGTTAGCTGATTACTGACTATATCAGCCAGAGCAGATATGAATTTGGGACTCGTGTTCAATGATTCAGTACGACGAAGTACGACGCCACGCGTCCTTGCAAGTGCTTGCGCTTCTATGTCAATATCGTACAGGATTTCTAGATGATCGGCGACAAATCCGATAGGGACTATGAGCACACGTGATCCGATCGCCATATTCTCCAGAACTTCTAAAATATCAGGCCCTAACCATTTTTCTGGTGTTCGACCGGCACTTTGGTATGCGAATTCCCATTTTTCAGTATTGGTAAGTCGTGCTACAGCCTTGCAAGATTCGAGGAGTTGTGCATGATAAGGATCGCCTTCAATGATTATTCGTTCCGGCAGACTGTGTGCAGTAAAGAGAACTGTGACATCAGCACCACCTGGGCATTTCTTTAGCCCGTCGATTACTTTCTCCGCAATAGCACTCTGAAATAGCGAATTGTTGTACCAACTCTCCACGAAATCGAGCTCGATACCGTTCGAATTGGAGAAAGCTGTAGAAAGTAGCTCTCTGTAACCTCCAACACTCAATCGCGAATAATGGGGTGCAAGTACTAGGCTCACGACTCTCTGAACGTTGAGTTTCAGGATCTCCCTAACAGTTTCTGAAATGTATGGATGCCAGTGTTTCATTCCGTAGTAAACTGGCAGCTGAATTCCGTTCGCGTGAAGTTCATGTTGTAATTCGAACGCTTGGGCTTTTGTGATTTCGAGGAGTGGTGAATGTCCTCCGATTGCCCTATATCGTCTCTTCAGGTCTTCGATTTGGTCAACGGAAGGTTTCCGTCCCTGTCGGATATCGATGAGATAAGACTCTATTTCATTTTCCGTTGACGGTGTCCCATATGCCATTAGAAGAATTGCAGTTTCGGCTGAGGTAGCAGACACACTCTAACCTCTCGACATCGTATGCTGATGTACGAATTCTACAAGTTGTCGCACATTCTCTTGTGGTGTTTCAGGGAGAATTCCGTGCCCTAGGTTGAAAATGTGGCCCGATCTGTTTGCTGCTCGCATTAAGATTTCCGTCGCTCTAGCTGTGATCAAATCACGATCACCAAATAGTACGGCAGGGTCCAGATTTCCCTGGATGGCTACATCATATCCTAGCATTCGCCAAGCGACATCGATTGGTATCCGCCAGTCGATGCTGAAGACATCGCCACCGGCATGCTTCATCTCTTCCAGCATACCCGCCGTTCCTGTCCCAAAATGAATGCAGGGAACTGCCTTATCCTTCAGATAACTGAACACTCTTTTCGAGTACGGCAGTACATAGGCATGATAATCTGTGGGGCTCAGACATCCGACCCAGCTATCAAATAATTGAATGGCATCTACACCCGCGTCTGCTTGTGCTCGCACGTATGTTCCCATTGAAGTTGAAAGCTTGTCCATCAGAAGATGCCAGGTCCTAGGATCGTTATACATTAGTTTCTTGGTGTTGAGGAAGTCTCTTGTTGCATGTCCTTCGATCAAATAGCTCGCCAGGGTGAACGGCGCCCCACAAAATCCGATCAGTGGAACGCGTGAGTCTAGTAATTTCTTTGTTGCAGCGATTGCCTCCATGACGTATGGAACATCAGCAGTGGGAGCCAGCGCTGACAGGGATCTCACTTTCTGATAGTCATCCAACGAACTTTGAATTAGTGGTCCAATGCCGTCTCTAATCTCGAATCTTACGCCCATGCCTTCTAGTGGGAGCATGATATCTGCAAACAGTATGGCCGCATCTACACCCAACGCGTCAACTGGCAGAACTGAAACCTCGGCGCTTAACTCAGGATCCTTGCAAATGTCAACTACACTGTGCTTTGTTCGAATCTTCCTATATTCCGGTAGAAATCGTCCAGCTTGCCGCATGAACCAAACAGGAGTTGCATCAGGAGATTCTCTTCGGCAAGCCCTGATGAATCGATCATTCAACTGCTAGCGCCCTTAGCCACTACCGCTCGAAATGCCTCTTTCGCGGCTCTCGCGCACTTTTCAATATCTGTCTTCGAATGAGCCGCTGAAATGAAAGTCGTTTCAAAAGCTGATGGGGGCAGGTAGATGCCGCGATTGAGCATAGAATGAAAGAAGACTCGGTAGCTCTCTATATCTGTGGACTTTGCGGAAGAATAGTCAACCACATTGCGGTCTGTGAAGAACAACCCCATCATCGAACTTACACGATTCAGTTTGAGCTTACAATTCACCTCTTTGGCGGCTTCTGATAGTCGACGCTGAAGCTCGTTGGAGTTTTTCTCGAGTCTCTGATAGAAATTACGTTTTTTCAACTCTCGCAGTGTTGCGATACCTGCGGCCATTGTCAAGGGATTTCCTGAAAGGGTACCTGCCTGATAGGCTGGCCCTAAAGGAGCCAATTGGTCCATGATGTCGGAGCGCCCTCCATATGCACCAACGGGAAGCCCTCCGCCGATTATTTTTCCTAGACAAGTAAGATCGGGCTGAATTCCGAATGTATTCTGTGCTCCGCCGTATGATACTCTAAATCCTGTTATTACTTCATCAAAAACAAGCAGTGCTCCGTAGTGGTTAGTAATGTTGCGAAGTCCATGAAGAAACTCGTTTGAAGGCGGGACTAGGCCCATATTGGCTGCAACAGGTTCGACTATAATTGCCGCAATTTCGTCGCCGTGCTCCTCGAATATTCGTTTGACTGTATCTAAGTCGTTGTAAGGAGCGACAAGGGTATCAACAATTGCACCGTCAGTGATCCCTGCTGAATCAGGTGCTCCAAACGTAGCCATTCCCGAACCGCCTTTCACAAGTAACCCATCGGCATGGCCGTGATAGCACCCTTCGAACTTTAGAATTCGCTTCCTCTTAGTGAATGCACGCGCAACCCTCAACGCTGACATTGACGCCTCGGTCCCTGAGTTGACAAACCGAATCCTTTCGATGGAAGGAAGTGCGCGAGTAATCATCTCAGCGAGCTCAATTTCGAACTTGGTAGGCGCACCATATGTTGTTCCTCTGGGAATTTGCTGACGCAACGCCTTCGTAACCGATGGTGATGCCGATCCGAGAATTAGGGCCCCCCATGAACATACGAAGTCAATGTAACAATTGCCATCTTCGTCTTCGATTTTCGATCCATAGGCTTTTCGAATGAATAGTGGTGTTCCGCCAACCGCTTTGAAAGCGCGGACGGGACTGTTAACCCCACCAACAAGAGTGTTTTCAGCCCGCTTAAACAGAACCTTGGAATTTGCGACTTTCAATAGAAATCACGAGGTCAACCGAACAGGTCTAGAATCGCTCCCATCTTGGCCTGGACGCATGTGAATATTGGCGTTTCAAGTTGTGTGTACCGACTGGCCTCGCTGCTTCTCAACTCCATAACTAGCTCTGCGAAATCTGCTGGTTCGTTTGTCTCGAACGCTAAGACAAATTCTTGATCATCAAGGCCAAACGAATATCCGGTATGGATTCTCACAGAAGGGTATTTGTGTCCAATCTTGAAGTGTTGTGCCATCATTATTGTCCGTTGTTCATGGGGTAGAAAGTACCATTCGCGTTTCTTTACGAAAGGGTAAACGAAGAGATACTTAGAGTCTCCAGGAGATTGAAATGTCGCTCCATCTTGTCCAACGTGTTTATGGTTTCCCAAATATTCTGACTGTCGTGTAATTGCTAGATATGAATAAGGGAGAGATAGATATTTCCCAAGATTCGATTTGAGCAACGTTGATGTAAATGATTGAAGCTCTTCGAGATGCTGAGAGATGTTCCAAAGCAGAAAGTCGACGTCTCCGCGAATCCCTACAAGAGAATATGATCTTATAAGATGAGTTTCCCCAAAATCCTGTACCAGCAACGCAAATTGCTCTTTACTGAGTTTTCGCTGATTTACGCCGAGGCGTTTCCATTGCGAGTCCACCTTGAAGAATGTGTATTTTAGAAATTCATGTTTAGGAGTATTAACCTGGTTGCGCAATGCAGGTTGAGATTTCACTCGGGTGCCTCCCGCAGTTGATGAGCAATTGTTTTCGCAAAATAGGTGATTATTATGTCAGCACCAGCGCGTCTCATAGACCTTAGTGCTTCTATAACGACTGCCTTTTCATTTAACCATCCTTTCTCCGCCGCAGCCTTGATCATTGCGTATTCTCCGCTCACATTGAACGCCGCGATTGGAGTATCAAATCGGCATCTTGCCTGAGAGAGTATATCGAGGTAAGCAAGAGCAGGTTTCACCATCACAATATCCGCCCCTTCCTCAATATCGATAGCAATTTCGCGGAGTGCTTCGTTTTTGTTGGCTGGATCCATCTGGTATGTGTGCCTATCTCCCCAGAGAGGGGTAGACTTCGCTGCCTCTCTGAACGGTCCATAGAATGATGAGGCAAACTTAGCCGAATAGCCCATAATTGCTGTACAGTTCAGACCGTTTACATCAAGCCCGTCTCTGATCGCCTTGACTTGGCCGTCCATCATAGCGCTTGGTCCAACAATATCGGCACCCGCCCTTGCGTGTGAGACTGCGATCCTCGATAACAGTTTGAGTGTTTCATCATTGTCGATCAATCGATCTTTCACAACTCCGCAATGGCCATGATCAGTATACTGACAAAGGCATACATCAGAAATGACGGCTAATTGAGGAACAGTCTTCTTAACGAGACTAATGGCTCGCTGCACAATACCGTTAGCAGCATATGCCTCGGTCCCTACCGAGTCCTTTTTTTCCGGAAGCCCGAACAGCAATACTGCAGGAATCTTAAGAGATGAGATTTCTGTCACTTCTTGCTCCAATTCTGAAAGTGGGAATCTATAGATACCTGGCATAGACGGAATGGGTTGTCTCTCACTTATTCCTTCATTAACGAATAGTGGATATACTAGATCAGAGATCGACAATCTCGTTTCTCTTACGAGCCTGCGAGTGGCATCTAAGCCTCGTAACCGGCGCAGTCTCCTAGTCAATGTGTTCCTACTCGAAATGTCATGATCTTTGCTCACTAGCTATTGCCTCCACGAGTGCATCGATTGTATGGGGCTGGGCAATAATGCCGACAGTCATTCCTACCCGCCTAGCTGCTTCAGCAGTAACGGGGCCAATGCAGGCGACTTTTACGCTATTCAAATACTTACTTCCACCTGCGCGCTCGAGCGCTTTTGCGAAGTTACGTACCGTCGACGGACTAGTGAAGGTTATTACGTTCACGCCTGATTCAAGGCCTGCTCTTAGCCTGTTGCTATTTAATTCACGAGGCGTTATTGTCCAGTAAGCCACGACTTCATCTACGCATGCTCCCATCTCGCGAAGTTGGATGGGTAGTTTCTGAGACGCGATATCAGCTCGAGGAAGCAGAATACGCTTACCCTCTAGTCTACCGAGTCCTGGAGCGATATTTTCGGAGAGAAATTCAGATGGAACATAATCAGGGCTCCTGCCGATATTCTGTAAGGCTATCGACGTCGCGGGGCCAATTGTGGCGATCTTTACGCTACCTAGATTTGAAAATGGAACGTGTAGGACAGCCATTCGTTGAAGAAAAAATTCAACACCGTGAACGCTCGTGAAGATTATCCAGTCATATTTAGTGAGATCGCGTATGGAACGGTCAATAGGTCCAGTATCGGAAGGAGTCGTTACCTCGATCATTGGAATCTCAATAGTTGTAGCTCCCAGGTTCTGAAGTTTTGCAGAGAGGATCCGCGCCTGATCGGAAGATCGCGTCACCATAACTCGTATGCCTGAAAGTGGCATCGTAATCATGTGCATCACAACTTCTCCAACAGTATTCCAGCACCTTTGTCAAGAAGTGATCTTCCCAATTCCTCTCCAATTTGAATTGAGTTTGGATTATCTGAAGTAACCCGGCTGCGGACGACTACCTGGCCATTCGCAGACGCAATCATGCCGTGGATGGTCAGCTTTGATGAATCGTATCTTGCGTACGCTGCGATAGGCGTTCTGCAGTTCCCCCCAAGACTCTTAGAGAATGCTCTCTCAGCTTCGATCTCGCGCCTTGTAACAGGATGATCAATCTTGTGTGCCAGATCAATGGTATCTTTGTCTGAAGTTCTGGCCTGGATAGCAAGTGCGCCTTGTCCTATTGCAGGGAGCATAATACTCATCGGCAGAACTTCCGTACGCTTAGACTCCAAGTGAAGTCGATCTAAACCCGCTGCGGCGAGGATGATTGCATCATATGCTCCGCTTGCAAGCTTTCTAAGACGAGTTTCTATATTGCCACCAATATCGACCACTTTGAGATCTCCTCGCGCCGCTAACAATTGTGATCGTCGCCTAGGGCTGCTTGTTCCGATTCGCGATTCAGCCGGTAACTGCATAAATTTTCTCTTTCTGTGTGAAATCAGGACGTCATGAGGGTCAGCCCTCTTTGGAATTGCTGCAATGATGATGCCTGTGGGCAAATCAACCGTGAGGTCTTTCATGCTGTGAATGGCAATGTCTACCTCTTCTTCAATCAACGCCTCTTCGATTTCCTTGGTGAAGACACCTTTTCCTTCGAATGTGTCGTTTTCGTGCTTTTTGTCGCCTTTGGTCTGGATAGGAATGACCTCGTACTTAGGCCCTGACACCGTTCGTTTCAACTCGGCGATAACTTGATTCGTTTGTGCGAGTGCAAGCTGGCTTGCTCTAGTACCTATGCGTATGTGAGTCTTCATCACGCATTTTCCTGGTTTATAGCGAATAACTCTCTGATGGCAAGATCGAACGCTTCGTCACCATTACCGGCACGTTTCTTCAAACACGCCGTAGGCTCATACAGCAGCTTGTTTATGATACGCCTTGTTAAGAGATCGATCATCTCTTTCTGACGAGTTGAGACCTTGCTCATGCGGTTGAATGCTCGTGAAAGTTCCGTTTGACGAATCTCTTCAGCTAATTGATGCAATTCTCTGAGAGTGTCATTGGCTCGACTGCTTCTAAGTCTAGTAACGAACCTTGAAACTTCCTCATCTAGCATCAATCGGGCCTGTGACGTACACCATTCAGGGATTTGGAGTTCAGCGAATGGTGCTAGATCATCGATATTGTAGAGATGAACCCCTGGAATATCAGCGGTCCGAGGATCGATATTACGTGGCAGAGAGCCATCGATTAGAATAAGCTCCCTATCCGGACGTTTCCGCACTGCTGAAGAGACATCTTCAGACGTTATCACATGTTCGTTAGATGACGTGAAGGTCAGAACAGCGTCGACCCTTTCCAAGGCCGATGGAATTTGTTCATAGGGCCATGATATGCCAGATACACGCCTTGCCAAAGTTTGAGACCGGTGAGCCGTTCGATTCGCGACTAAAATTTCACGTTTCTTCAGTAGGTTCAGTTTGTCTGCAGCTAGCGACACCATCTTCCCCGCTCCAACGACAAGTATGGAGTTTATCGTTGGATATTTCGAATTCAATAGCAGCATAGCCGCGGAACTGACAGAGCTTCCGTCTAACCCTAACCCGGATCCCATTCGTATTCTTGTCGCCGAACGATCCGCAGATTGGAATAATTCGGACAGGATAATTCCCGAGGTGCCTGCGCGTTTTGCAGTCCTGATAGCATTCCTAACTTGGAGCTGGATTTGCTGTTCGCCTAATATTAGCGAATCAAAACCTGATGCAACAGCGAACAGGTGGCTTGCGGCGACGGCATCGAACATGATGTAAAAATGTTTTGCGACTTCATCCTTAGGAACTCCACCCCAATTACTCAGCATCATGAGGAGGCATTGACCATTTTCATTTCCATCTGCTACTACATATAGTTCAATTCTGTTGCATGTAGAGAGAATTACGGCTTCACGAATTCCGCTTCCGTTTTTTGTCAGCATACTTAGACGATCATTAATCTGGTCAAACTCGCAGTGGAATTTCTCCCTTAGCCAAATGGGAGCTGACTTGTGGTTAGCGCCTATTAGCACTAATCGTTGTCCAACCAATAGTAGTTCTCACTCTCCCGCACGACACTTCATGGCTTTGAGAAAGAAATCTGACAGGTATGAGGCAGCTTCATTTGCTTCGTAATTTCGTTTGAAGTGAATCCTTTGGAAGATAAATCGATTCATCATTCCAAGTAGACATCCTGAAGCCAGTCGGGGATCAGTCTTGCGAAACTCTCCATTTCTAATTCCGACGCGGATTATTCTTATCAACAACGACTCAATTCGTGCCAGTTCTCTTAACAGAACGCGAGCACCAACAGGATCAAGTTGCGTAGACCGACGCAGGTAGAGACCTGTGTTAATCAGTCTATTCGGAAAGGAGGAAAGATATACGTGAACAAATGCCTCTATTTGTGAACTAGGAGTTTTTACTTTCTTGCATTCAGCTTTCAAAGTAGTTGAAAATCCCTGCATTGTTATTGTTCCTAGAACCACCGCGTCGAAAAGGGCCTCTTTATTCTTGAAATAGTAGTACACAGTGGGTGCCGTAACATGTGCCTCTCGACAAATGTCACGCATTGAAACATTCGAAAACCCTTTTCTTGTGAAAAGTGTCTTTGCCACGTTCAAGATCTGTTGAGATTGTGTAGTGGTCGTCTCTCTCATCTCGTGAGGCTGAAAATCGGTCTATTTAACGCTCGTTATATCAGCCTTTAGCTGAACAATAAAGTTTGCATGAGACTTTTGAAATACGCGACTTAGTTGACTCTGATCGAGAAGTTTACATTATCAGTACGGAGAGTCAGGGTGATGCCAACACGTAATTCTCAGAGAAGAACCGCGGCAACTTACCCGAGAATTCGAATTATTGTAGCTCTTCTTCTTAGTCTCGTGCTCATCCTCTCACTTTTTCCACCGTTGGAGCTTATCGACTATCTTTACTGGGCATTTTCGCTAGGTTTCAACGTAGCACCCGAGGTCTTCATTATGTTCTCGGACCTCCTGCTCTTGTTGGCCGGATTTTTGTTAGCGTATTCGCTTAGGGAAATTCTGCTAACAAGATTGTGGATGTCCAACATACGAAAGGTGTTCCGTAAGATGAACACACAGGGAATTCCCAGCTTAATTGCAGCGTCGGCGATAATAGTTTACTGGCATGTTCCGATTGTTCTTGATTCAGCCTTGCTCAATTTTCCGCTGCATGTAATTATGCACTTCTCTCTCGTCGTAGCTGGAGGCCTAATTTTCCTCGGCGCAAGTCTCCTTACTGACAGAACACGCAAAATAGTGGCCATATTGGGATGCAAGGCCATGGGAATTTTTGGTGTGTTCCTATTAGTAACGTCGGGGAGCGGTTACAACCGTTTCTACTCCGTTTATCCATTGAATCAACAAGCTCAGTTTGGTCTGTCGATGATGGTGATGATGTTCGTGTTCGAAGGGTTCCTTGTTCCTTATTGGCTCTACCAATACTTCAGTCATGAAAGTCGAAAGATCGTTTGTTGAAAATTGATTCTACGACTTATCTCGTTGTAATGTTGTTAGTTTGATCACGCTGAGACAATCAGTTGGCCACGCATGAAAACGTGAATGGTGCAGAAAATGTTGCAGTAAATGTCAAATGTGCCGATCTCAGTTGCTTGAAAGACTATCTGGTACGCGTCATTAGGTGCCATTGCGACACCGGCATCCAAATAATATTGAATTGCAAACCCATGAGGCTGTGTTTGGTCATGGTTGCATACGATGAAATGTACCATTTCTCCCTTGTGAACATGAACTAAGGGCCATGGGTGAAGCGGTGCCCCGTGACCGACGCTGTTATTGAAACCTGAAAGGTCTGCAATTATGAGTATGAACCCTGGTGGCTGGTTACATGTGGATTTTAGTACGGTAATCGGAGGTGGAGCGCCACTTGGTTCTCTTATTGAATCAAAGATTCCGCTGGTAACGATAAGTGCTAGCAACACTACCAACAGCGTCGCAGTTACGATTATAATTCTGTACGAACGATTCACTGGCCGGGAACCTTCGTCAACCTGCCAAGGTGATTGTTGAAGAACACAGCTTCGTTATACGTAGGCATCTATTGCTGACAACTTCTGTCCGAATTTCCCGCAGATCTTTGGTTTAAAGTTCTTGCAATGCCTGAGCTACCGTAAACATTATCATTCACATGGAGTCAGCGCCGCCGAGAATCATGATAGGGTTTGATGTATCCTTCATTGAGTTCACTCTAGCGACGCTCATTCCAATATATGCCGGGATGCTTTCAGTGATCGTAATTTGTAAAGTGACGCGGCTGAATATGCGATACATCTCTGCTTTTGCCCTTGGATTATTGTTCTGGTTCTTCTTTGATACAATGAACGACGCCGTCCAGCTAGGTGTGAATGAAGGCTACACGCTTGACTTCCGTCAATCGTGTCTCATCTTGCTCTTTGTTACAGGTTTCCTTCTGCTCACATTGCTTGACGGAAGAACATGTACAAGTGACAATCTAACAGGAAACAACAGGTCCCCTATTCTTCTGGGGATCCTTGCTGCGTTTGGTATGGGCATTCATGGTTTCGGCGAAGGGCTGGAATTCGGAACTTTGGCTGCAGGTACACAAGCTGTTAGCGTGGTAGATGCAATCGGCGGAGCTGGGGGAGGGATCTCCTACTTCCTTCACAAACTGCTTGAATCAACTATAGTGATCGTAGTGTTTCTTTCTGCGACAGGCACTCTGAACATCTCGACACAGAAACAGGTGCGGCAGATGACAGCTATTGGTCTGATATTTGCGATCCCGTCAATGGTCGGCGAAGCTGTTGCTTACTACGTGCCGATGAATGCAACTTACTTTTTCGCCATGGGGGCGGGAGCTGCGCTCTCTGTTGCACTCTATGTAATAAAACCGATATTCGGAGAACGACCTGAAGATATCGTTTTTTCGCGTTGGATTAGAATTTCGTTTAGTGTTCTACTTGGATTCTTCCTTCTATACGGTGCAGCTCTGTTTCATTCGTGATTCTTTACGATTACCTGAAACTGACTGCTCAAATTCATAGTATTCTAGCCAGTCAGCTTGCACTGATTTGAGGTTCTGAAAGGTAATGCGGTGGAACGTATGGACAAATCGGATCTTCTTCGAATGAGTCATTCAATTCTGCGAAAGCTCGTGATCGTGAACCCCCGCACGCTAATTTGTACTCACAGCTTCCGCACCGTCCCTTGAGATTTGCTGGATCCCGCAATGCTCGGAATAGGGCATGAGAGCGATAGATCTTGCGCAAATTATCTTTTGGCACATGTCCGCAATCGAGAGGCAAGAAGCCGCTGGGATATACCTCTCCCCGGTAACTAACAAATAATATGCCTCGTCCGTCTGCTGTGTGAGCAGACTTGAAGATCGGTGCAGACGTCGGTTCTCCTTCAAGCTTTCGAAGTTGACTCGTTAACTTGCAGTACACTTCTCCAGAAGGTTCAAGGCCGGATTCTCGTTGTATACGCACTCGTCTGAAACTTGGGCCCTCAGCGGTTCTCACAGGGATTCCATATTGTGCAGTGTCGCAGAGAAAGTTCATGATTTCTTCACACTCGGATGCACCAAGCGTTTCAAGAGAAGCTCCTCGTCCGGTTCGAATTAGGAAGAAAAGCTCCCATGCTACCGCTCCGTTGGATCTTGTGATATGAAAAATGTCAGCTAACTCGTTGACGTTGCTTCGCATGATCGTAGTGTTGACTTGAGTGCGCAAATCCACGTCGTGAGACATTCGAAGCACTTCGATGGTGGCCTTCCATGTCCCTCTGATTCCTCTTAGGCGATCATGACTTTCAGGGAGTGCTCCGTCAAGACTAACTGACATGATGTCTACGTTAAGATTTTTCATATGCAACATTGAGGTTTCGTTCAGTCTCGGTGTAACGCTCGCGGCCACTGCAACGTAAATCCCTTTACTCTTCGCGTACTCGACCAGTTCGAAAAAATCTGGGCGTTCTAAAGGATCACCCCCAGTGAGAAGTAATGCAGGGTATGGATCTCCAAACTCCAGAAGTTGATCGATCAGCCCGAAACCTTGTACAGTAGTGAGCTCTCCGTGTTGTCGGTTCCGAATTGCTCTGGCCCTGCAGTGCCTGCACCTCAGCAGACATGCCTTGGTAGTTTCCCAACAAACGAAGATAGGCGCATCAGAATAATCTGTTCGCGTTGTCCATGGTGGTCGAGTCAAGGCTAATACCAGGTCGGGTTCGGCTATAGTGAAGAAATCGTAATCCCTCTTTAACGTTCGTTATATATACTATTGATTATCTTCGGACAACTGCGAATTGAACGTCTTCATAGAGTGGAAAATCAGAACTGGATGAAAGATACGTGAAGTCATGACAGATCGAATTCACCATCTTGTGTCCAGGTACGTCCCAGGTCATGGTTACTTCCAGCCTATGAGCAACAATTGAAAGCCGACTTATATTCGGCTCATGCGTTATCTGTCGATCCTCATTGAGAAGGTCATGTTTCCAAATAGAATTCTGAAAAACGCACGACGAGAGTATTGGCCGTCCAGAACTTTTGAGAACCAGAGCCTACGATTGATCGCCTGACTCACTATCGCGATCTTCGAAAGCTACTAGCGATTGATCGTGGACAGACTTAAGTTCACTGAATGTATTCACGAGACCAGATCAGTTTGAGTTATCAGACTCTCCTGGTGAGTAGAGAAAACGCGGCGGGGATTATCAAATTTAATCGCCCAAATGTTCTAAACGCGCTTAACTTCGAATTAATGGCGGAATTTGCGAGAGCCCTAGAAGCGTTGGATCATGACAGTGCGATCAATGTGATCATCGTAACGGGTGGAGAGAAAGTCTTTGCTGCCGGAGCAGATCTTAAGGAAATGTCTAGCGCATCCTTTGTAGATCTTGTCATGAGAAGACGCTTTGAACTATGGGACCGAATTCGTGAGACGGCAAAACCGATCATAGCTGCCGTCAGCGGCTTTTGTCTTGGGGGCGGAATCGAGCTGGCTATGAATTGTGACATAATAATTGCGTCCGAAACGGCAGTCTTCGGTCAGCCCGAAGTGAATGTGGGTATAATGCCAGGAGCCGGTGGTACGCAACGACTCCCTAGGATCATAGGGAAAACGAAGGCTATGGAGATGATTCTAACCGGACAGCCCATTTCTGCGGAAGAAGCATGTCGAATTGGTCTCGTGAATAAGGTCGTTCCAGTCGAGAGTTTGATGATTGAAACCAAAAAAATTGCCGAAAATATCGCTTCGAAACCTCCAATCTCAATTCGAGCTGCAAAGCAGGCCATTCTGAGGGCAAACGATACCACACTTGAAGTTGGCCTAGACTATGAACGCGCTTTATTCTACTCATTGTTCGCTACGGAGGACGCGCATGAAGGGATGCGAGCCTTCCTTGAGAAGAGAAAACCTGTTTTCAAGGGCAAATAATGCGAGGTCTGACCGCATTCTTCTCGCAGCTCTCACGCACTTGTAAAGGGACGAAGCTAAGGCATTCAGGAAATCTCTTGCGTACGTGAGATGACTCGACCTAGTAGCCTGCAGAAGACATGAAACATTGATTGACTTTCCCATTACTGCAGTTAGACCTCGCGTAGATCGTCTTTCTTACAAGCGCCGCGTTATCAATGTAATACTGTGCCGCCGTCCAGAACTATGGTTTGACCATTTATGAACGATGAATCATCAGAGCACAAGAAGGCTAGCGCCTTCGCAACTTCCTCCTGTGATCCGAACCGTCTGATGAGATTCTCATTTCGAGCAACAGACAATTCCTCGCCACTAAGCTCACGAGTCCATGATGTCTCGATGTTTCCAAGCGCGACTGTGTTGACTCTAACGAACGGAGCAAGCTCGAACGCCAGCGCTTTCGTAAGGCCTATGATAGCAGCCTTGGCAACTGTGAACGCGAACCCTTTGTCGTGACCAGCAAGTGCAGGAGTTGAACTCACATTTACTATCACTCCCTGCTTCTCTCTGATCATATGCGGAGCAACCGCCTTAGCGCATAGAAAAGATCCAAATAGGTCAACATTGAGCGGCTTGAAAAAACTCTCTGAAGTTACTTCAAGCAACTTCTTGTTCCATTCACCCGTTGCAGGATAACCAGCTAGGTTTACTAGAACGTCAACTCTGCTAAACTCCCTTACGGTTAAGTCAACCATCCTTTGAACCTCATCCTCAGCATGGCTAACGTCTTCAAAGTCAACTCTTGTTAGCAGTGCCTTGCGTCCGATCCGTTTGATTTCATCAACCAACTGTCTTGCTTCTGACTCTTTAGATCGGTACTGGATGACGACTTCTGCTCCTTCTCTGGCAAAGGTCATAGCAGTAATCTTACCGATCCCACCACTGGATCCAGTTATGATAGCAACCTTGTGTGATAACCGAACCATACCCTCGCCTTGTCTTATGAGATATAAGACCCCAGCTAAAACACTCTAGGCTCAGGAGCACCTCAACCACAATTCTATCGTATATCATGCTGGTTGGACAGGATACTGGTTTCTAGGCGTAACAAGATACCGTACGATCATCCAAATACTTATGGCATTCATGGGTGCCGCTAAACACGATCGAGTTTGGCGTAAGAGATTGGTTTCAGAAAAGAGGCAACTAATAGCATACGTATCGAGAAGCCAGAAGGGGTGAGCGTACCACGTTTCGCAAATCGAAGTATTCTCACTCAAAACTCATGAGATATCAATATTAGCTCTCAAAATCCCGGAGATATACTGAGATAGCATATGACCTCAAATCCGCTTCGACAGAAGATAAGACTAATTCTTGATACATTTGACAGTCTCTCAAGACAAAACGGTATTGTAGAGAAAGATGCGCTCTTGCCAGCGTTGTATGGCAAGATCACTATTGATGAAGCGGAAGAATTAGTGACCCATCTTGTTAACGAAGGAATCTTGAAAATCACAAAGGCTGGCGTAATTGAAAAACCATAGACGCCCTGCGACGTTACCGGCGTAGATCTCCGAATTCTGTAGTTTCCGGCAGGCAGTGTACTTCAAAACGTGTGTCAGAGGCAGCATGCGCCTTTAAGCTGAATCTTTGAACCGAAAAACTTTCGATAGAATTCACACTATCCCAATGCAAAACCTTAAGACATTTGATTGATCTTTGAAGAGATCTTCATGGAGAGGGAAAAGGAAGCTGGGGAAGAATTGGACGACGAATACCTTCCAGCTTGCTGCCGCAACGGGAAACCTCACAGTCACCCTACCTGATCCAGATAGTTCAGTGGATTAGCGTAGAAGGCAGAGTACTCTCCCTTCGACAGTAATCAATCGCATAAGTGGAAGTTCCACGAAAACATAGGATAAACGGTTTACTCATTGTATTTTAATTCTAGTTGTGAATGAATACTGTGGGGCTACGCGTCGGAATCGAGCAAATTGATAGTCAACGAAGATTTAGCAAAACAACGGATACTATCAGCGATGGCAGATCAGTACTCACGCAAGATTCTCACTGCCACTGTAGCTGAACCGGTAAGTGCCCTTGATCTTAGTAAGACGTACCAGATACCCATTACCACAGTCTACAGACGCATCGAGGAGCTTGTCGAAGCGGGATTAATTGCTGCCGTCAAATCCGGCCGAACAACAGATGGAAAATGGTACGACTTGTACAGAAGCCTACTCAGACGCATAGACGTGAGTTTTGAAAATGGAGACGTGCGAATAGAAGTACTGGTCAATGAGCACGTGGCAGACAAATTCACACGAATGTGGGATTCAATACCGAAAGTTTAGCCATTAACCTCAGTAGGAGCAAATTTGCGGCGATTAGGTTAAAGCCTATTCTTCCGGAGAGACAGCAGTTCTAACGCAAACACATTCGTCCTGGTAATTCCCACAACTCGGACATATTGGCCGTCCTGTCAGAGCTTCGATCCGTTGGTTCTGGACAAGAGCGCGTATTTCTTCGGGTAAAGTAGGCTCGTAGAATATACGAAGGACCCAGCGAGTAAGATCCTTTTCAGTAATTATTCCGACGAGCTTGTCGTTATCGACAACGGGAAGTCGACGTACCCCTAGTTTCAACATGATCTCGAAAGTTCTCCAAACTTCAGTATCTGGATCGACCACTTGCACAGGTTTAGACATTAGCCCTCGAACCGGAATCTTAAGCAAGCTGTCTCCTCGAAGTGACGCTCTTGTAATGTCACGCTCAGTAATGATGCCCACTGGTTTTTGCCTGTCGGTTACAATGACACTGCCGACATCGAACTTTATCATAAGACGAAGAGCTTCTTCGACTCGCTCACTAATGTCTACCGTTATGACTCTACTAGTCATTATTTCAGAGAGCGAGATCTTCTGTTTGATCATCTTCGCCTACAGCAAGTTGATTTCTGACGTATAATAGCGGCCTCAACGATTATCAACAGTGAGAACAAATCTGAGGCAGACGGATGGACATTTTCCATCTACAACTGTGTTGAATGAAATAATTGGTTCAAGCATGGACGCTCTCAAAGTGGATGAACGGAAACCATATTGATTCAGAATGATTAACTAATCTTACGAGTAGAGAGTTTGACGCTACATCTTTACGAGGCCATCGCCAGGCCTGCTCTATTCCTTACACCCCCAGAAACAGCTCATGGAATCGCTAGGAAATTCTTCACGCAACCGCTCATTTGGCAAATAGTATCCAACCAACTTACGGTTAACGATGAAAAACTACGCGTAAAAATAGGTCACCTCTCGCTGAAGAACCCTGTTGGCCTCGCAGCGGGCTTTGATAAGAATTGTGAGATGATAAGGGCATTATTTTGCATGGGATTTGGATACCTCACCCTAGGAACCGTGACGGCTGAACCGCGAGATGGAAACGAAAAGCCCAGAATGTGGCGATATCGTAATAGATCTTTACTTAATTCAATGGGACTGCCGAACAATGGATCAGACAACATTGCAAGAAATATCGAGAAGAACGACGGACGAAAAGGGACGATCGTTATCAGCATTTCTGGTCTTAACATTGATGAATTTTGCCGATGTTACAACAAGTTGGGTCCACTAGCAAATGCAGTAGAGTTGAACATCAGCACACCGAACACCGTAGGGGTCAGAATATTCCAAGACGCCGGAGTTCTCGACCAACTCCTAAATGCATTGGCAAAGAACAGAACAGAAAAATCACTTTGGGTTAAGATTCCCCCCTATTTTAACGAAAAGGAAAGGGAAAATGTCCTCGCTTTGGTAGATATTTGCAGAAGGAATTCAATTGATGGAATAACAGCAATCAATACGAAACGTGTCCCTGAAAAGCGATCTAGCATCGGTACAGCTGGCCTAAGCGGAAAGGAAATTTTCGAGGATATGCTACGAATAGTGCAAGACATATACCGGAACACTCGAGGAAAATTACCTATCAATGCCTGCGGCGGAATTTTCTCTGCCAAAGACGCCTGGCAAGCCTTTGAATCAGGTGCCTCGTCCGTTCAACTTTACACCGGATTGATCTTCAGAGGCCCCGGCATCGTCGCTGACATTAATCGTGATCTCATCCGATCAATCAAGGCCTGTGGAATGAACTCACTCTCCGAGCTAATTGGCGCAAAAGTAATCTAAAAATTCGCAATGGCAAACAAGACCAAAATCCATCACAAAGGTTAGTTTCCCATGAACTCATATTCGAAGCGATTGTTCGGAATTGCATCGAAATATGTGGCAGATTTCGCAGCGAAGACGCAACTGGGAGGCATTGACCACCGATGCGAATGGTCATGCATTCTATGGTCAAGAGACCATTGGACTAATGACGCTGAACAAGCGCAAGTAGTACTGCAGCAAACCAAAGATAAGCTCGTTAATCCAATGTCAACTAGACTTATCGAAGAACAAATCACTGACGCACAATTTCGAAACACTGTCTCTCAAATCTATTCACGATTATTCTGCGGTGATGAGAAATCATGCGACACTAAACTCTATGCTTCTTGTCCCCACATGAAACATCGCGAACAACTTCTTAAAATGGGGACTCTCGCGGGCATATTCGTAACAATTCTCAGCAAGGCAGTTTCAAACTCAATGCTCGACCGACATCCACTAGACAGCGGTCTGCTTCATGAGGATTATACAGATGCATACGGCGTCGACCTATCCAATTATGTTGATCTCACGAAATCACTAACCGATGGAAGATTCCAAGAACTGTATGATAACGTGCTGAGGAGAGCCTTGCAACTCTCTGGATCTGGTCACGGATGAGTCAGAAGATCATGAGAACTATCGACCCGAGGAGGCAAGAAAAAGGGCAAATCGATTGTTCGTCTGTCTCGCTACAGAAGAAAGTATTCATATCTGAGGTTTCCTCGTTCTAACCGAAAGCTGACGTGCGTCACCATGACTGACGGATGGTCTCCCCCCAAGAATGCGAAAATTTGGGGGCATCTATTCAATGAAGTTGTGCGAGCAAATCATTGTATGATGTGTGGTGCTTGTGTTGCGTCCTGTCCCATCAATGTACTCAACGTAAATGTGAATGAAGAACCAGTGATAAAGGGTCCTTGCGCTGCTTGTCAGGTCTGCTATTACAGCTGTCCAAGGCTCGAGTTACCTCTTGATGAGATCGAATACTTCTTGTTCGGCAGAACCAGGAAACCGGAGGAGGAATCTCTTGGGATCTACAAGAACATCTATTCAGCACGAGCTCTCGATGAAGACATCTGGCATGCTGGACAAGACGGAGGCACCGTCATCGCTCTTATGACTCACGCGTTGCAGATCGGTTTGATTAACTGCTTCGCTACATCAGATTTCACAAAATCGAATTCAGTATTCGTCCTAGGCAACGGTACACCACTGAAGACCGTGCCTGTCGTCGGAGACACTGCAGCCGACCTCATTAGAACAGCTGGTTCAAAATATACTCATGGAGGAGTCCTAGGCGTCCTCTCCGACGCTGCTGCCTCATACCCCGACGCTCGCGTAGGCTTGGTCGGATTGCCATGCGAGCTCCAAGGACTATGGAGAATGCACACCGCAACTCAAGCAACAGTCAAATTCGGAGGCTCTTGGATACGAGGAGGCCGCCCTGTTCTAACGATAGGACTCTTCTGCTCCAAGGTATATACGCATGATAAACTTGTGACAGAGTTCATCCAAAAGCAGCACGGAATAGATCCATCAAAAATCACGAGAACGGTAATAAAGAGAAATCGATTCAAAGTCTACGTCGGCGCGGACATGGTTCTTGATGTCTCCACCAAAGACCTAGAGCAGTATGTAAGCCACCCGTGTCATTTCTGCATCGACTATGTTGCAGAACTCGCTGACATTTCAGTCGGTGCCGTTGGGTCGCCCGACGGGTGGACCACGGTCATTATTCGCTCCGAACTTGGTCAGAAACTTTTCGACAGCGCCATCAAAGCAGGAGCAATAGAAGCTAAACCCATCGATCAGTCGAAACACGGACTCCCGTTTGTTGTTAAATTGTGCAACAAGAAGAAACGAGAAAACAACCCGTACTATATACGGCGAGGACTACGAGAAGGATTCCTAGAACACAGAAAAAGTGACTTGATACAAATAGCACCAATTCCCGAAGCTAAGTAGACTGCAGGAACTGCACAGTCGCGTTAAAATGACAGGTTCTATCGTCTACGACCAATCAGCATTAGTTGGATAATTTCGGGCTGATCTGAGAGACTAGTTCCGCAACACCGGTCTCTTTGCACAGATCCGGTGGTAAACCGGAAATGCACAGAAGCGCAGATATGATGTTCGCTTCATCGTCAATCGTTTTCCTTATCTCAGATTCGATCTTTTTGAGTTCGGTTTCCGTTTGTCTGAAAGTGTGTCCGATGAAGATCTTCGGTGAGAAGCCTGCCTCCAGTTGCACGAATCTCCCGCCGACCAATAAAAATGGAATACTCTTCTTTGGATTATACTTGCGCACAAGCTTAGTCTCAGTCTTCAGCAGTTTCTGAAGCGGTTTAAACTCCCTATCTCTAATCTCTCGCGAAACAAACTCGATATGAGGACTAGTGTAAGTCGCCTCTGTCAAATCGTACGTCGGCAGATTAAGAAATGGTTCGTCCCTTGCCGCGCTCATCGTCTGTCTCAAGCCCCTCCATTGACCATACTTAGAGAGAGCTCTTACAATTGCCCACCGCTCAGCAGCACAATACGGACAATGTTCAGCACCCATAAAGAATACGACCAATTTGCCATTTCGCCTAGACGTCTCCTTGGAGACTTCAACAAACTTGCCGACGATTTTCGAATGTTTGCTACTTGGCATTGGCCTATTGCGCCGCCGTGGCCAAGGTTTAGGAATGGTTACCATTTATTACTACCTGTATGTTTCGGGGCAAACTCTCCTGCTGATACGCTACTCAGCTTTTCGCGTAACAAAAACCAGAAGGTAACCAATAGGTTCATGTACGCGGAAATACGCGCAAGCATGAGACGCGTCTGAGCGTTTTAAATCACGTGCGGCGCATGCTGGAATCAGCTCTTGCCAAGCTCCGACAGGGCAAGAACGGTAGTCCTGAGGATGAAGCTCATAGCAACCTCCCAACCTTCATCGTGAAGGACCGCTGAAGGACATTTCCTCATCTATCGCGCCGTAGAGGAGACATTCTATTGCAAGCCTGGCGGATCGCTGGCTCTCCTGAGTACATATCTCGTCTGAAGAATTTACTTTCTTCTTATCTTGCGAACTAAAAGGTAAGCAGCGATACCGATCAGAACCAACAGAACTGCATAGATTGAGAGCTTCTCAACTAGCAGGATACACCAGCCGATAATAGGGGTGAGATAACAGGTTCCACCAGGTTCACAGGACCCGTAGACGGCAAAATTGTAGAAAGAGTACAGTGTGTAACCTAGCGAGATGAAGAACGAGAGGGTGAAAATCCACGCGAATATTCTAAAATTCTGATAGAAGAACCTAGCAATTGTAGGCGACACCTTGAGCAATTTGGCTGTAGTCTTAGCTTTAACACGTTGTTCGAACTCCATATCACATGGACTAAGCGTTAGAGTTTTCGTGAAGCATTTGAAAGCCTGTTTTGCGAGTGGCCGATACTTGGCAGATCCTAAACTCATAATCGAGAAGACAAAGAGAGCAACTAAACAGAGAGGCATTCATGGACACTCTGAAATCAGGCATCTGACGTCGCGATACTAGATAAAGCTGGTTGGTGAATACTAGGGCGCGATCTAAGTGTGTGATTCGATTCCATGAACCACCGAGCGGAACAAGTTGACTTATTCAAAATAGAGCAGAAGGGAACCTACTAACACCATCAGACTGGAAACCCAAGAGAAAGATAGCAACAATAACACGCCACCAATCGCACCAACGAATATTATATTGCTTGTACAATGACGGCTCATCCTGACGGCGGAGAAGATAGATGAAGCTCCTCCAATTAGTCCGAGCAAACTCCACAAAGCCATCACGCTAGGCATCGCGTCTAAACCGACTTGCGGGTATCCGAACATGTAATACTTGTTCATCATCATCCCGCCGTACTGCCACATCACCCCGTAGCCATAACCGAGAAGATCAGCCATGGAAGGAATCAAAGTCAACGAGATCGTTGAAATCAAGAGACCGAGAATTCCACCAACCAGAATTAAAATTCTCGCGAACCGACGATATGAACTCAAAGACAGGTCTTCCTTGATCTCTTATCTCGAGCTTAAGATCTTACCCAGAGGTCACGTGACCTATCTAAGAACGAGTAAGAAATGGTTTTCCTGTGCATACGAACGTGAACTAGATTAACCGGACGATTCTCTTTCAAGCAGCTGGGTGCAGCAACACTGAAGGTTGTGATTTTCGGCGCGGGACTTATGGGATCTTCGATTGCGCGTGATCTGATTAAGTCAAGAGAAGTTGAGGACGTAACTCTATGTGATGCAGATATTTCGCGTTTGAGGTCAGCTAGACGAGCAGAAGCATCTCTGAAGCTCAAACTGAAAGAGCACGACGTTCGACGTCGAACCCAAACCATTGAACTCCTCCGGCGACATGACGTTGGAGTTGGTGCATTACCACATAACCTGTGCGAGTATCCGATCAGAGCTACGCTCACGGCAGCCGTCGCCTACGTCGACTTGATCTATGGTTGGCGATACGAACGTAGTAATATAGATCTCAACGCAAAGAGAAGAGGAGTAACGATTATACCTGCTTGTGGTCTCGCTCCAGGCTTATCAAATGTCCTCGCATGGTCAGCGGTGGATCAACTTGATAGCGTACAGGAAGTTCACATAAAAACCGGAGGAATCCCTGAACGACCACGGCCACCGCTAAATTATCGAATCGTCTTCTCATTCGAAGCAGTTCTCGAAGAGTATTTGCGCAAAGCTAGAATCGTGAGGAATGGAAAGATTGTTGATGTCGAAGCTCTCTCAGGGCTGGAGAACGTTACCTTTCAGAAACCTATAGGACGATGTGAATGCTTCTACACAGACGGTCTATCCACCCTGGTTCAGACGATACGCCATGTCAAGGATATGGATGAGAAAACTATACGTTGGCCGGGACACGTCGCACAAATCCGCACACTGATCGAATGCGGATTCCTTAACCAGAAACCGATATCCATCAACAAGCATGAAGTAATTCCGCGCAAATTCACTGAGCAAGTCCTGTCAGACCGCCTCGCATTAGGGAATGAGAAGGATCTGACACTCCTTCGAGTCGATGTGACGGGAAAGAAGGCGGGGAACATCATTCACCATCGATCTGAGATGATCGACCATTATGATTCAAGGAAGAAGATCACATCGATGGCACGAACAACGGCATATCCATGTGCTGCTGCCACAATATTGTTAGGAACTAATCGAATTGAAGCTACAGGACTCGTTCCTCCAGAGATCGCCTTTGACTCTGAATCCCGCGAGTGGTTAATCGACTATCTTGCTAGTCATGGGATTCGAATAATATCAACCTGATCATGGACCACACACTCAACTATCCATCCAGCTTTAGAGAAGCTCTTGCAACATTGCTTACCAGAAGAGAAAGTATCGACCTGCGTTTATATCGTCACCACACCTCACCATCTCCGACTGAAATAAAGTAGGCTAGGGATGATGGTCGACTTGCAAGCTGTATCACAAAAAGATACTGTGAACAGCATCATGACTGGGTGGGTCGTGAATATCCCTCAGTCGGATACTCTTCTGCAAGCTCGAGACGTCATGTCACAACGTGGGGTTTCACAGCTTGTCGTCGTGGACGAAAAGATGCGACCTGTAGGGCTGATATCCAAAAGAGATGTGGCACGATTTCTGATGGAAGATTCCACGAACAGAGGTCTCGAAGAGATAGTTGTTTCAGAAGCTTCCTCGAAATCCGCACCAGAAATCCGTCAAGACTTACCCATCTTTAATGCTGCACGTCTTTTCGATGTAGAGAATCTCACGTGTGCAATTGTGACGAATGAACACCCGTTCATCGGCATAGTGACCGAGACAGATCTTTGTAATTATTTTTCCCGAAGAATACCTAACATGTTCAAAGTCACCGAGTTCATGACAAGCGACTTCATCTTTGCAAAGAGCAGCTATCCCGTCGTACATGTGGCCCAAGCGATAGTGTTCAAACAGCCGAGCGTACCAGTAATTGACGAGGAGTTAATTGGAATTCTAACGCTCTCTGACCTTCTCTCGATTGGACAGAAGAAAACTGACTCTATTCATCCTCATCTGACGCTTGGGTCAGGCAGAAAAGAAGTTGCTATGCTTACGACACGCGAATTGATGACGCGAAATCCGATCTCAGTAAGGCAAGACGATGATCTAGTCCAAGCAGCGCAGACGATCATGAGGAAGGGAATTGGTAGTTTACCTGTCCTAGATAGTGCGGGAACGGTTGTAGGTTTACTCAGTAAGCACGACATTGTCAGGGCGCTAGGTAGAGTAGGAAAACCTCTCGATATAGACTGAGGCGCCGACAACCGAAGATTGGTCCTTGAGAACAAGGACGAGACCAGCGAGGTAAGCAAGGCATGAACTTGACTGACTTCGTTATAACAGTCGTAGCCGTCACGGCATCGGGTGCTCTAGCACCCGGCCCTCTCACTTTCGCGCTTCTTCTGCATGGTTCCAAAGAAGGAGCACGGTCTGGCTTTTTCTTCGCGATAGGACACACGTTTATCGAGTTTCCTCTAGTTCTTGCCCTCGCCTTTGGTGTTCTGGCTGCCACCAACCAACCTTTCGTGAAGTCACTAATCGGGATATTAGGTGGGGCAGGACTGGTCGCCTTTGGAACCTTTCAGATTTTTGAAACCGTGGCACATGGAAATTTCAACCAAACTCCTCTAAGAAAGACTCTCCCCCCTAGCTCGCTAATGCTGGGTCTAGCACTAACCGGCTTGAACCCGTACTTCATTCTATGGTGGCTGACCATCGGCTCGGTGCTCATAATGCAGGCGTTAGCCTTTGGTGCCCTGTTTGGCGTGATATTGATGTATGTCTCACATGTGTGGATGGATTATGCTTTCCTTACAGGTCTGGCCCATTTTGCCAGGAAGGGTGTGAAGATTTTTGGGTCAAAATACTACAAAGGTTCTATCATAGCGTTTGGTATCATTCTGATCTGTTATGGGATCGTGTTCGTCTTGGCTGCGTTCTGACCAGGTTCAGATTCAAGCAAGTCAACTAAATTTAGAAGATCGTTTATCGAGCTGAGAACGTAGTCAGGTTCTGTTTCTAACAGGCGTTGTATATGAGATGGCCCAGTAGCCACTGCCGCGGAACGTAATCCGACAGCCTTTGCCGCAATTATATCCATAACTCCGTCTCCAACGAGGATTGATTCTTCAACCTCCACTTTCATTTCTGCAAGCACCTGACTTATCGGTGCAGCATTCGGTTTCATTTCCTGACAATCATCGCGCGTCACAACGGCTTCAAAGAGAGTTTTGATTCCGCAACGATCCAACGTGAGATTGGTGCCCGCGCGACCATTATTCGTCACTAAACCAAGTTTGATGTGACGATTTTTAAGCTCACACAATATCTCCTCGACACCGGGATAAAGCGCCACTTCACGTGCGGCTTTAATCTCCATATCCTCAAGTCTGTCGAACAGTCTTTGCCGGAGTGTCCCGTAAGTCTGTGCGTCGGCTGTTGCTTTCACCTTCTGCAAGATAAAATAGAGATATAATTGCTCCGTCATTTCCGGAGTGCGTAAATTCATCCTTTCTACTTCAGCTAGAGCCGCCCTTCGCATTCCGACATAGTCGATATTGAAACGCGTGATCGTTCCGTCCATATCGAAGACAACGGCTCTTAGGCGCATGTCAGACTCTTCCGAGCATTCTTCGGCACAACTAATAGTTTGATATGTCGCATGATTATACATAACTCAACTTAAGCAATGAACCAGCAGTGATCGCATAAAGGGCCAATTCAGACCTTGCATTTTCGATGACTTTCGTTGTATCGGAATATTCCCGATAGTGCTTGTTACTGAGGCAAAATGGCACAGCTGGCCGGCTTGAGATAAGGTTCGCGTAATGGACGCAAATAAGCCCTCGGTGAGCGCGGTTCTTCCTCACGTTAATTGACACGTGTATGCTTTGTTTAGAACAGATTTAATTGGCGGGGTAGCGGCTGCTCTAAAAAGGTGCAGATCTATGTGTCAATGTGGATGCTGTTACCCTCAGTACCCCTACTA
>Ga0187780_10000385_pt1 | contig 33446 bp, 28 predicted proteins | sample 1015_Q2_SP10_20__FD_132429 | JGI IMG/M metagenome (GOLD analysis project Ga0187780, IMG submission 132429) | Tropical peat soil microbial communities from peatlands in Department of Meta, Colombia - 1015_Q2_SP10_20_MG | ecosystem: Environmental > Terrestrial > Soil > Wetlands > Peat | place...
CACCCTCGGCACGCCTGCCGAAGGCACCATCCCGCCCGAGCTGTACCATCACTATGCCGGGCATGACAACAACCGGGACTGGTACGCGTTCACGCAAGTCGAGACGCAGCTGACGGTCGACTCGCTGTACAACGTGTGGCACCCGCAGATCGTGCTGGACATCCACCAGCAGGCGAGCGATGGATCCCGTCTCTTCGTGCCGCCCTACCTCGACCCGATCGAGCCCAACGTGGATCCCCTGCTCATGGATGGCGCGAACTCCCTGGGCATGACGATCGCGTGGGAGCTTGCGGGCCTCGGACGGACGGGCATCTCGGTCAACTCGAGCTATGACGCCTGGACTCCGGCCCGAGCTTACGAGCATTACCATGGCGCGGTCCGCATCCTGGCCGAGGCGGCGAGCGCCAACCTGGCGTCGCCGGTCGATCTTCCGTTCGACGAGCTCGCCGCGCGGGCGCGCGGCTATAACCCACGCGAGCGCTCGTGGAATTTCACGGCCCCGTGGCCGGGGGGCCGGTGGACGCTGCGCGATATCGTGAGCTACCAGGACGATGCTGCCTACGCCTTGCTCGACGATGCCGCGCGCTATCGAGATCACTGGCTCACGAACTTCCTTGCCGTCGGATGGCGGGGAATTCGAGGATGGAAGGGCTGGCCCTACGCATATGTGATCCCGCGTCAGCGCCAGGACTCACTTGCACTCGCCACGCTGCTAGGCGTGCTGCACCGCGGGCAAGTCGAGATCCGCACCGCCGCTCAGCCGTTCTCGGTAAACGGCCAGCACTATGGCCCGGGGACGTACGTGGTCGTCCTCCGTCAGCCATATGCGGCGTTCGCGAAGACGTTGCTCGAGCCCCAGCGCTACCCCGACCTGCGGCTCTATCCGGGCGGGCCGCCGCAGCCTCCGTATGACGTTGCCGCGCACACTCTCCCGCTGCTCCTCGGCGTACCCGCGGTACCGGCACCGGAATCGCTCCGGGTCCAGCTTTCCGGGCCCGTCGACCCGCCGCGCGCGGTCGCTGCGTACCCGGGGTTCGAGCAACCCAACCCGCCACGGATCGGCCTGTACCGCTCGTACGCGGCGTCCATGGACGAGGGCTGGACGCGCTGGATCTTCGACGGCTGGAAGATCCCGTACTCCTCACTCGTCGATTCGACGATCCGAGCGGGCAAACTGCACGACAAGTTCGATGCGATCGTCCTCCCCGACGAGGCGCCCATCGAGCTGATGAATGGCCTTCCGGCCCGCGTGTATCCCGCGCCATATCCCGGCGGGATCGGCAGGGAGGGCGTCAGCGAATTGCGCAAGTTCGTGGAGAGCGGCGGCACGCTCGTCGCGCTTAACGACGCCTGCCGCTTCGCCGTCGAGCAGCTCCTGTTACCGGTCCGCAACGTGCTCGAGGGTGTACCCGACGATGAATTCTACGCACCGGGCTCGATCTTCCGGCTCGACGTCGACACGACGGCGGAGATCGCCCGTGGCGTCCCGAGTGAGACGATCGCCTGGTTCGAGAATGGGCCGGCGTTCGACGTTCTCGATTCGAGCGTCGTGCGCGTGATCGGACGCTACCCGGCACAGCCGGACAAGGTGCTCCGGTCGGGGTGGGTGCTGCACCCGGAGCGGGTCGCGGGGCGAGCGGCCCTGCTCGAGGTGCACGTGGGTCAGGGACGGGTTGTCCTGTTCGGCTTCCGTCCCCAATATCGCGGCCAGAGTCTCGCAACTTACCCGTTGCTGTTCAATAGCTTACAGCTCCACTAGGGATTCGTGACGGCCGTCTCTTGTGCGTTCCGAGGCGGATTCCTATCGTGTACCCCCCTATGCGGATGGTCCGGCAGGCAAGCGTCCTCTTGCTCTGGGCCGCGCTCGTCACGAGTCGCGGCCTTTTTGCGCAGGTCGCTTCCGATTCCCCGCTCGCCGTCGTAACGCCGAGCGATAACGCACGTATCGAGCTGCGGCCGGTGGACCTGCGTTATGTCCAGCCCGCTCTGGCGAGGCTCCTCCCAACGACCACGTCCGTGCGCGCGCTGTACGTGAATGCCTGGGCGTTCGGCTCGGCGCGGCTGTGGGACCTGGTTCGGCTCGCGGACCAGACGGAAATCAACGCGTTCGTCATCGACGTGAAGGACGACACTGGCTGTCTCCTGTATCCCTCCGCGGTCCCGACGGCGCAGGAAATCGGCGCCAACAAGTGTACCCGGACGCACGACGCGCGCGCCCGACTCGACACCCTGCTGCAGCACGGGATCTACCCGATCGCTCGCATCGTCGTAGCGAAGGATCCGCTGCTCGCGGAACACAAGCCCGCCTGGTCGGTGCATCTCGCGAGTGGCGACCTCTGGCGCGACCGGATCGGGAGCGCCTGGGTGGACGCGTACAACGACTCCGTCTGGGTGTACGCAGGCCAGCTCGCCCAGGAGGCCGTGCGAACGGGGTTCGCGGAAGTGCAATTCGACTACGTCCGCTTTCCCGACGAGCCTCGCGAGCGCCTTGCGACCGCCATCTTTCCCGCGCGCCGGCCGGGCGAGTCGGCCCGAGCCGCGGTCCGGCGCAACGTCCAGCTTCTCAAGGCCCAACTGTCGCCGCTCGGCACTCCGGTCACCTTCGATATTTTCGGCCTGACGGCCTCTGCGACGGATGACATGGGTATCGGGCAGGTCTGGGAAGATTTCAGCTCGGTCGCCGACGTGGTTCTTCCAATGGTGTACCCGAGTCACTACAGAGCAGGCGCGTACGGATTCGCGTGGCCGAACGGAGAGCCGTACAAGATCGTCCGCCGGGCGCTCGAAGAGGCACAAGGGCGCTCGCGCAGCCCTGACGCCGCCGCGATCCGTCCCTATCTCCAGGCGTTCACGCTTGGACGGAGGTTGCCCAGATACACCCCCTTCGAGATTCGCGAGGAGATCCGGGCGACGGAGGAATCTGGAATCAACTCCTGGGTGCTCTGGAACCCCCGGAGCGTCTACCAGCGGGGTTCGTTGCGGCCATATCCCAGCGAGACCCAGATGTCGCCCACAGCGAGCGGCGGCCAGTAGCGGCGCAGCCTCGCAACAAGCGATGGCCGTTGATGATACGCCCGTGCCCCAGGCGAGTCGCACCCCCCTGATTGCTTAACCGGGACGCTGCGCATAATTTTGCGCCCGTTTTTGCGCTTGCTGACCCGCCCCCAACGCCTGGAGTGAGCTCCTGGAGATCCCGACAGCGCATCGGCTGCCCCTAAGCTGGCTGCTCCAGGCCGCGAGCGTTCCGATTCAATACCGGGCGTACGCCGAAATCGTCCCGGCGGCGAGCCGCGCTCCGGAGCAGCTCGAGGCGCTACGAGTCGCCGTTCTTGCCTATAAGCCGGCGCTGGCGATCGCCCGCAAGCAGAAAGACTCCGGCCTTTGGAGTGGAAATCTTCTTGCGCCGGGCGCGTCGAAGGCGCTTGGCACCACGGAACCCGGGACGATCACACAGTACCGGCATCTACTCGAGCTGGGATGGTCCCCGGACCAGCGCACGCTACGACTCGCGGACCGGTTTCTGTTCAGGATTCTCTCGCGCGACGAGGATCCGCTTCTCCTCGCGGAGTTCGAGCGGCCGGCGCGAACGGATCCCGGACTCGGCCTCTGGGCGCGCGGAATGGGACGACAGGCCGCGAGCGCGGCCCTCGCGCGCTCCGGCGCGCATGACGAGGACCCTCGCCTGCGTGGCGCGGCGCACCGAATCGTGAGCGACATCTCGCAGTACCTGCGGAGCGAGATCGCTACCAAGCCGTTCAAGAAGGCACAGGGCGAGACCGTGCTCGAGCCGCTGGCCTACCCACCCACGATTTTCGCCGTGGAGATGCTCGCCTATCTGCCGGCGCTGCAGCGCGAACGGGCGGGGTTCCTCGATCGCCTCGGCCAGTACTTCTCGACTCCCGCGCCACGCCGGAGCTTCCGGATTCTGGCCGGCAAAAAGCTGCTCAAGCCCACCTTCGAGCTGCTCGGGGACCCGCTGCGGGCGGATGCGCAGGGACGAGTCACGGACATCCCGTTCGCCGTGTATTGGCTCGAACTCTTGGCCCGCCTCGGCCTCGTTCGCCAGATTCCGAGCGCCAACCGCGTCCTCGCCCGGCTCTTTAGTGAGTGTGACGACCAGGGCGTATGGTCGCCACGCAATCTGCGTGGCTTGCCGAGGAGCTCGAACTTGGTCACCAGTCATTACTTTCCCCTGGAAGGACCGGGGAAGAGCCCCGCGCAGCGCCAAACCGACGTCACGTTCCGCCTCGCGCTCATCGCCCACATCCTGGGGATTCCAATCGAAGTCGTGTAGGGTCTAAGGGGGCCTTGCACACTGCTAGTGGCTGGTATAGTAGTAGTTAGCGCTACTACGGACTTTTCTTCTTGCCAGCATTAGATCTCTCTCCGTTCGGTTTCACTCAAACAGAGTCCCGAGTCTACGGGGCCTTGCTCGAGCTCGGGCCGACAACCGGCTATGCCGTGGCTCGGGCAGCCGGGCTGGCGCGCGCAAATGCATACGGAGCGCTCGACGGTCTGGTGCACCGCGGTGCCGCTACGAAAGACTCGGGCAGGCCGGTCCGGTACCGGCCCGCCGACCCTCAGGCGTTGGTCGCCCGACTAGCCGCCGAGCAAGGGGAAGCGCTCGAACGGCTGAGTAGGGCGCTGGAGCGTGCGGCCCGCACACCCGAGGCGGCCACGCGGAGCCTCGATGGCTCTAGGGCCATTGCCAACGTAGTGATGCAGCTCGTCGCGCGAGCGGAGGCGCGTGTTTCAGGGGTGGTCTCGCCCGACCTTCTACGGCTGACACTCCCCGCGTGGCGGCGCGCCGGCGAGCGCGCGGCGCTCCACGTCCGTGTCAGCGGTGCCATCCCGCCCGAAGCGGAGCCGTTCGTGGCGGGCGGCATCCCGGAAGAGTGGCCAACGGTGCTCTTGATCGACGACGGGCAGGTCGTGCTCGCCACGGGAACGCCACCCGATCGAACCGGCCTGTGGAGCTCGCACCCCGCGGTAGTGGCGCTCGCACGGGTCGCCCTCGCCGATATCTCATGAAAGCGCGGACCATTCTTTTTGGGTGTGCGTTGGCTGCCGGCTGTAGGGCGACGCCGATTCCGGATTCGCAGCGTTACCCCGCAGGTACGGCCTTCGAAGCCCGCCGAGTAACCGTGGACGGCACTTCGCTCCGCTATATCGATGCTGGTCGTGGTACTCCAGTGATCTTCCTGCACGGCCTCGGGGAGTCGATTTACGCCTGGCGGAAGACACTCGCCCCCGTTGAGTCCGCGGGCTTTCGCGTCGTAGCGTTCGACAATCGTGGTTTTGGCTCTTCAGACAAGCCGGGGACCGGCTACGGAAACGCAGTCCTCGCGGCCCTCGTGACGGGTCTGATGGATTCTCTGCACATCGCCGACGCGGTGTTAGTGGGGCACTCCATGGGTGGCGCCATTGCAGCGGAGGTGGCGATCGTCGCTCCAAAGCGCGTCCGCGGACTGGTGCTGATCGATGCTGCGGGAGGAGGGATACGTGCACCGATCCTCCTCAAGGTGGCCGCGTGCCCGCCCCTACTTGCCCTCCTCTCCGGGCTGCGGGGACGCTGGGTCACCGGCGTCCTTCTCAAGTCGACCTATGCCGACCCCGCCAAGGTCCAGTCCGCCGACGTGAACCAGTATTACGCGCCCGTGGCGGAGTCGGACTTCGGACGGGCGCTGCGCGGCGCGCTGCGCGAGTTCCGGTTCGATGGGCTGCGCGGACGACTGGCCGGTGTCGACGTCCCCACCCTCGCCATCTGGGGAGCAGGGGACCGCTGGATTCCGCCTCGATTCGGCAGGGCGCTCGCATCCGAGCTGCCTCGTGTCGCGTACGTCCAGGTGCCCGGAGCCGGGCACGCGGCCCAAGAGGAGTCCCCGGAGGAGGTCAACCACCTCCTCATCACCTTCCTGCGTGAAGGCATCCCCAACGCCCCGGCGAACTTGGCTGCGCGTTGGCCTGGCGCGAGGTAAGCCGTTCTCATAGATTTCATCAACCGTTTGGTTGAGATTTCTAAAACGTGAAACCAAAGTTAAGTAACGACAGGGCCTTACGCGTTATTCGTGCGGCGCGAGACGAGTTCGCGTCGCGCGGGTTTGCGGGTGCGAGGGTAGACCAAATCGCTCGGCGTGCGGGAGTGAACAAGCAGCTGCTCTACTATTACTTCCACTCGAAACAGGGCCTCTTCCACGCGGTACTCGCCCGGGGCGCCGCAGAGCTCGAACGCGCTCTTACAGCGACTCCGGCGACGGCTGGGCCCGACCCGATGGACCGGCTCCGCGCTACCCTCGAGGCGCAGTTCGACTTCCTCGCCGCCAATCCGGCGCTCGTCACCCTACTCACGCAAGCGGGTCGGTCAGACGCCCGCCCGTTCGCTCCCGCGATACGCAGGCTGGTGGTGTTGTTCGCCGAAGGTCAGGGACGAGGTGCGGTGCGAGACGATGTGGATCCACATCTCGCGGCGGCGCAGGCGCTGGTACTGATGGTGGCGTACCTCGGGCTGGAAGCGCTCATTGCCGCGAGCGCCCCGGCCCTCGGTAGAGACGAGCCGGAGCTTGCCCGCCGGTGGAAAGACGCCGCCATTCGCCTCGTGCTGCAAGGCGTCGCCGTTCGCTGACGCCGCCTAGTTGTGCTTCGCGACAAAGCTCGGCTCGGTCGGTCCACCCTCTTCGAAGAGCAGGTGACCCGACTCGAACCTCGCTCCCCGCAGGGCGAGGGACAGGACTTCCCCGAGCTCGGCGACGAGATGCACCTCGATCGACTTCCGTACGTCCTGCGGCAAGTCTTCGAGATCGGGCTCATTCTCCTTGGGGAGAATGATCTCCTTGATTCCCGCGCGCACGGCGCCGAGCACCTTCTCCTTCACGCCGCCGATGGGCAGGACGCGACCGCGCAGGGTGACTTCCCCGGTCATGGCGACATCGTGACGAGCCGGGCGGCGCGACAGCGCGGACACGAGCGCCGTGGCCATCGTAACGCCGGCCGACGGTCCGTCCTTCGGAATCGCGCCCGCGGGCACGTGGATGTGCACGTCCGTACCGCGCAGCGCATCCCCCGGAATGCCCAGCTGGTCGGCATGTGACTTCGCGTACGTCAGCGCCGCCCGAGCCGATTCCTTCATGACGTCTCCGAGCTGCCCCGTGAGCACCAGCTCGCCACGGCCGCGCATCACGCTCGCCTCGACGAACATGATGTCGCCGCCCACTGGCGTGTAGTACATGCCCGTCACGACGCCCACATCGTCCTGGCGCGCCATGCGCTCCGGGTGGACTTTGGGCCGGCCGATGAGGTCGTGGATGTTGTCCACGGTCACGGTGACATGCTTCACATCGCCGCCCGCGATCTGCCGCGCGACCTTGCGGCCCAGCTTGCCGATTTCACGCTCGAGCTGGCGGACGCCCGCCTCACGCGTGTAGCTCGTGATCAGCTCGCTCAGCGCGTCATCCGTCACGGCGAACTGCTCAGCCGCGAGGCCGTTTTCGCGCAGCTGCCGCGGGACCAGGTACCGCTTGGCGATCTCGCGCTTCTCCTGCTCCGTGTAGCCCGCGAAGTTCACGATCTCCAGCCGGTCGAGCAGCGGCCCGGGAATCGACTGAATGAAGTTGGCCGTCGCAACGAACAGGACCTCGGACAGATCGAACGGCACGCCCAGGTAGTGGTCGGTGAACGAATCGTTCTGCGCCGGATCCAGCACTTCGAGCAGCGCCGCCGCAGGATCACCCTGGAACGAGATGCCGAGCTTGTCCACTTCGTCGAGCAGGAAGACCGGATTCTTGGCACCCGCCTGCTTCATCCCTTGCAGGATGCGCCCCGGCATCGCGCCCACGTAGGTACGGCGGTGGCCGCGGATATCGGCTTCATCGCGGGCGCCGCCCAGCGAAATGCGGACGTACGGACGACCCATCGCCCGCGCGATCGACTTCGCGACCGACGTCTTGCCGACGCCCGGGGGGCCGGCGAACAGGAGGATGTGGCCTTTGGGCCGCTTGTCATCCTCGTTGCCCGGCGCCGCCGCCGCGGGATCCTGCTGGCGGAGCTGCCGCACGGCGAGGAACTCGAGGACCTGATCCTTCACATCCTGCAGGCCGAAATGGTCCTGCTCCAGGATCTCCGCCGCGCGTTTCAAGTCCAGCGACTCGTCCGCCCGCTTGTCCCACGGAAGCTCCGCGACGGTCTCGAGGTACGTGCGGATGACCTGCGCTTCCATCGAATCGCGATTCGCGCGCTCGAGGCGCGAGAGCTCGCGGTCCACTTCCTTCCGCGCCGCCTCGGGGAGCTTGATGGCCTCGAAGCGCTTCCGGAGGTCCTCGACCTCCGTCGCTTCATTTTCCTCGCCGAGCTCCTTGCGAATGGCCTTGAGCTGCTCGCGGAGCAGCATCTCACGTTGACGCTCGCCGAGCTCCTCTTGAACCTGAGACTTGATCTCCTCCTGCGCGTCGAGCACCGAGATCTGCCGCTGCACCTGGACCAGCACCCGGCGCATCCGATCCTCGACCGAGAGCGTCTCGAGCAGCGCCTGGCGTTCCGCCGGCTTGATATCCAGGTGCCCCGCGACGAGGTCGGCGAAACGGGCGGAGTCCGTCACCCCTTCGAGCACCTCCTTCACCACCTCTTCGGGAAGCCCAGACTTCTGGCCAAGCTCCGCCGCGCGGGCGCGCAGCTCGCGGTACAGACCGACGAACGCGGTGTCGTCGGGGTTGAGCGGAGGCAGCTCCAAGACCTCCCGGAGGTCGGCTTCCATGAGGCCGGCTGTTTCCCGGTACTGAATCGCCGTGGCTCGGGTGTCGCCGTGGAGCGTGAGCTGTACGCCGTTGAGTCCCCGCTGCACTTGGCCGATACGGGCGATGGTGCCGATGCTGTAGAGCCCCGCCGGCGACGCCACCTCCACGTTTTCGCGCTGCATGACCGCGAAAATGCGGCGGGAGGGGCTCTTCAGCGCCAGCTCGATCGCCTTGAGGGTGGCGGGACGGCCGGCGCCGATCGACGTATTCACACCCGGAAAGAGCACGATCTCCCGCAGGGGCAAGACAGGAAGCGTCAGTTTCTCACTCATGAGCGCACTCGCGATATTAAGGACGGGAGCGGAACAGCACGGCCGCTCTTTTCGCATCCGCCGTGCCATCAGAAAACACCGTTCCGGCGGTCTGCGTTCCGCAAAAGGCCGCCAATCAGGCAGCGCCTGCCGTCGCGGCCGCCGCGATCGTGACACCTTTGCGCGCCGCCGACGGTTGCTCCCCCGTCCCGGCCGGGCTAAATCATATGCGCCGAGGTCATCCGGAAAGTCATGAACGAAGCGGAGAGAGCGCTCGCCCAGCGCGTCAGCGAGGCGTTGGGGAGTTCATACACGGTCGAAGGCGAGATCGGCCGCGGCGGAATGGGCGTCGTCTACGCCGCCCGCGACGAGCGTCTCAAGCGGCAGGTCGCGGTCAAGGTGCTGCCGCCCGAGCTCGCGTTCCGGGACGAGATCCGTACTCGCTTCCTGCGCGAGGCGGAGACCGCGGCTCGCCTGTCCCACCCGCACATCGTGCCGATCCACTCCGTCGGCGAGGGCCCGAACGGCCTCGTCTACTTCGTCATGGCGTACGTGGACGGCGAGTCGCTCGGCGCCAAGCTGAAGCGCCGGGGTCGACTTCCCCCGGAAGAAGGCCGCCGCATCATGATGGAAACGTCCGACGCCCTGGCAGCCGCGCACGCGATCGGGATCATCCATCGCGACGTCAAGCCGGACAACATCCTGCTCGAAGGCAGCCGCGGACGCGTGATGGTGACGGACTTCGGAATCGCGAAGGCGCTCTCCTCGACGACGGGCGGCGCGACCCTCACCGGGACGGGTGTCGCGATCGGCACGCCGCACTACATGAGTCCTGAACAGGCGGCCGGGGACCGAGAAATCGACGGACGCTCGGACATCTACAGCCTGGGCGTCGTCTCCTATCAGATGCTGGTCGGCGAGCTGCCGTTCCAGGCGCCCACCGTTCCCGGCATCCTCATGAAGCAGATCACCGAGCGGGCGCCGCTGGTCACGGACAAACGACCCGACTGTCCCGAGGATCTCGCCGCCGCGGTGATGCGCTGCCTCGAAAAGGACCCGGACGACCGGTGGCCGACCGCCGACGCACTCCGCCGGACCCTCGAGTCGAGAACCGCGACGCTCCCCAAAGCACGGGGCCGCCCCCAATCGCCGGTCCGCCAAACGATGCCGCCGGCGCGCCGGGCCGCTGTTGCAAAGGCGTCACGCCGCACCGCTGATACTCCCGTACCGCTCGAGCGTGGCGGCGAGCCGGCGATCGTACGGGAAGCGCGGGCGGGATTCGTCAGGTGGGCGTCGGTGAGCGGATCGCTCCTGGTGCTGGACATCGCCACCGGAAATCACGTCCCGAGCTGGTCGCTCGTCGTCGCCGGCATCATGGCCGCTTCGACGATCGTCCCGCGCTATGTCCGGCTGTGGCAGGCCGGATACTCATGGCGCGACGTGCTGGCGCGGCCGCCCGCGCCCGATGCGATTCGCGCGGGCGACCGCCGGTCCGAGCTCCCGGCCCCGACGACCGACGAGTTCGGCGTCCAGAGCGCGATCGTGCAACAGGGGCGCGCCGATCGAAAAGCGATTCTCAAGATTCTCGAGAAGCTGCAACCCTCGGAGCGGAAGCTGCTCCCGGACGTCGTCGCGACCGTCGACGGCCTGCTCAAGCGGGCGGAAGACTTGGCGCGGGTGCTGCACACCATGAGCAGCAGCGTGGATGAGGGGGCGATTCCGCGGATCGACGGCAAGATCGCGGCTACCGAGCAGGATCCCGCGGGTCCGGAGCGGGATCGGCAGCTCGGCCTGCTGCGACGCCAGCGACAGAGTCTCGCTCAGCTCATCGCGAGGCGCCATCAGGTGGAAGAGCAGCTCGAGTCGTGCGGCCTGGCGATGCAGAACCTGCGGTTCGACCTGTTGCGGTTGCGGTCAGCGGGCGTAGACGCCGCCCTGGGCGACCTCACCGACGCGACCCAACAGGCTCGGGCGCTGTCGCGGGACGTGGACGTCGCCATCGCGGCGGCGGGCGAAATTCGCGAGGCGCTCGGACAGGCACCGCTCCCGTGACGCCGCGCTCAGAACGCGCACAGCTCCCGTAGCGCGTCCACTAGGTCCTCGACCTGGGGCAGTATGAAATCCTCGAGGCTCGGCGCGTAGCCCACGAACGTGTCGGTGGACGCCACACGCTTCACCGGCGCGTCGAGCCACTCGAAGCACTCATCAGCGACGCGCGCCGCGATCTCGGCGCCGTACCCCCACGACAAGGCGTCCTCGTACGCTACCAGCACGCGGCTCGTCTTGCGCACCGACTCAACGATCGTGCCCCAGTCGACCGGGGACAGCGAGCGCAGGTCGATGACTTCGACGCGCACCTTGTCCTTCGCTTCGAGCTCACGCGCCGCGACCAGGGCGCGCTGCACGACCGCCCCATAGGTCACGATGGTCGCGTGGTCTCCCGGACGCACGACCCGCGCCTTCCCGAAGGGGATCATGAAGTTCGGCCCGGGATTGGGCGCCTTGTTGTAGGTCTGCCGGTACAGGTGCTTGTGTTCGAGAAACAGGATGGGGTCGTCGCACCTGATCGCCGTGCGCAGGAGGCCGTTGGCGTCGAGCGCCGTCGCGGGGCACACGACGCGCAGGCCGGGAATCGCGGTGAACACGACCGCACCCGTCTGGGAGTGGTAGATCGAGCCACCACGCAGGTACCCGCCGTAGGTCACGCGGACGACCGCGGGGCAACTGAACGCGTTGCTCGAGCGCCACCGCAGCGTGGCCAGCTCGTTGCGGAGCTGGTGATACGCCGGCCAGATGTAGTCGAAGAACTGGATTTCGACGACGGGCTTCAGCCCGCGGGTGGAGAGCCCGATGGCGCGGCCGACGATGCTCGCCTCGGCGAGCGGCGTGTTGTACACCCGCTCGCCCCCGAACTGCCGCTGCAGTCCCCAGGTGACCTTGAAGACGCCGCCCTTGCCCTTCACCTCAGGGAGATTCTCCACGCGACTCGCGTCCGCCACGTCTTCTCCGAACACTACGATGCGCGGGTCTCGACTCATCTCGTCCCGCAGGCAGCCGTTCAGGAGATCGACCATCGTCGTCGGATCACCGCTGAACTGCGGATTGTCTTCCGTGTCGAACCGCTCAGCGGTCGGATCCACCTCGGGTGAGTAGACGTAGAGAAGCGCCGTCTCGGGCTTGGGCTGAGGAGACGCGAGGGCCATGTCAACGGCGATCTGGATGTCGTCTTCGACCTGTCGCTTGATCGTCTCGAGCTCGGACTCGGTGGCGCTCCCCTCGAGCAGCAGGCGCTTGGGGAAGGTCACGACGCAGTCCCGGCCGGCTTCGGCCTCGCGCTCACTCGGCGGCTTGTACAGGACTTCGTCGTCAGAGAGGGAATGCGAATACGGGCGCGTGACATGCGCGTGTACGAGCGCCGGGCCCTTGCGCTGACGGCAGTGCGCCGCCGCTCGCAGCATGACGTCGTACGAGGCGATCGGGTCGCACCCATCCACCTCTTCGACGAAGAGGTTCGGAAATCCGGTCACGAGCTTGGAGATGGACCCACCGGCGGTCTGAATTTCGACGGGGACGGAGATCGCGTAGCCGTTGTCTTCGATGAGAAAGAGGACCGGCAGCTTCATGTTGCAGGCCCCGTTCATCGCCTCCCAGAACTCGCCTTCGCTCGTGGCGCCATCGCCGGCCGAGCAGTAGACGAGATCCTCGCGACGCTCGACCGTCCCCGCGAGGCCGTCAATGCGCTCCTGCTGCCGGGACGCTTCGGCGCAGCCGACGGCCTGAATGAACTGCGTGCCCGTGGGACTCGACTGGGTGACGATGTTGAGGGCCTTGTGACCCCAATGCGACGGCATCTGCCGCCCGCCCGAGCTCGGGTCGTCCGCCGCGGCGACCGCAGCGAGCAGCATCTCCGTGGGCGTCACGCCGAGGGTCAGGCACAACGCGCGGTCGCGGTAGTACGGGTAGAACCAGTCGTACGCGGGGCGCAGCACCTTCCCTGCGGCCACCTGCACCGCCTCGTGTCCGGCGCCCGAGATCTGGAAGAAGATCTTGTTCTGTCGCTTGAGCTGGATCTCTCGGTCGTCGAGCCGCCGGGCGAGCAGCATCACGCGGTACATCTCGAGCAAGTCGGGCTTCGTGAGCCCCTTGGTCGCTTTCGGATGGGGTCGAGCGCGCGTAACCATACCGCGGGAAAGATAGCGCGGTCGAGGGAGGGCTAGAACTCCCGATGGCGGCGGCCGCGCGACGGCCCGATATTTCCCGCGACGACATCGTCCCTCTGCGAGCGGCGCTATGGATGAAAAGATGAAGGAAGCGATTCTCCAACACTTCCCCTATGGCCTGTTCGCCGTCACCGTCGCCCACGGCGGAGAGGATCACGCCATGACGGCGAACTGGGTCACGCAGGTCTCGTTCGCGCCCCCGATGGTGGCCGCGGCGGTCGAAAACACGTCGAAGACGATCGACATGATTCGCGACGCGCGTCACTTCGCAGTCAACGTATTTCAGCGCACGCAGCGCGATCTCGCCGGCAAGCTGGGGCGCACCTCAGAGCAAGCGCCCCAGAAGCTGAAAGGAATCAAGACGAAACCCGCTCCGGGGTCGGGGGCGCCCATTCTCAGCGAAGCGTTGGGGTGGGTGGAGTGTCGCCTAGTGGCGACGTTGCCCGCCGGCGATCACACGCTCGTGCTGGGTGAAGTGACGAACGCGGGCCTGGAGCACGGCGATGGTGAAGCGTTGACGATGCGTGACGCGGGGTTCACCTACGCCGGGTGAACCGGCGGCGGTTCTTAGCGCAACCGGCTGATTCGCCTGATTGTCTCCAGCGTGGTGATGGGATCGGGTCCCGCCGGCTCGGGCCTCGAGCCCTCGGAGCCGGCAGGCGAGGCCGTGACGGCGTCACGGATGTCGAGCAGCACCTCGAGCAGCAGCTGCTCGCGCTGATACGCCGCATCGAGATCGAGCATGCGCCGCTCGTCGTTCGCCGCCTTGGCGCGATCGTAGGCTTCGCGGTACACCGATTCCAGATTGTCGAGGATCCGCTGCCGGGGGCGGGGCATGCGGTGAAAATACAGACCAACCAGGCGAGGGGACAGCCGCGACGCCGCTCGCAACCCTACGCCAGTGGACGCAGAACTAGGCCACTCGGGACTTTGGGCACGAAGTAGGTCGATTTCGGCGGCATGACGTCGCCCGCGTCCGCCACCGCGAACACCTGCTGCACCTTCGTCGGATTCATCAGGACCGCAGCCGCGGCGCCTCGATGCCGGACGGCATCGAACGCGGCGTGGGGATCGGGGGTGTACACGAGCGACGGCGTCGCGCTCCCCGCGGTCAGGAGTCGCTGCACCACCAGGGCTTCGATGCGGGCCACGTCCAGCGACCGGACCGCGGGGCTCGTCCCCATCCCCTCCACGCCGTCGAGTTTCGCGTCGGGCTTGAGCACGAGTGTGACGTCGTACGCGCCGGGGAAGGCGACGATGCACGCGGTGCGCTCGCGGCCCAGCTCCGCGAGACGCTCGACGCGGTCGAGACAGGGCGCCACTCGACCGACGTCGAACCATTCCCGCCACTTGGCGATGAGCGAGGCAGGATCCCGGCCGCTCCCAAACACGACGCGATAGGTGGGCAGTATCGTGAGCCCCGGGTCGGTGGCGGAGACGATCAGGGCGAGCACGCGGTCGGCCTCCCGCCGCTCCTGCGCGTACGTCACCGCGGTCTCGTATCGGTGGTGACCGTCGGCGATGTAGAGCGGCCCCCTCCCGGCCAACTCCGCCAGGCGCGCCGCCGCCGCCCCCGTGACCAGCCACAGCTTGATGCGGACGTCGCCCAACTGGGCCCGGGCCACGGGTGGGCGCGTGGCCACCTCAGAGAGCGCGACGGCGAGCGCACGGTCCGGATCCGGCGCGAGCAGGAAGATCGATTCCACGTTGGTCCGGGTGGCCTCGAGCAGGGCGAGCCGGTCCGCTTTGGGCCCCGCATGCGTCTTCTCGTGGGGGCGAACGCGCCGGGTCGCATAGGGCTCGGCCGAGACCGCGCCGAACATGCCGATGCGGGTGCGGCGCTCACCTGATGGCAACGGAAAGTCCTGCGCCATCACGTAGACGGCGGGCTCCGCGTCGCGTGCCAGCACGTGGGCGCGGCGCCACGCGTCGAGCAGCGCCGCCGCATGCCGGTACCGATCACCCCCCGCCGGCGCTTCCGGGAGCATCACGTGGACGATATTGTGTTCGTCGAGCGCCGCGAGCTGCGCGCGTTCAGCGCTCGCGATGACGTCGTATGGCGGGGCAATCAGCGTTGTGAGGCTCGACGTTCCCGCGTACCGCTCTCCCCGAAACGGGGTTACGAGCGGAGCTAGTTCAGCAGTCACTGAGAAGGGGGCCCTCGTGTCCTTTCAAGACGCTCAGCAAACAGTGGATCACTGGATCCGCCAATATAAGGAAGGCTACTTCGCACCGCTCGCTAACCTCGCGCGCCTCACCGAAGAGGTCGGAGAGCTCGCGCGCGAGATCAATCATCGATTCGGTGAGAAGCCGAAGAAGCCGGAGGAGCCCGAGGGATCGATCGCGATGGAGCTTGCCGACGTCTTGTTCGTCGTGTTGTGCCTGGCCAACTCCCAGGGGATCGACCTCGACGCCGCCTTCGACGCGATGATGGCGAAGCTCAACGCGCGCGACGGCGCGCGCTGGACCAGGAAGGAACGCTGACCTCCTCGTAGATCCGTGTGTATGAGACGAGCCGGTCCGGATCGAACAGCCCCTGGTCGGCCGCCGACCGCACCGCGCATTCGGGCTCGCCCATATGCCGGCAGTCGTCGAACCGGCACCGGTCCAAATAGGGGCGGAATTCCGGGAAGCACGCGCCCAGCGCGTCGGGGTCCACGCCCCACGTCCCCACCTCCCTGAGCCCCGGAGTGTCGACGACGTATCCACCGGCGATGCTGAGCGGCACGAGCACGGCGGCGCGCGTCGTATGCTTGCCGGTTCCCCGTTTGGCACTGATCACGCCGATCCGCAGAGCGCGACCGGGCTCGAGCGCGTTCACGAGGCTCGATTTCCCCACGCCCGACGGGCCCGTGAGGACGGAGGCGCGGCCGCGCAGCAGGCCGCGCAGGACATTGATCGTTTCCGGCCGCCTGGTGGACGTCGGGACGACGGGGTAGCCCGCCGCGCGGAAACGGTCCTCGAGCCGCCGAGCCGTATCCCCGTTGAGGTCGACCTTGTTAACGACGAGGACCGCCGGAAGGGCGTTCGACTCGGCGATCACAAGAAAGCGATCGAGCATGCGTGGGTTCGGCTCGGGGTCCCGTGCCGCGGCCACGACGACCACCTGGTCGACGTTCGCGGCGATCGCCTGGGCGCGCCCGGCGCTCCGAGCTCCGGCCGCCCGGCGCGCGAGCAGTGAGCGGCGGGCGTGGATCCCGCGGATGGCGGCCCGGCCGCCGGGGGGGTGATCGAGGTCGACCACATCCCCGGCCACCACGCGATCGTCGTCCCGGTGCTTGAGCCTGCCACGCAGCACGGCGATGATCTCCCCCGCATCCGTGTCGACGCGATACGTCGAGCCTTCGCGTTCCAACACGACTCCGGTGGACGCGCGTCCGTCCGTCAGCTCCGTCGTATCGATTCCTTCACCAAATTGCCGACGAGGAAGGCGACGTTGGCCGGTCGCTCCGCGAGCCGCCGCATGAGATAGGGATACCATTGCGTCCCGAACGGGACATACACACGCACGTTATAGCCCTCCCTGCGCAGCCCCTCCTGCAGGTCTCGCCGCACGCCGTACAACATCTGAAACTCGAAGCGCGCCGCGGGAATGCTCTGTCGTTTCGCGAACGCCTTCGCGTGGGCGATGATGCGTCCGTCGTGCGTCGCGATGGCGGGATAGCGCCCCTCCTGGAGCAGGCGCTCCATGCACGACACGTAGCTGGCGTCCACGTCCCGCTTCGCCGGAAACGCCACGTCGGCCGGCTCCTTGTACGCCCCCTTGCAGAGCCGGACGCGCGCACCGGCGTCGATCACCTTGGACAGATCGCCTTCGGTTCGCCGCAGATAGGATTGCAGCACGACGCCGATCGCGTCCCCGTATTCGGGGTGGAACCGCCGCAGAAAGAGATCGATCGTGCGGTCGGTGTACGCGGAGCCTTCCATGTCGATGCGCACGAACGCTCCCCGGTCCCGGGCGCGGGCCGCGATGGCACGGACGTTCTCGATGCACAGGCGCTCATCAACGTCCAGGCCCATCTGCGTCAGCTTCAGTGACACGTGGCTCGCTGCGTCCTCGCGCTTGATGCGATCGAGGGCGTCGAGGTAGGTGTCGCGCGCTCCCACGGCTTCCGCCGTAGTGCGTACCGCCTCCCCCAGCGCGTCGAGGGTCACCGTGATTCCAGTGGCGTTCAGCCGCCTGACGGCGGCCATCGCCGCGTCGAGCGTCTCCCCCGCCACGAAGCGTGACGCCAGCTTCTGCGCCGCCCCGTTGGCGCGCACGAATTTGAAGACGCGTGGTTGCTCGCTGAGCCACAGGAGCACGGCGCGCAGCATGACCGGCCGTCAGGAATAAAACTTGGAGCCGCGACGTGCGTGCTCCCGCAGGACGTCGCAGGGAGCGAAGCGCGGACCATGCCGCTCGGCCAGGCGCTCGAGCTCGGCGACCAGACGCTCGGCGCCGAGGTCGTCGACGTGGCGAAGGGGACCGCCGCGAAACGCGGGGAAGCCGAACCCGAACAGCGCCGCCATGTCGCCATCACGAGGCGAGCGCACCACGCCTTCGCCGGCGGCGCGCGCGGCCTCGTTCAGCATCACCAGAACAAGGCGCTGCGTGATCTCCGCCGGGCGCAGACCGCCGTTCGGCTGGACGCCCAACAGCTCGTACACCGTAGTGTCGACGCCCCGTTTCTTCCCACCGGTGTACACGTGAAAGCCGCGCCCGGCCTTGCGGCCGATGCGGCCCGACCGAACCATCTTCCCGAACGCGGGCGCGACCGTGAAGCGCTCGCCGAAGGCGGACTGGAGGACGCCGGAAGCCTTTTCGGCGACGTCGAGCCCGACTTCGTCGAGCAGCGTCACGGGCCCAACCGGAAAGCCCCACGCCACCATGAGCCGGTCGAGCTCATCGATTGCGGCGCCTTCCGTCAGAAGATGGCCCGCTTCGTTCATGTAGGGGGCGAGGATCCGATTGACCCAAAAGCCCGGCCGGTCGCGAACGACAATGGCCGTCTTTCCCATCCGCCGTCCGAACGCGACCGCCGTGCTCACGACGCCCGGCGCGGTGCGATCGGACGGGATCACTTCGAGCAGAGGCATCCGCGCCACGGGCGAGAAGAAATGCATGCCGATCACGCGTTCTGGGTGTTGCGCCACGCTCGCGATCGCGGCGATCGGGATCGTCGATGTGTTCGACGCAAACACCGTGTCTGGAGACGCGACGGCTTCGACTTCGCGCAGCACCTGCTGTTTCAATGCGAGGTCTTCGAAGACTGCCTCGACGACCAGGTCGGCCCGCCGGAACCCGGTGTAGCGCGCGTCACCCGAAAACAGCGCGACGAGCCGCGCATGCTCGAACCGCGTGATGCGACGGCGCTTGAGACGATCGTCGAGGATCGCGCGAGCAGCGGAGAGGCCCTTGGCGACGTGCGCGAGATCGGCGTCTTTCATCCGGACGTCGACGCCCGCCTGGGCGACCGCCGTCCCCGCGATTCCGGAGCCCATGAACCCCGCTCCCACGACCCCGATCCGGCGCACCTCTCGCGGCGGCGGGGGATTGTCCACCCCAAAGTCCTTTTTGAGCTGCGTGTTCGCGAAGAAGATCTGCACGAGCTTGCGCGACACGTCACTCACGGCAACCTGAGCGAACAGGTGGGCTTCGCGTTTCAGCCCTTCCTCCATCCCGTGCCGGAGCCCGTAGGCGACAGCCTCGAGCGCGGCCGGGGGCGCCGGGTAGTTGCCATGAGTCGTTTCCGCCACCTGCTTGCGCGCGGCGCGGAACACGAGGGCGCGGCCCAGCGGGTTACCGTCGAGCAGCCACCCCATCGCACCCCCCCGAGCCGAACGGTGCGGCCGCCACCCGCCGGTCATCTTCCGCGCCGCCGCGAGGGCGACGTCCCGCAGAATCGCCGGTGGAACGAGCTCGTCGACGATTCCGAGACGGAACGCCTTGTCGGCCCGCTCCACCCTGCCCGGAAGGATGATGTCCAAAGCCGCGCGCGCGCCGATGAGTCGCGGCAACCGCTGACACCCTCCCATGCCGGGGAGCAGGCCGAGCTGCGCTTCGGGGAGGCCGAGCTGCGTCTTTGGATGGATGGTCGCGACCCGGTAGTGGCACGCGAGTGCGAATTCGAGGCCGCCGCCAAGGCACGCGCCGTGAATGGCCGCGACGACCGGCTTCGACATCCGGGCGATACGATCGAGCATGGCCTGGCCGCCCAGCGACAGGTGCTCCGCTTCCGCGGCGGTCGTGAGCGTGACGAACTCTTCGATGTCCGCGCCCGCGATGAACACGTCGCGTTTCCCCGAGAAGAACACCAGCGCTTTCACAGCTGGATCCCGGGCGAGGAGATCGAATGTGACGTTCACTTCTTCCGTCACAGCCCGCGTGATCTTGTTCACCGGTTCGCCCGGAAGATCGAACGTCACGACGGCGATTCCGTCGACGAGCTCCCAGCGCAGGGCGGGCGCGCTCATCAGATGCGCTCCAGAACCATGGCGAACGCCATGCCGCCTTGGGCGCAGATCGAGAGCAAGCCGAATTGCACGTCCCGGCGGTCCATCTCATTGGCCAGCGTCGTCACCAACCGCCCGCCCGTCGCGCCGAACGGGTGCCCGATCGCGATCGAACCGCCCATCACGTTGATGATCTCTTCGTTCACTTCCCAGCCCTTCGCGGCGAACCCCTGAAGATTGGAGAGCACTTGCGCCGCGAACGCCTCATGAATCTCGATCAACCCCACATCCTTCCATCCAATCCCGGCCCGCTCGAGGGCCTTGGGCACGGCCCACACCGGGCCCTGCAGGAGCTGCCATCCCGGATCGACGGCGGCGACGGCGTACGAGCGAATGAACGCCAACGGCCGGTAGCCCAGCGTCTGGGCACGGTCCTCGCTCATCAACAGCACCGCCGACGCGCCGTCGGTGAGGGGCGAGGAATTCGCGGCAGTCACGCTGCCGTAGCGCCGGTCGAAGACGGGCGGCAGCCGCGCCATCTGCTCCGCCGACGTGTCCGGCCGAATGCCGTTGTCCTGGGTGACGACCGCCGCGTCCGGACGAGCGGGGAACCAGGGCGTGATCTCTGCGGTCAGCTTGCCGGACGCCGTGCCCTGGGCCGCGAGCTGGTGGCTGCGGAGCGCCCAGCGATCCTGGTCGTCGCGCCGGATCCGGTTCTCCTTGGCCATCTTCTCGGCGGATTGACCCATCGTTTCACCGGTCGACGGCTCCGCGATCGCGGGCGCGACCGGAACAAGGTCGCGGGGCCGGATTTTCGCGAGGGTCGCGAGACGTTGACCCAGGCTCTTCGCCTTGCCGGCCTCGACGACGATGCCGGCCAGCCGGCGGCCGGCGAGGATCGGGATGTCGGAGAGGGATTCCACCCCGCCCGCAATGACGACGTCAGCGTGGCCGAGGGCGATTTGATCGCCCGCCGCCGACACCGCCTGCCCCGACGACGCGCAGGCGCGGTTGACGGTGTAGGCGGGGATTTCTTTCGGAAACTGCGGGAGGAGGCTCACTTCGCGGGCCACGTTCGGCACCAGGGCCGACGGAATCACCTGCCCGAACACGACCTCGTCGACGTCACGGCCATCGAGATCGGTGCGCTCGACGAGCTCGCGCACCGCGTGTCTCGCCAGATCCACCGCGCGCACGTCCTTCAACAGCGTTCCGGCTTTGCAGAACGGCGTTCGGCATCCCGCGATCACAGCGACGCGCCTCCCGCTCGTGCCTGGCATTACATTGTCCTCCGCGGAAAGACGCGCTGGCAACCGCGCGCTCGGACCCGGGAACTCTCCGAACCAAACCTATCATGGGGCCCAGCGTCGGGCCAAGCGGAGGAATGTTGGGGACGGAGGCGGCGTTTTCGGTCAGCGGCCGTGGCAGTATCCTCGCCAGGATGGCGGCGGAACCCGTCGACCTGTTGATCGTCGGTGGCGGGATCGTGGGCGCGGGCATCGCGCGCGACGCGGCGTTGCGCGGTCTTCGCACCGCCCTGGTCGAGCGGGCCGATTTCGGCTCCGCGACGTCCTCCCTGTCGTCCCGCATGATCCACGGGGGCCTGCGCTACCTCGAGCACGGCGAGTTTCGCCTCGTCCGCGAGGCGTCGCGGGAGCGAGGCGTGCTCCTCGCGATCGCACCGCACCTCGTCCGCGCGCTGCCGTTTCTTTTCCCCGTCTACGAGGGCGCTCGCGTGCCCGCGTGGAAACTGCGCGCCGGCATGTGGGTGTACGACGCGCTCGCGGGCTTCCGCAATACGCGGCTGCATCGCTGGCTCGGCCGGAAGGACGTCGCGCGCCTCGAGCCGCGGCTGCGCTCGAAGGGCCTGCGCGGCGCCGGACTCTACTATGACGCGCAGACTGACGACGCGCGGCTGGTCCTCGCCACGATCCGTAGCGCGGCGCGAGCCGGCGCGCTCGTTGCCAACTATGCGGAGGTCACGAGCTTCCTGAAGTCCGACGGTCGCGTGCGCGGGGCGGCCGTGCGCGACATGCTGAGCGGACGTCGCCACGACCTCCACGCCCTCGTTGTCGTCAACGCCACGGGGCCGTGGGTCGACATCATGCGGCGCCATGACGATCCCGAGGCGCCGCTGCTGCTGCGGACGACGAAGGGCGCGCACGTCATCGTCCCGAGAGCGCGGATTGGTCACGCGCACGGCGTGACGCTGACGTCCCCGCTCGATGGACGGGTGATGTTCGTCCTGCCGTGGGGGGACGACCTGAGCTACATCGGCACGACGGACACCGACGACGACAGCCCACCCGCCGAAGTGCGCGCGAGCGGCGCGGACGTCATCTACCTGCTGCGCTCGGCGAACGCGCTCTTCCCCGACGCCCGCCTCGCGCCGCGCGACGTCATCTCCTCGTGGGCGGGCCTGCGCCCGCTGCTCGCTCCCGAACACAGCCTTTCTCCCGCCGAGGTATCTCGCGAGCACCGCGTGGTCACGTCGCCGAGCGAGCTGATCACGATCGCCGGGGGGAAGCTGACGACCTATCGGGTGATGGCGCGGGATGTCGTCGACGCGGTGGCGGAGCGGCTTCACGCGATCGACGGTCGCGAGGTCGCCGACCGGCCGCCGACCGACCGGCTACCCCTTCCCGGCGGCGAGACGGCGGACCTCGCGGTGCTGATCGACGCCGCGCGCGGTCGGCAGGCGACCGACGCCGAAGCGCGGCATCTGGTCGACTACTACGGCAGCGAATCCGCGGCCGTGCTGAATCTGGTCGAGCGCGATCGCTCCCTCGGCGAGCCCATCATCGCGGGGCGACCCGAGATCTGGGCCGAGGTCGTGCACGCCGTAGAGCGGGAGATGGCCGTACGGCTCGCCGACCTGCTGGTTCGGAGACTCCATCTCTTCTACGAAGATCCCGATCACGGCCTCGGGGCCGCGCCGGCGGTCGCGGCGCGCATGGCGGAGCTGCTCGGGTGGGACGAGGAGCGTCGCGAGAGCGAAGTGACGGCCTACGCCGAAGAAGTGCAGCGGGCGCGGGCGTTTCTGCGCGAAGTGCCGCGCGCCAGCAAGGCGGTCGGGCCCTGACGCCGGCTCAGCCGCGCAGCTGTCGTACGAAATCGTGGAAGACGAGGAACTTCTCGAACAGCACCACGCCCTTGCGTTTGCGACCGAATTCGGCGAAGAGCTCCCGCAGGCGGCCCCGTCGCGTCACGTAATACCGAAACGTTTCCGCAAAATCTTCCTGGGGGTGAGTCGCGGCGTACGCCGTGACGTAGTTCGGCAGCGTCGTGGTGACGCCACGCCGCTCGAAGTCCACCCACTTGGAATCCGCCACGCGGTACGCCTTGCGCACTTCCCCGAACGCGCGGCGGAAGCGCCCCGTGCGAGTGAGCGACCAATGGTGGAATAAAAAGGAATGCCCGAGTTCGTGCAGCAGGAGGCCGCTCAGCATGTTCCACGAGATCTCGTCGCGCGAGCGCTTGCCGGTCACGTAGCGGCGCTCAATCTCGATGACCTTCGGGGTGCGGTGCGCGACGCCCGAGACCCCCGGCCGCAACAGCACGCGGTATCGCCAGTCCGTGATCCGTGACACGACGAGCAACCGGTGCACCCGCCGCAGCGCGCGCGGAATGAGATCGCGCCCCGTGGCATCCTCTCCGCACCAGGGACAGACGTCCATCCAGTCGTCGACGCCCTGATCACAGTGCGGGCAGACGTTGTCGAACCGTTCGTAGGTCCATCGCTGCGACCGGCCGCACCAGGGGCAGAAGCGCATGGGGTACATCACGCCGCCACCGCACCCGGCGCGGCAGCGTCGGTCGAATCGAAATCCTTTCGGCGCCTTTCGTGGTTCGGGACTGGATGCCGCGTCGGCAATCGACCGCCCGCACCAGGGGCAGTACGAGAACGCGTCCGCGACGATCCAACCGCAGTGATAGCATTCCGCCCCGGTCTCTCGCGCCGAGTCGCGCCATTCGAGGTGGCGCCCGCAATCTGGACAAAATGCCCAATAGCGCTCGAGCTCCGCCCCACAGGTGGGGCAGCGCAGCTCCGGGGTCGGGATCTCCCGTCTACGGCTCGCCATGGTCTCGTTTCAACGCTTCTTGTGCGATGCGCTGCACGAATTCCTGGTAACTCATTCCTGCGCGCTCGGCGGCGGTCGCCATCTCGTGCTCGCGCGCGATGAACGGGTTGGGATTCACCTCGAGCACGTAGACCTCGTCGTCGTGCGTGAGTCGCAGATCGATGCGCCCGTAGTCTTGCAACCACAGTGCGTGGAATGCGGTACGGCAGATCTCCCCGATCTTCGCGGTGACCGGGTCCGACAGGCCCTTCGCGAAGACGTTCCGGATGCCCTTCCGCTTGCGGTACTCCTCATCCCACTTCGCCTTGTAGGTGGCAATGCGATGGTCGGCGGGATCCGGATCCCCGAAGGTCATTTCGACGATGGGCAGCACGTCAAGCTTCGCGTTGCCGATCAGGCCCGCGTACAGCTCCCGGCCCTCGACCAGCTCTTCCACGATCGCGGCCTGCGTGAACTTCTCGTGGATGAACTTCACGCGCTCCACGAGGCTCTCGTCGTCGTCAACCACCGACGCCTGGGCGATGCCCACCGAGGCGTCCTCCAGCAATGGCTTGACGATCAGGGGAAAGCGCAGCTCCGAGGGACGGACGGCCTTCTCCCCGGGATGGAACTCGGCGAAGGCGGGCACGTGAATGCCGTGATATCCCAGAATCTTCTTCGTCAACGACTTGTTGCGGGCGACGAGGAGCGCCGTGGGAGGAGATCCCGTATAGCGATAGTCGTGCATTTCAAGCACGCCGGCGATGGCGTACTCATGGCGCGCGCGACCGCGAAAGCTTTCGCATCCGTTGAAGACCAGCTTCGGCTGGAACGCGGCGAGCGCGGCGAGCAGAGGCTCGAGCTGATCTGCGACCCCGACCATCCGTACTTCGTGCCCGCTCGCGAGCAGGGCGCGCGCGACGTCGTACTCGGCCTCTTCCGCGCCGGCCTCCACCTCCCGCTGGTAGTCGACGTCCGTCCAATCCGGGTGGAGCGTATCGAACACCACCGCGATCTTCATCGGACGCGAAGGTCCGGCCTAGGCACGACCGCTCGTTGCCGCGGCCGCGCGAGCGTCGCGCTCGGTCTTCGCCGCGTCATACGCTTGTCGCAGCCGCGCCATCAGGTCGCTCCGCCTGTCGTACAGCCGCTTCAGGGGCCGCGCCCCGCGCCGCGCCAGCGCGTAAGCGGCGAGCAGCGGGAAGGCCACGGTATTGTCCAGGTAACAGACGACGGTCCCGGGCAGCTTGTCGGGATCCACCTTCCCCCAGCTCACCGCCTCCGATGGCGTGGCCCCGGACAGCCCGCCCGTGTCGGGCCGGGCGTCGGTCATCTGGAGATAGTAATCGTGCCCCTTTTCGGAAATGCCGAGGACTTCCTGAATCTGCGGCTCCGTCTGCAGCACGAAGTTCTTCGGGCTCCCCCCGCCGATGATCAACACGCCGCTCTTCCCACCTCCGTCCTTGGCGCCGAACACGATCGCCGACGTTTCGTTCACGTCCGCGCTCACGTCGAACCGCAGCCTGCTCCCGGCGAGGGCCTGCTCCGCGACGTTCATCCCGATCGACGAGTCACCAGGTGAGGACGTGTACACGGGCACCCCGCATTCGTGCGCGACACCGAGCACGGACTTCCGTGCGATACCCAGCGCGCGCTCCCGCTCGGCAATGTAGCCACCGAGCAGATAGTGGTACTCGGCCGTGCTCATGGCGCGCTGGAACTCGGGCCGCGCGGAGACGTCGCGAATGTACGCATCGGTCGAGAGCAGAACTTCGTACTCGAAGAAGATGTCGTAGATGCGGACCACGCCCTGGGACCGGAGCTGGACGTCATCGACGAACGGGCTCCCCTTGTGCATCGCGAGTCCGAGACCGAAATGCGCGTCGTGGTACAGGTTCGCGCCCGTCGACACCACCCAGTCGACGAACCCCGCCTCTATGAGCGGGATGATGGTCGACATACCGAGGCCCGCGGGGGTCATCGCACCGGTCAAGCTCATCCCCACGGTCACGTCGCCCTCGAGCATCAGCTCACTGAACAGCCGACACGCTTCCGCCAACCTGCCGGCGTTGTAAGCGAGAAACGCGTTGTCGATCAGCTCGGCCACGGTCTCGGTCCCGGAGATCGGCTTCGGATCAATGCGTGCCCCGCGGAGTAGCCGCATGCGGTCGGCGGTCACCGGATCACCTGGACGGTGGCCAACGACCGGGTGCGGCGCTCCCGCGCCTGCACGACCCACGTGACGGCTTCCTCCGGATCGTCCGTGACCTGGAACAGCGCGAGATCCTCCGTGTCGATCTTCCCCTCGGCGGCGACGCGATCGTGCAGCCACCCCGCCAGGCCGGACCAGTACTCCTTGCCGAACAGGACGACCGGGAAGTGCTTGACCTTTCCCGTCTGGATCAGGGTCAGCGCTTCGAACAACTCGTCCAACGTGCCGAAGCCGCCCGGAAAGACGATGAACGCCATCGCGTATTTCACGAACATCGTCTTGCGTACGAAGAAATAGCGGAAGTGAATCAACCGCTCGACGTACTCGTTGGTCCCCTGCTCGAACGGCAGCTCGATGTTGCATCCGATCGAAAGGCCGTTCCCCTCCTGCGCTCCCCGGTTGCACGCCTCCATGATGCCGGGCCCGCCGCCCGTCATGATCGGGAAGCCCTCGCGTGCCAGCCGTCGCGCGGTGTCGACGGCCTTTTCGTAGTACGGATCGCCGGACGTGGTGCGGGCGGAGCCGAACATCGTCACGGCGTTGGACACATCGGACAGCGTGTCGAACCCTTCGATGAACTCGCCCATAATCCGCAACACGCGCCAGGGATCGGTGCGCGTGAACGCGCGCCGTTCTCCGGGATACGGCGTCAGGAGCCGTTCGTCTTCTGTCGTGGTGGTTTGGTGGCCGCTCGGGCGCTGTGGCATGGTCGTCCTCGACCCTGTTGAAGTGATTCGGGCGTTGCTGCCGGGCCGCGCCGGGCCCTAGGGCCGCAGCGCAGTCAGGACGGCGCTTGCCAAGGACACAGGCCGCCAATATACAACAAGAGGAAGAGGACGACCGACACGTGCGCTCGCTCATCGTGAGCGAGGCGCGACGGCGGCAGACGGACCGAGCGATGCCATCTTCGATGCGTTGGAGTTCGTTGTACCTGAGTCTCGCGCTACGGGCCATCGCGAGTCCCCGGCTGGCCGCCGACCTGCTGCGACTCGCCTGGAGCTTCCGCGCGCGGAACTGGTATCGACATCCGCCCTTCCTGCCGCTTCCCTCGCGGGAATACATGCGCTGGCGCATGTTCACGGCCTACGGCGACGAGGACGCCGTGCCGCCCGTCGGTGACGTCGTGCGGTTCGCGCGCTGGCGGCGTCAGGTCATGGGCTTGTGAATCCCTCGGCGCGCACCGCCGCAGTGAAGCGCCGCGGCGCGGCGATCGGATTTGACGCTGTCGGGGTCGCGACGCTCGAGCGGAGCGCCTATGCCGAAGCGCTCGATCGCTGGCTCGCCGACGGGCGCGCCGGAACGATGACCTATCTCAACCGTCAGGCGAAGAAACGCAAGGAACCGCAGCGCATCCTGGCCGGTGCCCGCGCCGCGGTCGTAACCCTCACGAACTATTTCCACGCTGCGCCCGCCGCGGGCGGCGCCGAGACCGGTCACGGCCGCGTCGCGCAGTACGCATGGTCCACCGACTACCACCGCGTACTCAGCCGGCGCTTGGAGCGGCTGGCGGCCGTGGTACGGCACGTCGCGCCCGAGGCGCGCACGCGGTGCTATGTCGACTCCGGACCGGTGCCGGAGCGGGAGCTTGCGGCGCGGGCGGGCCTGGGATGGATCGGGAAGAACACGATGCTCCTCAATCCTCGAATGGGGTCGTTCACGTTCATCGGCGTCGTCATAACCGACGCGGATCTCGCGACCGACCTTCCGTTCGAGGCCGACAGGTGTGGATCCTGCCGCCAATGCCTCGATGCCTGCCCGACCGACGCCCTCGTGGAGCCGCGCGTCCTGGACGCGCGTCGCTGCATCTCGTATCTCACGGTCGAATGGCGCGGAGACCTTTCGCCGACTGAGCGCGCGTGGCTGGGAGAGTGGCTCCTCGGCTGCGACGTCTGCCAGGACGTGTGCCCATGGAACGTGCGGTTCGCTGCGCCCACGACGGACAGCGAGCTCGCCCCCGACCCGGCGCTCGCTCACCCACGGCTCGATGCCTTCGACACAATGCCCGCTCTCGAATTCGTTCGGAGATTCGGTGACACGCCCTTCGAGCGTCCGGGCGTGACCGGCATGCGCCGGAATGCCGCCGCTGTGCGGGAGAATTCAGTCAGCCGACGTGATCAGAGCCCGGTAGGGTGATCGATGAAGGTCCATGGAAGGCCGAACTTCTCGCCCAGGTGCTCCGTGAGTGCTTTTACACCGAGCGTCTCAGTCGCGTAGTGCCCCGCGAAGAAGACGTTGATTCCGAGTTCCTCGGCGTCGAAGAAGGCGTGATGCGGACCTTCGCCCGTGATGTAGGTATCGAACCCGGCTTGAGCCGCCTGTGCGATGAGTGACCCGCCGGCGCCGGTGACGATGCCAACCCGGCGCACGCGCTCGGGACCGAACGGCAGCACGCGAGGCGTGGGGCCGAGGAGCCCTGCCAGACGGGTCGCGAGCACGTCGCGGGTCGTGTCGGCTTCTCCCCATACTCCAATCGGGATCCCGTAGGTCTCACCGAACTGCCCTCGCACGGAAAGTCCAAGCGCGCGGGCGAGGAGCGGGTTATTGCCCACATCAGGATGCCGGTCGAGAGGGAGGTGAGCACTGTAGAGCGCGACCCGCCGAGAGATGAGGAGCGAGAGCCGCGCGTGGGTGAGACCCGTTACCGGGCGCAGGCCACCCCAGAAGAGACCGTGGTGAACGAGGAGCAAGTCGGCGCCCTCGTCTCCAGCCGCCTTGGCAGTCGCTTGGCAGAGGTCCACGGCTGCGGCCAGCCGGGTGACGTTGCCCTCGTTCTCCACTTGAAGGCCGTTGAGGGCGTGGGGGGCGTCGGGGGTGCTTCCGATTTCCAAGTACTGGTCGAGATAGGAGACGATGTCGCTGAGCCGCACGTTCGTCCCCTCCACTGCGGTCATTATCACAGCACTATCAAGACACTACAACAACATCATGCTGCCTGAACCGGTGGATTCCCACACGCAATATCGCGATAAATGCTTACGTATCAAGGTGATAAGCTAATCCACATCAGCCGATATCGCGTGTGTGGACAACCAGGACAACCTCGACCGCTAGGAGGAGGCCGCTTCGGCGAGCGCGCCATTCGACGCACTCATCCGCACGACGCCGTTAATCTCACCACCCTCGTGAACCAGGAGGCGCCTGCTCGTGATGTCGCCGTGGACAACGCTCGACGCCTGCACCTCGACCCGCTCCTCCGCCGCCACGGTCCCCCGCACTTCCCCGCCGATGATCGCTTCTCGCGTGATCACGTCGCCTTCCACTTCCCCGCCCTTGGCGACGAGAACCTGACGCGCGGCACGCACAGTGCCCACGACCGTCCCTTCGATCTTCACGACGCCCTCCGCGGTAATGTCTCCCACGACGCGCATTCCAGAGGCGATGATGGACAGCGCGGACTCGGACTCAGAGGCGCCATGTCCCTTCTCGGTGAAGATGGCCATCTCAGTTCTCCTCTTTCACCTTCGTGAGCGGATCGAGGGACTTGCCGTCCCGTCGAATCTCGAAGTGGAGATGTGGAGCCGTTGACCGTCCGGTATTCCCCGACAAGGCGATTACCTGCCCCGCCTGGACGGAATCACCCTGTTGCACGAGCAGCCGTGATGCGTGTCCGTACATCGACTCGTACCCCCCCGGATGTCGCAACAGGACGAACAGTCCGTAGTCCGGATCGTTACCGGCGGTTTCAACGGTGCCTCCGCCGGCCGCCCGGATCGCCGAACCCTGGGGGACTGCGATGTCGATCCCCGGATGCGTTTCGGCGGGGTCACCGGCGCCTACCTGGCCCCGGGTGACGAAGCCGCGCTCATCGAGCGGCCAGTGTGTCGGCTCCGAGGGCCCAGCCGCGTATCGCGACCCCGAGCCCGGAGTCCGAGCCCGGACCGCCGCCGCATGCATCAGCGCGCCGTTACTCGAATCCTCGACGCTGGGCGAGGGTGCCTTGCCGCCGAGGAGTTGGCGCAGCTCCTGGTAATTCGCTTCGGCGCGATTCAGCGCCCCGGCGAGCTCCTGCACGCGTCCATTCTCGGTCTTCAAGCGCGTGACCTCGCTCTCCAAGGCGGGCACCCGCGCTGCCGCCCGCGTGATCGGACCGGCGAACGAGAAGAAGAGCACGACGAGCAGCGTGACGGCGACCGCGCCCCACTTACCCGCCTCGAACACCCAGAGCGGTACCCGGTACTGCTGCGAATTCAGATCGTCGTCGACGTGGACGACGATCGTCACGCCTCGCCCCCTCATCCGTCGAACGGAGCACCCAGCAGGAGCTCGAGCAGGCGCGCCAGGTCGTCGTTCGAATAGAACGCGACGTGGATCTGACCCTTGCCCTTGGCCCGCAGGGTCACCCGAACGTCCGTCCCGAGACGGCGACGCAGCGCGTCTTCGACGCGCCGCACTTCGGGCGCTTGCCCCACGCCGCGCATGAGTCGCGGCCGGCGAACCGGGGCCCGCCCGCCGCGGACTCGGTCTTCCACTTCCCGCACCGACATGCCCTGGGCGACGGCTTCGCGAGCCAGCGTGGTCGCGAGCCTCGGATCCTCGATCGCCAACAACGCGCGGGCGTGCCCCACCGATAGCTGCCCGCCGTGCAGCATGGCCAGCACCGCCGCCGGCAGTTTGAGGAGGCGCAGAGCATTCGCCACCGTTGAGCGATCCCGTCCGACGGCGTCCGCCACGTCCTGCTGCGCCAGGTTGAACTCGGCGATCAGGCGTTCGTAGCCGCGGGCCTCGTCGACCGGCGACAGGTCATCCCGCTGCAGGTTCTCGATCAACGCGAGCGTGAGGACCGTGCGGTCATCGACCTCCCGCTTCACCGCCGGAATACGCTCCCAGCCCAGGCTCTGGCAGGCTCGCAGGCGCCGCTCGCCAGCGATCAACTGATAGCCCTCCCCTGCCGGGTCGGGACGCACGACGACCGGCTGCAACAGGCCCGCTTGCCGAATCGATGCCTTCAGCTCTTCGAGCGCGGCGGGGTCGACGTCCCGACGCGGCTGAAACGGATTCGCCCGAATGTCGACGACCGCGAGGTCCACCAGACTGCCGTCACGCTCGGCTTCTTCGCGCGTCGGTCCCAGCAGGGCTTCGAGGCCACGACCCAGGCGACGGCGACCTGCGGCGACTTCAGTCATGCGGGCACCTCCGGCAGCGGTTCGATGGTGGGCACGGACGGAGACTCCACTCGCTCGACACGGCGAATCAGTTCCTGCGCAACCGCCAGGTAGCTCCGAGCCCCCACCGATTGCACGTCATACAGGAGGATGGGTTTCCCAAAGCTCGGCGCCTCGGCGAGCCGCACGTTGCGCGGTATCGTAATGCCGAACATTCGCGGCCCGAAGTATTCCTTCGCTTCCTCCGCGACCTGCTTCGACAGGTTGAGCCGCGCGTCGTACATCGTCAGCAACACGCCGTCGATGGCAAGGGTGGGGTTGAAGTTGCGCTGCACCAGCTTGATGGTATTCAAGAGCTGCGACAGGCCTTCCAACGCGTAGTACTCGCACTGAATCGGAATGACGACGCTGTCGGCGGCGGTCAGCATGTTGAGCGTGACTAGGCCGAGCGACGGCGGGCAGTCGATGATGATGTATTGATACTGATCGCGGAGGCCACTGAGCGCGTGCCGCATCGCGCTCTCACGTGACGAGCGTCCGACGAGCTCGAGCTCGGCTCCCACCAGATCCTGTGTGGACGGCACGAGGTCGAGATACGGAAAATGAACGTGAGAGAATCGCGCGTCAGCGAGCGGACGGCCGTCCATCAGCGCGTCGTAGAGCGAATAGCGGATGCGGTCGCGCTCGATACCGACGCCGCTCGTCGAGTTGGCCTGCGGATCGGCATCGATGAGCAACGTCTTCCGTTCCGCAGCGGCTAGCGACGCGGCGAGGTTGACCGCGGTCGTGGTCTTTCCCACTCCGCCTTTTTGATTGGCGATGGCTACTACACGGCTCATATTCTAAGTCATTACAGCACAATGTGTTATGCTACAAGAGAATCAACGAAGCACAAATATAGCGGGCATGCAACGAATCGTAAAGAGCGGAGAGTTTCACGTGAAACAGACGAATGGAGCCCTTAACTATTTAATCCCCCATGTCTTATCAGGTCGCGGCGCGACCTTGTCGCTTCGAGCACGAGATTCTGAAGATCGCTCGGGGAAACGCCGGGGATCCTGGCAGCCTGCGCCAGGGAGCGCGGTCGGATGCGGTCGAGCTTCTGCCTCGCCTCAGTGGCGAGCGTGCGAAACTCGAGGTAGGGAAGGTCGGCGGGCAACGCGAAACCCACCAGCTCCGCCAGCCGGTTCGCAGCCTCTCGCTCTCGCGCCAAGTACCCCGCGTACTTGATCTCGATCTCGGCGGCAGCGAACACCTCCTCGAGCGCAGCGACCTCGACCCCTGCGGCGCTGAATAGCGCGCGCAGAGAGACCCGTGGTCGCCGCGCCAGGACCGCGACCCGTTCAGGCTCCGCGAGCGGAGCGCTCCCCGAATCGGAGAGCACCGGCGCCGCCGCGTGCGGCGCGATCGATGTTGCGTCTGCGAGATCGAGCAGCCGCTCCTCGTCTCGCAGCCTCTTCTCAACGATGCGTGCTTCGGCGGCGCTGAGAAGTCCAAGACGCTCCGCGAGCGGCGCGAGACGCCGGAGCGCGTTGTCCTGGCGCAGCAGGAGTCTGAATTCCGAGCGAGACGTGAACAGACGATAGGGCTCGTCGACGCCCTTCGTGACCAAATCGTCGACCAACACCCCCACGTACGCGACGTCCCGTCCGAACACCACAGGCTCTTGCTCCCTCACGCGCCGCACAGCGTTGATTCCCGCGACCACCCCCTGCGCCGCTGCTTCCTCGTAACCCGTCGTCCCGTTCACTTGTCCGGCAAAGAACAATCGCTCGACCGCCTTGCTCTCAAGCCACGGCGTCAATTGGGTGGGGGGATAGTAGTCATACTCGATCGCGTAACCGGGGCGTGTCATCCGCGCGTTCTCAAGACCCGGGACGGCGTGCAGCATTTCGAGCTGAACAGGGACGGGCAGGGAGGTGGACAGCCCGTTGACGTACAGCTCGTGTGTGTCGAGGCCCTCCGGCTCGAGAAAGATCTGGTGGCGAGCGGCGTGGGGAAACTTGACGATCTTGTCCTCAACTGAAGGACAGTAGCGAGGACCTCGAGCGCTGATCGCCCCGCCGTACAGCGCGGACTCGTGAAGGTGCCCCTGCACGATCGCCTTCACCGCGTCCCCCGCCCAGGTAATCCAGCAGGGGACTTGGTGGGGCAGGGGCCCGCGCTCATAGAAGGAGAAGCGGGAGTCGGCGCCGTCGCCGTCCTGACGCTCGACTGCCGACCAGTCGACCGTCCGGCCGTCGATGCGAGGCGGCGTCCCCGTCTTGAAGCGCGATACTGTAACTCCAATGGATTCAATATGTTGCGCAATTGCGACGGCCGGCTGCTCACCGGCGCGGCCGGCCGCAACCTGGGTGTCGGTCCCGAGATGAATGCGGC
>Ga0187780_10000387_pt1 | contig 33404 bp, 32 predicted proteins | sample 1015_Q2_SP10_20__FD_132429 | JGI IMG/M metagenome (GOLD analysis project Ga0187780, IMG submission 132429) | Tropical peat soil microbial communities from peatlands in Department of Meta, Colombia - 1015_Q2_SP10_20_MG | ecosystem: Environmental > Terrestrial > Soil > Wetlands > Peat | place...
CTGTCGTGCCGATTACCGAACTTCCGGCTAATCGAGCTACAACGCATCAGCGAGGTTTTCAACAAGCTCGCGGCAAACCTCGACCGGACAACGCGCGAAAAGACCGAGCTCGCTGCCAAGCTCGCCGATAATCAAGAGCGGGAGCGGCTGGATTTGGCGCGAGATCTGCACGATGAACTCGCTCAAAGTCTGAGCGCTATGAGTGCGGTAGCCGCTTCAATCAAGGCGACGGCCGAGACCGAGTGCCCCGCGCTCGTACCCGAGGCAAAGAACCTCTCGCAGACTTCGATGGCCATGATGAGATCTCTCCGTACCACTTTGCGGACCCTCCGTCCGCCCGAGATCGATGACTTTGGGCTCGCCACGAGCCTTTCGACCCTGGCAAGGGATCAAGAACGGGCCAATGGGCGGTTGAAAATCTCGCTTGAGATTGATGGCGACCTCCGAGTGCTACCGCGAACAGCCGCATCTCATGTCTATCGAATTGTCCAGGAGGGCCTGAACAACATCAACAAACACGCGCATGCGAGCCATGCTCGCGTCGCTCTCGGCTTCGGTCAGGAGACCGGGGAGCAGCAGACCACGCCTCATCAACGTTGGCTGGCGCTGACGATCGAGGACGATGGATGTGGAGCGGTTGAACGTGGCATGGCTACGGAAAGCGGCGGGCTGGGGCTAATTGGGATACGCGAACGCGTGACGGCACTCGGCGGAACATTGGATGTCATCGATCTCGGTGACAAAGGCTTCAAGCTCCATGCTATGATTCCATTTGAGGCGCCTGTTAAACTCCTGCAATGAGCCGGAAAATAATTCGAGTCCTTATTGTCGACGACCACGCCATCGTTCGCGAAGGCTATCGTGCGCTCCTTGCGAAGCACGAGGGGCTAAAGGTCGTCGGTGAAGCCTGCGATGCCGCGTCGGCCTATCAATGCTATAAAGATACGCGGCCGGATGTCGTCATCATGGATATTTCGATGCCAGGCCGCGGTGGTATCGACGCAATCCGGCATATCCGTGAGTTGGACCCTCACGGGCGCATCCTTGTGTTCACAATGCACAGCGAAGTCGCCTACGCTCTACAGGCCTTTCGTGCCGGCGCCAAAGGCTACATTACCAAAAGCAGTCCCCCCGATCTTCTCGCAAAGGCCGTGCGAGATGTTGCGGAAGGCCGGCTGGCCATTTGTCCCGAGATCAGTGAGGCTCTCGCACTTGACCGGGTGCAGGAGGATAAGACTGCGTTGCATGGACTTTCACCGCGTGAGTTCGAAATTTTCCGGATGATCCTAAACGCAAAATCGACCGATGAGATCGCATCGGCGCTCAACCTTAGCCGCAAGACCGTGGCGAACTATCATTACGCGATCAAGTCAAAGCTTGGCGTGGATTCCGACATCGAGCTGTTCTATTTCGGTCTTCGGCAAGGCCTGGTGGAGCCGGTTTCCCCGGTCGTCGATTCCAGGAAATAGATTGAAGACACGGGAACGTGCCACGTTTGGCCGCAGTGTTTATTAGTGCACGTCCTTCGCGTCTTAGTTCTCGGCCAATGTGCGCGCGACAATGTCCTGCACGTCGCGCGACAGTGACGGGGCCGCCGCGACGCGGCGTAAGGCCGCTTCGGCGCGCTGGCGGCGCTCCACTTCCAGCGCCCGCCACGAACGAAACGCGCCCATCAGGCGCGCAGCCACTTGAGGGTTCTTCGGATCGAGCACGAGAACGAAATCGGCGACGAAGTCGTAACCGGCGCCGTCGCGACGATTGAATTGGGTGTAGTTGCCTTGCGCGAACGCGCCGATCAGCGAGCGGATGCGGTTCGGATTGCCGGCGGAGAAGGCCGGATGTTCGGTCAAGGCGCGCACCCGATCGAGCGTCGCCGGCTCGGGGATCGTCGCCTGAAGCGAAAACCACTTATCTATGACGAGCGGATCTTCGGCGTAGCGGCGGTAGAAGTCGTCGAGTACTTCCGCGCGTTCTTGCCTGTCGTGCAGCGTGAGCGTCTCGAGTGCCGCCATGCGGTCGGTCATATTGTCGCCGTCGCGGTATTGCGCAAACGCGCGCGCGATCGCTTCCTCGCGCGCCGTGGTCGCCAAAAGGTTGAGGGCGGCGTTCCTCAGCGCGCGCCGTCCCGCGCTCTGCGCGTCCGGCCGGTAGGGTCCGGGTGTGACCATGCGGCGGTAGGCGTCGGCCAGCGCCGCGCCGTGGCGTTCGCCGATCACGGTGCGCAATTCGCGGCGCGCGGCAAAGACCGCGTCCGGATCGACATCGTGGCCGATTTCGCGCGCGATATCCGCCTCGCTCGGCGGCAATAGTGTCAGCGCAATGAAAGCAGGTTCGAGCGTCGGGTCGCCGAGAACGGCGCCGAGCGCCGCGATCAATCCGTCGTCGACGCTCGGCCGCGCGCCCGAACGCAAGGCCGCCACATCGGCCCTGAGCGAGGTCATCGCCAAAGTCTGTATCGCCTGCCACCGGTTGAACGGGTCGGAATCGTGAGCGGCGAGGAAGCGAAGATCGTCGGGTTCGATCGGCACCGCAAGCTTTATGGGCGCGGAAAAGCTGCGGTTGAGCGATGGGATCGGCCGCTCCGTCACGTTGGTAAAGACGAAGGACTGACTTGATTGCGTCAGTTCGATCACTCCGCGCGGGAACGGCTCGCCGCCGATCAGGAGCGGCAAATCTTCGCCGTCGGCGCCGACGAGGCCGAGCGCGAGAGGAATGACCATGGGTTTTTTGTCGGGCTGGCCCGGCGTCGGCGGAACGGTCTGTGCCATATCGAGCCGGTACGTACGAGCGTGCGCGTCATAGTGCAGCGCCGCCGTCACGTCCGGCGTTCCGGCTTGCGAATACCAGAGCATGAATTGACTCATGTCGCGGCCGCTCACGTCGGCGAAACATTGCACGAACTGTTCGACCGTTGCGGCCTGGCCGTCGTGCCGCGTGAAATAAAGATCCATCCCCTCGCGGAAGGCCTCCGCACCCAGGAGCGTGCGGATCATGCGCACCACCTCGGCGCCCTTTTCGTAGACGGTCGACGTGTAGAAGTTGTTGATCTCGTGATAGAGCCGGGGCCGTACCGGATGCGCGAGCGGACCGGCATCCTCGACGAATTGATGCGAGCGCAACCCGCGCACATCGCTGATGCGCTCGACTGCGCGCGAGCGCTGGTCGACGGTGAATTCCTGGTCGCGGAAAACGGTTAGTCCTTCCTTGAGGCAAAGCTGGAACCAGTCGCGGCAGGTAATTCGATCGCCGGTCCAATTGTGAAAATACTCATGAGCGATCACCGCTTCGATGCTGACATAGTCGGCATCGGTGGCGCTCGCCGGCGAGGCGAGAACGTACTTGTCGTTGAAGATATTGAGGCCTTTGTTCTCCATCGCGCCCATATTGAAGGCGGAAACGGCGACGATCATGAAAATATCGAGATCGTATTCGCGCCCAAAGGTTTCCTCGTCCCAGCGCATGGCGCGCTTGAGGCTGTCCATGGCGTAGAAGCAGCGGTCCTCCTTGCCGGGCTCGACATAGATGGCGAGCGCGACATTGCGCCCGGACATCGTGGTGAAAGTGTCCTTCACGCAGGCAAGATTGCCGCCGACCAAAGCGAAAAGGTAAGACGGCTTCGGAAATGGATCGTGCCAAATGGCGAAATGACGGGACGTTCCCGGCACGCGGCCTTGGGCAATGAGATTGCCGTTGGCAAGAAGGACGGCGGCCTCGCTTTTTTCGGCTTCAATCCGCGTCGTATAGACCGCCATCACGTCGGGCCGGTCGAGGAAGTAGGTGATGCGGCGAAACCCTTCGGCCTCGCATTGCGTGCAATAGGTCGCACCCGCGCGATAGAGCCCCATCAGCTTGGTGTTGTTCGCCGGATCGACGAGCGTTTCGATTTCGAGCTCGAAGGGACGCTGCGGTACCTGAGCGACGGTCAGCCGGTCGGGCGTGACGGCGAAACTCTCAGGCGGTAGGGGCGCTCCGTCGAGACGGACCGAGCGGAGCTTAAGATCGTCTCCGTCGAGCACGAGCGGCGCCGGCGCGCCCACGCCATTCGGCTTGAGCTTGAGCCTGGCGCGAATTGTCGTCGCGGTGGGATGCAGTGAGACGTCGAGGTCGACGGTTTCGATGAGCCAATCGGGCGGGCGATAATCCTCGAGGCGGATCGGCCTTGGTTCTTCGGTGCGCATGATGCGGATGTGTAGAAGTTTTGCCCGCCGATGGAAAGCGCCGAACTGAACTTAACGCCGTGGCTCGGCGTGGCCGATGACGCGCCGGATGATCGGAAATTGGCGGCGCAACCGGCGCTCCAGCGCATCGACCATGTCGTGGACGGAACTGACCGACAGCGCCGGATCGACCCGGCAGTGAAAGTTGACGATTTCGCCAGCGGCGGTTTCCCGCACGCGCACGTCGTGCACCTCGCCGAGATCGGGAATCTCCGTCGCGAGCGATGTCAGCAGCTGCCGCACTTGCGCGATCCGCGCGGGTTCGGCGTCGCTGCCGGCTAAAACGTCGGCCGGCAACGGCTCGATATGGGTCTCGACCTCGACCTGTGGTCCGAGTTCCTCCCGTATGGCCTCTTCCAGGCGACTTGCGGTTTCGTGCGCGGCGGCAAGCGGCTCGGTGCCGTCGACTTCGAGGTCCACCGAGACGGACAGCCGGCCGGCGACGGTCTGGACCGCGATGTGATGGATCGCAAGTCCGAGATCGCGCGCGATCACCATGATCCGCTCGCGCATCGTCTCGTCGTCGAGCGCTCGCGGTTCCGTGGTGATGGTGAGTTCGGCCGCCGGAATATCGGCGCGGATCGCGCGGGTCAGTTGGTCCTTGATCGTCTTGACGCGGTCGAGCGGGGCGGTGCGGCTGACGCCGACGCCGAGCTCCACGAACAGCACCGCGCCGGCTGGGCGCGCCCGCACGCGCTCAACCGCGACCACGCCGGGGATCTGTCGCGCAATGGCGGCTACGCGCTCGCTCACTCCGGCCGGTGCCGTATCGGTCAACGTGTCGATGGTGCGGCGGCCGAGACGATAGCCGGCGACGGCGATGAAGACCGCGACGACGATCGCCGCGGCGGCGTCGGCCCACGGATAGCCCAACGCCACGCCGCTAAGCCCGATCAAGACAGCGATCGACGACCACATGTCGGAGCGGAAATGCAGCGCGTCGGCCTCCAACGCCTCGCTCGCGGTCGCTTTGGCAACGCGCTTGAGCGTGCGCGCGCGGAAGAAATCGATCACGATCGAAGCGGCAATGACGGCGAATGCCGCGACCGTCGCCTCAACGGCCTGCGGGCGCGCGCCGATGAGCCGCTGCACCGCCTCGAAGACCACGATAGCCGTGAGCAGGAACAAGAGCGCTGTTTCGGCCAGCGCGGTGACGCTTTCGATCTTGCCGTGCCCGTATTGATGCTCGGCGTCGGCCGGTTTGCCGGAAATACGCACGGCAAAATAGGTCAGCACCGTGACGGAAAGATCGAGCAGCGAATGGCCGGCTTCCGAGAGGATCGCGAGCGACCCGGTGAGTAGGCCGATGACGGCCTTCGCACCGGCCAAGCCTGCCGAGGCGGCGATCGATCCGAGCGCGGCCTTTTCCTTATCGTTCATCTTCGAGCTTTTCCGCACCCTTGCGCGGGCAGAATGGATCAATTTTGCCACCTCGACAATTTCACTATGAGATGTCTTACAGCGGATGGATGCCGAAAATTGGCGATAGGCCGCGATTTTCCAGCCGTTCCCGCGCGGGTGGAACCCATCGCAAAATCTCCCAAATCGGGGCTTTTCTAAATTCCGGTGATCGGGAATGCTATACGCTAACAAGCCGACCGATCATTTCGGGGGTTAGATATGCACAGGCGCTCATCCCTTTGCGCGCTTAGCATCGCCGCGTGGATCGCCGCATGCGTGCAGGCGTCCGCGGCCGGCGCCGGTATCAGTGCGTCCGACGACAGCCTTCGGCAAGAATTCGAAAAATACTATTTCGGCCGCGGCGTGCCCGAGGACCAGGCGAGAGCGAGGCAATATTTGAACGAAGCGGCAAAATCCGGCTTTGAGTGGGCGCTTCTGCTGACTGCGCAAGAGCAGGAAAAAACAGCGCCGCAAAAGGCGCTCGATGTCTATCTGCAACTTGCGCGAAACGACAATTGCATTGCGCAGGCGCGGCTTGCCGACGCCTATTCGTCCGGCACGCTCGTCCTGAAGAACCTGACGCAGGCCTATTTTTGGAATCTGCTCGCAAGAACCGATGAGTGGAGCCGTAAATCGAACGTCGATTACAATAACGCGCGAGGAATCAGCTACGGTTCGGGCGATGCCAAACCCTGCGGGGAGGCCGACCACTTCTCGGCCGATGTGCTGGAAATCAAGATAAAGTCGCGCAAGCTGCTTCCGGTAGGATTGATGCAGGCGGCGGAGAATGCGGCGAGCCATTGGACCAAGGGCACTCGCGAAAATTTCCTGCCCGCTCCGGCGACTGATGCGGCAGCACCCGAAGCGGCTCCAGCGAAGCTCGCCGCGACCGCGCCGCCGCCGGCCGATAATCAAAAATCGTCCGCCGTGGTGGAAGTGACGTTAAGGGAGGATGCGGGAATATTCGTCGTGCCGGTCGAGATCAACGGCGCCATCACATTGGATTTTGCCGTCGATAGCGGCGCCGCCAACGTGACCATACCCGCGGATGTTTATTATACGCTGCAACGGACCGGGACCATTCAAGACTCCGACATTACCGGCCAACGAACGGTCATTTTGGCCGATGGTACGCAATCGAAACTGCCTACTTTAAAGATCAGGTCGCTCAAGATCGGCGGCAAGGTCATTGAAAATGTCGATGCAACCGTGCTGCCGTTGGAGGGACAATTGTTGCTCGGCCAATCGTTCCTTGCGCGGTTCAAGTCTTGGTCTCTCGACAACAGCAAGCACGTTCTTGTGCTTAATTTGCAGTGAGCGCGTTCGACCGCGCCGACCCGCGCAAATTTCCGCCGCTCCCGACGTCTCTATTGTTGGTTAGGACTTTGCGGCGAGGGCCCGGAGCGCAAAGGGTTTCCATCCCGGATCGCGTCTGGGGCAGGCTTCTTCCGGATCATGCCCTAACGCACCGTCTGGCTGCGCAACTGCGCGATATCCTTATCGGTAAGGTTTGACGAGGCCGTCCCAAAGCGCGCGGTGACGTAATTGACCACGGCGGCGATATCGGCGTCGGAATAGGTGGCGCCGAACGCCGGCATCGAGATGATTCCGTCCGGCGTGTGCCTCTTGGTGCCGGAGATCACGATCTGCGCGACGTTGGTCGCCGAGGCGTCGTTTACGGCTCGTGCCTCGCTGATTGTGGCGAAATGAGACAGCGCGCTCACGCCGGTCCAGTCGTGGCAACTGACGCAGGCCTGCTCGAAGACCTTCCTGCCGGCGGCATTGGCCGTTTCGCCTTGTTTCGGCGAGGCTGGCGCCGGCGGTGCGAGGGTTGCGGGCAGGTCGGACTTGATGGGAGGTATGCTGCGAAGGTAAGCGACCAGCGCGCGGATATCGCCCGGCGTCATCGCGCTGAAACTCTGATCCACCGCTTCGCCCATCGGACCGGCCGCGGTGCCGCGAGCCTTTGCATGGCCTGTCGCGAGATACGAAGCCACTTCGTCGTCGCTCCAAGCGCCGATGCCGGTGTCCCTGTCCGAGCTGATATTGAAGGCTTTCCAGCCGGCGGCTACGGCGCCGGCAAATTTCTTGCGATTGTCGAGCGCGAAGGCGAGGTTGCGCGGTGTATGACATTCGCCGCAATGCGCCAGCGCCTCGGCGAGATAGGCGCCGCGATTCCATTCCGGACTTTGCGCCGTGTTGGGTGCGAAACGCGCATTCGGACTAAACGCCATCGACCAGAAAATCATCGACCAGCGCTGATTGAACGGAAAGGCGAGCGTATCCGCGCGATTCTCGGCGCGCGCGGGCGACAGACTGAAGAGGTAGGCCTTGATTGCCAAGGCGTCGGCGTCGGTCATGAGAGTGTAGGACGGATAGGGCATCGCCGGATAAAGCCGCGTTCCGTCCCGGCGGATGCCGCGCTGCACGGCGTTGAGAAAATCGGCGTCGCTGTAATTGCCGATGCCGGTATCCTTGTCGGCGGTGATATTGGTCGTGTAGATCGAGCCGAATGGCAGCGGGATCTCAAGCCCGCCCGCATAGGGGGTACCGCCCGGTACAGTATGGCAGACCATGCAGTCTGCGGCTCGCGCGAGATATTCGCCCCGCTTGATCGGATCGGCGCCGGCGAGTTCGGGGGGAACGCCGGTCGGATTGGCGGCATGATAATCCGCCAGCGCCACCGTCGAGCCGCCGGCAAAGGCCAACGGGCCGGGAACGAAGGTGTGCCAGAGATACATACCAATCGCGGCCAGTATAACGGCGGCGATGATGACGGAAGCGGCACGCGTGCGCATCGCGCTTACACTTTGTTGACCGCGAGCGCGGCGCGGTCGATCGGCAGCCGGCGCAGCGCCACGCCGGTCGCTGCGTAAATCGCGTTGCGCAACGCCGGCGGTCCGGCGGTCGCCCCAGTTTCGCCGATGCCGCCGGGATCCTCGCTGCTTTTGATGACATGCACTTCGATGTTCGGGACTTCGTCAATGCGCAGCACGCGGTAGTCGTTGAAGTTCGATTGACGCACGCGGCCCTTGTCGATGGTGATCTCGCCCCAGAGCGCGGCGGTGAGGCCGAAAACCAGCCCGCCTTGCAACTGCGCCACGATCGTGTCGGGATTGACCGCGATGCCGGTGTCGACCGCCGACGTCACGCGGCGCAAATGAACCTCGCCGTTATTGTCCACTTCGGCCTCGACCACGGTGGCAATGAAGCTGCCGAAGGACGGCTGCACGCTCACGCCGCGACCGGCGCGAGGCGGCAACGGTTGGCCCCAGCCGGACTTTTCCGCGACGAGATCGAGCGCGGCTTTCAGGCGTGGATTATTTCCGAGCATGCCACGCCGGAACGCGACCGGATCCATATTCGCCTTGCGCGCCAATTCATCCATGAAGGATTCGGTGGCGAACACATTGTTGTTCGGGCCGACGCCGCGCCAAAATCCGGTCGGTACGGCGGGCGGTTCGGCGCGCACATATTGCACCTGGCGATTGGGAATGTCGTAAGGCATGTCCACGGCGCTGTCGACGGCGTCGATATCGATGCCGTTGATAAATATGGATGGCGCCCAGCGCGCCATGATTGACGAGCCGGAGACCTTGTATTTCCAGGCAACGATCTTGCCGTTCTGCAGGCTTGCCGAGATGGTGTCGCGATAGACCGGACGATAGATGTCGTGCTGAATGTCCTCCTCGCGCGTCCAGATCACCTTCACCGGCGTTTCGACCTGTTTGGCGATGCGCACGGCGCTCGCCACCATGTCGGCCTCAAGCCGGCGACCGAAGCCGCCGCCGATATAGTGATTGTGGACGCTCACGTTCGCAATCGGCAAACCGGCGACCTTTGCAGCCGCTTGTTGAGCGCGGCTGATAACTTGCGTGCCGGTCCAGATTTCGCAGGCGCCGGGCGTAAGCCGGACGGTGCAGTTCTGCGGCTCCATGGTCGCATGCGCTAAGAACGGCAGTTCGTATTCGGCGTCGTATCTGTCGCCCTGGACGAGGCCTTTTGCGACATCGCCGATCGACTTGGCGATGACGCCATCCTTCTGGCTTGCGGCGCGCAGATTGCTCCAGATGTCGCTCGAACGGAGCTGCGCGTTCGGCCCATCGTCCCAAGCGATAACGAGCGCATCGAGCCCCTTCTTCGCGGCATACATATGATCCCCGACCACCGCGACCAAATCGTCGAGCACGACGACTTTCTGCACGCCCGGAATTTTCCTCGCAGCGCTGTCGTCGACATGCGCAACTTTGCCGCCGAAGACCGGACTTTGCGCAAGGGTCGCGATTTTCATGCCTGGCACTATCGCGTCGATAGCGTAAACAACCTTGCCGTCGCTCTTGTTGGGCGTATCGAAGCGCTTGAGCGGCTTGCCGATCAGGGTGAAGTCTTTCGGATCTTTCAGCGGCGGATTCGTCGGTACCGGAAGCGCGCCGGCCGCGTCGGCGAGTTCGCCATAGGCCGCGGTGCGTCCGCTCGCCGCGTGCATGACTTTACCGTTCGAAGCGGTGCAGCTTGCCGGATCGACCTGCCATTGCGACGCTGCTGCCTGAACCAACATGGCGCGCGCCGACGCGCCGGCAACCCGCAGCGGCTTCCAGAAGGCACGGATGGAATTGGAATTGCCGGTCACCTGAATGCCGAAGATTGGATTGCCATAAAGCTTGTCGTTTGGCGGCGCGTGCTCAAGGACGACTTGGGAGAGATCGGCATCGAGTTCCTCGGCGAGGATCATCGGCACCGCCGTATAGACGCCTTGTCCCATTTCCACTTGCGGCATGACCAAGGTCGTCTTGCCGCCATGGTCGATGCGAATGAAGGCATTGGGCGCGAACTGTCCCGGCGGATTATCGGGCGGTTGCTCCGGTTCGTTCGCGGCTCGCACAGGCAGATGAAAGGTCAGGACAAAACCTCCCGCCATCCCGACTTTCAGTAGAACGCGGCGCGAAGGCAGTGTTGTTTTGGTGTCAGCGTGCATGGCCATACTCCTATGCGTCGCCGGCGGCGCGTTTGATCGCCGCGCGGATGCGCACATAGGTGCCGCAGCGGCAAATATTGCCCGCCATGGCGGCATCGATATCGGCATCGTCCGGATTGGCATTGGCCGCAAGCAGCGCCGCTGCCGACATGATCTGGCCTGACTGGCAATAGCCGCACTGGATCACTTCGAGGTCGAGCCAGGCCTTCTGCACCTTGGCGCCCGCTTCGGTCGCGTCGACGCCCTCGATCGTGGTGATCGCGCGATTACCGATCGAGCCGACCGCGAGCAGGCAGGAGCGCACCGGCTTACCGTCGATATGCACTGTACAGGCGCCGCACTGGGCGATCCCGCAGCCGAATTTGGTGCCGGTCAGGCCGAGCAGGTCTCGCAGCACCCACAATAGCGGCATGTCGTCTGGCGCTTCGACATCCCGGCTCTCGCCGTTGATATTGAGCTTCATGGCGCGGGTCTCCGCTCTGCCATCCCAGCGTCGGCATTATGCGCGCCCGCGATGTAGTTGCCCAGAGGTTAGGCGAATATCAGGATTGCCCGGTTCGCCCGAATGCGGAAAACTTGCGAGATGCCGCCGCGATCGCGGTTCAAAACACGCGGTCGGGCCGGCGGCTTATTCCATGGCGCGCTGCAATGCGCGCTCCAGCGCAGCATCGAGCCCGCGACCGCCGAAACCCGTTCGTCGTCAAACTGACCGAAAAGGCTTGACGGTTTGTCATATTCGAAAATCGAACTACCCGTCTCGTCTTCATAGAGTATGACGCGCAGCGGCGCATAAAGGCCCGCCGCCAACCGATGGCGGGTCATCTTTGCCGCGGTGAGGGGGTTGCCGATCTCGTATTGAACCGCCTTAATTGAGCGCCCGATGATTTTCAACACTTCTCCGTGATCGCGCTGCAGAAAAATCGCGAGTTCGGATCCTTGTTCAAGCTTGTGCTTCAGCCGCTCGATTTCACCAGCGGCGACAAGTTGGAAGATTTCTTCGTCGAGTTTCGGGACCAGCCGTTCAAGATTTGCTTTGACCGCCGCAAATGGCTTGTTCGATCGGATCGTGACATGATCGATCTTGACGGCTCGTTCACTGCTCACGAAATCGCGCAAGGTGGTGGCTCCCTCTTGGTTTAACGGTCCCTACCTGGGCCGGCCATGATTTCTCTGACGCCGGAAACAGCGAAAGCCTGTTTCACGAACGAGTCATGAAACTGAAAACAGCGAACCTCGACCGGCATCAGGCTAGGTTAACATCGGACGTGTGGCAGCTCACGTTAAAGCGTCGAGATCGGACCGGATTACGATCCTACCACCAAGCGGTAATTCGAGACGTTGCGGTTCTAACGTTCCGGAGAGGGGCTAGGAATGAAAATCAGCTCGATCTTGCAGCGGTTACACGGCTCCGTCAGCGATTCAGCCGGCACAATCGTCTTTGGAATGGAAGACGGAACTGTGTCCATCTTCGGCTTGATCTTCGGCGTAGCGGCGACGACGGCCGACGCAAAAACAGTGCTGATCGCTGGGGCCTCCGGCGCCGCCGCAGCGGCGGTCTCGATGATGGCCGGGGCTTATCTCGATGTCGAGACCACACGAGACGAGATCAATGCAACCCGTTCGTCTTGGCATGCCGCTTCGGGTTCCGCCGCGTCTCTTTCGAGCCGCCTTGCGGAGGCGGGTCTCACATCCGAGCAATCCGATGCGCTTGCTTTCGCCGTGCAAAAGGACCCCAACGCGATCGGAGGACTACTCGCTCTACAGGGCGTGTCTGCAACGCCACTAAATCCCTGGGAGCAGGTGTTGTGGACGCTGCTTGCAGACTGTCTTGCGGCCGCGGTTCCAATCTACCCTTCGTGTTCTTTCCAATCCTTCAGGCCAGGATTGTCTCCGGCGCAGTCACGGTGGCTCTGCTTATCGGGCTCGGCGTTGGGCGTGCGCAAATCGCGTCTTCGCCAGTGGCCTGAGTGATGGGGCAAGAGCAAATGATTTGTCCCTTCGGCACGGGCTTGTCGAAGCCCGGGAATGTCGCCTCCTCGGTGCTTCTAAAACAGATTCCACCATCGCACTGAGCATAAGCGCCCGAGCCGCCGCTCGGGCAGGTGTAGACCGCGCCGCCTCCCTGCGGCGAGGCGATTGATTCAGGCAGACCATAGGTGCTGATCATGTATTTGTTGTCCGCGCCCGCGGCATTGGTCTCGCAGATGTCCTCGCCCTTGCCCATGCTAAACGGCAGGCTGATGCTATTGCCGTGTTTCACGTCGCACTGACAGTAGGCGACACCGTCGTACACATTGCAGCGTGCCGCAGCACAAAGGGCGTAGGTCTGATTTTTGCAGACCTTGAATGATGCGCCTGACATCGCCTCAAGGAGCGTATCGAGGCAACCTTTTGAAAGCTGGCCCATCTTGTCCTGAACACAGGCTTTAACGCGTCCGATGTCAGGTAGCTCGCTTGAGCAGAGGTGCCATACATCGGCGCCGCAGGCCCGGACGATCCCGATATCTCTCTCCAAGCGCTCCTGAGCCGTCGAGGGCGCGGTCAAGCCTGCCATCAACATCAGTGCAAAGGAAAGCCCTCCGCCGATCAGCCGTACCTGCGCGCTCGCCTTCACACCAACTAACATTACCTTCTTCATGTGCCGCTCCCTTACAACTTTTCTCGGCTCATCCAGGCGCCGACCAGCAAGACAGCAATGATGAAGTGTGCCGCAGCAGCCGGCCAGAGCAGCACGCCAACGTTCACCCCGCCCACGCCAACATAGATAAGAAAGACCACCGCAAGCAGGCTAAGCGCGAGAAGTGGCACCAACGCCTGCCGGTTCTCGCTCTCGAACGCGCGCGGCCAACACCCTAGCGCAAGACAGATCATCACAAGGCCGGAAATTCTGCCGACGAGATCACCAGTGGCGTTCATGTCCGACCCAAATAGCAGCCTGGCCAGCAACGACGGGCCAATAACCAAGCCGGCGCCGGTGAGAACTTCAAGGCCGGTGGCCACCGCGACCGATAGTGCCCGAGACCGCGCGCCGCTCATCGTTCCACGCGCTCTCCGCTCTTTCTTCATTAAAATCATGGCAACATGGAATACGCGCAAACAATTTGACTTGGATCAAAACACCGCCGCGCTAGGCCACCGCCGCTCTCAGAGATTTCCAAGGGGCTTTAAACAGATTTTGGGAGCGGTGATTGGGAAGTAGGAATGCTTAAGTCTGGCAAATTCCTCGAAGCGATATCGAAAGCTGTTGCGACCCACTGTTCGGTTCCATTCGCGACGGGTCGCAAATTCAAGGCGGATGCGGTTATGGCGGCCTTGAGCAAATTACCTCAAGGTTCCGTTGATGACACATCGCGGTTATTGATTCCCCGCGCTTGCGTATGACATAGCCAGCAATTGAGAGCGTCCAGGTCAAAATTGGCACAAAGGCGATTGATCGTGTCGCCAAGCCGTTAAAAACTACGCCAGAGTGGTCGCCGCGCGGCATGGGCGCCGAAGTATCCGGCATACAACAGAGAGCAGGGCTGACAGCCTATGATTGTATATGATGAATAGACGATTCGCGGTTGCGCCGATGATGGAATGGACCGACCGGCACTGCCGCTTTTTCCATCGGCTGTTGACACGCCGGGCGCTGCTCTACACTGAAATGCTCACCACCGGTGCGGTGCTTCATGGCGACCGCGCGCGGCTTCTGCGCTACGATCCGGCCGAACATCCCTTGGCGCTGCAGCTCGGCGGGGCCGATCCGCGGTCGCTCGCGTCGTGCGCGCGCAGCGCAGCCGATTTGGGATTCGATGAAGTCAATCTCAACGTCGGCTGTCCGTCCGACCGCGTGCAAGAGGGCCGCTTCGGCGCGTGCCTGATGGCGGAACCGCGGCTCGTCGGCGACTGCATCGCCGCGATGAAGGCCGCCGTCGCCATTCCCGTCACGGCGAAATGCCGAATCGGCATCGACGATCAGGATCCGGAACGGGCACTCGAAGACTTTTCGGAGGCGGTCGGACAAGCAGGAGCGGATGCCCTCATCGTGCATGCCAGGAAGGCGTGGCTCGAGGGACTATCGCCGAAACAGAACCGCGAAATTCCTCCGCTCGACTACGATCCGGTCTATCGCCTTAAAGCTTCGCATCCGCGCCTGCCGGTCGTACTCAACGGCGGGATCGGCAGCGTCGCGGAGGCGCTGTCGCACCTTCGCCGCGTCGATGGCGTGATGATGGGCCGCGCCGCCTATCAAGAGCCGTGGCGGCTGCTTGCCGTCGATCCGCAGATATACGGCGAAGCGGCGCCTTTCACATCGCCGCGTTCGGCGGCAATGGCGCTCGTTCCCTATATCGAGCGCGAGCTCGCCGAGGGAACGCGGCTCCACGCCATCACCCGGCATTTGCATGGGCTGTTCCGAGCGGTGCCGGGCGCCCGCGCGTTCCGCCGCGAGCTCGCAAAGGCCAGCGCGTCCCCGCCAGCCGGCGCAGAGCTTCTTATCCAGGCGATGGCGCTGGTCGCCGACGGGGGCCTGGACAGCGAGCAAGCGGCGGCGTAGCGAAACGGTTCGGCCGGCGCAGTGAAAGAATAAGCGGCAGCATGGTTCTTGGCGTTCCGTCAGGCGAGATCCTTTGGCTCGCTTTGGCCATCGTCGCCGCCGGTATCATTACCGGACTGCTTGCCGGCCTATTCGGCATCGGCGGCGGCGCGGTAATCGTGCCCGTGCTCTACGAAATCTTCCGCTTGCTTGGCGTGCCCGAAGGTGTGCGCATCCAGCTTTGCGTGGGCACCTCGATCGCCATCATCGTGCCGACGACGATCCGGTCTTTTCTCGCGCATCGCGAGAAGGGTATGGTCATCCCGCGCGTCATCCGGCTATGGGCGGTGCCCGCCGTGCTCGGCGTTACGTGCGGCGCCATTATCGCGGTATTCGCGCCGCCCTCGGTGTTCAAGATCGCCTTCATCGCGATCGCAAGCTTCATTGCGATCAAATTTCTCTTCGCCGGCGATCGCTGGAACCTCGGCGGCGATCTCCCCGGCGCCACGGCGATGACAGCCTATGGTTTCGTCATCGGGCTGGCGAGCTCCTTGATGGGCGTGAGCGGAGGTTCGCTCTCGAACATCGTTCTCACGCTCTACGGCAAGCCGATCCATAACGCGGTCGCTACGTCGGCGGGGCTCGGCGTGCCGATCACGATCGTCGGCACGCTCGGTTATATCCTGGCCGGCCTACCGCATCAGGCTCTGCTGCCGCCGCTCTCGCTCGGCTTTGTCTCGCTCATCGGATTGGCTGTGATGGCGCCGCTGTCGAGCCTTGCCGCGCCTTACGGCGCCCAGCTTGCTCACAGATTGTCGCGGCGCGCGCTCGAAATCGCATTCGCGATTTTTCTTATCCTAGTTTCGCTGCGCTTTCTTGTCAGCCTGTTCCAAACTTAAGGTTTTTGATGGGGCATGATCTTTTGGCAAAATCGGCCACCGCCGGTCGCCCTAAGGATAGCCCTTGAGCACCAGCCGGTCGCCGTTGACCTGCCAGCCTTGCAGCCGGTTGAGAAAGCTCATGCCGAGAAGGCTCGTCCGCAATTGGCCCGGCTGAACTACCAAGGCCTCGACGGAACGTTCTTCGAGACCGCCGACCGCAATACGATCGAGCGTGACCGGCGCGGCGCTGGTGCGGCCATTCGCGGTTTCGATACTCACCGTGTAGTTCAGCATCGCGAGCGGCAAGCCGGCGGCCTTGGCGTCGTCCTGGGTCAGCACGACCGAACTCGCGCCGGTATCGAGCACCATGTGGACCCGCGCGCTGTTGACTTGGGCGGAAATGAAAAAGTCCCCGCCATTTGTGCGCGCCACCTCGACGGTGCGGCCGTGGGAGACGACGTGCCCCGGCATCAGTTCGACGAGAACCCGGTCGGCGACCTCATGCACTTCGAACCGATACGAATAGCCGACCACCAGCACGAGCCCGACCGCCGCCCACAACAGCGTGGCGATCAGCGCTTGCGCGAAACGTTCGCGAAATATCGTCAGAAACGTCGCCCCAAGGAACACCAGGAGTACGATCCTGTAGGCGAGCGATCCGAAGTCTTCGGTCGATAGCGGTCCTACCGTTCCCGCGCCATGCCTGGCGATGAGGACGAGGATCGCGATCAAAATGCCGAGCAAAAGAATAAAGAACAGGCGCTGGCGCACGTGAAATATCCCCAAGGCCGACGCGCTCAGCGCAGCCGATTGCCGCATTGGCTTCTTCGAAGGTGGCGACCCGCACCATAGACACGGGGTACAAGAACGCAATCCCCGCGATTGCCTTGCTGTCCCGGTTGAAGTCGGGCCGCCAACGCACTCTCATCCTTGATGATTTTCAGGCGCCCGCGCCGGACACAACCCGTTTGGCGCGAAGCGGGACCTCGCCGGAGGACGATGAAGGCGGCGTCCGCGCTTGCGCTTGAATGCGCGGCGCCTCTTCGGCGATCGGGGGCAGCGCCGCCATGGCCCGTTCCGGTGGGAAGGCGACAACGATTTCGGTGCCGATGCGCAACTTCGATTTAAGCGAAAAACTGCCGCCGTGCAGGTCGACGAGATTTTTGGCGATCGGCAAACCGAGGCCGGCGCCCTGTTCGGCCGTTTTGATCGAGTTCGAGCCCTGGCCGAAGGAAGCGAGCACGACCGGTATTTCCTCCTCCGGAATGCCGGGGCCGGTGTCCTTGACGCTCATATATTGCCCGCCGGATGCGGTATAGCCGACTTTGAGCCAGATTTCGCCGCCCTGCGGCGTGAACTTAATGGCGTTCGAGAGCAGGTTAAGGCAGATCTGCCGCAACGCGCGCTCGTCGGCCCATAGTCGCGGCATGTCGGGTTCGAATATTTCGTAGATTTTGATGCCGCGATTGCCGGCGCGCAGTTTCAGCAAATAATGGCAATCTTCGACGACGCGGCGAAGCGAGACGGCGTCTTCGTTCAGTTCGTAGCGTCCGGCCTCGATGCGCGAAAGGTCGAGAATTTCGTTGATGAGATTGAGAAGGTGCACGCCTGAATTATGGATGTCGGCGGCATATTCCTTGTATACCGGCGCGCTGTGCGGTCCGAAAATTTCGCTCTTCATCACCTCGGAAAACCCGAGAATGGCGTTAAGCGGGGTCCGCAATTCGTGGCTCATCTGGGCGAGAAAACGCGATTTGGCGATATTGGCGCTTTCGGCGCGGCGGCGCGCCTCGTCGGAAATTGATTTCGATTGTTCCAGTTCGCCGATCAGCGAGTCCTTTTCCGCCCGCGCTTGCAGCGTCACCAGCGTCGTTGAATAGAGCCGATAAGCTAAAAGCGAAAAGCATCCTTCGGCGGTCAACGCCATAACGGCCAGAATGTAGTTGTGCAGATCGCCTTTGACCGCGAAATCGAGCGCAACCGCGATCGTCACCGGCAATGTCAGCGCCAGCACGGCGATCGGCAAGCTTGACGCCAGCATGCTCGAAATCGCCACCACCAGAAGCATAACGAACAACATAAAGGTCGAAGCGCGGTCATCCGCGCCGATCGGATTGCTCAGAACGAAAGTCCAAGCCATGCCGAAAAATAGATCGAACGTGATGAAGCGAATGCGCCACGATCTGAGCTGCACGGCCGGGCGCGCTTCGGCGAGAAACTCCCGGCATTCGTGGATCATAATGAAGTGAATGAATAGCGCGCCCGCGACCCAGACGCTGGACGCGAAGGCGCCTGTCCAAAGCCCAGACAGCACGCCGATCATCACCACCAAGAGCAGAATGACGGGCGAGGCGGAAACGCGGTTCTGCGCAAACGTGCGCAGCAATTCATAGTCGAACACCGCTCGCGTGCCGCTTGTCGAGGTCAGCCGGTCGCGCGCCTCGCGCACGTGCTGCGACGATAGCCGCCGCTGCGCCGCTGGGGCGGCGGCAGGCGAGGCGACCTCATGCGTTTCACTCATGGTGTCGGGTCACGGTCTGGGACCGCCTCGAACCGTCTTGGGTACGGTCTTGGACCGTCGATAACCGCAGTACCTTGGTGCAAATTTCTTAAGGGGAGGCTTAAAGCGCGTGCGGCAAACGGAGAGGCCGCAATACTTTGTTTACGCTTTGGGCAAAGCGGGGGCGCTTCGCGTTGTCCGCCGTTCTGGCGAGAGGAGACGTACCGCGCTAAGGTTGTGCCGCCGGACGGCGAGGCGACGGTGAGGCGATAGCGATGAAGCTTTACGATGGCGGCCGCGCTCCCAATCCGCGGCGGGTGCGTATTTTTCTGGCCGAGAAAGGCGTCAAGGTTCCGACCGAGCAGGTCGATCTCGGCGCGCTTCAGCAGCGGACCGAAGCCTATACCGCCATCAATCCGATGCAGCGGGTGCCGGCGCTCGTGCTTGACGACGGCACCGTTATCGCGGAATCGATCGCTATCTGTCGCTATTTCGAAGCGCTCTATCCAAACCCGCCGTTATTCGGCGTTGGCGCGCTCGGCGGCGCGCTCGTCGAAATGTGGAACAGGCGCGCCGAACTTCATTTGCTGTTTCCGGTCGCGGCAATATTCCAGCATCTACATCCGGCCATGAAGCAAATGGTCAATCCGCAAGTCCCGGCATGGGGCGAGGCGAACAAGCCGCGGGTGACCCAATTTCTGGAGTTTCTCGACGGTGAGCTCAAGAGCCGCCCCTATATTGCCGGGCCGGATTACACCGTCGCCGATATTACAGCGCTGGTCGCGGTCGATTTTATGCGCGTGTCGAAGCTCGCGGTGCCCGACACTCTCGGCAATGTGCTGCGCTGGCACAAAGAGGTCTCGGCGCGCCCCAGCGTGGCGGCATAATCCTCCTCCCCAAACAAGCACCGATCGGACCCGGTCCCGGCATCTGCCTTGTCATCCATTGGCCTAGGCATCCTTTGGCCTTGTCGCCGCATCGTTCATTGACGTCGTTCTTTGGCCCTATCGTTCGTTGACCTGTCCGTCTTTGGCTTTGCCTTTTGCGCCTCCTAAAACCGCAGGATTGGATAAAAGCCCCCGTGACACAAAGAGTTAGAGTCTCGACTGTCGTTTCCGGTTGAACGGATGCGCCGATTGGCCGCCTTGTCCAAGCGGCAACAAAAGCTGCTATCACATCTGTCGAGGATGAGGCTGCAAAGCACCGTCCACGCTGCGAAAAACGGGGAGGTTTCGGTGTTGTCACTCCGTGCGCCCGCCGGCGCCATGATTGCAGGCCTCGCGCTTGCTCTATCCGCCGCACATGGCGCCTACGCCGAGGATTGGCCGGGCCGGCCGATCCGGGTCATCAGCCCGTTTCCCGCCGGCAGCGCCTCGGACACCGTGAGCCGTGTCGTGCTCGACCGGGTTTCGCAACTGCTCGGCCAGCCGATGGTGATCGAGGCCAAGCCCGGCGCGGGCGGCATCGTCGGCTTCGCCGATGTCGCCAAATCCGACCCCGACGGCTACACGATCGTGGCCAGTTCGACGTCGCTGGGTACCGGAATGGTGCTGCACAAAAGCCTGCCATACGACCCCCTGAAGGATTTCATTCCGGTCGCCATGATGGGCGTCCAGCCGAACGTGCTCGTTGCTTCGAAACAAGACGGATTCAAAAGCGTTGCGGATCTGGTCGCGGCCGCCAAGGCAAAGCCCGGTACGCTGACTTTTGCCTCCGCGGGCGTCGGCTCGTCGTCGCACATGGCCGGCGAGCGCCTCCGCCTCGCCGCCAAGATCGACGTTCGGCATGTGCCGTTCCGCGATACCGGGCTGACGGAAGTGATGGCCGGGCGCATCGACTACTATTTCATCCCGCTTGCGGCGGCGGCTTCCACTCTCGGCAGCGGCAAGCTAGACGTGCTGGCGGTGAGTTCGCCCAAGCGGGTGGCCTTGCTGCCTGACGTGCCTTCGATCGTCGAAGCGGGTTACCCCGACGCTACATTCCGTTTCTGGGTCGGGCTATCGGCCCCGGCGCATACGCCGCGGCCGATTATCGACAAGCTGCACCACGCGACCGAAAAGGCGCTGCAGGATCCGGCCTTGCGGGAAAAATTGGCGAAGCTCGGGGTCGAGCCGGTGCAAATGAGCGTCGACGAATTCGGCGCGTTCGTCAAAGACGATCTTGCCGCGACCGTGCAGCTCGCCAAGGAGGCGCATATCGAGCCCGTCGATTAACCGCCGAGCCGCCGCTATCGGTTCAGCAGCGCGATGAGGCTCGATGTATCCCAGCGCTTGCCGCCCATCGTCTGCACTTGCGAATAAAACTGATCGACCAGCGCCGAGACCGGCAGATGGGCGCCGTTGCGGCGGGCCTCGGCTAAGCAAATGCCGAGGTCCTTGCGCATCCAATCGACAGCGAAGCCAAAATCGAACTTGCCGGCGACCATCGTCTTGTAGCGGTTCTCCATTTGCCAGGATTGCGCGGCGCCTTTGGAAATCGTGGCGATCAGCTTTTCGATATCGAGACCTGCCTTCATCGCAAAATGCAGGCCTTCCGCCAGGCCCTGGACGAGGCCGGCGATGCAAATCTGGTTGACCATCTTGGCGAGCTGGCCGGAGCCCGGAGCGCCCATGAGATTGCAGGCGCGCGCATAAGCGGCGATCACCTTTTCCGCTTTGGCGAACGAGCCTTCGTCACCGCCGCACATCACCGTCAGCACGCCGTTCTCGGCGCCGGCCTGTCCGCCCGAAACCGGCGCGTCGACGAAATCGAAGCCCCGCTTTTTACCTTCGGCATAAAGCTCGCGCGCGATCTCGGCGGAGGCGGTGGTGTGATCGACGACGATGGCGCCTTTGCGCGCGCCGGCAAAAACGCCGTCCTTGCCGAGCATGACTTCGCGCAGATCGTTGTCGTTGCCGACACAGGCTATGACGAAATCCTGGCCTTCCGCCGCCTGCTTGGGCGTGGGCGCGCTCCTGCCGCCATGCTGAGCCACCCACTTTTCCGCCTTGGCGGAGGTGCGGTTGTAAACCGTCACCTCATGGCCGCCCTTCGCCTTGAGATGTCCCGCCATTGGGTAGCCCATCACCCCGAGCCCGACGAATGCGACCTTGGCCATCGTGTCCTCCTTAATGCGGTCCCGGTCATGGCCCGGCGGACGGCCGGGCGTCAACACTGTCGCGCACCGATTGACCGGGACGGGGACTGGCCTATGTAGAGTTCGGATTTTTTCGGTGCCCCGACCAATGACCGCCTCGAAAGACGATGTGCTCGCCGCGCTCGCTGAGATTTCCGGCCCCGACGGCGCGCCGCTGCCGGCGAGCGGTAAGTTGTCCGAAATCGTCGTCGCCGACGGCAAAGTGTTCTTTTCGATCACTGTCGAAGCCAGAGCGGTCAAGGAGTGGGAAACGGTGCGTGAGCGGGCGCAGCGCGCCGTTGCGGCGCTGCCGGGCATCGCCTCGGTGATGGTCGCGCTCACCGCGGAGCGCGCGGCCGGCGCCGCGCCGCGTCCGCAAACGGCTTCGCCACCGCGTACCGGCGGCGCACCGGGCGGCCACGCGGCGTCATCGCCGGCCGGCATTCCCGGCATTGCATCGATTATCGCGGTCGCCTCCGGCAAAGGCGGGGTCGGCAAGTCGACCACCGCGGTCAATCTTGCGCTCGCTTTGCGCGAGTTCGGGCTTAAGGTCGGCATTCTCGACGCCGATATCTACGGGCCCTCGATGCCGAAACTCCTCGGCATTCGCGAGCGGCCGCAGAGCGCGGGCGGCAATCGCCTGCGCCCGATCGAGCGTCACGGCATGGCGGTGATGTCGATCGGTTTCCTGATCGAGGAAGAGACCCCGATGATCTGGCGCGGGCCGATGGTGATGTCGGCGCTCACGCAAATGCTGCGCGAGGTCGAATGGGGCACGCTCGACGTCATGGTCGTCGATATGCCGCCGGGCACCGGCGACGCGCAATTGACCATGGCGCAGCAGGTGCCGCTCAAAGGCGCGGTCATCGTTTCGACGCCGCAGGACCTCGCTTTGATCGACGCGCGGCGCGGCATCGCCATGTTCCGGCGCGTCAATGTGCCCGTCCTCGGCATCGTCGAGAACATGAGCACGTTCGTCTGCCCGCATTGCGGCACGCGCTCCGATATTTTCGGCCATGGCGGCGGGCGGCGCGAGGCGGAGCGGCTCGGCGTTCCGTTCCTCGGCGAAGTGCCGCTCGACATTACGATCCGCGAAAAATCCGACGCCGGGTTGCCGGTCGTCTCGGCGGCGCCGGACAACCCGCATGCGCAGTATTACCGCGCCATCGCCGCGCGGGTGCGCGACGGCCTCGCCGCGTCAGGCCGCCCCGCGCCGAAAATCGTCATCGAGGCTTAGGCCTTAGCGGAACAAGCGTTCGCCTCAACGGCCCGCAAGGGCGGCAAGTGAACCGATAATCGACGCCGGCAACCGCCGACCGCAATGGTGAACGGAGAAGACTGGATTTCCAGCGCGCCGCGATCCTTTCGATATGAAAACGATGACGGTTCTGGTGCGCCGCCAATGCTAGCGCTGACCGGCGAGCGGGGTCGAATGGCCGGTCGTGTGGAGCGGCGGCTCGTCGGCTTCGGTGAGCGAGACGCCGCAATATTGGCAGCTATAGACGCAAAGCTGCGGCAGACCGCCGATGCCCGGAATGGTCCGCTTCAGATGCATGGCTTTCGAGCAGCTCGGGCAGGGCGGAGTAGTATGCCTATCCATGACGGCAGCATGACATGGGAGGGTCCGGCGGCATTGACCTAGGTCAAGGCCGGTTTGGGCGTTGATAACGCGGGCAAAATTCTCGAGTGCTCGTCTCTCGCGCGGACAAATGCAATCTGGCGATAGCACTACGGTTGGCGGCGTCGAAAAAGGCCGCTCGGCGGCAGCTACGCTCTTTGTTTGTCGGTGTCGGTCGGCTTCTTGGCGCGCTCTTCTTCGAGCAACATGCTGATACGCAGGCGTTCGGATTCGTCGGTGACGCTCCGCAGCAGCCTCTCATAGTGCTCGATATTCAGGCGCTGAATGAACCGATCCATGACGCGCCTCCGCAATTGATTTTTCGCGACCTGGATTGCGACTTGGACTGTTTTAAAGTCTGCGCCTAATCGAAAGGTGAGTCGAATTCAAAATGTTTGCCATCACACACAATTGAAAATCGAAACCGCTGGCAGCCCGGCGGCTCTACGGCCGACCTGAACCGAGAATCCGATCTGGACCGATAATGAGGACGTGCGGTGCTTCGTTTACCGGCGATCGCTGCCCGCGACCTTACCGGTTTTGGCGTTGACCAAGTGAACGCGCGCGCAAGCGGTGCAGGTCACCATTTGATAGGTCGCGGCATCATCGTCTGGCGTGGGGTCGGCGGAATAGCCCTGAACGTTGAAGCCGGTGATTGGGCAGCGATAGACGAAAGCGGTCATCGGAACTCTTTGTAGGTCCCGCCGTTCGGCCGGCAACTCAGGAAAACTACGTAAGGCCTTGGATTCACGATCGTCCGCCCCACCGGGCGTTTGGGAGCGTGATCAGCGGCTCGACATTCGCGGCGGCGCGCAGGGCGCCGGTGAAGCCGGCGGTGCTTGCCGGCAGGCTGGATCGGGCACCATCGCCACCGTGAAGCGCGTGGAAATGCGAAAGAGGCCGCCAGCGGAGAGGGCGGCCTCTTCCTTGCGACCGGTCGGCGGGATTTTTCTAAAGCGGCCAGCCGCAATAATACCAGTGCGTGCAGTACCCGACGGTTATCGCTCGTCCCTCGGCGTTGCTCCCGGCGCGCTCCAGCGCGTCATCGGCCACGTCGAAACATGCGATGTCGAAGGCCTCGACGTCGAAAGCCGCAAATGCCACGCCGCTTGTGCCGCCGGCGTCGCGGCGCGCGCGGCGGCTGCCAATCTCTTCGGCAATGCTGCATTCGGCATTATTCATCGGAATTAATTTACGCGGGCGGCAGGTATTTCTATTGATCCGGATCAAAACCGAACGATAGAGCTACCGCTTCTTCGCCCGCGCGCCATTTTGCGCCACTGCGGCCTTCACGAGAGCCTTGAACGCGCTCGCATCGACCGTCTCCCCTTCGTGGATGTCTATCGCCCGCCGGGTATTGCCTTCCAGGCTTGCATTGAAGAGGCGCGATGGGTCCGGGATTTTGGCCCCCTTGGCGAAGGTGAGCTTGACGACCTTCGTGTACGACTCACCGGTGCAGACGATCCCGTGGCGCGACCAGACCGGAGTGCCCCGCCACTTCCACTCCTCGGTTATCTCGGGGTCGGCTTCGAGAACGAGCGCCCGCATGCGGGCGAGCGTCTCTCCGCGCCATCCCCCAAGTTCGCGGATCCGCCGGTCGATGAGTCGGGAAGCGGTTTGTCCGCTTGCTTGCTCATGGCGCGGCGGCGCCTGCCGGCTCGGCGCTGCTCCCGGCCGATGCTTTTTTCGCGGCGACTTGCGGGAGGGAGAGGCATTCTTGGGGTGTCGCGCCATCGAGGAATGATAGCGCAATCAAAAAGGACCGCCTCGAAATTTCAAAAGGATCCGTGGAAGACGGAAAGGGGCTGTACCCGGCCGAGGCGCCTCTACCGGATCGGTTGCAATTAAGCGGCCGCGTATCCTCACTTACGATTTTCAATGATCACCCGCCAAAAGGGGCCATAGAGCTCAATCAAAAAGGACCAGAGGGATGGAAAGGGGCCGGTACCCTTTTTCCGATGAGAACATATTGCGAACGGAGAACAGATCGTGTACAGTGCGCTTTATCCTCAATGAGGCCAGCGGCGGAGGCCGGCACCTTTCGTGCCCCCCGAATCCCGGTCATAAGGAGCGCGAGAAAATGAGTGCAGCACTTCGTCTCGTCGAAGGATCGTCCATGGACAAATCGAAAGCTCTTGATGCCGCGCTGTCGCAGATCGAGCGTAGCTTCGGCAAGGGCTCGATCATGCGGCTCGGCAAGAACATGCAGTCGATGGACGTGGAAACCGTCTCCACCGGCTCGCTCGGGCTCGACATCGCGCTCGGCATCGGCGGCCTGCCGCGCGGGCGCGTCGTCGAAATCTACGGCCCGGAATCCTCGGGCAAAACCACGCTCGCGCTGCATTGCCTCGCCGAGGCGCAGAAAAAAGGCGGCATCTGCGCCTTCATCGACGCCGAACACGCGCTCGATCCGGTCTATGCGCGCAAGCTCGGCGTCAATGTCGACGATCTTCTGATCTCGCAGCCCGATGCCGGCGAACAGGCGCTCGAAATCGCCGATACGCTGGTTCGCTCCGGCGCCGTCGATGTCCTGGTCATCGATTCGGTCGCCGCGCTGGTACCGCGCGCCGAGCTCGAAGGCGAGATGGGCGACAGTCAGCCCGGCCTGCAGGCCCGCCTGATGAGCCAGGCGCTGCGCAAGCTCACCGCCTCGATCAACCGCTCCAACACGATGGTCATCTTCATCAATCAGATCCGCATGAAGATCGGCGTCATGTACGGCTCGCCGGAAACCACCACTGGCGGCCATGCGCTCAAATTCTACGCCTCCGTCCGGCTCGATATCCGCCGCATTGGCGCGATCAAGGAGCGCGACGAGGTGGTCGGCAATCAGACCCGCGTCAAGGTGGTGAAGAACAAGCTCGCGCCGCCGTTCAAACAGGTCGAGTTCGACATCATGTACGGCGAAGGCGTTTCCAAGACCGGCGAATTGATCGATCTCGGCGTCAAAGCCGGCGTCGTGGAAAAGTCCGGCGCCTGGTTCTCCTATGACAGCCAGCGCATCGGCCAAGGCCGCGAGAACGCCAAAGCTTTTCTCAAAGCCAATCCCGATATTGCCGGCAAGATCGATGCCGCGATCCGGCAAAATGCCGGCCTGATCGCCGAAAAGATTCTCGCCGGCGAGGGAGGCGAGGCCGCCGCGGACGACGACGCGGCCGAGGGCTAGCATGATCCGGAAAGAGCCTGCCCCGAATTTGATCGGGGTGAAAACCGGTCTTTCGAAAAGATCGTGCCCCACGAGAAATTCTAAGACTTCGGATCAGTAGCGTACCCGCGTTTCCCTCCCCCCTCGTGGGGGAGGGTAGGGAGGGTTTTCCGATCTTGCCGCTTTAAGAGCCGCGGCGTTCCGCGGTCCACCGTCCGGAGCACGCGCCGCCCGTCCAGGAGCCCATGCCGGCATCGCCGGCCAAGCGGCCGGAGCCCGTGGCGCTCTTGCCGGCCGCACTCACGGTGACGGTGATAGCGCCGGTGTTGCCGACCCTGCCGCTGACGGTGAAATTGGCATCGCCGGCATTGGACAGCGTGCCGTTGGTGATCCGCACCGGATAACGATAGCCGGGATCGCAATCGCCTTTCTCGGTGACGACGGAGACGCTCCACAACCCGTCGTAACGCGGCAGCGCAAAACTCGCGGTACTGACAATTAGGCTTGCGGCGATGCCGGCTGCGGCGGTTGCAGCAAGAAGCGCTGCGAATGCGGCGCGCTGGCTCCGCCCGGGGACACCGCTTAGGGAAATATGGCGAACGGCTTTTGTCATGCTGGCCCCTCTTGGCCGCGGGCCGCAACAATTCCTCCGCCCAAGCGGGCGCAGGCTTGCGGTCCGGGTCAGCTCGTTAGTCGTTTTATGGCGGTGAAAGGTTCAGAAGCGGTTGAAATCGCCCGCTGGACGGCCGCAAAGCCGCCCGTATTGCCGTCAAACGGTCCGATTGTTGAAGGAACCGCAACGCGCCGCCCACCAGAGAGCGTTCCGTGCCGGCGCAAGCACCCGTTAACCAAACAAGCAAGAAGACGGTGCTGCCGCGTTCGTGCCTATCGGCGCGCGATGGAGCGGATTTGTCAGCGTTTTTGCGGCGTTGAAACAAACTTCACGATTGCGTCGCGCGTTTGCGCAATCTGTCGGGCAATCTCCTGCCGCAATTGGATGTTTGAAAGCACACGATCCGCGGCGGGAAGGCTTCCGCCATCTTCAATTTCCCGGCGCGGATTAGCCCCCGGTGATCCCCCGCCGGGGGCATTTCTTTATTTCGGCGGCTTTCGCGGCGCTCTATTTGTTGCGCACGACGGCTGCGTATTCGGGCGCTTGCGTGAGAAAACCGCGGTCCATCATCCAGTCGACTTTTTCCTTAAATTCCTCGGACTGATAAGTCTTGACGCCGACCAGTTCCGGCATCATCCCGTCCCCGCGCTGTTCGGGGGAAAGGTCGCGCAAAACCTCTTGGCGCGAGCGGTCCTCGTTTTCGCGCAACCAGACGATGGCGCGGTTGAGCGCGCGGCGCAGCTTCGCCGCGGTCTCCTCGTCGACGTCGTTGCCGGCGACGATCCCACCCCGCCAGCGCAGATCGGCGAGCGCGCGGCCGCCGGCGGCGCGCGCGCGGCTGACGAGCGGCTCCATCAGGGCGGCGGCTTCGGTTGCCCCGGTCAAAAGCGCGTCGAGCCGGTCGTTGGCGTGAACGAGCTTGATTTCGTCAAAGGCAATGCCGGCCGCTTCGAGCACCTCGATTGCGGCATAGAACGTTCCGGCGTGCCAGGTGACGGCAATGGGAACGTTGCGCAGTTCGCTTAAGGATTGGATTTTCGAATCCTTGCGCACCATCAGCGCGCCGGTGCGCACGGTCGTGTCCAAGCCGATGATCTTGCCGCCGCCGAGCGCCTGGACGCGCTCGATCGCTCCCCATTCGCAGACCGGATAGACTTCCAGGGCGCCCTTCTGCAGCTGCGATTCCTTCCACCGCTGCGAAAAATCCTCGACGCGGCCCGCCGCGCCCTTCGGATTGTCTTCGTGATATTCGACGTTGAGACCTTCGGCGGCGAAGAAGCCCTGCTCGACGGCGACGCGCCAGGGGCGGTCGTGGGCGTTGCTGTCGCTTTGCAGGCGGATGGTCCGGCTCATATCGGGTCCTTTATCTGTCGGTTTATGGCCTCGGCAAAACCAAAGAGCGGGCCGGCAAATTAGACAATCGGCGGGTTCGGTTCAATGTGGCGCCGCCGCAATCGAACGCGGTCGGCGCGCTTTCCCAGGGCATGATTCGGAAAGAGCCTGCCCCGGACTTGATCCGGGGTGGAAACCGGTTATCCGAAAAGATCGCGCCCCATCGAACATCTGGAGCAGTAATCGATTCAGTTTGAAACGATTGCGCTCTAGTCGTCGTCTTCGGCGGCGGGATCGTCCGGCGAAATTCGCTCGTCATAGGCCTGCTCGTCATAACCGTGGCGGCTTGAATAAAACACCAGCCCCATCAGCACAAAACCGACCAGAAGCGAAAGCACGACGCCGATCGTCATTGCGGCATAGCCGGCCGCCGGCATGGGCGGGCCCTCGGCCAACATCCAGGTTCGCACGGTGAGCCAGGCCGATGCCGCCAAAATCCCGAACAAAGCCGCGATCAGCGCGGCCGTCCCGAGCGTGGTCCAGGTTTTTCGCGGTGGCGAATTGGGCGCGTCCATACTCCGCAGATAGGCGTAGCGAAAGCGATTGTCAGCCGGGAAGGCAAATTCGCTCCCCGCGCGCCGCAAGCGGAGGACTTTACGCCGCCATCGCCGCTTTCAGGTTGGCATCGACCTTGTCGAGGAACCCGGTGGTCGAGAGCCACTTCTGATCCGGGCCGACGAGGATAGCGAGGTCCTTGGTCATAAAGCCCGCTTCCACCGTGCCGACGGTGATCTTTTCCAGGGTGGCGGCGAATTTCGCCAGTTCAGCGTTGTTGTCGAGCTTGGCGCGATGCGCAAGCCCGCGGGTCCAGGCGAAGATAGAGGCGACCGAGTTGGTCGAGGTCTCGCGTCCCTTTTGGTGCTCGCGATAATGCCGCGTGACGGTGCCATGGGCGGCCTCGGCCTCGACCACTTTGCCGTCCGGCGTGGTGAGAACCGAGGTCATCAGGCCGAGCGATCCGTAGCCTTGCGCCACCGTGTCCGACTGCACGTCGCCATCGTAGTTCTTGCAGGCCCAGACATAGCCGCCGGACCATTTCAGCGCCGCGGCGACCATATCGTCGATCAGGCGATGCTCGTAGGTGAGATTCTTCGCGGCGAACTTGTCTTTGAATTCCGCGTCGAACACCTCCTGGAAGATGTCCTTGAAGCGGCCGTCATAGACTTTGACGATGGTGTTTTTGGTCGAAAGATAAAGCGGATAGCCGCGGTTGAGCGCATAATTCATCGACGCGCGGGCGAAATCGCGGATCGAGTCGTCGAGATTGTACATCGACATGGCGACGCCGCTGCCGGGAAACTGGAATACTTCGCGCTTGATCTCCTTGCCGTCGTCGCCAACGAAGGTGAGGTAGAGCTTGCCCTTTCCGGGTACGCGGAAATCGGTGGCGCGGTATTGGTCGCCATAGGCGTGGCGGCCGATGATGATCGGCTTGGTCCAGCCCGGCACCAGGCGGGGCACGTTCCTGCAGATGATCGGCTCGCGGAAGATGACGCCGCCGAGAATGTTACGGATGGTGCCGTTCGGCGAGCGATACATTTCATGAAGGTTGAATTCCTTCACGCGCGCTTCGTCGGGCGTGATCGTCGCGCATTTCACGGCAACGCCGACCCGCTTGGTCGCCTCCGCGGCCTCGATCGTAATCTGGTCGCGCGTTTCTTCGCGCTTTTGAATGCCGAGATCGAAATACATCAGATCGATATCGAGATAAGGATGGATCAGCTTGTCCTTGATGAGCTGCCAGATGATGCGGGTCATCTCGTCGCCGTCCATCTCGACCACGGGATTGGCGACTTTGATCTTCTTCATCGGATTTAAGGCCTTTACAGCGCGGAATGGACGAAAACGGCGGGGACGGCGCGCATCTCGGAACGACCCCAGCCGCGTCGGCGGCGTGGCTATAGCATCCGCGATGCGGCGGAGAAAGCCGACAAAACTACCGACATGGCGTATTTATGGGCGCCGGCACCGAAAATCCTTCCGCCTTGCAGCTTGAATAAAGCCCTTGCTCGTGGACACCTGTCTTGCCGCGATCAACGGTCAAGTGCGATGGGCACGGTCCGCCTGCGGCGAGTGAGCAGAGGAATGCCCGGAGCAGGCACCGATAAAACCAAGGATTGGAGCTTCGGCCACGCGCCGGTCGTCGTTCTCGTCGAGCCGCAGCTTGGCGAAAATATCGGCGCCGCCGCGCGCGCCATGGCCAATTTCGGTCTCTCGCAGTTGCGTCTGGTCAATCCGCGGCAAGGCTGGCCCAACGACAAGGCGCGGATGATGGCGACCGGGGCGGACCGAATTCTCGACGCTGCGGCGCTATATCCGTCGCTTGCGGCCGCGATCGCCGACTGCACATTCGTTCTGGCCACGACCGCGCGCGCGCACGATCAGGCCAAGCCCGTCGTCGCTCCCGTAGACGCGGTGACGCTGCTCGCGCCTCGCGTCAAGGCGGGTGAAACCGTCGCCGTCCTGTTCGGGCGCGAGCGCAACGGCTTGGAGAACGACGAGGTGGCGCTCGCCGACGCCATCGTGACGCTACCGGTCAATCCCGCTTTCGCTTCGCTCAACCTCGCGCAAGCGGTCGTGATCGTGGCCTATGAGTGGTTCAAGCTTAAAAGCGGCGGTGCGCTTCCTTTCGCCATGCCGGATAAATCGGCGCTGGCGCCAAAACAGCAATTGCTCGCCTTCTTCGAAGCGCTGGAACGCGAGCTCGAAAAGGTCGAATTCTTCCGCCCGCCGGACAAGCGCGAGACCATGCAGATCAACCTGCGCAATATTTTTACGCGCATGCGGCCGACGCAGCAGGACATCCAGACGCTGCACGGCGTGATCATGGCGATCGCACAAGGCCGCAAGGGACCCGCGCGAGGCGGCGTGCTCGATGGGGACGAGGCGGAAATGCTGCGTACGCTGCTCGCTGAGCATGGCGAGGGCCGAGTGCCCAAGGAGCGCGGCCCGGTGCGCGGGCTCGCGCGATTGCTGCGGCGCAACCCGACCGAGGCGGAACGCGCGCTGTGGACGGCGCTCGTCAACGATCGCCGTTTCGCCGGACGCGGCTTCAAGCGCCAGACGCCGGTCGGCGCGCATATCTGCGATTTCGTCTCGTTTCCGCTGCGGCTCGTCGTCGATCTCGTGCCGGTGCAGGAGAGCGACGAAGCGGCGCGGACACGGGCCAGAAAGCGCGCTTGGCTCGCCGAGCGAGGCTATGCCTTCGTCGAGATCCGTTCCGCCGACATTGAGACCGATCTGGCGGGCGTCTTGGACAGGTTTGCGCTCGAAATCAAACCTTAGAATGGGTCACGCCTTAAGCACCTTCATCGCCGCGGCGGCGCCGGCGCGCAGCATGGCGAGGTCGCTCGACACGGCGGCGAATCTTACGCCGCGTTTGGCGAGCGCCGCGGCGCGTTCGGCCGAGTGGCAATAGGCGCCGGGAATTTTTTTCGCCTTCTGCGCGCCCACGATCATGCGGTCGAGTTCCTGATCGACCTCTTTCGACAATGGATCGATCGTCTTGCCGTCGGACAGCGCAATCGACAGATCGGACGGACCTAGAAAGAAACCGTCGATGCCGGGGGTCGCCATGATGGCGTCAAAATTTTGCAAGGCGGTCCGCGTCTCGATCATAGCCAGCGTCACGATGTGGTCGTTGGCCTCGCGCAAATATATCGACTGGTCGCTTAAGCCCGCCAAGGTCGTGGCCCGGTGCGGACCCCAGCTGCGCTCGCCGATTGGCGGAAACTTGGCGGCGGCGGCGAAAGCGCGCGCGTCTGCCGGCGTGTTGATCATCGGCGCGATAATGCCTTCGGCGCCGAAATCGAGCGCCCGGCTCACCAGCGCAAAGTCGGCCCATGGCACGCGCACGAGCGGCGCTGCGCCGCCTTGGCGAACCGCGGCGATCCCGGCGAGGATGCCGGCGACGTCCCACAGGCCGTGCTGGCTTTCGATGGTCACCGCCGGAAAGCCGTCGCGGCCGAGCGTTTCGGCGACGAGCGGATAGGGCAGGCCGCACCAGCCGGAGTAAACGGTTTCGCCGGCGCGCAGGCGACTGGCGAGCGTGAAAGCAGGGATCGCCATTTGTGTTTACCGGCCGGCTTTGATGTCGCTGACCGCTTTCGCCATCAGTTCGCTCATCGTCCGTTCGATCTGGTGTTCGGACTGGACGATGCCCTTGGCGTCGAAATCCTTGCGGATTTTGGCGATCACGTCGTGGTCGCTGCCTTTTTCGAACTCCGCCATGACGGTCGAGAGCGCGTAGCTTTCGGCGTCGGCGCCTTTCAAACCGAGTTTTTCCGCCGCCCACAAGCCGAGCATCTTATTGCGCCGCGCCGTCGCCTTGAATTTGAGTTCCTCGTCGTGCGCGAATTGCTGTTCAAAGGCTTCTTCGCGCTTGTCGAATGTGGTCATGCCGTCGCCTCTACCGCGCAACTTGGCCAGCACCATACCGAACCAGCAGGATATTGGGTCAGCAGACGCCGGACCAGCAAGACAGCCGGACCAGCAAAAATGACGCACTGACCTTCACTGACCTGCCGCCTTGCATATCGAGGCTGGCGCGTCAAGGCAACGGGAATTCGCTCCGCGCAACGGCGTTGCGGTTGTGAGTGCGCGGGTCTATGTCGATTGTGCTCCGCCCCGCGTTCGGGTAGCTTTTGTATTGCGGAGGGGCCGCTGAGTTGAGTCGCGTGCCCGCTTTCGCCGCCGCGGATCTCGACAACCCCAATGGAGCCACGGCACCACCATGGACTTTACAAAACCCCGGTACACTCCGATGAGCCGCCGTCGCCGCATTTATGAAGGCAAGGCGAAGGTCCTCTACGAAGGACCCGAGCCCGGAACTTTGATCCAGCACTTCAAGGACGACGCGACCGCCTTCAATGCGAAAAAACATCAGGTGATCGAAGGCAAGGGGGTCCTCAACAACCGGATCTCCGAGTACGTCTTCCAGCACCTGAACGATATCGGCGTTCCGACCCACTTCATCCGCCGACTCAATATGCGCGAGCAATTGATCCGCGAGGTCGAGATCATTCCGCTCGA
>Ga0187780_10000389_pt1 | contig 33381 bp, 25 predicted proteins | sample 1015_Q2_SP10_20__FD_132429 | JGI IMG/M metagenome (GOLD analysis project Ga0187780, IMG submission 132429) | Tropical peat soil microbial communities from peatlands in Department of Meta, Colombia - 1015_Q2_SP10_20_MG | ecosystem: Environmental > Terrestrial > Soil > Wetlands > Peat | place...
CCTGCCCGAGTTCAAGGACATGAAGGTAGGCGTCGAAAGCTTCGACCCGGCAACCGGCGCGCAGTTGTTCTACACGCTGCCGGCGAAGCGCCAGATCACCGTGCAGGACCTGCTGCGGCACACGTCGGGCTTCACCTATGGGACGACGCCAAAGACGCAGGTGCAGAAACTGTACGGGCAGGTCGGACTGTTCTCGCAGAAATGGACTCTGGACAGCTTCTGCAAGGAGCTCGCCAAGCTGCCGCTGCAGTACGAGCCCGGCACCGTCTGGGAGTACGGCCACTCCAGCGACGTGCTCGGCCGGGTAGTCGAGGTCGCCTCCGGCCAGGCGCTCGACCGGTTTCTCGCGGAGCGCATCTTCAAGCCCCTCAAGATGGTCGACACTGCATTCGACGTGCCGCCGGCAAAGCAGGGCCGACTCGCGCAGCCGCAGGTGGATCCCCAGACCGGAAAGGTCGCGGAGCTGATCGACGTGACACAACCGGCCACGTTCTTCGCGGGCGGTCACGGCCTTACCTCGACCGCCGGCGACTATCTACGCTTTGCGCAAATGCTCGCCAACGGCGGCGAGCTCGACGGCGTGCGCATTCTCGGGTCGCGGACCATTGCCTTCATGTCTTCGGATCACGTGCTGGGCTCGGGCATCGAGCGCGGCCCGAACTGGATCCCCGGCAACGGCTACGGCTTCGGCCTGGGCTTCGCTGTCCGCCGCGAGACCGGTCAATCGACCTGGCCCGGGTCGGTCGGCGAGTTCTTCTGGGCCGGCTACGCCGGCACCTACTTCTGGGTCGATCCCAAGGAGCAGCTGGTGCCGGTGTACATGTCGCAGGAGCCGAACCGCCGGCAGCATTACCGCGTCATATTCCGCGATCTCGTGTACCAGTCGCTGCTGGATTGAAGGTAGGACACGTCCCAATCAGGAACTCGCGAGACGCGCACTCCGCTCGACTGTGAGCAGGTGCTCGACATCGGCGTCATTGCGCCTCACCATCGCGGGGCTTCAGGTGGCGAGTGTAAGTATTCGGTAAGCTTAGCGCTGCCCGCTCACTGAATTAGTATGCCGAGGGGGCTGGGCGCGAAAGAAGGAAAGGGAGAAATGGCGAGAACAGTGATCTGCCTGCTTGCGCTCACGCTGTTGTCGGGGGGATGTGCTTCAAGCAGAAATGCAAGTGAACGCGCGGAAGTGTTCGGCACGGAGAACACTGCGAAGGTCGCGTTCCCTCACCCCGACTCGATCCGCGCTTTCGATTGGAAGGTCGGGGACATCTGCACGTACCAGGTGCAATACGGCTCACGTAAGCCTTCGGTGCACACGCAGACCGTCACAGAAGTGAATGCAGGGCGCATCACATTGATTGATAAGGGAAGCGATGGTTCCGGCGGCAACATCGTGCTGGAGCAAGGTGGGGGGCGACTGCGCAACTGGATCTCACAAGCCAGCGGGCAGCAAATCATGTTCGATCCGGCACTGGCGTGGTTGTCTGTCCCACTTCAGCCGGCCAAAGCCTGGGCGGTGCAGACGGCGATGATCGGCGAGACCTTTCAATCGGACACGACTGCGAGTTTTCTCGTGGGGGACTGGGAGAAGGTCCGCGTGCCGGCGGGGGAATTCGTCTCGCTCAAGATAACTGCCACACTGTCCTTGGTCGTAGTCAACAATCAAGGGCAGAGGAACACCGGCTCAGGTACATGGGTGTACTGGGCCGCCTCGGGCACGAACTGCATGCTGAAGCATGAGTACACCGACAGCTTCGGCGGCAAGAGCAACCGAGAGTTGCTGTCGTTCAAGCATTGACCCAACGCCGGCGCGTTAGAGGTCCGTGCTGCCCGGACGCAGGATCAGAATGCGCACGTTACCCTGCTCGATGACCAGGGAGTGCGTGCGCCGTTCGCCCACGAAGCCTTTCTTCTCCTGCACCGTCAGGTCGATGGGGTTGATGACGAAGGTGGTCGGTTCGCTGCGCGGCGTGAAGGAGACGACCGCCGTTTCGCCCTGGAGCCGCACCGGGATGTTGAGAATGGGCCGTGCGCCCGGCTCGGTGAGATCGATCTCGATCATGCCGTCCGCGCGGGCGATCAGAGCAGCGAGCAGCAAAAGGGCGGCGATCAGCCGCATGCACCCTCCGACCCGTGGTCCAACAACACGAGCTGCTATCATCCCACCAAAGCGCCATGGCTGGCGCGCAGCTTCACAAGGGCACCGCCTGCGATAGCACGTACACACGCCGCGAGCTCATCTTGCCCTGCTCGGGAGATCCTCAGAAGGCACTGAGAAAATACATGGCGCGCTTGGTCTTTCGTCTGACCGTCATCCTGGGAGCGTTGGCCTTGGCTTCTGCTATCGCGTCAGCAGCGGGCGGCAGCTCCGGCCACGGTGGAGGAATGGGCGGAGCGCACGGAGGCATGAAGCCCAACGGCGCTGGTAGCGGAGGTCACAACCCCGCAGCAGGTCACGGGCCTCGCATCCCCGAAACACCGCCAGATCTGCTGCAACAGCGCATTCAACGGCCGCGCGCGTAGATCAAGCGAAACGACCGCTAAACCTCACCGGCAGCGCGGCGCGCGATCTCGTCGCGGTCAATGTCGCGCTGCACCTGGCCGGGCGAGGAACGCGTGGATCTGCGCGACCGCCGCCGCACCTTCACCGATCGCGCCACCGACGCGCTTCACCGACCCCGAGCGCACATCGCCGATCGCGAACACCCCCGGCACGCTGCTCTCGAGAGGCGAACCGCCATGGCCCGTAGTCACAAAGCCATTGTCATCGAGCGCGACCGGACAGCCTCGCAGCCAGCCGGTAGCCGGGTCCGCGCCGAGAAACAGGAACACGTGATTCACGGGACGTGTCTGCGACGCGTTGGTGTCGCGATTCAGCCAGGTCACGGACTGGATACCCGACTCAGGCGTGCCCTTCAGGTCGACGATTTCGCTCCGCGTGTGCAGGTCGACGTTGGGGACCGAAGCGATGCGATCGATCAGGTATTTCGACATGCTCTCCGCCAGGCCCGGGCCCCGCACCAACATCGACACCTTCGCCGCATGCCCGGATAAAAACACCGCGCCCTGGCCGGCAGAGTTGCCGCCACCCACCAGGACGACTTCCTGTCCCGCGCACATCTTGGCCTCGATGGGAGAGGCCCAGTACCACACGCCGTGCCCTTCCATCGCCTTGAGACCCGAGCAATCCGGCCGGCGATAGCGCGCGCCGCTCGCCACCACGACGGTGCGGCTGCGTATACCGCGCCCGCCCAACAGATCGAGCACGAACGGCTCTCCGCGATCCGACCCTGCGCAGTCCAGGCGTGTTACTTGAGCCGGAATCACCATCTTCGCGCCGAACTTCTGCGCCTGTGTGTAGCCGCGGGCCGCCAGCGCCTGTCCGGAGACGCCAGTCGGGAAGCCGAAGTAGTTCTCGATGCGCGCACTGGCGCCGGCTTGCCCGCCGAAAGCACGCGCATCCGTCACGATGACTGATAGCCCCTCCGAAGCGGCATATACGGCGGTGGCGAGGCCGGCCGGCCCCGCGCCGACGATAGCGACGTCGTAAACGTGATCCGCTTCTTCGGCATCGAGCATGCCGATACATTTCGCGAGCACGCTCTCGGTCGGATTGCGCAACACCGAGCCGTCCGGACAGACGGCAAGCGGGAGGTCTTCTGCGCGCGGCGCGTAGCGCTCCACAAACGCCTGCGCATCCGCATCGCTTGCGGGATCGAGCAACAGGTGCGGCACGGCGTTGCGCGTGAGGAAGCTGCGCAGGCTCGCCACCGCGCCCGAGGTAGAGGCGCCGATCAGCACGGGCCCGCCCGTGCCGGTCTCGATCAGCGCCATGCGGCGCAGGATCAAAGCGCGCATCATCTTCTCACCGAGGACAGCCTCGGCGATCAGCAGCGCGCGCAACTGCTCGGCCCCGACCAGCAGCGTCTGCACTTCGCCGATCGCCACGGCGTCCACGAGCGAGCGTCTGCCGGAGAGCTGGCCGAGCTCACCCGAAAACATCCCGGGTCCGTACTCGACTACCCTCAGATCATGGCCGTGTCCGTCGCGGCCAGTCACTTGAACTTTGCCCGACAGCACAACGAACAGACCGGGACTCGGCTTCCCCGTCCGGTAGAGGTATTCGCCGTCGGCATGCCGCCGCGGCACGCCGAAGCGGTGCACGCGCGCCACCTCATCGTCGGACAGCGTAGGAAACGCTTGCCCGCGGCGCGCCTCGATCGTGGGTGAAGTGAGCTCAGCCATGTCGGGCGTGCCCGAGCTCCACTGCGAACTCATCGAAGTAACATCAGCTCCATGTCTCATTCGCCTCGAAGGAGGTGACCGCTAGGGCCCCGTCCGTCTGGAAAACCTTCGGGCGGATGCACTTCAAGACTCCCTCCAATCGGACCAAAAACGTGGAGGCGAATCCATTGGACGATGGTATCGATAATACTTCGGCAGCAGTTGCACGTCGACGATGGAGGCCAAGCCCGTGGTTCTCTATATACAATCCTGAATCGCCTCGACAAACTGAAGCGATCCTGGATAGCAAGAGAACCAATGATCGTCGTCACCTGGAACGCGCAGTGGTGCCGCGGCATTGACGGCGAAGTCGCGCCGGGGCGGATCGCGCGCACGGCGCGGGCGCTGGCCGATTTCGACGTGCTGTGCCTGCAGGAGGTCGCGGTGAATTTCCCCGGCCTGCCCGGCAGCCACGGCGAAGACCAGATGGCCGAGCTATCGGCCGCCCTGCCAGGCTACGTGGCCCTGTTCGGCGCGGCGACCGATCTCGACGATGGTCGAGGCGGCCGGCGCCGATTCGGCAACGCCATTTTTTCGCGGCTGCCGGTGTTGCAGGTGTTTCGCCATCTGCTGTCCTGGCCGGCCGACGCGGCTTCGATCAGCATGCAGCGGATGGCGCTGGAGGCGGTCCTGGTTTCGCCGGTGGGGCCGCTGCGCGTGATCTCGACGCATCTCGAATATTATTCGGCGCAGCAGCGCGCGGCTCAGGTCGAAGACCTGTTGCGCCTGCATGCCGAGGCCTGCGATCACGCGCGCTCGCCGAGACCCGACGGCGAACCAGGCGGACCTTTCGAGGCCGTGGCGCGCCCGGTTTCGGCTATCCTGTGCGGCGATTTCAACTTCCAACCCGAAGACCCTGAGCATGAACGGATCACCACAGCGCTCGCATCCGGTGCGCCGAGCTTTGCGGATGCCTGGCGCGTCGCGCATCCTGGCGTACCGCACCCGGCGACGATCGGCGTGCACGAGAGGAGCTTGCCGCCGTACTGTTGTGATTTCGTTTTCGTTACCGCCGATCTGGCGGCGGGAATCGAGGAAGTCACTGTGAACGGGGACACGCAGGCGTCGGACCATCAGCCGGTGATGCTGCGGTTGGCAGATCGGCACAAGAACATTGGCATAGGATGAGAGAACGATGACGGATTGGCCGGACCAAGTGTTCGAGGTGTTGAAGGGAGCCGGAGTGAAGCAAGTCGCCTACGTTCCGGACGCGGGGCACGCTCGCCTGATCGACAGAGTGGAGAGCGATCCCGGGATGCGGGGCATCGTGCTGACCACCGAGGAGGAAGGCGTCGCGCTGGCCTGCGGCGCCTGGCTCGGCGGCGAGCGTGCGGTGCTGCTCATGCAGAGCAGCGGCGTGGGCAACTGCGTGAACATGTTCTCGCTGGTGGCGAACTGCCGCTTCCCGTTTCTGACGCTGGTCACCATGCGCGGCGAGTGGGCCGAGTTCAATCCCTGGCAGGTTCCCATGGCCCGAGCCACACAGAGAGTGCTCGAGGCGATGGGGATCAGCGTGTTGCGCGCTACTCGGCCGGGCGACGTGGCTGAGACGGTTCAGGCGGCCGCAGACGCGGCCTTTGAAAGCGACCAGGCGGTGGCGGTGCTGTTGTCGCAGCGGCTGATCGGGAGGAAGTCGTGGCTGCGCGGCAAGTAAGCCACGAGGGCGGCCTCGACCGGCGTGCGGCCACTCGGCAACTGATGTCCGCTTGCCCTGACGCTTTGATCGTCGCCGGGTTGGGATCGGCGTCTTACGATGTGTTTGCCGCCGAGGACCGCAGCTCCAACCTCTACCTGTGGGGCGCGATGGGCGGCGCCGCCGCGATCGGGCTGGGCCTGGCGCTGGCTCAACCGCGCCGTCCCGTGCTCGTCGTCACCGGCGACGGAGAGCAGCTCATGGGAATGGGGGCGCTCGCCACCATCGGTGTGCAGCGCCCACCCAATCTTGCGGTCGTGGTGCTCGACAACGGGCGCTTCGCAGAGACGGGGATGCAGCTGAGCCACACCGCGCGGGGCGTGAGCCTCACGGGGGTCGCCGCCGCCTGCGGCTTCGCCTGGACCGAGGATATCGCAGACATGCAGGCGCTCGCGCCGCTCGGCGCTCGCATCCAGGCCATGCGGGGCTGCGGTCTGGCGCGCATCGCGGTGCGGGCGGACGAGGTCGAGCGCGTATTGCCGACGCGCGACGGCGTATGGCTCAAGAACCGTTTCCGTGCGTCGCTCGGTCTTCCGCCGAGCTGACGCGCTATTCCTCAGTAGATCACAGCCCAGACGCGGGCTAAGGGACGTTCCGATCAGGCCTCGACGCCGGCCTCGTGCGTGCTCGAGCGCACGATATAGCCGCCCGACTTCTCGTCGCGCTTCAAGTCGACGAGACCGCGCACGGCAGCCTCTTCGAGCAGGTCGTTGAAGCTCTTGAAGCCATAGTACGACTCGTTGAAACCGGGGTGCCGGCGCTTCAGCGTCTGCTTGATCATCGAGCCCCAGATCTTATCGTCCTCGCCGCGCTCCGCAACCAGCGCGTCGAGCGTGCTCATCACCAGGTCGAACGCCTGAGCGGTCTTGTCCTGATCGAGCTTTTCTTCCGGTTCAGCCGGCGCCGCCGCCTTCACGCTTGCCGGCGCTTTGACGGGCGCCTTGCGGCGGTTGTTGTTGCGCTTGGCCTTGGCTTTTTCCTCGCGCACCAGGTCGTCGTAGTAGATGAACTCGTCGCAGCTGGAGATCAGCAGATCGGACGAGGACTGCTTGACGCCCACGCCGATCACGGCCTTGTTGTTCTCGCGCAGCTTGGACACGAGCGGTGAGAAATCGGAATCGCCGCTGATGATCACGAAAGTGTCGACGTGCGATTTCGTGTAGCACAGGTCGAGTGCGTCCACCACCATCCGGATATCGGCCGAGTTCTTGCCCGACTGGCGCACGTGCGGGATCTCGATCAGCTCGAATGCCGCCTCGTGCATGACGGCTTTGAACTCCTTGTACCGCTCCCAATCGCAGTACGCCTTCTTGACTACGATGCTGCCTTTCACCAGCAAGCGCTCCAGCACCTTGCCGATATCGAACTTGTCGTATCTCGCATCCCGCACGCCGAGCGCGACGTTCTCGAAGTCGCAGAACAGCGCCATGTTGTGGGTATCGTCGGCGATGGCCATGCGCGGTCAGGAGCGAGGGTTAGGCGACAGCCCAGCCGAGGCGGAGCCCTGCGATTTGCTGCCCACCACCTCCACGTCGACGCGGCGATCCGGGGCGTAGCAGGCGATCTTGTCCATGCGCGGGAGCCCGTCGCAGTCTTGCGTCTTCGGCAGGGGATCCGCGCCGCCTTTGCCCTCGGTCTGAATGCGCTTGGCGTCGACGCCCTTGGCCACCAGATACGCGCGCACGGCGTCGGCGCGCCGCTTGGAGAGCTTCTCGTTCATCGCCTTGGATCCGGTTGGATCGGTGTGGCCAACGACGACGATCTTTTCGTAGCGCATACCGCGCAGCTGCTCAACCAGCTCGTCCAGCTTCTCCTGACCGGCCGGCTTGATCTTGTTGCTGCCGAGGGGAAACAGCGCGCCGGACGAGAAAGAGAGCTTGTCCGACTCTGGCTCGCGCATCATCGGTGTCTCCGACAGAGCCGCGATGGTCTCGTCGTGGCTCAGACTCCGCGGCTCTACCGGCTCGAGCGCCCGCTCTTCCTTGGCGGCAGGCGGCGCCGGCGGGAGAGGCACCACATACACGGGTTCCGGTCTTGGCTGCGACACCGGCATCGGCGCCGGGCCAGATCCCGCTCCCAGTTGCTTCGCGGGCTGGGCCACGGCCACCATCGTTGGCGGTGGCGGCTTCGGTGCGGCTGTTACCACAACGGGCGCCAGCGGTGCCGGAGCAGTAGCAGGCGCCTTAGCGGCACTCAATTGCTGCGATTGCTGCGCCTGGCACTCACCGGTCGGCACCTCCAGGCTGGATGCGCCCATCCTCACGCACTGGCCGGTCGCCCCGGCGCGAATGCCACGGTTCGATGCGTCGTAGGCGTACTGGCTGCGCGCGCTCGGCGCAACAGTTGCAGCTTCGGCTTGAGCGGACGGCGTGCCCTGCGGCTGGCTCGCGGCTGATGCTTCGGTTGCGCTCTTCTTGGACGAATTCCAGGGCAGCCACGAGAACCAACGCCGGTACCACGGATCGGCTGGTGGCGTCGCCGCCTGCTGCGCAACTTGAGGCGCAGAGCTGGCCGCAGCGGGTGCTGCCACTGGCGCCGGCGACACTGCCGCGGTGGGTGCTGCAACGGGAGGCGTCGGCAGCGCCGGCACTGCAGCGCTGGGTGCCGTCTGTGCGGGGACCGATCCGAGCACGGTCGGCTCGGCAGGACGTGCATCGTACAGACTGGCTGCCGGCAACGAGACACCGGGCTGCTCCGGGTTCGCGCCAATCGCTACCGGCAAGGCGGTCACCAACAAAGTGGGAAAGACGAGCGCCAGCTGACGCACGGGGAGTTGGAGGGTGAATCGCATGAGGGCCTCCTTGCGCGGGAAGTGTGAGCCGCACCCCGCGGCCTCACTTCCCTCTCGAATGCAGCGACCGGGAACCTCGGTTCCTGGGGAACTTGCGAATTATAGCGACTCCCCGTCGCGAGCGCTTTCAGGCCGCGGCGCGCGCAGCCTTACTGCGAGCGAAGAAATCCTTCACCGCCGTCGCCGCGGCCAGCACGTCCTGGCGATCGAGATCCAGATGAGTGACGAGGCGGATGGTGTGGCCACCGCCGACGACAATGCCGCGCTGCCTGAGAAACTGACGCAGCGGCTCGGCGAGCGTCGGTTCCACGCTCATGTAAACCATGTTGGTCTGCGCTGCGCCGTAGTCGACACGAACCTCGTCCACCGCGCCCAGCGCCTCCGCCAGCGCGTGAGCGTTGTCGTGGTCCTGCTCCAGCCGGCTCACGTTGTTCTGCAACGCGTAGATGCCCGCCGCGGCCAGCACGCCCGCCTGGCGCATGCCGCCGCCCAGCACTTTACGCCAGCGCCGTGCCCGCGCGATCGAAGCGCGGCTGCCGCACAGCATCGAGCCGACCGGAGCGCCCAAGCCCTTCGACAGGCACACGGACACGGTGTCGCACCATCGCGTGATCTCGCGCACGTCGATCCCGTGCTTGACCGCTGCATTGAACACGCGCGCGCCATCCACATGCAGACCGAGGTCGTGCGTGCGGGTAAATTCGTAAGCGCGCGGCAGATACGCCATCGGCAGGGCCTTGCCCGCCTGCGTGTTCTCCAGGCACAGCAAGCGCGTGCGCGCGAAGTGCGAATCGTCTGGTTTGATGACGCCGGCGACGCGTGCGAGGTCAAGCGTTCCGTCGGGCTCGTAGTCCAGCGGCTGCGGCTGGATGCTGCCCAGCACCGCCGCTCCTCCGCCCTCGTACTTGTACGTGTGCCCCTGCTGGCCGACCACGTATTCGTCGCCGCGCTCACAATGCGACATCACGCCGAGCAAGTTGCCTTGCGTGCCGCTCGCCACGAACAGTGCTGCTTCCTTGCCCAGCATCTGCGCCGCGAGCGCTTCGAGCTGGTTGACGCTCGGGTCTTCGCCGTAGACGTCGTCGCCCACTTCGGCGGCCGCCATGACCGCGCGCATCGCGGCGGAGGGGCGTGTCACGGTGTCGCTGCGCAGGTCGATCTGTTTCATGCTGCGGAGAAGTGAGATGTCACGGGTGAGTTTACCTCATCGCAGCACCGCCGTGATTCGTGACCCCGGTTCGTGATTCGTAACAGCCGTGATTTGTGACTCGTCACAGCGTGGTGTCACGGATCACGAGTCACGGCCTTTCACGAATCACGGTCTCTTGAAGGGGTTGTTTGCAGCGAACCAGCGTTGCGCGCGCTTCCGTTGCGCCGCGTTGAACCCGGCGAGATGATCGGACTGCGCGTCCAGGAACAATGCGATGCCGAGGGCGGCCTCGCGCTCCTGCGCATCGCCCGCATATTTGGCTTCGAAGGTATAGGCCCACGACCAGGGCCACAGCACGCGCTGGCGGCGCGCCAGATCGAGCAGCGCATCCTTGTAGCGCACATCGCCCGTCAGCTCATACAACTTCTCGCACGTCTCCAGAAGCTGGAACGAAGGTGGAACCGCGGAAGTCGCGGAATCTGGCCAGCCGATCTGCGCTTGCCAGAGGCTGTCCAGCGCGCCGCGCGCGTCGGCGCCAAGTCCCTGCACGTACGCTGAGGCGAGCAGATAGTAAAAGTCGTGTCCGGCCCGCTTGTTGAACTCGGCCAGCAACGCCTGCGCCTCTGCTCCACGTCCGGCCTTGACCAGGCTCGCGCTCAGATACGGCAGCGCGAACGCATTCTGCTGCTGCGCCGTCGCTGATTGGGCTTTGCCGGCATCGCTGAACTTCGCCAGCTGCTCGGCCGCTGCGGCATACTCTCCACGCTTGAATGCCCGATAACCGCGCGCGAGCGATGCGTAGGCGGAATCGCCTGCTGCGGTCGACACGATCGAGCCGAAGGTCCTTTCGCTCGGCGTGCGGTCGAGCATCAGCGCACTGAAAACGAAGCCCTGACGCAGCAACGCATCCGCTTCCGCGTTTCCTGACAGGCTCTTCCAGCGTCGTGCGAAGCCGATCAGCTCGTCATCGCTGGTGGCGGCGATACGGTGACCCGCGACCGCGGCCGCCCAGGGCCGCGCGTCTTCGAACTGCCTGGACGCTTCGTAGAACGTGCGCCATCCTTCGTCCAGGTCGCCAATCAGAAACGACGCATAGGCCGCATCCGACAGGCCCCAGGCGTCCTTCTGCTGCTGGTGCAGGCGACGCCCCCAGCTGCGGATTTCGGGCCAATTGTGATCCAGGCGCGCCAGCCAGAAGCCGTTCCACAGCTCAGATCCCGACCCGCTCTGATAGCGAGCACCGAGCTGGAACAAGGGGCGCGCCAGCTCGGCTTCGCCAACGCGCAGCAACAGGAGTCCGCCGTCGAGTGCGTGACTCGATAGAGCCGCCGCGTCGCCCTTTTCGCTGCGCCACAGCGGGAACGAAAGCAGCGCGTGCTGCGCCTGCTCCGGCTTGCGAGCCAGCAGGTGGGCCTGCGCCAAACGATAGTAGAGCGGCCACTGCTCGGGCTGCTCGTGGATTTTCTGCTCGATCAGGCTGGCATAACCGGCGGTGTCGCGCCTGCTCTCAGCGAGCTTCAGCAGAAACTCGTCTCGCGCGGAGTTGCCCGCGAAGCGGGTTTGCGCCTCGAGCGCCACCTGCTCGGCCGCGCCCTTCTGTCCCAGCCGTTCCAGCAGGCGCTGCGCGTTGGCGAGATGGCTGAAGTCGTACTGCGAAAAATTGAGTGCCCGCAGCTCCTGTGCAGCATCGCGCTCCAGATCGGCGCGGCTCGGTTCGCGCGCGCTGCGCGACAGCGCACGCCATTCCCGCGGCGGCTCGTCCAGATATGCGCCGTGCGTCTCTCCCGCCAGCGCCCAGGACAGAAAACGCTCCGCCTCGATTTCGCCGCCTCCCCACGCCAGGAGGTCGCGCAGCAACAGGCGCTGCCGCTCGTCGAGCAAGCGGTCCGGAGCGCCCTTACGCTCATAGCGCAGCTGGCCAAGCGCCCAGGCCGTCGCTTCCTCGAGCGGAGGATAACCGGCGAAGGTCTGGCCCAGCGCGTCGCTGAACGCGAGCAGCGCTTCCGGCCGAAGCTGCTGCGAGCTGATCGACTTGGCCGAGGCGACCACGACGGCGCGATTGACTCCATACATCGCGTCGTACAGATCCCACGGCGCCAGCCGGTCGGACGCCCGAGCGATACGCCATGGCGCCGCCTGCGAGCGCCACAACGGAGCGTAGCTGCTTTCGATGGAGGCCGGCAGCCGCACGATGTCGCGCGAGATCCACAGGTGCTCACCAATCTGCGGGGGAATCGCACGCAGCACCTTGCTCGGGATGGGCTCGGCGAGCGGAACGCCGAAGCTCTCGAGCTGCCGCCAGACGACTTCATGCGCCGCGGGTCGAAGCGATTCGTCGCTGGACAACGCAGCGTAGAGCAGCGCAGCGTAGCCCGGATGCTTGTCGATCAAGTCCCGCCGGCGCTCTTGAAATCCCGCGCTGCGCGCATAGCGCGTGCGCATGAGCTCCAACTCCACTTGCGTGATGAGCGCTGCCGTGGGATCGGTGATGCGCTGGGCCAGTGCCTCGGCATTGGGAAGATTACCCTCGGCCTGCGCCAGCAGCGCCTGCGCCTCGGGACGCTCCAATCCACGCAGCAGCGCAACGGCATAAGGTCTGCGGTACAGGTGCAGCGCGGCGCGTGCGCGCACGATGCGCGCCTGCTCGTCCTCCGCGGAAAGCTGCTGCACGGCGATCAGCGAGCGCTCCCATAAATGCTCACCGTTCACCTCTGACGGTGGATACGCGACGGCGACAAGCTGCAGACGCTGCGCTCGTCCGAGCGCGGAGCCCGGATCGTCCGCCAGACGATCGAAGCCTACTGGCGCCTGCGCTGCACGCGCCGAGGACGACGCGTCCTGCACGGGAGCCTCTTCCGGCAGCCCCAGGCGCTCGACGACGCGGGCGGCGATGGGCTGAAACGCAGCCTCGGGCGGAAGCTCGTCCGAGAACACGAGCGGACCCCACTCGACGGCCTCCCCGGGGGTCCAGCGCGGCTTCTCTCCCGGCTCGCGCGCAAACATCTGTACCGTGAGATCGTAAGCCTGCCGTGCGCTGTCGAGCTTGACCATGCCGCGCACGATCCAGCGTGCGCCTGCGGCGTTGGCCAGGCGCAGGATTCGGCTCCACTCGTAATTGCGCTGGCGCGGTCCGAGCGCTCGCGACACGAGCGTCGGATCCGCGACGCACTGTCCAGTGCGCGCAGCGATACCCGCAGCCACCTGTCGCGATATCAGCGAGCGCGCCGGACGATCCAGAGAGCCGAGAGGGCGAGCACTTGGCGCTTCGACGGTCTCGAAGGGGACTACGAGCACGGCGCACTGGGCGCCGCTCAAGACTTGCGTGAACAACAGCTCTTGACGCTCGAGCCAGCCCGAGGCGCGCGGCCGCTCCGGCAGGAGGGCGAGCATGCCCTCACGTATCTGGCCGCGCAGCTCGATCGCGCCGTAGGCGGCCACGCCGCCAACGAGCGCTCCCACCACCGCGGCGGAAAGGATCGGGCGCAAGGCGCTTCTCAAATCGGCGTCGCCGCGGCGCGCAGCCAGCAGCGCCTCGCCAAAGGCGAGAAGCGAAACCACTGCCACCATCGGCATGACTCCCGCGGCCACATAGAAGAGCGCCGCCGCGGGCTCTGCCCACGGCACCGTCGACGCGGTTGCAAATTCGATGTACGGGCCGACCATGAGGGCAGCGACGCCGGTCGCGGCAGCGGCAGCCAGCGCCAGCCTGAAGAAGGGTGATGTGTTGAGATTGACGGCGTGCGATACCCGCTCGCTCAAGAGCCACGCGCAGGCCCCGACGAACCCGGCACCGGCCGCGTGGAGCGCGAGCTGGCGATACAGCTGCCCGTGAAAGTCGTGCGCAAGCAGGTATCCGACACCGGCTCCCAGTGCCGCAAAACCGAGCACGGCGAGCAGTAATTGCCAGGGGAAGTGGATGCGCAAGGCCATATCGGTCAGGGCCGACCGGGGGTGCGGCCCGATGGTTGCACAAGGATCGGCCTGGCCGGCCCGGTCTTTAGAGCCTGTGGCCCCGAAGCGGGGCAGCCCAGTCCTGGCACAGGCGCTGTCGGGCGACACCCTCCGCTGACGCGCGATCGAGCTACAATCCGGGTCCCCCACCGGACCGGAATGACGTTCATGTCGCGCGTCTTGCTCACCTCACTCGCGCTGCTGGTGCCCTTCTTCGTACTCGGGGCGGAGCCCCAACCGGGGGCCGCGTCGCCCAGCCAGTTCACCTTCGCCTGGCCGCTCGGCGAGCATGCCCTCAAGCCTCGCGGCGCCAGCACGCGCGGCGCTCCCGTGGTGCTGGATACCGCTCCCAGCGCAGCCTGGAGCAGTCTGCGCCAGCCGGGGCTGAGCGCGTTCGAGCGCGATCGTCGCGCGATACTCGCGATGGCTGGCCCGTACCGGGTCACCTTCGACTTCCTGGAGGTCGTGCGTTTCGACCCGACGCTAAAGCCGGACGCGCCTTATCAGAGCTGGGGCACGGAGTACGTGTTCGTCACCGAGGATCGCGGCGACTTCATCGCCCTGCAGCACGTGCTGGTGATGCGCATGCAGCAACCGGATGGCACGGTCAGCGAGCCGATGGTCATGCGCCATTGGCGGCAGGAGTGGCGCTTCCAGCCCGACAGCCTGCTCGCCTACGTGGGCGCTGACACCTGGGAGAGGCGCGCGCTGAGCGACGAGCAGCGCCGGGGCGCCTGGGTGCAGAGCGTGTTTCAGGTGGACGATTCCCCGCGTTACGCGGCGCGTGGACGGTGGCAGCATAACGATGGCGTATCGACCTGGCTGAGCGAGGAGACCTGGCGCCCGCTGCCGAGGCGCGAGTTCAGCGTGCGCAAGGATTACCAGGTGCTGGTGGGGACCAATCGCCACACCATCACACCCACCGGCTGGGTGCAGGAGGAAAACAACCTGAAGCTCGCGCTGGACGACAGCGGCAAACCGCGCGCGAACCTCCCTTACCTCAGCCGCGAATACGGCGTTGCGCGCTACGAGCGCGTCAAAGACTACGACTTCAGCCCCGGGAGCACCTACCTGGAGCGCACCGAGCCGTTCTGGTCGGAAGTGCGTGCAGCCTGGCGCGAGTTATCGCAGCGCCAGGCGCGATTCACGTTGCGCGCCCCCGTGGATCAGGGACACCTGTTCACTGCGTTCTTCGATTACGCGCAGGAGCTCGCCGACGGAGAGGCGTTCGACCGTTCCGCGGCACGCGCCTTCATCGAGCGCACGCTGCGCGACACCTATCTCGTGGCGCGTGGCCCCGGCGAGTCCTGATGCGGTCGCAGTCGCTCGTCTTCTGGGGCGTGATCGCCCTGCTCTTCGTCTACACCGGCTACAAGGCCGGCCAGATGTGGCCTGCGAGCAAAGTCGTCGCGTGGGCGCGGGCGATCCTGTTCTTCGCGCTCGTCATCGGCTGGCAGTTCCTCTACCGCTCGGAGCCGGTCGTGCTGGGCTCGGTCTGGTTCGTGGCTCTGTCCTGGGTGGGCTCGATCTGCCTGGGGCTGTGGGCCACGTTCATCCTCCTGTCCGCGCCGCTCGATGTGGTGCGCCTCGCCGCTGCCGGCGCACGGCGCCTACGTGGACGCGCCCGGCTCGATCCCGAGCGGCGAAGCTTCCTTGCGCGCTGGATGCCGGCCGGTGTCCTCGCTGCTTCTGGCGGCATCGCCGGTGTGGGGTTCGTGCAGGCGATGCGTGGACCGCGTGTGAGCGAGTTCGAGGTTCCTATCCCCGGTCTGCCAAAGTCGCTGAACGGGTTTGCCATTGCGCAGATCAGCGACCTGCACGTCGGCCCGACCATACAACACGGCTACGTGGAAGAAGTCGTGCGGCAGACCAATGCGCTGCACCCAGACCTCATCGCCGTCACCGGCGACTTGGCCGACGGTGCGCCGGCAATTCTCGAGCCGCATCTTGCGCCGCTGGCAGGTTTGAAGGCGCGTCTGGGAAGCTACTATGTCACCGGCAACCACGAGTATTACTGGGGCGTGGAGCGGTGGCTCGAGAAGGCGCGAGCGCTGGGGCTCGTTCCCCTGCTGAACGAGAACCGGGTCATCGGCGTGCAGGACGCCAAGATCCTGCTGGCCGGCGTCACGGACTCGGGGGGCGGGAACTTCGTCGCGAGCCACCGGCCCGATCAGAGGCGTGCCGCACAGTCGACCGAGGACTGCCAGCTCAAGGTCCTGCTGGCGCATCGCCCAGATCGCTGGCTCGAAGCGGAGCAGCTTGGATTTCATCTCCAGCTCTCCGGCCACACGCACGGAGGACAATTCTTTCCCTGGAGCGTGCTGATGCCGATCGCCTACAAGTACTATCGCGGCTTGAACCGGCACGAGCGCATGTGGATCTTCGTCAGCTCGGGCACGGGTTACTGGGGTCCCGCGCACCGCTTTGCAGTCCCTTCCGAGATCGCGCTGCTGCGGCTGACCGCGGCTTAGCGAAGAGCCCAAAAGGAGTCTCATGCTACCCGTCACCCGGATCCGATACGCGGCTGCGGCTGCGCTGTTGAGCGCTGTCGCAGTGTGTGTCGCGGCGCCGCCCAGCGCACCGTCCAATGCTCCGCTCGCGGTGCCCTCAAGCGGGCGGATAACCGAGGAGTACGTGCGCTCGATTGGCCGCATCGCCTATCTGTGGGGCTGGCCGATGGTGAACCTGCACAATCGCAGCGCGACTTTCAAGGACGTGCCGGAGCCCGGCCTCATGGGCGGGATCGTTCCGGTCGCACCGCTCAACCAGCTCGCGATGCTGCGCGACTACATCGAGCCTCAGGAGCGCCTGGTGGCCTGCCCCAACCAGGATGTCGTGTATGGCTTCGGCATGCTCGCGCTGGACCGGGAACCGATGGTGATTCAGGTGCCCGATTTCAAAGGCCGCTTCTGGGTCTATCAGCTCGGCGATCAGCGCACCGACGGCTTCGCCGGTCTCGGCGCGATGTACGGCAGCAAACCCGGTTTGTATCTGGTGGTCGGCCCCGCCTGGAAGGGTGCGAAGCCCAAAGGCATCGTCAAAGTGTTCCGCTCACCGACCAATCTCGCCTACATGATTCCGCGCGTGTTCGTGAGCGACGACCCGACAGACAAACAGGCAGTGCAGGCCGTGATCAACCAGATCGCAATCTATCCGCTGAGCAAGCAAACCGGCCGAATGCAGACCCGGGACTGGGCGCAGCTGCCCAAGTTCCCGGCCGCTAGCCAGAGCGAAGAGGAAACCAGATGGGTAGTGCCGGAGAAGTTCTTCGACGTGCTGCCGCAGGTGCTGGACGAAGTGCCGCCACTGCCCGGCGAAGAAGCGCTGTACGCCAATCTGCGCACCGTGCTCGCCGCCGCCGCGAAGAATCCGAAGCTGAAGGAGGCCCTCAAGCAGGTCGCGATCGACGCCGACGAGGAGCTCGTTGCACCGCTCTTTCAGTTCAACAACTACGGTGTGCCGTTGCCCGACAACTGGAGCACGATCAATAACGGTGCCGCGTTTGGCGTGGACTACTTCACGCGCGCCGCGGTGGCCAAATCCAATATCTTCGTCAACAAGAACGCCGAGACCAAGTACTTCTACCAGGATCTCGACTCGAGCGGAGAGCGCCTGACCGGATACGAGCGCTACACCGTTACTTTCGCGCGCGGCCAGCTTCCGCCGGTGAAGGGTTTCTGGTCGCTCACCCTGTACAACGAGCATCACTTCTTCTCGCCCAATGCGCTCAAGCGCTATTCGCTGGGCACCAAGAACAAGGACCTCAAGTACAACGAGGACGGCTCGCTCACGCTTTACGTGCAGGCCGAAGCGCCCGCAGAGGACAAGCGGTCCAACTGGCTGCCGGCACCGGAGAGCGACTTCTCGCTGTACCTGCGCGCGTACTGGCCGCAGGCACCGATCCTCGGCGGCGCGTGGACGCCGCCGCCCGTGGTCAGACTCGAGTAGTGGCGGATCGGCCGGGCCGGCCGCCGCAGGTTCTTCTTCAGTCAACGTTGCAAAGGGAGGCAATCATGGACTGGCAGCACATGGGCGAAGTCGCGAGCACTGCGCTCACCACCTTTGGCCTGAAAGTTCTCAGTGCGATCGTCGCGTGGCTCGTCGGCCGCTACCTGATCGGCATAGCGCTGCGCTTGATCGGCATCACGCTAACGCGGCAGGAGATCGATCCGACTTTGCAGCGCTACATCGGCAACATCGTCAACGTCGCGCTCAATATCGTTCTCGTCGTAGCCATCCTCGGCTACTTCGGCGTGGAGACGACGTCGTTCGCGGCGTTGATCGCAGGCATGGGGGTCGCAATCGGCGCAGCCTGGGCCGGCCTGCTCGCCAATTTCGCCGCCGGGGCATTCCTCGTCGTGCTGCGCCCCTTCAAGGTGGGAGATTACGTGAAGGCGGGAGGCACCGAAGGCACGGTAAAGGAAATCGGCCTGTTCGCGACAACGATTCTGACGCCCGACAACGTGAGTACGTTCGTGGGAAACAATAAGATCTTCTCCGACACCATCCAGAACTACTCGACCGGCGCCTATCGGCGCGTCGAGCGAACCGCGCAGCTTGCCCATGCCGTGGACGTCGGCGATGCGATCAAGCGGCTGAAGGAGGCGCTGGCGAAAATCCCGAACGTTCGGACCGAGCCGGCGCCCGACGTCGAGATCGTCGATTTCAATGCGCGCGGTCCCGTTCTGGCCGTGCGTCCCTACACGCACACGGACTACTACTGGCAGGTTTACTTCGACACCAACCGGGCGATCGCGAGCGCGTTCGGCGCAGCCGGATATCCCGTGCCGGAAGAGCACCTGCGCATGCGCAGCGCATAGAGGGGCTCCTTGCTGCCGCAGTCACACGCGAATAGTATTCTTAAGTGACACCGGTACGTGTGAAGCACTCCTCACGTCTATTCTGTTTTCTTGATACATCAATGGAGGACCCATGCAAGCTACGATGCTGGAGCACCTGAGCAGGAACTGGGGTTGGGTCGTGCTGCGTGGCGTCGCCGGCGTCTTGTTCGGCGTGCTGGCTTTTGTCTGGCCCGGGCTCACGCTCGCCGCCCTGGTGATCGTGTGGGGCGCGTACGCGCTCGCAGACGGCGTGCTGGCGCTGATCTCGGCCTGGCGCGTGCGCGATCAGGGCAAACCTTTCGGCGCGATGCTGATCGTCGGGCTGCTCGGTATTGCCGCCGGAATCGTCGCCTTCATCTGGCCTGGAATCACCGCACTCGTGCTGCTCCTGTTCATCGCGGCCTGGGCGGTCGTGATGGGAGTCTTTCAGATCGTCGCCGCCATCCGCCTGCGCAAGGAGATCCAGAACGAATGGCTGCTCGCGCTGTCGGGCATTCTGTCCGTGCTGTTCGGAGTCGTCATGTTCGTGCACCCCGGCGCGGGGGCGCTCGCCGTAATCTGGGTGATCGCGGCTTACGCCATCGTCTTCGGCGCTCTACTGATCTGGCTCGGGCTGCGCCTGAAGAAGCGCGCGCAGCGCGGACCCGCGCCCACCTAGCGGGCTACAGAGAGTCTTCGCCGTCGCCGCGACCCGCTCCCCGGCGAACAGCGCCGGTGCGCTCGCGCAGCGCGAACAACGGGAACAGGAGCACCGACACCATGCCTGCGCCCACCAGCGCGTACTCTCGAGCAGCGAACCGAGGTCGAACTTGATCCCGCTGACGACGAAGAAGAACGGAACGAGGAAGCCATAGCCGATCGCCTCCAGCTTCTGACGCAGCACTTCCCCACGCTCGCCGGTGCTGGCGAGGCGCACCACCATCGCCGGATATGCGCATCGCCGTCGGCTCGTCACCCAAGCGGCGAGAAAGCAGACGTTCGCCGACTTCGCTGAGCCCAGCGCAGACGCCGCCACAAGATGTCCAGCAGGAACGCGCCGAGGGCGATCGCCAGCAGAATCGGCCACAACGGGCGCGGAACACGCCCAGCATCGCCCTTCAGCGCGAAGATCTCCTCGGCCCGGGCTGCATATGCGCCGCCAGTTCGATCGCTCAGCAGGCGCAGCGCCGCCGCGTCCACCGGTAACCCGCGCAACTCGTCGGACCAGGAGTAGGAGAGGGAGCGGATGCCGGCTTCGCGGAGGTCGGCCCGCGTCACACCACCGCCTTCGGTGAGCTCGAAGCGATAGGGCTGCGTCTGCCCGGCTTCGATTGGGGCTCGCGCCGAGTAGACGCCCGGCGCGACCTGCTGCATGACGAGCGTCGACTGAGTACCGCTAGGCGCCGTGATGTGCACCGACGGAGACAATCCGCTCCGATAGCTGCGATCGGATGCCAGCGCGCGCAGCTCGATGAGCGCTTCCCCCTTTGACCGCGTCACGCGCAGCACTACATTCCGCTCGTCCGCGCGCGACACGCAATCGCGTACAACTTGTGCCCAGAAGCGCCCGTAGCCTTCCCATCCGATCCATGCGCTCGACCAACGGTTCTTCACATCGGAAAGAAAAGCGACGGTCTTACCCAGACCGTAGTGCGTGGTGACGAGCAGTGGCTGCTCCTTGGGGCCGCGCAGCAGCACGTCGGCGAACGTCTTTGCGCGCGCAACACTCATCCCCTGCAGTGGCGGCCCGCGGTCGAAATCGACTCCGGCTAGGACTGCAGTGCGATGCGCAACGACCGGGCGGAAGGCTTCCTCCACGAGCGACTCGCCGAGCAACCTCCGCGTTTCGCTGACGAACAGGCTCGGGATCTCCGCATCGTCGTGCGCCACGTAGCTGCGTCCCTTGCCGATTGCGGCGATGTCGCGCATCAGCCCGACGTTCGGCTTGTCGCCGATGGCCACCGTAGACACCGTCACTTTCGCTTGGGCTAGCTCCTCGACGACTGTCTCGATGGCCCCGGGTTCGGGCAACACCTCCGTCGCTTCGGGCGGCGGAACCGGGATGCCTTGCTGGCGCATCTCCTCCTCTCGGCCTTTCCGGATCGCTGCCTGGATCTGCGCCGCCGTGGGCGCCCCACCCGATGCGGGCGGCTGCACGGTCACACCATCGGATAGCAGGATGACATGCTTGGTAGTGGCAGACGAGGCAGCAAGCAGCCGCTGCGCCTCCACCAGAGCCGGGTAGATGCTGGTCTGTCCACGCGCCGTCATGCTCGAGATCAGATCCTCGGCTCGGCGCTTGTTGCCGACGGGTACAAGCGGCACCACCTCGTATGGCTGCGCATCGAAGGCCACCACGGCGAGGCGGTGGCGCGGCTCCAGCATATCGAGCGTGGACAACGAGGCGGTTTTCGCCCGCTCCAGCTTGCCGCCACGCATGCTGTGCGAACGGTCGATCAGCAGGACCAGGTCGAGATCGCGCCGCTTGCGCTTACCCTCGAAGCGCACCGGCAACATGTTTTCCACGCTGCTGCCAGCCAGACCTTTCTCGCCATACGTGCTTTCACCGGCCGCGAAGATCAATCCGCCACCCCGATCGCGTACGAAGGCTTCGAGCTTCGCGACTGTTCGCGCATCGATGCCCTGCACGAACACATCGCTGAGGAAAACGACGTCGGACGCGTCCACGGACACTTCACCCGTGGCCAGAGCTTCCGTGCTTGCGACCGTCACGTCCAGATGGTGCGCACGCAAGGCCTCCGCGAGGTAGCGCGCGCTTTCGGGAACGCCATCGACGTATAGCACGCGCGGATGAGGGCCCACCCAAACTGTTTCTGCCAGCGTGTCGTTCCCGGCGTAGGTGTCACCTTCGGCGCGGACCGTCGCGACAAGCGTCGTTGCACCCGCTTCCGGCAGCGCGACATCGAAACCAATATCGTTGATCCCGAACCGCAGATTCACTGATCGCGCGCCGAGGCTCCGTCCGCCGGTCGCTAGTTGCACCCGTGCCGGCATCGCGGCCTGCGCCTGCACCGTCACTTGAACGGTGATGGGTTCGTCGCGGCGCACACCTTCGGGCACCCTGATTGCATCCACCCATGCGTCGTGCTCTGCGGCTACTTGCATCGGCACCGCGAACACGCGCACCTTCGCGGCATCGAGCCTGGGCAGCTCACGCAGGAAATCGCCGCGCGTCTGCACCCCGTCGGTGAACAGCACCAGCCGCCGTTCACCGCCTGGCCCGAAGGCGGGCACCGCAGCGCGCAGGGCCTGCTCGATGTCGGTTGCACCTTGCGCGACAGTCTGGGTCCGATCGGAGCGCTCGGTGAACGATACGTCGACCGCGGGCACATCGTCGACCGATGCCACATATCGCGCTCGGTCCGCGAATACGAGATAGTGCGCTTCCGACGGCTGGAAACGCGCATTCGCTGTTCGGATCCATTCCAGCGCACCGCTTACCGAGGCGGGCGCGACGCTGCGCGAGATGTCGAGCGCGTAGACCACGGACACCGACTCATCGCGCACGAAGAGGCGCGGCTGAGCGATCGCCAGGATCAGCAAGGTCAGCGTAGTGCTGCGCAACACCACGCTGCCAAGCAGACGCGGGGGCGCATGATCGCGCCGCGCCGCGAATCCAAGGAGCCAGACCAAGGGCAACGCGAGCAGCAGCCAAAGAGCCTGTGGATACAGCATTGCCATGTTGCGTCTCTAGCGCGTGACCCGGCGCACGTAGGCGGCCCAGTCGAACACGAGCAGCGCCATGCAGGCCAGGACAGCGAGGGCCCAGCGTTCGAGCGGCACGCCGGGCAGTGCAGTGGCCGGTACCGGTGTGTGGGCGAAGCGGCTGGCGTTGATGTCAGCCAGGCGTGAGTCCATCAGGCCAGCGGCTATCAAGACGTGCGCGTTACCCGACCGCACGGTGTAGATGTCGGGTCGTTGCGCGTCGAAGATCGTCACGCCGCCAGCGGTGCGGCTCTCGACAAGATGCCCCCGGCCATCCCGCACCTCACCGTTGGGCAGTGCCACGCGCACGACGCCCAGAGGCTCGGTGCGCGCCGGTGTGGCTACGGTGAGTTGCGCGAGCGCGTTGCCGAGCAACACGGCGAAGCCGGGCTGCAACGGCAGGTCGCTTTGGTCGCTGAGGAACCCGACCGCGATCCACGGCGCACTCGCGCGACCCGATACCACTAAGCCTTCAGCGCTTGCGCGAACAAGGACGGCAGCTTCGGCACCTGATACGTTCCACAACTCGCTACGCCCAATGCTGAGTGCATTCCATGGCACGGCGCCCGCGATCGGGCTCGCGCGATCCCAATCATCCACGACCACCGGTCCGTTGGCGGGCCGCCCCGGCGGCAGCCAGTCGACGTGCGCGGGATGAAACAACAGTGAGCCCGCATCCGGCGCCCGGTCCGGCGCGAACCCATCGAACACGTATGCATCGGCGCGGGAACCGTGTCGGTAGCGTTCCGGCGCTATGACTTCGAGCCGGATGGCCGGTAGCGCCGCGAGCGCATCCGCAAGCGGCGCATTGCCACGCGTGACCAACTGCACGCGCCTGCGGCCGTGCGGCTGCACGACGGTGTAGGCGATGTCGTCCGCGGCGAAGGCGTCGCCCCGAGCGTGAGCGGCGGCGGCCAGCACGCCGCCCTCGAAGCCGGACACATCGAACGTCGCATCGATTCGCTCGCCGGCAGTCATGCGCAGCGTCTGCGATACGGCGAATCGTTCTCCCCCACGCAGCGTCAACTGCACGGTCTTTTCGACGGGCGACGCGTTGAACACCTGAACCAGCGCGTCCACTCGGAGCGGATCCGCAGGCAGCGCGCGCGTCACCAGCCGGAGCACCGCGACGTTGTCGGCGGGCTCGAACACGGGATGCACGATCGCCTCAGGCGGTGGATCTACAGGCGCGACGCCGTCGCCGATGAAATGCACTTCGGTTCCTGGTGGCGGCGGGAGCATCGGCGGGACTCCTTCCGCCACCGGCACCACTGTCATACGGCCGAGCGTAGCCAAGGCTTCATCGCGCCCGAGGAAGCCGCTCGAGCCGGTCAAGCCCATGCTGTCCATGACCATCACGGGGCCGGCCGCTCGCGCAATCACGCTGCGCGCTTCTGCGACCGCGTGCGCCCAGCGTGTCTGTCCATCGCGCGTGCGCACCGCCATGGTCGGTCCATTGTCGAGCACCACAACGACTCGCCTTGCGCCTGCACCGAACCCGCGCAGCTCGGGACGCACCAGCGCCAGCGTGAGCCCGATCCCGATGGCGAGCGACAATGCCAACGCGAGCCACCAGCGCCATCTGTCAGCGCGCTTGCCGATGCGGCGCGTGGCCCTCTGCCAGATCAGGGTCGAAGCAACAACACGCCTGACCCGTCGCGGCTTCAAAAGATGGATTGCGACGATGGCGGCGACAACCAGGCCGACCAGCAGCAGCCCGAATGTCGGCGATGCTTGCAGCAAGGAGATCACCGCCGGCCGGCCCCTATTGCCCGCTACCCGTTACTGCGCGTTGCTCCGCCTCGCGACGATGGCGAGTCATCGTGTAGCGTTTGACAGCTTCACGGTACTCGAGAGGCGATTGCTGACCGTCGAGCACGGACTCGGCTACGGACGACGAACCCAAGATCACGCCCTGAGCGGCTGTGTGCGCGGCTTGCGCGCGCGTCGCTGCATAGCTGGCTTCCTCCGTTCCGCTCCGATCTTCTTCCTCGGCCGCGTCGAGAGTGGCCTCGGGCACTTTGACGTTGCGCAACTGGACTGCCAGTCGCTCGGTTTTTCTTCCGAAGATGGAATCGCTGTCGGTCTGTGGGGTGACGTTGGCGCCGGGCTGGTCGCCTTCGCCCGCGCCCGCGCTGCTCATGCCAACGCGCCGTCCCATCGCGCCGCCACCCACACTTGCACGGCCCGCGCCGTCCATGCTGTCGGCCTCGCCGCGCACGCGGTCCCGGCCGGCGGTGCTGGACCGTGACAGTGCGCGCAGGAGTGTGTTCACTGCGTCTTCGCCTTCGCTCTGCTGACGTGGTGCCGCACGTTGCGTGTCCTCCTGCTCGGCGCGCAGCTCATTTTCGAGTTGCGCAGTGGGACGCTCGTTGGCCATTGCGAGCGCTTGCGCCGCTGCCGAGTCCTCCGCTTTGAGTAGTTCCGACAGCCGCTCGAGGATGCCTTGTGCGAGCACATTGTTCATCTGCTCGTCTACCGTTTGCGGCATGTGCTGTCCGCCGGCTTCCGCCGACGCATCCTGTTTGAGGGGTCGAAGTGCTTCCGCCGCCGCCCGCGCATCGCGTGCCGCGATCGCTTCCATCAGCGACTGCCCCGCGGTCGACCCGGCGAACGAGGCAGCCAGCGCATCGATCTGCTTCCAGAGGCCGGGGCCGATACGGCTTCCGGCCAGGGTGTTTTCCTCCGTTCCGTCGGCACGCCGATGACTTGCGTCACGTACCGCGTCCGACGAACCAGGCACGGCTGCCTGAAGCGGCTCTACCGGTGAGTCTGCGGCGTGCGGCAGCATCGTTACTGAAGCTGCGGCGAGCAGTGCCGCGGCGAGTATGGCCACAGCTCCGCGCGGCACCACGAGCGGGAAGAGCTGGCGCGGGTCGATGCCAGCTGCGGCTGCCGCGGAACGCCGCACGTGCAGAGCCTTGAAAGCGTCCTCATCGTCCTGAGTAAAGCAGTGCGCGCTGATGAGTCCGTCGTGCAACTTGGCACGTGCGTCGGCAGCGTCGGCCGCTTCTGCGAGGCCCGGCCGCCTCACCCGCCGCGCGACCAGCACAATGAGCGTCGCGATCGCAAACAGCAGCATCAGAGGCAGCAGAGCAGTTGCCACGGTCGGTGGCCGTACGAACCGCACGATCGCCAGGTGGCCAGCCCAGAGCACGCCCAGTCCTGCTGCCGCCCACGATCCGTCCCGCAGCCATCGCTGCCGATTGATGCGCGCAGCGGCGGAGGCGAGCCACTCGAGCAGCGCGTCGCGAGGCGCCATCATGGTTAAGTCCAGATGCGGCCTCGCCCGGCCGAATGCCCGTGGTGGGAAGCTGCGCCACACCGTATGATCGGGGCCTCGTGTGCTGCCCGAGGAGAAATTGAGAAATGGCACCTGAGGTCAATTCGGCCTTGTCGACTCTGCGCGTCGCTGCGCTCGGCCTTGTGCTGCTGGCGTCGGGAGCGTTCGCAACCGACCGACCCAACATCGTCTACCTGTTGGCAGCCGATCTCGGCGCGCACGACTTGGGCTTTCGCGGCGGCACACTGCGCACGCCAACGCTGGATGCGCTGGCAGCGGGCGGGGCCATCCTGAACGCGCTCTATGTGCAGCCATACTCGAGCCAGACACGCGCTGCGCTGCTGACCGGACGCTATCCGATGCGTTATGGGCTGCAGACCCTGTCGATCACCCGCGCCAACGCCTACGGGCTGCCAGCCGAGGAACGGACGCTCGCGCAAGCGCTCAAGGACGAAGGCTATCGCACGGCATTCGTCGGTGACTGGCTGCTGGGTCACGCGAAACCGGAGTACTGGCCCACGCGGCGCGGCTTCGACATGTTCTACGGCTCGCTCGCCGGCACGTCGGAATCCTCGATTCACAAGGCCACCAAGACTGACTGGCGTCGCGGCGACAAGGCAGTGAACGATACCGGATACGTCACCCAGCTGTTCGCCACCGAAGCAGTGCGCATCATCGAGCGGCATGAGCCTCCCAGTCCGTTGTTCCTGATGGTCTCATTCAACGCACCAGCACGGTACCAGGATGTCCCCCCTGCGCTGCGCGCGAGCTATTCCGATATCTCGAGTGACAGTCGCCGCAACTACGCAGCGGCTGTAACAGCACTCGACTCGGCGATCGGCGAGATCGTGACCGCACTCGAGCGCCGCAAGCTGCTCCACCATACACTCATTGTCTTCCACAGCGACAACGGCGGGGCGGTGCCGACGCGCTATCCCACCGGCGACCGGGACGTGCGCAATACGGCGGCGGACAATGGCAGCTTGCGGGAGGGCCATGGCAGCCTGTATGAGGGTGGGATGCGGATACCGTCGATCGTATCGTGGCGCGGAAGGATCGCTCCGAAGACGATAGTCACGGATACCCTGCACATCACCGACCTGCACGCGACGCTGCTGCGCCTGGCCGGTGCGGCGCCCGACGCGTCTCATCCGCTGGACGGCGTGGACGTGTGGCCGGTGATCACGGAGCGCAAGCTCTCGACGCGCAAGGATATGCTGCTCGACGTCGAGGATTTTCGCGGCGCGATCCGCGTCGGGGAGTGGAAGCTGATCGTACACGCGGCGCTGCCTGCCAAGGTCGAATTGTTCGACATTGCAAACGATCCGGAGGAAGCCGATAACAAGGCCGCCAGCTATCCGGACCGCGTCAGCGACCTGCTCGGACGCCTGAATGCTTACGCCTACGATATGGCACCATCGCTGTATCTGGAAGCCCTCGCACCCGCCCTCAGCCCCGCTCTGTGGCGAGCGAACCCGCCGAGGCGTTAGCACGCGTAGGTGCTCGGTCGTTTCACTTCGACGCGTCGAAGGTCTGCAGCTGCTCGCGCGCACTCTCGATCAGCGGACGAACGCCGATCCCGGCCCGCGTTAGTACAGCCGCGCGCGCCTCGCTGATTTTGCTCGCCCCCTGCGTCCACTCCTCACGTTCGGCAGGCGTCATAGCGCGGACGGTTTCACCGCGTGCGAGCGCCGCCTTGCGCGACTCCGCGGCCGCTTCGTCGAGCACGCGCCCGATCCAGGCAGCGGTCTCTTTGCCGCTGTTCGCCCCGATCACGGCCTTGAGATCGTCGCGCAGCGAGCGATAGCTGGCCGGGCCCATGGCCAAAACGAACAGGGCGCTGGTGATACCGGCGCCGTCGGGACCCACCTCGACGTGGTTGCCCGCGATGCCACCGGCCTCGGACCAGGCGAGCAGGGCGCCTTCCGCGGCCCCATCGCGAAGCGAGCTCGTCACGCGCGCCGCCGGAACCTGGATGGGCGTAGCGCCCAGCGCCGCGAGCAACGCAGCGTCGACCGGAGATGCCACCGCGATGCGCTTTCCGGCTACTTCGGTCGACGCCGTGGCGGCAGACCCGCTGCAGTGGAGCTGCGTGCCGTCCGCGACGTGCACTGCCAGCACGCGCACTCCGGCAAGCTCGCGATCGAGGAGATCGTTGACGCGCACATACTCCGATACCGCGCGGCTCCCTCCCTGTGCAGTGTGCACCATGAAAGGTGCATCGACGATACCGAGCCTGGGGAAGTGTTCGACGGAGGTCAGGATCGGTGCCCAGACCAGGTCGGCGTCGCCGTCCTCGGCCTGTTCGTAGAGTCCCTTGGTCGCGACCGGATCTGCCGATTCCGCATGCAGATGGATATTGATGCGATTGCCCGATTCCTGCGCGACCTTCCGAGCCCAGGGTACGAGGAACGCACGATGGAACGCCGACTCGGCCGACAGCGGATGATACAGATCGAGAGTGACGCCGTGAGCGGCAACATCCTGAACGATGAGCATGCACGCGGCGAACGCTGCCAGCAACGCCCACATGCAGCGAGCCAGCATTGCCGCTAGTCCTCGGTCTGCACAGTTTCGAGGAAGGTGAAGATCTTCCACAGGGTCTCGTCGCTCAGCACGCCCTTCCAGACCGGCATGCCTTTGTCCGGACGCCCGGTGCTGACGGTGGCGTAGAACATCGAGATGGCGTCGTCCCCATAACGGATACGCAGCCGCCGCAGGTCGCGCGGACGCTCGCCTTGCTCGGCCCACGGTCCATGGCAATGCGAGCAATATTGGTTGAACAGGCTGCCACCTTCCTGCGCTATCTGGGCGTTGCCGGAGTACGGGTTCACCGGACGGGTTGCGTCCCCCGCCATGGCGGGGGCGCAAACGCAGAGGATGGTCGCGGCCGCCGATGCGGCGGCAATCAAGACTACCATCCTGGAAATCACGAAATGTTCTCCCATCTTCCGTGGGTTGCGAAACGCGGTGGACGCGACGGCAGTGCCAAGTCCACCGGTTTCATTTCGACCGCACGGCCGCGGGGGGATAAAACCCCGCGGCAGCAATGCGTCACATCGATCTTCGGGTTAGAGCGAGAACACCATGAGGATGCCACCTTCCGGGCTTGCCTCCATCATCTTCTGGCCGATCTTGCCGAAGAAGGAGGGCGGGCCCTTCAGGCGACCGGCAACCACGGCGACGTACTGCTTGCCATCGATGGAGTAGGTCACAGCGCTCTGCGTAATCCCGGTGCCGACGCGGAACTGCCACAGCACCTTGCCGGTCTTTGCGTCCACTGCCTTGAACACGCCGTTGATGTTGCCGTAGAACACCAGCCCGCCTGCCGTCGACATGGCGCCGCTCGCCCACATGTTCTCTTCCTCAATCGACCAGGCCTTCTTTCTTGCGACCGGGTCCCAGGCGATGAACTCGCCCAGGTTCGAACCGGTCGCCCCGGCCTTGCCGAGATCGAACTCGGATGCGAGATAGAACTTGCCCGGCGTGTATTCCTCCTCGCGGTTCGCGATGTCCATGCACATATTGAACGCCGGCAAGTACACGAGACCAGTCTGCTTGCTGTAGGACATGGGCGACCAGTTCTTGCCGCCGATCAAGTTCGGGCAGACGTTGCGGGCCCATTTGCCGAGTTGCGGACGCTTCTCGTTGTTAGGCGCTTCGACCGGCTTGCCGGTCTCGAGATCGACGTGGGTCGCCCAGTTGACGGTCACGAACGGATCCGCAGCCACCACCTTGCCGGTGTCGCGATTGAGCACGTAGAAGAATCCGTTGCGGTCCGCATGCATCAGCGCGGGAACCTGCTTGCCGCCAATGTTCAGGTCGGTCAGCACGGCCTCGTTTATGCCGTCGTAGTCCCAGACATCGTGCGGGGTGTACTGATAGCCCCACGCGATCTTGCCGGTGTCGGCATCGAAGGCCAGCTGTGAGGCGCTCCACAGGTTGGTGAACTGGCCATAGTCGGCGGAGTCAGTCCCACGGGTCTGCCCGCCCCAGGGGCCGGCGTTGCTGGTGGACCAGAACACCAGATTGCGCTTCGCATCATATGCGCCAACGCCCCATGTGGAGGCGCCGCCAGTCTTCCACGAGTCGCCCTTCCAGCTGTCGTTGCCCGGCTCGCCAGGACCGGGGATGGTATAGGTCTTCCACACCTGTTCACCGGTGGACTGCTTGTAGGCGACCACGAATCCGCGCACGCCGTACTCGCCGCCGGACATGCCAGTGATGACGAGGTCCTTGACGATCAGCGGCACGGTGGTAATGGCGTAGCCCGCCTTGTAGTCTGCAACGGTGGCCGTCCAAAGGTGCTTGCCGGTCTTCGCGTCCAGTGCTTCGAGCTTGGCGTCGAGGCGCCCGAAGAACACCTTGCCGTTGGCCACGGCGACACCGCGATTGTCCAGGCCGCAGCACACCGTCGCCATATAGTCCGCCGGTAATTCAGGCTGGTAGGTCCACTTCTTTTCCCCAGTCTTCGCGTCGAGGGCGAAAACGTAGCGTGGCCCGGTGGAACTGGTCACGTACATGGTGCCGTCGACGATGAGCGGCGAGGATTCCTGACTGTCGGAGGTGCCCAGCGAGTGGGCCCAGACGACCTTCAGGTTCTTGACGTTGCCGGTATTGATCTGGTCCAGCGAGCTGAAACGTGTGTTCGACTGGTCGTTGCCGTAGTGCTGCCATTCGGCCTGCGCCAGCGCCGTGCCCGACATCGCCATCGCGGCGAGGGCGGCTCCGGTCAGGAGCGCTCGATCGATGCTCTTCATAGTCCTCTACCTCCCGGTATCGTTGTCATCCGAACAATATTGTGGCCGGCGCCGATGAGCCAACCGCCGTCAGGCGCGCGCGTTCGACGAAGCGCCTGCCGCAGCGCGATACGTCGATCTCCGCGCTGCAGCAACGATTCTGTCGCTCTCGCGAAACCCGTATCAATCTAGCGAATGGCGCGGCGCTTGTCCACGCCCAAAGCGACGTCCACGACGACGGTGGGCAGCCGCAAGCCGATGAGAAACTCGGCCACGAGCGGCGCAGCAACCGCGATCAGCGCGACGAGTAACAGCGTGGTGAGGTTTGCATCCATGATCCGGCCACGAGGATATCGGGTCGCAGGCAACAACGGCGTCGAATGCAAGACTTGCGACCGGGAGCGACATGCCGATCTGCGGTTGAGCCGGCAGATTTTTCCCTTTAGACTTTCCGTGATCAGCCGTGAATTTCCGCGCTGCCGGCGGAGTGTGGGCCGCCCGGCAGCTTCCTGCCATATCCGGTAGTGCTTCTGAGCAGCACAACGCTGTTCGTCAACGTGGAGAATCGTCATGCCGTCTTGCAGACGCCTCGCCATTTTTGCCCTTTGCGCAGGGTTGATTCTTCCAGCGCACGCGCAGACATCGCGCTACGACGAGCTGGCGGAGCTCCCCTTCCCTAACGGGTATCCCTCCAAGGACGGGATCGCCGCGCTCAAGGATGAGCTCCTGTTCCAGCGCGCTGTGCAGACCTACATCTGGGCACTGCCCGCACTCAACATCTACGCGATGAAGGAGGGCTCCGAGAAAGTCTTCGGCAAAGGCTACAACGTCCTGCCGATCTGGAAGGACCGATTGAACGCCAAGACGCTCATCACCACGCCCAATTCGGACGTGATCTACGCAATGGGCTATCTAGACCTCAAGGCGGACGGCCCGATGGTCATCGAGGTTCCACCAGGTCTGCAGGGCATCCTGGACGACTTCTTTCAGCGCCCGATCTGCTCGGAGCGCAAGATCGCCGGGCGCATCTGGTGCGGCGACGTGGGCCTGCCCGGACCGGATCGCGGCAAGGGAGGCAAGTATCTGATCCTGCCGCCCGATTACCACGGTGACGTGCCGAGAGAGTTCTACACCCTGCGCTCCCGCACTTACGGCGTATTCGTGTTCTGGCGCGGCTTCTTCAAGGATCCGAAGCAGCTGGAGGGACCGGTCGACCTGTTGGAGAAGACCCGCATCTATCCGCTCGGCAACCGGAAGAGCGCCAAGCCCATGCAGTTCCCGAACGCGTCCAACGTGCCGGTCAACATGCTCTACCCGGCAGACGGCAGCGCGTTCGACATGCTCGCGCGTTTCCTGGCGCACGAGTATGTCGATCCAGCCGACATGGAGATGCGCGGCATGGCAGCCTCGCTCGGCATCATCAAGGGCAAGAAATTCCAGCCCGACGCACACACCCGGGATGTTCTCGACCGGGCCGCGCGCACCGCCACCCGCATCGGGCACGCCATCACGTACGAGCCGCAGACCATCGTAGCGAACAGCCTGTGGTACAAGGACCGCCGCTGGTTGAACGTGTTTCCGGGCAACGCGACATTCACTGCGGACACCTTCAACTTCATCGATCCGCGTACCGGCTTTTTCACCAACGCCTACTCCGCGAGTCCCGGCATGGCGGCGACGATGGTCGGCGTCGGAGCCAAGTACCCGGCGACGTTCGTCGACGCGGAAGGCAATTTCCTCTCCGGATCACAGTCGTACAAGCTGCGTTTGCCGAAGGGGATTCCCGCCGCGCTGTTCTGGTCGGTGAGTGTCTACGATTCCATCACCGCGTCAGGGCTGGACAACGGCCAGTCCTTCCCGTCGATCAACGCCATGGACAAGCCGGTCAAGAACAAGGATGGCTCGATCGACATCTATTTTGGTCCCGACTCGCCCGGCGAGGGCAAGAACTGGCTGGCTACCGTTCCCGACAAGGGCTTCTTCGTCATCCTGCGCCTGTACGGCCCGACCAAGGCGTTCTTCGACAAGAGCTGGAAGCCGAGCGACCTGCAGAAATTGAATTAGCGATCGTCGCCGGTTGCGAAGCGGGAAAGGGCCGGACGGGGTAGCATCGGTCCGATGTTTGGCAATCGCAGCCTGGTGTTTCTTGCATCCGTCGTCCTGCTGGGCTGCACCGCCAGCCCGATGCGCAAGTACGATCTCGATCTCCCGGCGCAGACCATGGGCGTACTGGATGCGCCCGAGGTACGGGATGGGCGTGTCCGGTTTCGCGAGTTGTTCTGTGCAACGCTGCAGGACAATCCGAACCCCAAGCAGCGCACCTGCGAAGAGCTCCTGCACCGCCTGAGCGACGAAGCGCCTGGCGCCGCGCGGCCGGTTGCGCTGCCGCCCCGCGATACACGCCTTCGCTTCGTATTCGTGCCGGGCTTGTTCAACGATTGCGCGAGCGTTGTCGCGCTGCCCTTCGAGACCGCTGTGCCGCGCCTGCAGAGCCTCGGCTACGAAGCGGAGATTCTCGTCGTCAGCGGCCGCTCGAGCAGCACCAGCAATGCGGAAGACATCGCACAGTTCGTGTCCAAGGCGGCTGCCGCTGATCAGCGCTTGGTCCTGGTTGGGTATTCGAAAGGGGCGGTGGACATTCTCGAGTTTCTGGTCGCGTATCCCGAGCTCACGAAGCGCGTCAGAGCGGTGGTGAGCGTTGCCGGAGCCATCAACGGCTCCGCATTGGCCGACGCGGCATCCGCTCCGTACGATCGCTCGCTCAGGCGGGTCTCGGTAGCCGGCTGCGACGCGGGAGATGGCGGCGCGGTGGACAGCCTGCGGCGGCCGCTGCGCCTCAACTGGCTGGCCGAGCATCGCCTCCCGCAGAGCACCAGGTATTTCTCGCTGGTGTCGTTCACCCGCACGGACAGCGTCGCGGGACCATTGCGCCCCTTCGCCGCGGCCC